>Ga0209642_10002027_pt1 | contig 13436 bp, 8 predicted proteins | sample RifCSP19_2_FD_184025 | JGI IMG/M metagenome (GOLD analysis project Ga0209642, IMG submission 184025) | Soil microbial communities from Rifle, Colorado - Rifle CSP2_sed 19_2 (SPAdes) (version 2) | ecosystem: Environmental > Terrestrial > Deep subsurface > Rock core/Sediment | place: Rifle... | reverse complement strand
TGTTAAAATACAGAGATTGCCCATCTAGCGTAGTGTTACATAAATAACTTTACTTATATAAAATATTATGCATAATGGTTTTATGTGTAGAGCAGCAGAAGCCATTATATTGGCAGAAAAAGAGCAGATAACAATAGACGCATGGGCAAAGAGTAAAAAGATGCCCTTTCGTATTGTTCAAAGAGCTCGCATAATTCAAATGGCATCCAATAACTACGAAAATCAAGAAATCTCGGCGATGCTTAAAATTTCCCGTCCTACCGTACAATTGTGGCGTGAACGTTTTTTGGCTCTTCGATTGGCTGGGCTGGAGAAAGACGCCCCCAGGCCAGGACGTATTCCAAGGGTAAGCCACAAGAAAGTTAGGGCTATTGTAAATGCCACTTTACACACAACGCCTCCTGATGCGACCCACCTGTCTGCGTGCTACGCACAGGCAGGCTGGAGCACCAGAACCATGGCCAAAGAACAAAGAGTCAGCAATGCAACCGTACAACGAATATGGAAAGAGCACAACTTAAAACCTCATCTGGTCGAGACATTTAAACTCAGCCGGGACAAACGATTCCTCGAAAAACTTTATGATGTTGTCGGGCTTTACCTGAACCCCCCGGACAAAGCGCTTGTTTTATGTGTAGACGAAAAAAGTCAGATTCAAGCGCTCGAAAGAACACAACCATTACTTCCTCTGCGGCCTGGCATTCCTGCAAGACAAACTCATGATTATACCCGCCATGGCACAACAACATTATTCGCAGCATTAAACATGCTCGATGGCACAGTAATTGGAGATTGCATGCCGCGCCACAGACATCAGGAATTTATCAGATTCCTGCAAATTATAGATACAAAAACTCCATTAGACTTGGATCTCCATTTAATAGTTGATAACTATGGGACACACAAACATCCACGGGTAGAGAGATGGCTAAAACGACATCCACGTTTTTATCTTCATTTTATCCCAACATCCGGCTCTTGGTTAAACATGGTAGAAAGATGGTTTGCCGAGATATCAAGAAAAAGAATCCGCCGTGGATCTTTTAAAAATCTGAAAGAACTTATTAAGGTTATCAAACAATATATAGAGTCTCATAATCAGAACCCTAAAATATTCGCTTGGACTGCTTCCGTCCAATCTATTATGAGCAAAATATCTATAAGTAAAGAAGCGTTGGTAACACTACACTACACTAGTTCACCGTGCCTCTGCCATGCAGTGGGGCAATAATTGACGCTATTAGCGGACTTATTCTATACAGGTAAGGGGAGGATATTATGGCTGTTATGACAATCAGAGGACTTGAAGAATCCGTAACGCAGGCTCTCAAAAAAAAGGCAAAGCTGGAAGGCTCCAGCGTAAATGCAGTGGTGGCCAGAATCATAAAAGAACAGCTTGGCCTCCCAAAAAAGCCTCGTGCCGCAACCTATCATGATCTGAACAAGCTGGCAGGCACATGGAGCGATAATGATTATCTGGAGTTTAAAAAGAAGGTTGCAGATTGTGAAAAGGTGGATGAAGGGGTGTGGCGATAAACCCTCGTTAATTTTTTAAATGCATCTTAAAAATAAGGGCAGGGTTTAAACCTATCCTTATTATGTTCTGAAAGTAATAGCAGTGTCAGTTTCTCCGCAAGATAGCGCCTTTCCAAAGGTTTTAGAGGCTATATCGGCTCTTAAGTCAGGGGAGAGGTGCGCCGTTTCAGGCCTTTTGGGCTCTTCAAAGGCCTTTTTTATTGCCGGTCTTTTTGAAAAAACAGCAAAGACAATTCTAATTATCGCGTCAACGCAGGAAGATGCCGAGGCATTTATAAAGGATATAAATTTTTTTCTCGGAAAAAATATTGCCCTCCTCTACCCCTCGTGGGAGATTTTACCATTTGAGGCGCAGTCCCCGCACCCAGATATAGTTGCTGCCAAAATAAATATTCTCTACAAACTTGCCGGCGGACATAGCCACATAATTGTCACAACACCCGCGGCCATTTTGCAGAGAGTAATGCCCAAAGATATCCTGATATCTTCTATTCAGCGGTTTGAAGTTGACAAAGAAATAAACAGGGATGAGGTTTTGCAAAGGCTTCTGGATTTGGGCTATTCAAGAACATCAATGGTTGAGGAAAGAGGAGAGATGCGAATTGCCGGCGGGATTCTGGATATTTTCCCGCCAACATATTTACTTCCGATGAGGATTGAATTCTTCGGAGATGAGGTTGAGGCTATAAGAACCTTTGACATAGCAAGTCAGAGGTCAAAGGAAAATTTAAAAGAGGCTGTAATCTTGCCTGCGAGAGAAATTGTTTTTTCAAAAGAAAGGAAGGAGCGGGCTATAAATCGTGTTAGACAAAGGGCTGAAGAATTAGAACTTTCCAAGGATATAAGAGAGACTATTTCAGATAGGATAAGGGATGGTTTAATATTTGCCGGCATGGATTTTCTGCTGCCTCTTTTTTACAACAAGATGGATACTCTATTTGATTATCTTCCAGAGGACTGCCTTCTCTTTCTTGACAATCAAAATGAGATAGAGGAGGCGGCTGAAGAATTTGAAGATGAGGTATTGGAGGGGCAAGCAGAAATAGAAGGGAAGAAACAATTTTTTGTAAGGCCAGAAGAACTTTACATGTCATTAAGCGAGTTTAAGTCTGAATTTGATAAAAGGGGAGTAGTCGCAATTGAGGCTTCTTCAGGCAAAGGCATAGTTGAATTTTCTGCAGAATCCAATCTTGATATAAGGCAGGACATTTCAACACGGAAAGAAGAAATCCTCAAGCCATTGGCAGATAGGATAAAAGACTGGCGAGACCTGGGGTGGAGCATATTTCTTGTCTGCCATAATACCGGTCAGGCAGAGAGGTTAAAGGAATTGATGGAAGGGTATAATTTGGGATGTGGGCAATGGGCAGCGGGCAGTGGGAAAAGCCTTTTCCACCACCTATCCTCCACCTCCCATCCCCTAATTATCATCGGCGATTTAAGCTCTGGCTTCCGTTTCCCGACTATAAAATTAGCCGTTATTACAGAGGAAGAAATATTTGGGCAGAGGATTAAAAGGCGGGAGCCGCCTTCGCGTAAAGTTGAAGTTTTTTTAACACAGCTTCAGGATTTGAATATCGGCGATTTTATTGTACACACTGTTCATGGCATTGGGCTTTATCAAGGGCTTAAGAGGCTTAAGATAGAAGACATAGAAAACGATTTTCTTATCTTGGAATATCAGGGCGGAGATAAAGTATACCTGCCTGTTCAGCGGCTTAATTCTGTAGGCAAGTATCATGGCGTGGAAGGCAAGAAGCCGGAGATAGACAAGCTCGGCTCTACAAGATGGGAAAAGGCAAAAGACAAGGTAAAAAAGGCTGTTGAAGAGATGGCAAAGGAGCTGCTGGAGCTTTATGCACAAAGAAAGGTGGTAGAAGGCTTTTCCTTTTCAAAGGGAGAAAGGCTTTTTTCAGAATTTGAGGCATCTTTTGAATATGACGAGACCCCTGACCAGGCCAATGCTATTGAAGATGTGCTTAAGGATATGGAAGAGCCAAAACCCATGGACAGACTCATATGCGGCGATGTTGGGTATGGCAAAACAGAGGTTGCCATGCGGGCTGCATTCAAGGCAGTTCTGGACAATAAACAGGTGGCAGTGCTTGTGCCGACTACAGTTCTTGCCCAGCAGCACTATCTCACATTTAAAAACAGGTTTGCTGCATATCCGGTTGTTACAGATGTATTAAGCCGTTTCAGAAGCCTAAGAGAACAGAAAGAAACTTTAAAAAAACTTGCCACAGGAGAAGTGGATATAATCATAGGCACGCACAGGCTTTTACAAAAGGATATTGCATTAAAAGATTTAGGCCTCATTATCGTTGATGAGGAGCATAGATTCGGCGTAAGCCATAAGGAGAGGCTCAAACAGATGAGGAAACAGGTGGATGTCCTGACATTGACGGCAACGCCTATTCCAAGAACACTTCACATGTCTCTGGCAGGGATAAGGGATTTGAGCATAATAAATACGCCTCCTGAAGACAGGCTTGCAATAAAGACTATTGTCGCAAGGTTTGACGATGACTTGATAAAAGATGCTATAAGAAGAGAGCTTACAAGGGGCGGCCAGGTTTTTTTTGTGCACAACAGGGTGCAGAGTATTGTGTCTATGGCTGAATATCTGAAAAGACTGGCGCCGGAGGCAAAGGTTGGAATCGGCCACGGACAGATGAATGAAAAGGAGTTGGAAAAAGTAATGAGCGCATTTATAAATAAAGAGTATGATATTCTGCTTTCCACTTCCATTATAGAATCAGGCCTTGATATACCGTCTGCAAATACTATTCTGATAAATCGCGCTGACAGGTTTGGCCTTGCAGAGATATACCAACTGCGCGGGCGGGTTGGCAGGAGCAGCCACAGGGCATACGCCTATCTTTTAACGCCGCCTGAATTAACATTAACTTCTGACGCCAAGAAAAGGCTTAAGGTGCTTCAGGAATTAAGTGACCTTGGCTCTGGTTTCAGGCTTGCTGCCTATGATTTGGAGATAAGGGGCACCGGAGAACTCCTTGGAGCCAAACAATCAGGCCAGATTGCAGAGGTTGGTTTTGAGATGTATACCCAGCTTTTAGAGGATGCTATAAAAGAATTAAAGGGCGAAAACATAGAAACAGAGGTTGAGCCTGAGATAAATCTGAAAGTTTCTGCATATATCCCTGAAAATTATATCCCCGATGAAAGACAGAGGCTGAATATATATAAAAGGATTGCCTCTGTGCCATCTGAAGATGGCGTGGTTAAACTGAAAGAAGAGATAAGAGACAGGTTTGGGGATATCCCAGAGCTGGTAAATAATTTGTTCAGAATTATGGGAATAAAGCTGCTACTGAAAAGGCTTAAGATAACCGAGCTTTCCCAGAAAGGGGACTGGATTTATCTAACCTTTTCAAATGAAACCAATGTGGAGCCACAGAAGTTGTTGGGGCTTATAAAAAAAGAACCCAAAAGATTCAGGCTGTTGCCGGATTCAAAGTTTGTAGCCCTTTTAGAAAAAGAAAAAAATATTTGGGATGCCATAAGAGATGTGCTGCGATTATACACAGCGACATAAGTAGAGCCGTATACAGAGCGTCAGAACAAAGCAGACCAAGGCGCGACGAAGGTGAGGAGTGAAGGCGTATTTTAAGCATACGCCGCAACGACGAGCCGAGGAGTCCGCCTGAGGCGGACAGGTATTCGAAGTTATGGCGCTCTGTATAATGATAAAGACGGGTGATAGATGACAGGCTATAGCTTTTCCCTATCACTTATTGCCACTTGCCCAGAACCTATCCCCAAAAATCAAAATCTATTTTTGGGCCTGTTTTTATCCTTTATTTTTACCTTTCTATAAGATATTATCTTCTGCCTGTATATGGCGTTTAACTTTAAATTTATAAGAAAGGATTTGCACAGCAATGCACGGCTCGGTAAAATCACAACTCCACATGGTCAGGTAAATACGCCTGTTTTTATGCCTGTTGGCACGCAGGCAACGGTAAAGGCCATGACGCCTGAGGAGCTTAAGGATATCGGGGTAGAGATACTATTGAGTAACACATATCATCTCTACTTAAGGCCTGGGCATGAATTGATTAAAAATATGGGCGGCCTGCATAAATTTATGCACTGGGACAGACCGATACTTACAGACAGCGGCGGATATCAGATATTCAGCCATTGTGAATTGCGTACAATAAAGGAAGAGGGGGCTTATTTTCAGTCCCACCTGGATGGTTCAAGGCATTTTTTAAGCCCTGAAAAGGCCGTTGAAATTCAGGAGTCGCTTGGCGCTGATATCATCATGTGCCTGGACGAGTGTCCCCCTTATCCTGCGACCCGCGATTATACAATATCTTCTATGGAGCTTACCCATAGATGGGCGAGAAGGTGTAAGGAATATCATGAAACGGAGAAACGGAGAAACGGAGAAACGGAGATTAAAAAAAGTGAAGGTTTAGGATTCTCCCCCATTTCCCCATTCTCCCATTCCCCCATTCAAGCATTATTCGGCATTATTCAAGGAGGAATGTTTAAAGATTTAAGAAAGCAGAGCGCTGAGGAGATAACGAAAATAGGGTTTGATGGTTATGCCATAGGCGGTTTGAGCGTTGGAGAGGATAAGATCCTCATGTATGAGATGGTTGATGCAACTGTTCCTTTTCTACCGGATGATAAGCCGCGCTACCTTATGGGTGTGGGCACGCCAGAGGATTTAGTAGAATGTGTTGAACGCGGGGTTGATATGTTTGACTGCGTTATGCCTACGAGGAATGCCAGAAACGGAACGCTCTTTACAAAGTATGGAAAATTAGGTATAAGGAATGCCCAGTATGCTAATGACCCCAATCCCGTGGAGGACGGGTGCGGCTGCTATGCTTGCAGAAACTACTCAAGGGCATACTTAAGGCATTTGTTTGCGGCAAGCGAAATCCTTGCGGCAAGGCTTGGCACGATTCATAATCTTTACTATTACATAAACCTTATGCAGGATATCCGGAAGGCAATAGAAGAGGATAGGCTTCAAGAATTTAAGACTGAATTTTACAGGATAAGGGAAGATGGATAAGAACAAGAACAATTATGAATTACAAATTACGAATTACGAATTTACTGTCCTAATTCCTAATTCTTAATTCTAATTAAAAAGGAGGCATCAAAGTGTTCAATCTTATTTCAGCAGTTGCATTTGCAGCAGACGAGGCAGCGCCGGCAGCAGGGCCTATGGGACAATTTTTGAGTTTTGCCCCGTTAGTCATACTTTTTGTAATCTTTTATTTTCTCCTTATACGGCCTCAGCAAAAAAAGGCGAAGGAACAGAGAGAAATGGTCGCCGCGCTTGAAAAAGGCGACGCGGTGGTCACCTCAGGCGGTATACACGGAACCATCACTGGTGTGGCAGAGGATACCGCTACTGTAGAGATTGCTGAGAATGTCAGGATTAAGGTGGGCAAGGAACATATAGTCTCAAAGAAAAAGAAATAAACAAAGACAGGCTATAGGCTATAGGCTATAGGTTATGGGCTATGGGAAACAATTTATATTTTTTCATCTATAGCCTATTGCCCATTGCCTATTGCCTGTTTTTATGGAGGTTCTTCAATGTCAAAGAACATAAAGTGGCGTTTTGCTTTGTTAGGTTTTTTCTTTCTGCTCGCGCTGGCGCTTTTCCTGCCATCAACGCCTCTGTCAAAATCACTCCCTTCCCTGTGGAAAGATAAATTTCCCAAAATAGCTTTGGGTCTTGACCTGCAGGGCGGTATGCATCTTGTTCTTCAGGTGGATACTGAAAAGGCTGTGGAAAGCCATATACAGAGAATGGGCAAAGGTGTAGAGGTATTGCTCAGAGAAAAAGGGGTTGCATTCTCAGAAATAAAATCTCAAGGCTCAGAGCTTTTCATTTCCTATGCAAATGCAGATGCAAAGTCGGTATTAGAAAAAACCATCGGAGACAATTATCCGGTCTTTAAAAAGGTATCTGAAAAAGATAGTGCAATGGCCTATACACTTACCGAGAGCGAGGCAAAGAGGATAAAAGAATGGTCAACCTCGCAGGCTATTGAAACCATAAGAAATAGAATAGATAAATTCGGCGTCACTGAGCCGCTCATCCATGCACAAGGGAAAGATGAGATAGTGATCCAGCTTCCTGGCTTAAAAGACCCTGACAGGGCAATAGCCTTGATAGGAAAGACCGCTGTATTAGAGTTCAAGATGGTGGATGAGACAGGAGACTTGAAAAAAGCCCTGGACGGCCAGGTTCCAGAAGGGGATGAACTTCTCTATGAAAGAAGGGTGGATAAAGAGAGCGGGGCTGTGAGCCAAACCCCATATCTTATAAAAAAAGAGGCGATTCTTACCGGCGATTTGTTGACCGATGCGCGGGTTGCAATAGACTCGCAATTCAATGAGCCGTATGTTTCCCTCACCTTTGACAGAGAAGGGGCGCGGATATTTGACAATGTTACAGGCCAGAATGTAAATAAGAGGATGGCAATCATCCTTGACGGAAATGTTTATTCAGCCCCGGTAATACGCGAAAGGATAAGCGGCGGCAGGGCGCAGATTTCAGGCAGTTTTACGCATGAGACAGCAACAGACCTGGCGATTGTTCTCAGGGCAGGCGCATTACCGGCGCCCGTTAATATAATTCAGAATGTCACCGTAGGCCCTTCCCTTGGGGAAGACTCTATCAAGGCAGGCGTCAAGGCCGCTATTATAGGTTGTATATTTGTCCTTGGTTTTATGCTTTTTTATTACAGACTTTCCGGCCTTATTGCAGATTTTGCAATGGTAATAAATATCTTCATGCTCCTTGGCGCAATGGCATGGTTTAATGCAACACTTACCCTGCCTGGCATTGCAGGCATCATATTGACAATCGGCATGGGCGTTGACTCTAATGTTTTGATATTTGAAAGGATAAAGGAAGAACTCAGGACAGGGAGGACGGTAAGATCAGCGATTGATGCAGGCTATGACCGTGCATGGTGGACTATCATAGACTCCCATGTAACAACGCTTATTACAGCCGCAGTGCTGTTTCAGTTCGGCAGCGGACCAATCAAGGGCTTTGCCGTATCCTTAAGCATCGGCATATTGATAAACCTGTTTACCGCCCTTGTGGGGACAAGGGTGGTTTTTGACTTTATAACCCAGAGGAGAAGGCTGGAAAGGCTGAGCATATAAAAACAGGTTGAGGTTGAGAGGAAAAGCAGGTTGAGGCCTTCCTTAATCTGTCTTGCCCTCAACCTTAATCTGTATTATGAAGGAGGTTTTTACAATAAATGGACATTTTAAAAAATACCAAAGTAGATTTTATAGGAAAGAAATACTATGCCTTTGTATTTTCAGCAATACTGGCTGTAGTGGGAATTGGTGCAGCAGTGTTTATCCCGATGGGCAAGGCAAACCTCGGCATTGATTTTACAGGAGGCGTGGCAATTCAACTTAAATTTGAGAAGCCGGTTGCCCTTGACCAGGCAAGGAGCGTATTGGATAAAGAGGGGATCAGGGATGTTGAGCTTCAGCAAATTGCAGGCAGCAATCAACTGCTGATAAGGTTTAAAAAGGCAGAAGGTGAATTAAAGGCAATCTCTGATAAGTTGACAGATGTATTTGCAAAAACATTTGATGATAATAAATTTATCGTAGAGTCAACCACTGCAGTAGGTCCAACCGTCGGTAAAAAACTCCAGAAAGACGCCCTCTGGGCAGTAGGGATATCGCTCCTCGGCATCCTTGTTTATGTGGCATGGAGGTTTGAGCTTATATTCGGCATTGCAGCGGTCATTGCAACCTTTCACGATGTTCTGGCAGTATTGGGCATCTTCTATGTAATGAATAAAGAGATAAACCTCCTCATCATTACAGCCCTTCTGACCCTTGCAGGATATTCTCTGACAGACACCGTTGTTGTCTTTGACAGGATAAGGGAGAATTTAAGAAAGAGGGGCAAAGAAGTTCCTGAAGACCTTATTAACAGGAGTATAAACGAGGTTTTGAGCAGGACGGTTGTTACATCAGGAACAACGCTCCTGGTTTTAATAGCGCTTATCATCGCAGGCGGCGAGGTGATTCATGATTTTTCTCTTGCGCTGTTTTTGGGCGTCATGGTAGGCACATACTCATCAATCTTTGTCGCAAGCCCGCTTTTACTTTTATGGAAGGGAAAAAGAGGGAGGCTGATTAGATAAATTATCTCTTAAATATAACTCATCTTGCCGTTGCAGGACATATATTATTAAAGGCGCAGTAATCGCAGTTCAAATAATCCGGTTTTGCAGTATAATCCCTCGCTCTGATGCCTTTGGCTGCCTCATCTATCATATTTAAAACCTTCTCTATATGTTTTCCCTCAAAAACAGCTTTTCCAACAAGGCCTGACTCAAGGAAGTGCAGTTCGCAACCGGCAGGTAGTTTTTTGAAATTCTCTTTATATGCCAGGGCATAGAGTAAAAGCTGAATGCTATCCTTTGCCTTTTTGTTTGCAGCCTTTTCTTCTCTTACATCAGAGGTCTTGAAATCTATGATATACGGGCCGTCTTTTCTTTCTTCTATCAAATCCCATCTGCCTTTGAGCCTGTTCATCCCCAGGTCTACAACAAAATCCCTTTCCACAGCAGCGGGGTTTATGCCGTTTTGTTCCTGCTCTTTGTAAAATCTCTTTATCGCCTCTTTGCCTGCCTCAAATCTCTGAATTTCATGCTCTTTTGTGACAAAACCCTCGCTACGCCAAGAGGAATGAAAGATATATATCAATTCTTCTATGCTCGCCAGCTTCCCTTCTAGCTTTCTCTGAAAATAGATGGATACGGTTTCGTGCATGGCCTTTCCATACATGACTGTATGGTGCGGCAGAAGCGGTACCTTGAGGATATGCACATACTTGTATTTTAAAGGGCATGTGAGATAATCGTCTATCTGATAGTAGCTTAAAGAAAGGACTGCGTCATTAGGCATGGGCTGAAGCTCTGCCTCTGATTTTTCAACAGGCGCAAATCTTTTTATTGCCTCTATTGGCTTTGTTTTTACAGCCGCAGCTTCAGCCTTTGGCAAATCCAGTGCTTCAAGCACAAACTGGCTTATCTTTTTTGCGCGCACGCCGCCATAATCAGATGCGCTTGTTAGATAGAGTTCATTCATCGCCCTTGTCATGCCCACATAAAAAAGACGCCTCTCTTCCTGAAGGTGAAAGTCACCTGAAGGGAGAATGTCTTTTATAAGCGCACCAGGCAGTTCTATCTGTTCCTTGCGCTCCTTTCTCGGAAATCTCTCCGACACAAGGCCAACCATAAATACTACCGGAAACTCCAATCCCTTTGCCTTATGCACTGTCAGTATCTGCACCCAGTCTGCCTCTACATCGGGCTCGGCAGTTCCGGGATTGTCTCCAGCCTGCCTCAAGATGTCGAGATATTCTACAAACGCAGTTACCTTTTTTACTTGCAGGGTTGACTCCATGTGCTGTGTTAATTCAAAAAACTTTGCAATATTCTGCACCTTTTCCACTGCGCTGACAGAGTTTTCCTGTGAGAGCCTTGTAAGATAGCCTGTATCTGTTAGGAATGAATATAAAACCTTACCAACGGTCTCTTCCAGAGCCATCTGGCTGTATTTATCAATGTCATTGACAAGCTTGGTGATGGTAGCAAGGCCTTCGTCAGATAAAGACTGGCTATAGGCTATAGGCAATGGGCTATTGTTCATAGGTTTCCCTATCGCCTCCGCCTGAGGCGGATGCCCATTGCCTCTTGCCTGTTCTTTTATCACATAATACAGCGGCTTGTGGCTTTGCCGGGATATATTATGGCACGGTATCAAATCCTCGGCTTTGAGCTGATAAACCTCTGAGCTTGATAGATGAAAAAGGCTCATACTGTCACTAAAATTTGTAATTGCCTTTAAAAATGCAATCAAAAGCCTTATCTCTTCTCTGGAGTATAAACCCTGATTGCCGGAAAACCTGTGCGGGACACCTTTTGATTTTAACGTCTTCAAAAACGGCTCTGCATCGCTGTTTGCCCTTACAAGAATGGCAAAGTCTTTATAAGAGAGGGGTTTAACAGAGGCTATAGGCGCTGGGCTATGGGCTATAGGTTTTCCTATCCCCTCTTGCCCGACCCATCCTTCGGATGGGTGCCCCGCCATTGCCTGTTTCCTTGAAACCTTCTCCTCAATCATCTCCGCAACAATTTCAGCCTCTTTGGTTATCGTATCAAAATGTAAATGTTTAACTGGGGCAAGGGGCAATAGGTTATTGGCTATTGGTTTTCCTATTGCCTCTTGCCCATCGCCTATCGCCTGTTTTTCTGCTATAAGTTTTTTATCTATCCCGCTCTTTACTTCAAGCCTGTCCGGGTTGTTATGAGATATGAGCCTATATGCTGAATCAAGGATCGGCTGGATAGAACGGTAGTTTTTTGTAAGGGTAATGAGTTTTGCATCAAGATATAATTTCTGGAAACCCAGCACATTACTGATTGCAGCGCCGCGGAATTTATAGATGGATTGGTCATCGTCTGCAACTACATTAATATTCCTGTGTCCTTCTGCCAAAAGCCTTACAAGCTGGAACTGGGCATAATTTGTATCCTGAAATTCATCCACCAATATATATCTGAACTTTTCCTGATACCGCTTCAATATGTGCGGCCTTGTCCTGAAGAGCTTCAACGGCAGGACAACCTGGTCGCCAAAGTCCATGTAGCCGTGCCTTGCCATAAGTTCCTGATATTTTGCATAAGTCTTTGCCAACTCATCCTGCTGTATTAATTCAGCTTCTGACTTCTTCAACTCTTCCGCATACGCAACATATTCCTCAGGCCCCACATCCTCATCCTTGAGCCTGCTGATAAGCCCTGCAACTGCAGAAAGATACTTCGTTGGATTGCCTAATGGGCGATAATAATTCAAAGGAAGTTCAAAGAGATTATCTTGTAAAAATATAATCCTCTCTGCCTCGCTCAGTACCTTAAAATCAGGCGTAAGGCCAATCTCAAGGACGTTATCCCTTAAGACCCTGTCTCCGAATGAATGGAAGGTGCTTATCCAAACATTTGAATAGCCATAAGGCACAAGCCTGTCAACACGCTCCTCCATCTCGCCGGCAGCCTTTTCCGTAAAGGTGAGGGCAAGTATCTGATTCGGATTTACGCCGCTCTCAATGAGATGCGCAATCCTGTGCGTTATGACCTTTGTCTTGCCGGTGCCGGCGCCGGCAATGATGAGCAAAGGCCCCTCGCCGTGCGTGGCGGCGGCGAGTTGTTCGGGGTTTAGTGGGGTTTCGTTGTTTGTTGATTCCATGAAAACATTGAAGAATCCCGCCACAAATGGCGGTGAGTATTCCGTTCAATATACGGTGAGGAGTCCGCCTGAGGCGGACAGGTATGCGAAGTTATGACGCTCTGTATATATATGCACTTTTGCAATGCTGTTTACAATCCCTTAAAAACCTTCTCCGCAGCAGTCAGTGTCTTTTCTACATCTGTCTTTGAATGTGCGAGTGAGACAAACACCGCCTCAAACTGGGACGGGGCAAGGTAGATGCCTGATTCCAGCATCTTTCTAAAATATTTTGCAAATCTTTCCAAGTTGCTTTTCTTGGCATCTTCATAGTTATCAACCGGCCTCTCATTAAAGAAAAGCGTAAACATGGCACCAGCCCGTGCAATCTGAACTGGTATGCCTCTTTTCTTTGCTATCTCTTCAAGACCGTCGCACAGCTCTTTTGTGGTCTTTTCTAACTTTTCATAAACCCCTTTGCCTTTTAAAATCTTTAGAGTCTCTATGCCTGCTGTCATTGCCAGAGGATTGCCGGATAATGTCCCTGCCTGATAAACAGGGCCTGATGGCGCGAGCATCTCCATGATTTTTCTTTTACCGCCGAATGCGCCGACTGGCAGGCCGCCTCC
>Ga0209642_10002024_pt1 | contig 13446 bp, 14 predicted proteins | sample RifCSP19_2_FD_184025 | JGI IMG/M metagenome (GOLD analysis project Ga0209642, IMG submission 184025) | Soil microbial communities from Rifle, Colorado - Rifle CSP2_sed 19_2 (SPAdes) (version 2) | ecosystem: Environmental > Terrestrial > Deep subsurface > Rock core/Sediment | place: Rifle... | reverse complement strand
CGGCTTCTGCTTCCTTGATGAAACCAATAATCTGTTCTTCGCTGAATCGACTCTTCTTCATTTCCGCCTCTCTTCAAAAGCGGACTTTACTAACTTCTAGCTGGTACGGTCTACGGGGTGCAGGTCAGTTAGTAGAGAGCTTGGATTTAATCAATTCATATTTCTGAAGTCCAATCACAAGGGCGAGTAAAGGTAAGAAATTGTCTGTAAAGTGGAAAGCGGAATTTTTGTTTGTCTTCTCTGTAACAAGTTTCTTTAAAGCGGGGTCGGTGAGTTTGTTGGCGCATCTTTGAATAATGTGGTCTTCAGCTTCCTCGGTCCATCCACAAAGTTCTAGTAAAGCGTGTTTGGCAAACATGGTTGATGACCTCGGAGTAGTTGCATTTTGGAATGCAACCTCTAGGTCATCCAATGACTGAATTAACTCTGCATTGGATAACATTATTTTACCTATTCAAACGCCTCGATTGCCAGTCTTATACGATTCTTGACGCTCTCTGTTTTTGATATATCTGCACTCAACGCCTCTGTTTTTAGAAGTTCAATTTCCCTAAATTTCTTAATGCACTTTTTTATATCGCGGTCATTCAGCTTTTCTACTGAGCTAATATTTTCTATAACCCCAACTGCAAGAGCCTCGATTTGAGAAAAGCCGAATTTGCCAGCCCCCATTTCAGGTATGACCTTGTCTACAAGTACTGAGGACATCCGAGAAAATGTTTTCTTGAAAGAGTTCAATTTATTTTCTGTTTCTCTTCTATGTTTAAACATAAAGTCATTCAGAAATCGCGCAAGATTGCCTTTGTATGCTTCTCTGGACTTGGAAAATGCTAAAATACGTAATATCAATTCAACAGAACGGAAACGATCCTTCTTGCCATTGATATGCGATTTCAGTTTGACCCAATTAGGCTCTTTATCGAGCTCAATCAGCAGATTGTTTAAAGAACCAGAGTAAATACAGTTACGAATTTCTTGGCTATTTAGCCGGATACCGCCAGCATTAAGGCGATGGAATATCTTGAATAGATATTCCATATGTGATTCTTTCGAGAAGTCGCAACGGAGAACAGTAATAGGCAATGTAAGGTTCTCTACGCGTTCAATGTAAGAATGCAAATCTGAGTTCTCGTTATGGAACTCATTGGTTTTCTTACCAGATAAATTGGGGTCTATGTCCTCAAGGCGAGACAGGGTCCAGTTTGAAGATTTATTTAAGAATTTGATGATTGCAGTCATTCGTTGCAGTCCATCAATTACAATCCACTTTCTGGTGTTGTAATCGAAGGCAAAGCACATGCTAGGAATAGGAAGTTGTTTAACTAGTGAATCGATAAACCTTGTTTGATCCGGCGTGCTCCAAACTCCTTCTCTCTGGAAGAATGGGCGAATATCAATCTGCTCTTTTTCATGGAGGCGGAACAAGTCAGCGCAAGAACGTAACTCGTTAAATACTACGATGTCAGGTGGGGGCAGTTCAATTGACTTATATGTTTCAGAGTAGTTTTCTTCAATTTTTTCTGATTTAGCCATTGCAACTCCCGATTATTTATTTTTAACACGTGCTGTTGATTGTGCCAGATGCCTAAAAATTACGCTGCCTTCTTTAACCGCATCTCCAGCCGAATCTCCGCTGCAGCCAGCATGTTGACCAGCGTATCGAGCGAAAACACGTCAATTTTGCCGCGCATCAGGTCGGAGATGCGGGGCTGGGTGACGCCCAGCGTTTTAGCCGCTTCGGCTTGGGTCATGCCGCTGCTGCGGATGTACTTGGCGATGGCGCGCATCAGTTCGGCGCGTGCCGTCATGTTGGCCGCATCGCCGGGCGTGTCTTCGATGGCATCCCACACACTCTTGAATCGTTGCTTGCTCATTTCACACCCCGCATGAGTTCGTTATACCGCTTGCTTGCCAGCGCGATGTCTTGCGCGGAAGTCCTTTGTGTTTTCTTCTGGAAGCAGTGCAGCACATAGACCGCGTCTTTGAGTTTGGCAATGTAGATCACCCGAAATGCACCTGCCTCATCCTGAATTCTGATTTCCTGCACGCCTGCCCCGACGGTTTTCATCGGCTTGCAGTCATCCGGTACATCGCCATGTTGCACCTTGTCAATCTGATACCCAGCTTCACGGCGGGCAGAAAGCGGGAAGTCGCGCAAGTCGCTTAATGCGCTGCCGAGAAACTCGACCGGTTTGGCGTGGGCTTGCATGGATGGATTATACACAATTTTGTATAACAGGAATGTGGGGAGAGGTGGTCACCTTCGGTGAAGGCCGGTGTCCAGCTGGTTGAATCTGGATTCCGGCCTATGCCAGAATGACGAAGCACTAAATAAACCTCGCCACCATCCCCTTCGCGAATTTGCCCTGCAACGGTATCTGCACCCGATGCCCGCTGCCGGGCGCGGTGGTGAGGGCTTCGCCTTCAAGGCTGCGCATCTCGGCGAGTTCGACGATGCGGTTGCCGGAAGGGTGGATGATCTCCAGTCTGTCGCCGACCTGGAATTTGTTCTTCACGTCGATCTCGGCCATGCCGTTGGTGCAACTGACGATATCGCCGACGTATTGCTGGCGGCTGTTTTCAGAATGGCCTCGCAGGTAGTTCTGTTGTTCGTGGGTGTGGTGGCGTTCGTAGAAACCGTCGGTGTAACCGCGGCTCGCCAGCGCGTCGAGCGCGCCTAGCAGACTTAAATTGAATGGCCGGCCGGCGACGGCATCGTCGATGGCCTGCCGATACACCTGCGCGGTGCGCGCCACATAGTAGATGGATTTGGTGCGGCCTTCCACTTTCAGCGAGTCTATGCCGATCTTCACCAGCCGCGCGACGTGCTCGACTGCGCGCAGGTCTTTCGAGTTCATGATGTAGGTGCCGTGCTCGTCCTCCAGCACCGGCATCAATTCATCCGGGTGATCCTTGCGCGAGATCAGGTAGGCGCGATCAGCCAGCGGATGGCGCGGCTGGCTACCGCAGGATGACAGGGCGCTTTCGCTCAGCGCCTTGTCGAAATCGAAATCTATTTTTTCTGCCACAACACCGTCGTCATTCCCGCGAAAGCGGGAATCCAGTTCATTTATCTGGCTGGATTCCCGCTTTCGCGGGAATGACAAAACCTTCTGGATATCGCCGGTGCCGTCCTCTTCTGCGCTGTCCACTTTGTAATCCCAGCGGCAGGAGTTGGTGCAGGTGCCCTGGTTGGCGTCACGGTGGTTGAAGTAGCCGGACAGCAGGCAGCGTCCGGAATAGGCCATGCACAGCGCGCCATGGATGAATACTTCGAGTTCGATGTCCGGGCATTGCTGGCGTATCTCTTCGATCTCGTCCAGCGACAGTTCGCGCGACAGGATCACGCGCGACAGGCCGAGCGATTGCCAGAATTTCACCGCCGCGTAGTTGACGGTGTTGGCCTGCACCGACAGATGAATCTGCATCTCCGGCCAGCGTTCGCGCACCATCGCGATCAGGCCGGGGTCGGCCATGATCAGCGCGTCGGGCCGCATCGCGATGACCGGCTCCATGTCCGCCATGTAGGTCTTCACCTTGGCGTTGTGCGGCATCAGGTTGCTGGCGACGAACAGTTTCTTGCCCAGCGCGTGCGCTTCCTGAATGCCGGTGCGCAACTCTTCCAGCTTGAATTCGTTGTTGCGCGCGCGCAGCGAATAGCGCGGCTGCCCGGCATATACCGCATCGGCGCCGAAGGCGTAGGCGGTACGCATCTTGTCCAGCGTGCCGGCTGGAAGGAGAAGTTCGGGTGCTTTCATCAAGCGATCCCCCTCTCCCTGACCCTCTCCCGCGAGGGGAGAGGGAATGGACTGGGCAGCATGAGGCGGGCTTTTCCCTCTCCCACAAGTGAGAGAGGGTGGCCGAAGGCTGGGAGAAGGAACGACGTAATAATTGTCACCTTACAGCCCCAGCCGCTTCCAGATTTCCAGCGATGGCCCGGACTGGTTCAGCGTATAGAAATGCAGGCCCGGCGCACCGCCCTTTAACAGGCGCTCGCACAAAGCGCAGACCACATCCTGTCCGAAAGCTTGCACCGATGCGATGTCGTCGCCATAACCTTCCAGCGTGCGGCGCATCCAGCGCGGGATCTCCGCGCCGCAGGCATCGGAGAAGCGCGCCAGTTGAGCGAATCTCACGATAGGCATGATGCCCGGCACGATCGGCACGGTGACACCCAGCTTGAGGCATTCATCGACGAAATAAAAATAGCTGTCGGCGTTGTAGAAGTATTGCGTGATGGCGGAATTTGCCCCGGCGGCGATCTTGCGCTTGAAATTGAGGATGTCGTCGTGCGCCGATCTGGCCTGAGGGTGGAATTCCGGATAGGCCGCCACTTCGATGTGGAAATGATCGCCGGTCTGTGCGCGGATGAATGACACCAGCTCGTTGGCGTATTGGAACTCGCCGGTGGTGGCCATGCCGGACGGCAGGTCGCCACGCAGCGCGACGATACGCTTGATGCCCATATCCTTGTATGTGTTCAGCATGCTGCGGATGTTCTCGCGGGTCGAACCCACGCAGGAAATATGCGGCGCTGCGCTGTAGCCCTCGGCCTTGATCTGTTGCACGGTTTCCAGCGTGCGCTCCTGGGTGGAGCCGCCGGCACCGAAGGTCACCGAGAAAAACTCCGGCTTGAGCGGCGCCAGTCGCTTGCGCGCAGCGGCGAGCTTTTCCACGCCTTCCGGCGTTTGTGGGGGAAAGAATTCAAAACTGAACACCTTTTTGTTCATGACTTCCTCATCAGTTGTGCGGCCGCAGCAGACAGCGCCCAGGAGAATATGCTGTAGAGCACCGCGCCCAATACGCCGTGCCAGAAGCTGTCTACCACAAAGCCCCTGAGTATCGAGCCGACGAACCAGAACAACAGCCCGTTGATCACGAAAATGAACAGCCCTATCGTGAGCAGCGTGACCGGCAAGGTCAGCAGCAGCAACAGCGGACGGATCAGCGTGTTGACCAGCCCCAGGAAAAATGCCGCGATCAGCGCGGCGGTGAATCCATCCACGTGGATACCCGGCACGAAATTCGCCACCGCGAGCAGCGCCAGCGCGTTGAGTATCCAGATCAACAATAATTCGATTTGCAGTTTCATTTGCGTTTTCCTTTTCCGGATTTACCCGCTTTGGCCGCCTGTGCACGTAACGCCGCACCCAAGTAGGGTGGGCACGGTCTCATCGTGCCCACGCGAGTTATGCAGCGTGGGCAGAAAAACCTGCCCACCCTACCGATCTGGCTGGTGTAAACGAACGGGTGGCTGCCTACCCGCTCGAATTGTGGTTCATTGCCCGCATCGGCCTTGAAGAAAAGCTGATCGTCCGCAATCAGCGCGAACATCGATCCTTCGCGATACAAACCATAGCCGCCGAACATCCTGCGTGCCATTACCGGCGCCCAGTCCGCCATGAGCTCCACCACATAATCGACAAACTCATTACGGGCGGAGGACATGTTCGCCAGGCTTAATAACGATATAGATTCGACTTGTATGGGCCTTCCTTGGGTACGCCGATGTAGGCGGCCTGCTGGTCGGTCAGCACAGAGAGCTGCGCATTAAGCTTTTTCAATTGCAAACGCGCCACTTTTTCGTCGAGATGTTTGGGCAGCGTATAGACACCCACAGGATATTTTGCGGTCTGCGTGAACAACTCGATCTGCGCGATGGTCTGGTTGGCAAAAGAACTGGACATCACGTAGCTGGGATGTCCGGTGCCGCAGCCCAGATTCACCAGGCGGCCCTTGGCGAGAAGGATGATCCTCTTCCCATCGGGGAATATCACGTGATCCACCTGCGGCTTGATCTCTTCCCACTGGTATTTTTCAACCGAGGCGACATCGATCTCGTTGTCGAAATGGCCGATATTGCACACGATGGCCTGATTCTTCATCTTCGCCATGTGGTCGTGCGTGATCACATGGAAGTTGCCGGTGCAGGTCACAAAGATGTCGGCCTTGTCGGCGGCATATTCCATGGTCACCACGCGGTAGCCTTCCATCGCCGCTTGAAGCGCGCAGATCGGGTCGATTTCAGTCACCCATACCTGTGCCGACAAAGCGCGCATGGCCTGGGCCGAGCCCTTGCCCACATCGCCGTAACCGGCGATCAACGCGACCTTGCCGGCGATCATCACGTCGGTGGCGCGCTTGATACCGTCCACCAGCGATTCACGGCAGCCGTACAGGTTGTCGAACTTGGACTTTGTGACGGAGTCATTCACGTTGATCGCGGGGATCTTCAGGTCGCCGCGCTCGTGCATCTGGTACAGGCGATGTACGCCGGTGGTGGTCTCTTCGGTGACGCCAATGATCTGCGCCAGCCGCGTTGAATACCAGGTTTTGTCGGTGATAAGCTTGGCCTTGATCGACGCGAACAATATGCGTTCTTCCTCACTGCCGGGTTTCGCCAGCACCGACTGGTCTTTCTCCGCCTTGCTGCCCAGATGCAGCAGCAGCGTGGCGTCGCCGCCATCGTCGAGGATCATGTTGGAATAACCACCGTCCGCCCATTCGAAGATGCGGTGGGTGTAATCCCAGTAATCCTCCAGAGATTCTCCCTTGACGGCGAAGACCGCGATGCCGTTCGCGGCGATGGCTGCGGCAGCGTGATCCTGCGTCGAGAAGATGTTGCACGAAGCCCAGCGCACTTGCGCGCCGAGCGCGGTGAGTGTCTCGATCAGCACAGCGGTCTGGATGGTCATGTGCAGCGAGCCGGTGATGCGCGCACCCTTGAGCGGCTGGCTCTTCGCGAATTCCTCGCGGATCGCCATCAGACCGGGCATTTCGGTCTCGGCGATGGCGATTTCCTTGCGTCCCCATGCAGCCAGGGACATGTCGGCGACTTTGCAGTCGGTGAATTGTTTTGCGGCAGCGTTCCCGCTTGTAGCAGAGTTCATAAGGTGTGCTCCATTCATCTAAAAAGTTAATGAATGGGCGCCGTTGAAACTTTGATCACACTACCGAGCCTGGCCGAACTGTGTCGGTCGCAGCGCCCCTCGATAGCGGTGAATCTTGTAGGGTGGGTCAGGCGAAGCCGTAACCCACCGATGCAAATGTTAATCAATGGCGGGTTACGCGAACCCACCCCGCATGTTTTACAAACCTGCGTCAGCGCGCAGGGCAGCAGCTTTATCAGTATTTTGGCTACGACCGCCGCTACGCGGCTTAACATCGCTTGCGATGTTAGTCTTCGCCGAAATACAGATAAGCGCACTTTGCGCGAGATCTTATAGACCTGCATCTGCACGGAGTGCAGATGCCTTATCAGTATTTTCCCAAGTGAAGTCCGGTTCTTCGCGGCCGAAGTGGCCGTAGGCAGCGGTTTTCTGATAGATCGGACGCAGCAGATCGAGCATCTGCACGATGCCCTTCGGGCGCAGGTCGAAGTGTTTTTTCACCAGTTCCGCGATCTTCTCGTCCGAGACTTTGCCGGTGCCATAGGTGGTGACCCAGACGCTGGTAGGATGCGCCACACCGATCGCATAGGAAATCTGGATCAGGCACTTGCTGGCCAAGCCGGCTGCGACGATATTCTTGGCGACGTAACGGCCGGCGTAAGCTGCGGAACGATCCACCTTGGACGGATCCTTGCCGGAGAATGCGCCGCCGCCATGCGGAGCTGCGCCGCCGTAGGTATCCACGATGATCTTGCGCCCGGTCAGGCCGCAGTCGCCCTGCGGGCCGCCGACGACGAAGCGTCCGGTCGGGTTGACCAGGTATTTGATGTTGCCCTTGATCAGCTCATTCGGCAGGATCGGCTTGATGATCTCCTCAATCACGGCATCGATCGCAGACTGCTTCATCTTCGGGCCGTCGGACATTTCCGGCGCATGCTGGGTGGACAGCACCACGGTGTCGATGGAGTGCGGCTTGCCATCCACATAGCGGACAGTTACCTGAGATTTGGCATCCGGGCGCAGCCAGTTCAGGCGGCCATCGCGGCGCAGTTGCGATTGGCGCTCAACCATGCGGTGTGCCAGATGAATCGGCAGCGGCATCAAAACGTCGGTCTCGTCGCAGGCATAGCCGAACATCAGCCCCTGATCGCCCGCGCCTTGACCCAACTCGTCGTCATAAGCCTTGTTCACGCCCTGCGCAATATCCGGGCTCTGCTTGTCGTAGGCGACCAGCACCGCGCAGCCCTTGTAGTCGATGCCGTATTCGGTGTTGTCGTAACCGATGCGCTTGAGCGTTTCGCGCGCCACGTGGATGTAATCGACATTTGCGCCGGTGGTGATCTCTCCGGCCAGCACGACGAGGCCGGTGTTGCACAGTGTCTCGGCGGCAATGCGTGAATGCTTGTCCTGCGCTAGAATGGCGTCAACAATGGCATCAGAAATTTGATCCGCCACCTTGTCGGGATGGCCTTCGGATACAGATTCGGACGTAAACAAAAATTCGCTCATGGTTCCCCGCTCGATCGCTCAATAAGTTAAAAGTCGCGCATTATACCAAATACCCCATCTCTGCTGAATGACTCATTCGAATCACGGTGATACGCGACTTATTCCAGGGTTCTCGGTAACATCTCACCTTATGACCGGCTTCCTCTTTATACATAGCGACATAAATCTACTGCGCGACTCCGGGGCGGGGTCGGGCGGTGCTCGCGCTCCTCACATACTGATGTGTATGCTCCGGGCGCTGTGCTCCGGCCTCCCCCACCCCAAAGCCGCTCGCTACGATTTCTGTCGCTATGTATAAAACCCAGTACGCCGTTTTAATAGCCCGCCTGGAATCCGCCCCATCCTGTCTGCGGGTAAAGGGATAAAGCAACGCTATCCGTTCCAGCACCATCCCGCCGCAAGAGAAAGATTTTCGTTTTAAAAACAGTTCATCATTGTCCTGCTTGAGGTTACACTTTACGCGCCTGAACAAGGAGGACAACCATGCAGAACCAAACCCTGTCTGTATCTCAACCGAAAAACCATGGCCCGCGCCAACGGCTGGTTGCCCGGCTCAAGGCCTGCCCGCCGAATGAGGCTGCCGCCCTGCTTGTATCGGCAGATGACCCGCTTGCCTTCGAGGCGCTCGCCGATCTCAATCCCTCGTTCACCCAGGACATCCTGAGCGCATTGCCGGAGGAGCGGCGCCAGGCGATCATCAACAATGCCACGCCGGAACTTGCGCATCAATGGGAGCGCAACCGGTCGTTTGAGGCAGGCACCGTCGGGCACTTCATGGAACCGACTTATGCCATGTTCCGCCCCGGGATGACGGTGGATGAGGCGATCGAAAAGCTGCGTGCACTGGTTAAAACGGCGTTCATCACCTATGGCTATGTGACCGATCCGGATCACAAGCTGCTTGGCCTCGTCACGATGCGCGACCTTTTGTTCGCCGAGCGGGATGCGCAGCTCGCCGACATCATGCTGCGCGATGTGTTTGTGTTACGGCCCGGCATGGCCGTATCGGAAGCGATGAAACTCTCGCTCAGCCGCCATTATCCGGTCTATCCGGTGTGCGACGATCAGGAGAGGCTGTTGGGTCTGGTGCGCGGCCAGGCGATCTTCGAGGCGCAAGCTTTCGAAATCACCGCGCAGGCCGGCAGCATGGTCGGCGTCGACAAGGAGGAGCGCATCTCGACGCCGATGCTGCGCAGCTTCATGTTTCGCCATCCGTGGTTGCAGCTCAACCTGTTGACCGCTTTCCTGGCGGGCGGCGTGGTAGCCGTGTTCCAGGGGACGATAGACCAGCTTGTCATCCTCGCGATGTTCCTTCCCGTCCTGGCCGGCCAGTCCGGAAACACCGGCTGCCAGGCGCTTGCGGTCACGCTGCGGGGAATCACGCTGGGCGAAATAAAATCCGGCGATTCACGCAAGCTGATCGCCAAGGAAGGCATGCTCGGCGCGCTGAACGGGGCGCCGGTCGGCATAGTCTCGGGAATCGCGATGTACGTCATTGCAAGCTCGCAGCACTCACCGCATGCTCCAGTGCTGGCTATGGTGGTTTTTCTGGCGATGGTCGGAGCCTGCACCATCAGCGGCATTTCCGGAGCCATCGTCCCGCTAACGCTCAAACGCTTCGGCACAGACCCCGCGACGGCTTCGAGCATTTTCCTGACCACCGCCACCGATGTGGTGAGTATGGGCCTGCTGCTCGGGCTGGCTTCGATTCTGATAATTTGAGCCCACGCAGGGTGCAATGCGCTACGCCCTTCGACTGGTTGTATTGCGCGTCGAGTACAACAGGCTGGCGGCGGTGAAGACCAGATAAGCGAGATAGCTGACCAGATACAACAGCGCGGTGCGCTCCAGCATCATCCCGTCGGCGAACAACCACAGCAGCAGTGCATACAGCGGCAGCGACAACACCTCTCCCGCCATGATCAACCGTGTGCGGTGCGCGGCGAACAGGCCGAACAGGAACAGCCATGAGGCGATGCGTATCCAGCTTCCCAGCATGAACAACGCGGCAGTTTCATCGCTGACCACAAAGCGCGCGTCATACAGTGTTGCCAGCATCGCGCGCTGGTTGAGGTAGATCAGCAGCAGCAGACACGCTGCAGGAATCAGCACGGCCAAACCGGCTCGCATCATCTCTTGCTTGAATCTCTCCGAACCATGACTGCTGCTGAAGCGAGGGAGGAAGACCAGCGACAGCACGCCGGCCGCTGTTGCAGTGACCCATTCGGTGGAACGCCACAGCGCCTGCAAGAACCCCACCTCGTCCCATGAAAGCGAGCCGGACAGCATGCCGCGTACCAGCAGCATCGAGACCGGACTCATGATGCCGATGGCCAGACCGACCGGCACGTAACTCACCAGCTTGCGTAAATATTGCGTGTCGCCTGCTTGCCCGCCGCCGGCCGGCGGCAGCTTGCGCCCGGACAACTTATAAAGGTAGCGCCAGATCACACTACCGATGATAGCCAGCACGAAACACTGCACCCACATCAGCCCGCGCAGGGATAGCCCCAGCCACGCGCCCGCTGCCACCAGCATCAGGATCGTGCTGCTCAACAGCGCCAGCCCCAGCATACGCTGTTGCTGGTGCTTGCCCAGCCAATAGGCGTTGAGCGTGCCGGGGATCACCGTGATGCAACCAACTAACGCAGCCAGCAGCAACAATTCCGGCCTGATCTCGCCTTGGATATAACCGGCTACCAGCGATACGCCCAGCGCCACGGCCAGTGAAGTGCCCAGGCCCAACCTTAGCGCGTTGCGCAACAGACTGCGCTCGTCGCGCGACTCGCGCACCTGGGCGATCAACACCGTCAACCCCTGCAATACTCCCGCCAGCGCCACCGTGCTGACCAGTTCCACCACCGATTGCAATTGCGCCCACAGCGCCACGATGGCCGGTCCGCCGGTCAGCGCCAGCACCTTGTCCAGCCCTGCCCGCCCGATGAGATCGATCAGGATGATGGCGAACGCAGCCAATACACTTTGAATGGAAGTCAATGCAGCCTCTTGTTCGCTTTACCCATCCTGCGAGCAGGTTGGGCGCCAGCTTTGTGTGATAGCGCACAGATAGTACAGGGTAAATTTGTTCTTGCAGATTTGTTCTAAAAATCAACGATGACTGATTTTTTATGAGCCTTGTGCAATCAAAAAGTAGTAGGGTGGATAAGCGCAGCGCATCCACCTTTTTGAGCTGGCATGGTGGATGCGCTGCGCTTATCCACCCTACATTTTTCGCCGAGAACAAATTTACCCTGGGTCTCGGGAAGTGCGGATTCATTTGTGCCTGCATACTGGCTAAAATAGAGCCTTGCCGCGCACATGCAGCCGGTTCGCGATACGAAACGTCTGTGTTATGCTAGTCATAGTCGAATCCGGAAGTTTCAGGTTTTGCGTGTCATTTAAGCCCAACCTTCACGCGGACTTATTGCATCACCGGATCAACCTTACGTGAATATTTTTTAGGAGTGAAGTTATGTTCTTGCGCCGTGTTCTTGCACTTTCCCTGCTTGCCGCCAGTACCACAGTCATGGCGGATACTGTCGATATCAACCTGCGCGACAGCAGCGCCCAATTGCAGTACAGCGCCTCGATGGGTCGCGACACTCTCGGAAAATCCGAGATACACATGGGCTTCCTGTACACCAATAAAAACAGTTCGCTCGGCGATATGGGGATAATGGTGAAGGACGAGGTGAGCAACGCTCCCGGCGTCACGGTTGGAGTCGGCATAAAGGGTTTGATCGCCAAGGCGCAGAACAATAATGCCACGGCCCTGGCAATAGGGGGTTTGGTGCGCTTCTCCCCGCTTACCGATACGCGTTTTGGCATCACCGGACTGATATTCCTGTCACCGAATATCGTCACTTTTGGCGATGCCGACCGCTATAACGAAACCGGAGTGAAGCTGGATTACGAGGTCATACCGCAGGCTGTTGCCTATATCGGTTACCGCAAGATGAAATTCGGCCTAAAATTTGCATCTGATGCAATACTGGACGAAGGCGCACATATCGGGGTCAGAATCTCGTTTTAAACCGTAATCAGCGGCGGGAACCCTGCTGCCGCTTGGGTAATAATTCCATTTCTAATTTGAAACAAGATGAATTTCTTCTGTGGGAGCGGCCTCCTGGCCGCGATCAAGCTTATCGCGGCCAGGAGGCCGCTCCCACCAAAGTGTCACTTTCAAATTGAAAATGGAATAACAACCGGGAATCAGCGTCACTCCACCGCGATCTTGAAGATCACCTTGCGTATGATTCCTTCTCCCACCAGCGGCGCATGCGCATCCTCCGGGAAGAAGATGCAGAACGCACCGGGTGGCGTGTCGATCCACGAAGAAGGCGCATCGTGGAAGAACCGGATGTCCTTCTCCGCGCTGTAATCGCTGACCGGCTGCGTGCAATCCGCCAGCGCCTTCCAGCCCATCTCATCCATTCCATCTAACACCAGCTGGATGTCGATGTAACGACGATGGCACTCCAGCTTTGCTTCTGCGCGAGTGCGTCCCGGTACATGCTCCACGATCGCGAACAGATCCTCGCCAACGATCGGATAACGTCCCGGAGCAAGCGAAAGCAGCTCGGTTTTCCAGATGTATTCGAACGCACGCGGGAACAATGGATGCAGTGTGGCGTAACGGCTGGATTGGGAGAGTGTGGAGAGAATCATGGAGGTAGAAGCTAAGTGATTTATAAAAAGAATGTGGATTACAGCAAACGATGCTTCTTTAAGCTTGTTTCAAGCTCACTAAAACCTTTGTAAATATCATTCGATGTTTGTTTCAATGACAAAGGTGACTGACCATTTAGCAGACAATTTATTTGCGGCTTGCCTACCTCGAAATGTGTATGGGCATGCTTATTTCGTGGATCTTTAAGGCTGTTAATAGTTAAAACTAGGTTGGCGAAGTGTATGCCGTTATGACCTGCCCCCTATAGCCCTGCCATCGATAAGTAGCAAAGCCCTTGGGTTACGAGCTTAAACCATTTCACTGCTCGGTTGTATTTCACCATCTTTGTTCTGACGGTGCAGTGCTGCAAATTTCGCA
>Ga0209642_10002020_pt1 | contig 13455 bp, 11 predicted proteins | sample RifCSP19_2_FD_184025 | JGI IMG/M metagenome (GOLD analysis project Ga0209642, IMG submission 184025) | Soil microbial communities from Rifle, Colorado - Rifle CSP2_sed 19_2 (SPAdes) (version 2) | ecosystem: Environmental > Terrestrial > Deep subsurface > Rock core/Sediment | place: Rifle... | reverse complement strand
GACGTACAAGTCGAAGCCAAGCTCCCGTAGGCCGGTGCGCACGAATTGGGCCGCCTCTCGGTAGCGGGACATGTGCGCTTCCAGACCCTCCTCAAGCAGCCTGTCCAGGGCCGCGCGGAAGGCCAAGACAATGTTGGTCGGCAATGTGACCGGAAACGGGTGCCACTCTCCCCATTCCTGCGCGTACTTCCGCCAGATGCGCAGATTAAGATACCATCCAGCAGGGAACTCGCCCTTGCGCTCCATGATCTCCCAGGCACGGCGGCTGACTGCCACCGGCGCCAACCCCGGCGGCGCTTCAAGGCACTTCTGGCTGGCGCCTACGCAGATATCGATCCCCCAGTCGTCCATCGCCAAGACCTCGCCGCCCAGCGAGGAGATCGCGTCCACCACGTAGGGGATATCGAATTCACCGGCTAGCCCTCCCAGGGACTGGATCGGATTAAGCACGCCCGTCGATGTCTCGTGGTGGTTGACCAGGAGGCCGGCGATCGGCCAGTTGCCTCGTAGGGCGTCGCGAACGTCGTCGACGGAAATCGCCTTGCCCCACGGCGCGATGACCTCGACGACGGCCAGCCCCCGCATGCGGGCGATGGTCGCAAGCCGCTCGCCGAAGAAGCCATTCACGCCCACGATGACCCGCTCGCCCGGCGCAAACAGGCTTGCCACGGCGGCCTCCAGACCTCCGCTGCCCGAGGCGACGAGCAGGAAGACGTCCCCTTCGGTTCGGAAAACCTCCTTCATCCGGTTCGTCGTCTCTTTGTACAAAGCGGTCCACTCGCGCCCGTAGTGCGCAACCACTGGGCCGCCCATCTCTGCGAGCACCGTCTCGTCGACCTCCACCGGTCCAGGAATGAACAGCCGATGACGAGGAATAGAGAACGAAGATTCGGTCATCCGCGTGGGCTCACCAGAGGGCTGATCAGATGAAACCCCAGCCGTCGCGAGATGGCCTGTGCTGCTGCGCGGGTACGTTCGATCAGCCCAACGTTCCCTTCGATGGGGTCGATTCTGCCCGCAGGTCCGCTCACGCTGATCGCGGCGACGACCTGATCGGTGAGGTCGAAGACCGGCACCGCAACGCAGCGCACCTCCGCTTCATGCTCACCTTGGTCGAGGGCGTATCCCAGTTTGCGCACCCGGTCAAGATCCTCCATCAGTTTGGGCACTGTGCGGACCGTCGATTCGGTGAAACGCTTCAGCCCACTGCGTTCGAAGTGCTTACGGATCTGCTCCGGATCGGAATGGGCTAGCAGAACCTTGCCGAGCCCTGTGCAGTAAGCCGGCGAGCGCCCTCCGACGCGTGACGACATCAGGCCGATGGCATGGTGGCCGTGCAGCTTCTCGAGGTAGACGACCTCCATCTCATTGAGGACGCCAAGGTGGACCGTCTCACCGGTCATATCGCGCAGTCGTTCCAGCTCCGGCAGGGCGCTGCGCCTCAGGTCGTTGCCTTCGAAGTAAGCTCTTGCAAGTTCAATGACACGCAGGCCGAGGCGGTACTTGCCGAATGGCCCATCCTTCTCGACGCAGCCATGGCTTGCCAGGCTCGCGAGTATGCGGAACGTGGTGCTCGTGCTCATGTTGAGCGCCCTGCTAAGCTCCGTGAGCGAACTCGGCTGGCTCTCGGAAAGGGCGTCCAGCACTCTCATCGCCCTGCCCAGGACGCGGATGTTGTAGCGGCCAGCTTTTTCAGGAGCCATGGCGCCACCCCGTTCTAACCGACGACATCACTAGCCCTCCGGTGAACGCCTCGGATGATTCGAGTCGAACGCTCTCATGGTCAAGGACTCAGGCTTTCGAAGAACGGCCTTGAGCGACCTCCTCGCGAAAACGGCGGGCGCGGCGGGTAATCTCTGCGAAGTCGCCTTGGTCCAACAGCTTCTGACTGATGAGGGCGCTGCCTACGCCCACCGCATCCGCGCCCGCACGAATAAACTCCGCCGTCGTCTCAAGATCGACTCCGCCGACGGGGATGAGGCGGACCTGAGGCAGAGGAGCCTTCACCGCCTTGATGTAGCCAGGGCCTCCGACTTCTGCGGGGAAGACTTTCACGAAGTCGGCGCCCGACTCCCAGGCCGTGAGGATTTCGGTGGGCGTATACGCGCCGGGTATCACGGGGACGCTGTACCGCTTACAGAGCTCGATGACCTTCGCGCTGAGCGTCGGACTCACGACGAACATCGCCCCAGCCAAGAGCGCCGCTCGGGCGGTCTCGGCGTCCAACACCGATCCAACGCCCAGCATGACCTCGTCGCCATAGCGCGAAGTGGCCTGGCGGACGACTTCCAGCGCCCCGGGCGTGGTCATCGTGACCTCGATGGCGTCAACGCCCCCGGCCAGGATGGCTTCGGCAGCTGCCAACAGCTGATCTGGGCTCTTGGCGCGCATGATGGCAATCACGCCTGATTTGCCGATTTGCACCACTGCGTTGGCGTTCTTCATCCGCCCTCCGCAACCTGAAAGACCTGCTCAGCGAAGGCGCCCGGCCCATATCCAAGGGATAGCCGCGGTTTGGCGCTGCGGCACATGCGTGGGGGTCAAGCGGGCGACCGATCGGGCGAGACGAGCCCCTCGGGTACATTTCGTAGGGTGAAAGTCGCTTTCGCTCAGCAAAAAGATAGCATCTCTCGGGCGCTTTGTCAACAAGCAAGGGGGTGGCGGGGCGGCGCGCGAGAATGCCCACCATCGCTCAGTCACCGGGTTGTCCTTCAATGGATCGCCAGGGCGGTGGGAGCAGTCTGGACGCTTCGGGGAGCTTGGCATGAGCCCGGCGGCTGGCCCCGCGCAACTCCACCCCAGCAGCAAGGCGGGCTGTCCAAGAGTCACGGCCTGAGCAGATCGGACGGAAGCGTTCAAGCGAATCCGAGCTGGAGCGCTGCGGTTATCCCGCCCGCTCGCGCAGCAACCTCCAGAGCGACTCGCGGGTCGCCACGGAGTGGAGCGTGAGATCGGTCAGATCGCCCGCCGCAAGCAGACGCTCGCCGGTCGTGTAGAGAAACGTGAAGCGCCGCCAACGTGAGGCAGGAATCGGGCGCGCCAGAGTTTCCAGGGGTCCAAGCTGCATCTTGAAGTAGGGCTCCCGCGCCCGCGGGTGGTCCGATTCCTCGCGCAGTAGCTCGGCGCGCGTCGCCAACTCATAACCCCGCACCGGAGCGACATGTCGCACGCGCCACTTTTCCTCCCCGAAGGCCGCCGTCTGATACAAGGCCAGCCAGTCGACGCGCAGAACCTTGGGCGCCGTCTGGACCGGAATGCGGTACCAACCCAACAGCCGAGCGATTTCCAGGTCGCGGCGCCCCTTGACCACAGCAACCAGGATCAGGTCGTCCGGTTGAATGGGGGGCAAAGCGGTCTCCTATGGGATAGCCCTTAGATCGGAGAATAGAGATTGCAGATTGGTTGTTGGTGAGCGGTTTTTTGTTATTGGTTATTGGTTGTTGATCGACGAAGATGGCTTCGATCGACCTCATCACGGCCATAGATCAACCTACGCCGAAAACCAACAACCAATAACCAATCACGAATCACGCTCCTTTCGCCGCCCGTTCATTGAACTCCCCAATCAACGCGTCGATTTCGGGTACCTGCGCCTGGATGCCCTTCCAGTATTCCGCATCATCCCACTGTCCAAGGATCTCCTCGTAGGTCCTGCCCTGCTGCTCCACCCAGGTGAAGTACTTCAAATTGTGGACTCGCCGACGATCGGAATAGCGCAGCTCCTCCACGTGGTCCGTGCTCTGACCTTGGAGAAAGCGACCATAGTCCGCGGCGGCATCGAGCTCCGTGTAGTCCCCGTGCTCCTGGCGCATCTCCTTCAGCCGGCTGCCGTAGAGCTCCATGGAATCGGTGAGCACGGTGAGCACTACGTCGTGCTCCCCGAGCTCGTAGTACTTGGCGAACTTGACCGCCATGAGCAGGTTGGCGATCCCCGAGAAACCGAGCAGGTTGAGGTCGACGACCAAGTCCTCCGGCACGCCGCGTGAGACCAAGTACCGTCGCCCGACCTCCTCGTTGAACAGCCTGGCCAGATTCACGACGGCGTCGTCGTCGATGGCCATGATCATGTCGGTGTTCTTGACGTTATGAATCCAGGGCACGTGCTTGTCGCCTATGCCCTCAATGCGGTGGGCGCCAAACCCGTTTTCCAGAAGGGTCGGACACTGGAGCGCCTCCCCGGCGGCGATTCGGCTGTCCGGGAACACCTGCTTCAGATAGTCCCCGCAGGCGATCGTGCCTGCGGATCCGGTGGTTACGGTGACGCCCCGGTACCTGTCGTTCGAACCCAGCACGCGCTGCAAGACCTCTTCCATCGCATGCCCGGTGACCTCGTAGTGCCAGAGGTAGTTCCCGAACTCCTCAAACTGATTGAAGATCATCAGGTTCTGGCCGGAACGGCGCAGCTCCCAGCACTTATCAAAGATCTCCTTGACGTTTGACTCGCTGCCTGGTGTCTTGATCACTTCGCCGGCGATCGTCGAAAGCCACTCGAAGCGCTCGCGGCTCATGCCCTCGGGAAGGATGGCAATCGACTGGCAACCCAGGAGCGCCGAGTCATAGGCGCCGCCGCGACAGTAGTTGCCCGTGGAGGGCCAGACCGCCTTTTGAGTCGTGGGGTCGAACTGGCCAGTCACCAAGCGCGGGACGAGGCAGCCAAACGCGGCGCCCACCTTGTGGGCGCCGGTGGGGAACCATTTGCCGACCAGAGCGATGATGCGCGCCGGGACGCCGCTTAGCGCGGAGGGGAATTCGAGGGTATTTACCGCGCCAAAACCCCCGCCCTTCACCTGCGGCTCGTTCTTCCAACTGATGCGGAACAGATTGCGAGCATCGACATCCCACAGACCTACGTCGCGCAAACCGTGCGTGACGTCCGCCGGAACGCGTGAGGGATCCTTCATCTGAGCGAACGTCGGGATCACGATGCCGCGTTCGCGCACTCGTCCCAGCGCACGCTCCCTGCGCCTGTCTTCGACCCTCAAATCCAACATGCCTTAATTCGCCTCCTTCGTCTCTTCATCGCTGTGATGGTGGGGGTGGGGCGCCTTCCGCACGATGTAGAGCGGCCGTCCCTTCGCTTCGTCGTACAGCCGGCCGATGTACTCCCCAAGAATACCGAGCGAGATCAGCTGTACGCCGCCGAGAAAGAGCACTGCGATCAGCGTGCTCGCCTGGCCCACAAAGGCCTGGCTGCCCGCCAGACGAGCGATTGCCACCAGCGGGATCGCCAGAGCGCTCACACCCGCGCACAGGAACCCAAAGTAGGTGGCGAGTTGGAGCGGGAAGTACGAGAAGCCGGTGACTGCGTTCAGCGCAAGGCGGACCATCTTGCGGAATGGATACTTCGTCTCTCCCGCGTGACGGGCGGAGCGCGTGTAAGGCACGCCCACCTGGCGGAAGCCTACCCAGGCCGCCATGCCCCGCAAGAACCGGTGGCGCTCACGCATCTGCTTGAGCATCTCCACGACTTGCCGATCGAGCAGACGGAAGTCCCCCGTATCGAGGGGGATCTTCACTTCGGTGATGCGGTAGATCAGGCGGTAGAAGAGCGCCGCAGTGAACGTCTTAAACCAGGTTTCCCCTTCCCGCTCGGCCCGCACGGCATAGACGACCTCGTATCCCGCGCGCCACTTGGCCACGAGCTCCGGGATGAGCTCCGGCGGGTCCTGCAGATCGGCGTCGATGATGACGACCGCCTCGCCACGGGCGTGGTCGAGACCGGCCGTGACGGCGATCTGGTGGCCGAAGTTGCGGGCGAAGATCACGGGGCGCACACGCGCATCTTTCTCGGCTAGATCGAGGATGCCTTGCGTGGAGCCGTCGGTCGAGCCGTCGTCCACCAGCACCAGCTCCCAAGGCTCACCAAGCTGCTGGAGAACCTCGCGCACTCGATCATAAAGCGGCGCGAGCGACTCGACCTCGTTGTAGAGCGGGGCGATGACCGAGACCACGACCCGCTCCTGCGGGGCTTGCGGATGTCGATTCACATAACCCTCGGTTCTATGGCTTTGGTCAGCGCCGCGAGCGTCGGCTCGACCACGACCGCCTCGCCGGCAGCCTGCATGGCTGCGCGCACATCTTTCAGCCCGCTGCCCGTGATGAGCACGACGACCCGCTCCTCGGGATCGACCAGTCGTTTCCGGACGGCCTCTATCAAACCTGCGTACGCCGCCGCTCCAGCCGGCTCGGCGAAGACCCCCTCATGTCCTAGCTCGCGCATCGCGTTCAGGATCTCGCTGTCTGGCACCGCCAGATACGCGCCTCCCGTCTCACGCGCCGCACGGACTGCCCTCAGGCCGTCCCGTGGCAGGTCAACGGAAATACTGTCGGCGATCGTAGCTGCATGGACGGCCTGAACCGACTCGCTCCCGGCGACGAAGGCGTTGTAGATCGCCGCCGAGCCCTCCGACTGCACCCCGTAAAGACGGGGCATCGGATCGATCCACCCAAGGGCGAGCAGATCCTTGAAGCCCTTGTGCAGCCCGGAAACGATGTTCCCGTCGCCCACGGAGACGAAGACGGCATCCGGAACCGCCCAACGTTGGGCTGGCTTGCGTAGGGGCGCCTCGTGTAGGCGCGGCTCCTGTAGGGGCGGCTCCTGTAGGCGCGGCTCGCGTAGGGGAGGCTCGTGAGCCGCCCCAGGCCCGGTTGAAACGGCGAGCGTCAACTGCTCGCAGATCTCGAACGCGGCGGTCTTCTTGCCCTCGACGGTGAACGGGTTGTAGCCGGTGTTGCGGCAGTACCAGCCAAAGGCTGCCGATGCTTCGACGGTCAGGTCGAAGGCTTGGTCGTACGTGCCATCGACAAGGATCACTCTAGCGCCGAAGATCAGCAACTGTGCGACCTTGGCCGGAGGCGCGGTCTTCGGCGCCAGGATCACCGCCGGCAGGCCGGCGGCAGCGGCCATGCCCGCCAAGGCCGCGCCGGCGTTGCCCGTCGAAGCAGTCACCACCACCTGTGCACCGATCGACTGTGCGCGCGCCACGACCACCGCGCTCGCCCGGTCCTTGAACGAGGCCGTCGGATTGCGGCCGTCGTCCTTCAACCAAAGATCGCTGAGGCCGAGTTGTCGCGCCAAACGCGCCGGGCGCATCAGCGGGGTCCAGCCGACGCTGCGCAGGGGCGTTCCCAGGTGGCCGGGATCCGCCACCGGGAGAAGCGGGAGATAGCGCCAAATCGAGAAGTCATTTGACGAATTGATTTCGTCCCAAGCATTTCGTCCGCGTATTCCCGCGTAGTCGAGCAGCACGTCCAGATTCGCGCCGTCGTCGAGGCAGGTGTAGACGACCTCGTCCGGCCCGTACGCTCGACCGCAGACCGAGCAGTGATAGCCCAGGAAGTCGGCCAAGTCAGTCTTCTCCCGATTCTCCAGGCGCGAAAGGCTTGCCTAGCGCCCTGGGCGAGGTCACGCGCAGCAAGCGTCGCAGCGGGGCCTGGGAACGACGAGGCGCAAGGCCGATCAGGCGCTCGGTGGCGTCGCTACCCACCAAGATAAGAACCCCGATCATCAGCACCCAGGGCGTCGCGTTGAAAGCCACCACGGAGACCTGAGGGAAGCGCGACTGCAGTACTTGGGCAAGCGACTTGCTCGCGCCGAAGAGCATGGCGCCCAGCGCTCCACGTACAGGAGACCAGCCACCGAAGATGACGATGGCCAGGGCAATCCATCCCAGGCCACGCGTGTGGCCTTCACTCCACCCGATCTTGATATCGAGCGAGTAAGCAGCGCCCGCGACTCCCACGAGCGCGCCGCCGACCAGCGCGTAGACCGCCCGCAGGCGATTGACGGCCACCCCACGCGCGTAGGCCGCCTCGGGCCGCTCGCCGGCGCTTCTCAGCCGCAACCCAGGCTGGGTGCGGAAGAGGAACCACCAGGTCACGCCGACGAGCAGCAGGGAGAAGTACACGACCGGATCCTGGTCGAAGAAGACCGGCCCAAAGAGGGGAAGGTCCTTCAAGAGCGGTATGCCGAGATGGGAGACGGTGGGCCCGGGGATGCGCGTGAAGTTCTGGCCGAGGTAGGCGCTAAGGTCATCGCCCAGCAGAGTCAGGACAAAACCGATGGCGAAGGGGTCTTGGCGCAAGCGGATCGAGCCGAACGCGACGACGGCGGCGAACAGCGCGCCCACCAAGGCAGCGGCGAGAAAGCCGGCCAGGACGCTGTCGGCGTACAGACCGGCTACGAAGCCCGTCATCGCTGCGAGGAGCATCGTGCCGTCCAACGAGAGATTGACCAGGCCTGCCCGCTCGGTGATCGTCTCGCCACAGACGGCGATCATCAACGGGGTGGCCTGCAGCAGGATCGAGGCCAGGGCGCGGACGAATTCGGATTCGTTCACTCTCTCCTCCGCCGCGGAAAGATCCTGCGCAGCCGCACTTCTCCAAACAAGAGAACGAGCAGCACCAGGATGCCCGCCAAGATGCCCCCCAGGGAAGAGTGCAGCTGGGTTCGCAGTTGCAGGCTGATGCTGCCGTTCAGGACTGCTGAGAAGAAAAAGGAGATGAAAGGCACGAGCAGGACCCGGAAGCCGCTCAGCATGACCACCAGCAGCGCGAGATAGCCGATGCCACCGGAGATGCTCTGGCGCAAGCTATCAAACCAGCTCAGGACCCGCACCGCCCCGCCCAATCCCGCCAGCGCGCCACAGAACATGAGCGCAAGCAGCGCCTGCCGCTCGCTCGACACACCCAATAGGAACGCCGCTCGCGGACTCTTGCCGAGCGCCTTCAGTCGCAGTCCCCAGATCGTGCCCCGCAGAAGATAGAAGACGGCCAGGATCGCCAACCCTGTGATCAGCAGCGAGATGGGGCTCACCCGGGATTCGCCGAGCAAGGGCAGCATCGCCTTGTCGGGGAACGGCTGGGTGCCGCGGAACGTGCCTCCCTCGGGCGGCTGCCAGGGGCCGGAGATCAGGTAGTTCGTTAGAATGACGGCCAGATTGTTAAGAGCTAGGCCGCCGAAAATCTCATGCACCTTGCCGCGTGTCTTGAGCACTCCGGTCAGCGCCGCCCACAACCCCCCAGCCGCCATGGCCGCCAAGATCTCGAGCGGAACGAGGATGCCCTGCGGCGCATCCAGCTTGAGCGCCAGCCAGCTTGCGGCGACGGCGCCCATGACGATTTGACCTTCGACCCCGATGTTCCACAAGCCCGCGGTAAACGAAATGACGAGGCCGGCCGCGGCGAGCGTGAGCGGAACCCAGAAAGCAGTCACACTCAGGATGCGCGGCGCGTCGCCAAATGCGCCACGCAGAATCGCACCAAACCCCTGCGCGGGAGAGACGCCAAAGATCGCCAGCAGGCCTCCCGTCACGGCCAAGGCCACCCCAACAAGGCCGGTCAACCAGAGAAGGCGCAAGAGCCGCGCCTTGCTCATCGCCCGCCCCCAATCAGGTGACCGAGCTCCTCGGCGGTGGCTTGGTCGGCGCGCACGACACGCGACATGACGCCTCCGGAGAACGCCGCGATCCGATCGCTGCGCTCGACCAGTTCATCGAGATCGGCCGAAAGGTACAGAATGGCGCCTCCAGAGCCGACGTGTTCGAAAAGCAGTTGCCATATCCACTCCGCCGAGCGCACGTCCAAGCCACGCGTGGGGTGCTCGAGCAGGATCAGCCGCAGCGGGCTGCGCAGCAGGGCATAGAGTGTCCGTTGTTGGTTGCCTCCCGAAAGCGCGTCCACCCGGGTCTCCGGCCTTCCGACAATCTGATAGCGGTCGATGCGACGCCGGGTCTCCTGATGAAGTGCGGGCCAATCGATCACAAACGAGGTCTCCTCGCTCGTGAGCGCGACATGCTCCGTCAGGCTCAGACCCGGGACAAGCCCTTCCTCAAGGCGAGCTGCCGGGACGTACGCAACGCCGCTCTCCCGCAGACGCTGATACGACCAGCGCGTGACGTTCTGCGAGCCGAGCAGGATCTGGCCGCCGCGCACAGGGATCAACCGTGCGCATGCCTGGAGCAATTGCCGTTGACCGCTGCCCTCCAGGCCCGCCAAACCGAACACCTCCCCCGGTCGGACGACCAGGTCAACGGGCTCGAGGCTCAGGTGTTCGGTGGTGATGCTGACTTCATGCAGCTCCAGCACGACCCCCTCCTGCACCTGACTCGGGCGTTGGCTGCGCGGTGGGATCTCTTCGAACATCATGCGCACCAGTTCATCCGTCGGGCAGGGCACGTCGGCCTGACCGACAACCTTTCCACGACGGAGAACGATCACGTGTTGGCACAAGTCCTGCACATCAGCGAGCTTATGGGAGACCAGAATGACAGTCTTCCCTTCGTCCTTTGCCAGCTTGCGGATCGACGAGAAGAGCAACTCCTTCTGCTCGGCGCTGATGCCCGTCGTCGGCTCATCGAGGACCAAGACCTGTGCTCCTAAGGCGAGGAGACGGATCAACTCCAGTTGCTGCCGCTCCCCGAGCGATAGGTTTTCGATGTACTCCTGAGGATTGACGGCGAAGCCGAGCTGCCCCGCGTATTCCTTCAACTCACGCACCGCGGCTGCGAACCGGAGCGTCACTTGCGAGTCATGGCCGAGTAGGTAGTTCTCCACCACACGGACTGCGGGGATGTCGAGCGGATCCTGGTAGATCATTCCGACGCCACTGCCTTGGGCTTGCGCCGGGGAGCCGAAGTGGGCTGGCTCTCCGTCGAGGATGATCTCGCCGGAGTCGGGCTTATGGAAGCCGGAAAGGACTTTCATTAGGGTGGTCTTGCCGGCGCCGTTCTCGCCAAGCAGGCCATAAACACGGCCTGCTTCAAGCTCAATACTGATTCCGTCATTGGCTTTGACGGCGCCGAAGTGCTTTCGGATGTCGCGCAGCTCTACTCGCATCGAACCGCCTGGAAGGGGCGCCAATGCGCTGTCCGCCGAGCCGTTTCTCCCTAGAAACGGCATCCGGCGTGCCGGGCCAGGAGGCCCCCGTTTGAGCCGCCGCCCTGGCGGGCAGCAGCCCGCAGGGGCGAGACGGCCGGCCGCCGATCATGGAGGGAGAGCGACCACTGGCCGCTCTCCCTGTACAACCTCCGTTACGGCGCCTACTTCGATGGGCCTTGCATGCCCTCGGGGAGCTGGTCTAAGTACCAGATCTCTTCGTCTGTGGCTTCCTGGCCATCGGCGAGAAAGGCGCTCCCATCCTGCAAGTTGAGGGGGCCCTTCCAGACGACGATGTCACCCGATCCGAGACCGGCGATGAACTCGTCCAGGTTCGTCTTCATCTCCGCCGTCAGACCTGGGCCATCCACCCAGCCTACGTGGGTCTTAGACTTGTCGTTGAGGGCCGACCAGTCGGCTCCGTTCCAGTCCCAGGCCTGCTTCCATGTTCCGTCTCGCACGGCGCGCGCCGTCTCGAGGTAGGCCGGTCCCCAGTTGAAGTAAGGCACGCCGAGGCAGATGCTCGGCGCCTGATCGCAGGCCCCAGCGAAGTCGTAGGGCACAGCCCATACGGCCTCGCCCTGGGCCGCGCGTTGCCCGGCGACGGCGATCCCCTCCGTGGTGTCAATCCCGCTCATGATGACGTCGTTGCCGTCATCGATGAACTTCGTGGAAACCTCGGTCGGATCGAGGGTGACGCCGGGGATGTTGAACCAGAATCCGATCCAGGTGACCGTGAACTCGAGATCATCGGGGCTCATGCCGCGATAGTTCTCGTAGCAGTAGCGGGCGCCCAGATAGGCCGAGGCGGCCAGGCGTCGCGTCTCGAAGTTGATGAGCGGGCCGAGGTAGGCGATCTTGCCCGTCTGCGAGGCGAGCGCTGCCGCGCAGCCGGCGATGGCCTTCATGTCTTCCATGCGGCCCATGATGTTGCCTTCGTTCGCCGGCGCCTCTCCGGTCAACACATCATCGCCCGAGACATTGATGACGGTAATGTCGGGATGATTCTCGGCGACGCCGAGGGTGTCCTCCTCAAACTCATCGGAGGTCGTGATGACCAGCTTCGCCCCTTGGGCCACCATGTCGGCGACGACGCCTTCCAAGGTCGCCTCGGGCTTGTCAGCGGGGTTAAGGCTCTCGAAGACGATCATCCGTGCGCCGGACAAGTTCTGCTCGACATACTGACCGCCTTCGAAATGCGCCTGGCTCCAGCCATGATCGTTCTTCGGCCCGACGAGCACCAGGCCGAAGGCGAACTCCTCAGGCGCCTCCGTGGTTGCAGGCGCACAGGCCGCCAGCGCCAGGGCAAGGATCATCACGGCGCTGCACAGCGCCCATACTCGTCTGGTAGACATCTCTTACTCCTCCTCCATGGAAGAAATCGAACCCGTTTCCGACGCTTGATGACAGAGGGTAAAGGGTCGCGCACCACCTCCTTCCAGAACCTTCACCGTCGTCAACATTGTAGCGCAATCACGCCTCGATCCAAGTGCCCGTCTCTCCCTCTAAGGCGCGCCCGATGTTCTCCGGATTCGTGATGAGGGCTCTCCTTCCACCCCTCTCGAGGAATTGGATGATGGCGCGCACCTTCGGCTCCATGCTTCCCTTGGCGAACTGCCCCTCGCCCAGATGTTGCTTCGCTTGCGCCAAGGTCATGTGGTCGAGCCAGCGTTGACTGGGCTTGTTGAAGTCCAGGGCGACCTTCTCCACAGCCGTCGAGATCAGGAACAAATCAGCATGGATGCTGGCAGCCAGGAGTGAGGAAGCAAAATCCTTGTCGATCACCGCCTCTACGCCGACCAGATTGCCTTCCTCGTCTTCAACGACCGGGATGCCGCCGCCGCCGACCCCGATCACCACGAAACCTGCCTGGATCAGGGCCAGAATGGCGTCCCGTTCGACGATGCGCACGGGCATCGGGGAAGGCACGACGCGTCGCCAGCCGCGGCCCGCATCTTCGACGACCGACCAACCGTCATCGTCTCGATGTTGCTGAGCCAGCGCCTGGTCCATGAAAGAACCGATGGGCTTCGCGGGGTTCTGGAAGGCGGGGTCCTGGCGGTCAACTTGGACCTGGGTGACAACGGTCGCGGCCAGCTTCTTCAACCCGCGCTCTCGGAACTCACTGTAGAGGGCTCTCTGGAACATGTATCCGATCGCGCCCTGCGTGTCGGCGCCGCAGTAGTCGAGCGGAACCGGATGCAGCTCATGCAGCGCTAGCTCGGCCCTGCGTAGGATGAACCCCACTTGCGGCCCGTTCCCGTGCGTGATCACGACATCCCATCCGCCTTGGATCATCCCCGCGATGTGGCCCATCGACTCTTGGGCCGCGACGTACTGATCGGGGATGGTCTGGTGTTTCGAGTCCTTGATCAGCGAATTCCCTCCAACGGCGACCACCGCCAATCCTCTCGCCGCTCGGTTGCCCATCCAACCTCCTTCATCCGTAGCAGTCTCTTTGAAGCCATACTAGCTGCGCATCGCCCTGGTAGGGGCCGATCTTAGATCGGCCCCATACGCATCAACTTAAGGGGGATGACAAGGGGAAGCAACTCTGGGAAGATTAGGTTTGGCATCCTT
>Ga0209642_10002011_pt1 | contig 13497 bp, 9 predicted proteins | sample RifCSP19_2_FD_184025 | JGI IMG/M metagenome (GOLD analysis project Ga0209642, IMG submission 184025) | Soil microbial communities from Rifle, Colorado - Rifle CSP2_sed 19_2 (SPAdes) (version 2) | ecosystem: Environmental > Terrestrial > Deep subsurface > Rock core/Sediment | place: Rifle... | reverse complement strand
CAGCGGGGGGTAGAGAGAAAATACGAGAAGTGTCCGTAAGCCAATTAGCTCCGCCTGCGACTCCTTATCATAATCATTCCTATCAATGAGTTGTATTATCTCCGTCCTTTTAAGGCATCTGATTAAGTAATCCTGCTCCACTTCTTATCTTACTAACCTTGACAATACCTCTCCTCGTACATAAATTATGAATAGATTTTAAGAAGGTTGAGGGTTTGACAAACAATATAAAAAGGTTTATAGTAAAAAAACAAAATAGGAGGATTGTATGGGAAAGATTATTGGTATTGACCTTGGCACAACAAACTCTGTTGTTGCAGTTATGGAGGGTGGTGAGCCAAAGGTTATTGTAAATGAGGAAGGAAGCAGAATTACGCCGTCTGTTGTTGCCTTTACACGGGAGGGTGAGGTTCTTGTGGGCCAGGTGGCAAAAAGGCAGGCTGTTACTAACCCTGAAAATACCATATTTTCTATAAAGAGATTTATGGGAAGAAATTATGACGAAGTAACCGAAGAGATGAAGATGGTTCCTTATAAAGTGATAAAGGATGAATACGGCAGGGCTGTTATTGATGTTGCCAATATGAAAAAGAGATACACCCCTCCGGAGATTTCTGCGTTTATATTGCAGAAGCTTAAAAAGGCTGCCGAGGCATATCTCGGCGAGCCTGTTACAGAGGCTGTTATAACTGTGCCTGCATATTTTAACGACAGCCAGAGACAGGCGACAAAGGATGCGGGAAAGGTAGCAGGCCTTGATGTAAAGAGGATTATAAACGAGCCGACAGCGTCTTCACTTGCTTACGGATTGGATAAAAAGAAGGATGAGACCATTGCTGTTTATGATTTTGGCGGCGGCACATTTGACATATCTATGCTTGATGTCGGCGAGGGTGTGTTTGAGGTCAGGGCGACAAACTGGGACACACATCTTGGCGGTGACAACTTTGATCAGAAGGTTATAGACTGGTTGATTGTAGAGTTTAAGAAGGATCAGGTCATAGACCTTTCAAAGGACAGGATGGCCATTCAGCGGTTAAAAGAGGCTGCTGAAAAGGCAAAGATAGAGCTTTCATCAACAATGGAGACAGAGATAAATCTTCCCTTTATCACAGCAGATGCAACAGGGCCGAAACATCTTGTTGTGCGTCTTTCCAGGGCAAAGCTTGAGCAGCTTACAGAAGACCTTGTAGAGAGAAGCCACAGACCATGCGAACAGGCATTAAAAGATGCAGGTCTTAAACCTTCTGATATTGATGAGGTGGTTCTTGTAGGCGGCATGATAAGGATGCCGAAGATCCATCAGTTTGTTAAGGAATTTTTTGGCAAAGAGCCGCATAAAGGGGTGAATCCGGATGAGGTTGTTGCAGTGGGCGCAGCCATACAGGCAGGCGTTCTTGCAGGCGAGGTTAAAGAGGTTGTGCTTCTTGATGTTACGCCTCTATCCCTTGGTGTAGAAACTCTCGGCGGCGTGTTGACAAAATTGATTAACCGCAATACAACCATTCCCACCAGAAAAAGGGAGGTATTTACAACCGCGGCAGACAGCCAGACACAGGTAGAGATACATGTGCTTCAGGGTGAGAGGGAGATGGCAAGAGACAACAGAACTCTAGGGAAATTTCATCTCATTGGTATCCCGGCTGCACCAAGGGGGATTCCTCAGATAGAGGTTACATTTGATATTGATGCAAACGGCATATTGAATGTATCTGCAAAGGACATGGCAACAGCAAAGGAACAGAAGATTACCATCACTGCCTCCAGCGGCCTTGCAAAAGAGGAAGTGGAAAAGATGGTGAAGGATGCCGAGGCCCATGCAGAGGATGATAGAAAACGGAAAGAGGTTATAGGATTAAAGAATCAGCTGGACTCTATTATCTATGCAACAGAAAAGACCTTAAATGAACACAAGGCAAAGATCGCTGCGTCAGATGTAAAGGCCATTGAGGATGCACTGGCAGACGGTAAAAAGGCGCTTGAGAAAGAGGATACAGATGAGATGAAAAGGGCATTGGATAGTATAAGCAAGGCATCTCACAAAATGGCAGAGGTCATGTATCAGGCAGCATCTCAGGCAGGTGCACAGCCTGGTGCCGCAGGTGCCGAAGCCAAAAAAGAAGGCGAAGTAGTTGAGGCAGAGTTTGTTGATGAGGAAACCAGAAGAGAGGATAGACCCAAGAGCTAAAGACAGTAGGGAGTAGGCAGCAATGAACCGGAGAAGCGGGGAAGGGGGGAAACGGAGACAATTCATTTTTCCGATTCCCCGATTCATCTTCTAAAAAAGCATGGCTAAAAGAGACTATTATGAAATCCTTGGAGTTGGACGGATCGCAAACGAGGATGAGATTAAAAAGGCTTACCGAGAACTTGCAAAGAAATATCACCCGGATCTTCATCCAGGTGATAAGGCGATGGAGGCCAGGTTTAAGGAGATAAACGAGGCTTATGAAGTTTTAAAAGACCCTAAAAAGAGAGAGCAATACGACAGGTTTGGCAGCGCTGTATTTGAGCCTGGTTTTGAAGGCGCCAGAAGGACATATACCTACCCTCCCGGTGGGGCAGTGAATTTCGAAGATTTGGGATTTGATTTTGGCGGGATGGAGGATATATTTGGCGACATTTTTGGAAAAAGGGCCAGAGCCAGAAAAGGGCCTCTGAAGGGCGAGGATGTTGAGTATGTATTAGAAGTAGGTTTTGAACAGGCAATACATGGCACGGAAGTAAGACTGACAATCAATGGTGAAAAAATAACAGTAAAGATACCAGCCGGGGTCAAAGACGGCTCAAGGGTGAGAGTGGCTGGAAAAGGGAAAGGTGGTGTGCTTGGCGGACCTCCGGGGGATTTATATATCGTAACAAAGATAAAGCCGCATCAATATTTTAGAAGAGAAGATGATGATATCTATCTTGATGTTCCGATAACCATAACAGAGGCAGTGCTAGGAACTAAGGTGCATATTCCCACCATAGATGGAGAAGCATTGCTGGTCATTCCCGCTGGCACACAAAGCGGACAAAAGTTGCGATTAAAGGGTAAGGGAGCCCCTCATATAAAAGATAAAGGAAGAGGAGATCAATATGTTATAATAAAAATAGTTACCCCAAAGGATTTGGACGAAAAATCACAAAGGCTTTTACAAGAGTTTCAAAGGCTGAACCCGTATGACCCACGGGAAAATATGGGTTGGTAATCGACATTCTGCAAATATCGAATTGAAAAGTGCAGATTGCTGATAAGACAGAAGATGAGAAGTTGAGAGTTTTTTCTCAACCGCTTAACTTCTATTTTTGCAATGGAGTGAAACTGCGATGCTAGAGTTTGATGGTTTTAAAGAAAGGCTGACATCCAAGGGCCTTAAAGTTTTGGAAACCGCCATTGAGGAGAGTAAACGGCGGCAGCATTATTACCTTGGTGTGGAGCATATATTCCTCTCCTTTGCCATTGTGGAAGAGGCCTTTTTCAGAGATGTAATGTCAGATCTTAATCTTGATGCACCTCAGGTTGTTTCCTTCTTAAACGACCACCTCAATGTATCTCGTCAGTATATAGGCGTCGGCCTAAAAATTCCACCTACAACAAAGACCATCTTTAAACTTGCATGGGAGGAAGCGCAGAGATATGGGAGAGAAGAAATAGATTCCACAGATCTGCTCATAGCCATATTTCAGGAAAGCCACAGCCTTCCGGCAAAGGTATTTAGAAGCTTTGGCCTTGATCCGGATTATGTTATGAGGCGGATAACGGCAAAGATCAGAAACAAAGAAGAACTGGACGAAGAGCTGAAAAAGAAATATGAACTGCCGCCCAATCTCAAGCACTTTGCAGTAAACCTTAACAAACTTGCCTATTATGATAAGCTTCCTACGATTGTTGGAAGAGATAATGAGATAAATCAGGTAATGGAGATCCTCTGCCATGTTGAGAGGAGCAACTCTGTTATGATAATTGGCGAGCCCGGTGTCGGAAAGACAGCTGTAGTGGAAGGGCTTGCCAGAAAAATAGAGTTAGAACCCCACACGGTTCCAAGGAGGTTACGGGGTAAACAGGTTATAAACCTGCAAATGAATTCTGTTGTGGCAGGCACAATATTCAGGGGAATGTTTGAGGACAGGATTGAAAAGATTATCAAAGAACTCAAAGACAGGAAAAATATAATATTGTTTATAGATGAGGCGCACACCTTAATCGGCGCCGGCTCTGCTATGGGTGTTCCTTCTGATGCAGCCAATATATTCAAGTCAACCCTTGCCAGGGGAGAGATTCAGATAATCGGTGCGACAACCCTTGCAGAATACAAGGAATATATAGCCGAGGATGAGGCCCTTGCGAGGAGATTCAGGATGGTGAATGTAGAAGAACCTTCAGTAGATGATACTCGTAAGATACTATACGGCATCAGGGCAAGGCTTCAGAAAAATTATTCTGTGAGTATTACTGACCATGCAATAGAAACCGCCATGGATATGTCTCAGAGGTATATGCGCGGCTTAAGACTCCCGGATAAGGCAATAGGATGGCTTGATACAGCCTGTGTAAAGGTTGAGATAAATAAGCCTCAAGAGCCGGTTAACAGCAATGATGTCATAGATGTCATATCCCAGGAAACTAAGATCCCGAGAGATATGATATTCAGGGACACCACAGCAAGATTTAAAGATATGGAAACTTCTTTGTCCAGGAGGATTGTGGGTCAGAGGGAAGCGATAGATGCACTGGCGAAGAGGTTGAGGCTGAACAAGGGACCGTTAAAGGAAAACTATGCAAGACCCGATGGTGTGCTGTTATTTCTTGGCCCCACGGGGGTTGGCAAAACAGAACTCGCCAAGGCCCTGGCAGAGTTCCTTTTTGGTGATGAGAAGAAGATGGTAAGGCTTGATATGAGTGAATATAAAGATTCATCCATTGCAGTTGACAAACTGATAGGTATGCCCAGAGGCATTGTTGGCAGTGAAAGGGGTGGCATATTAACAAATCAGGTAAGAGAAAATCCTTATTCTGTGGTGTTGCTGGATGAAGTGGAAAAGGCAAACCCCTATGTTTTGAATCTGTTCCTGCAGGTCTTTGACGAAGGATGGCTCACTGACGGAAGAGGCAAAAGAGTATATTTCAGTGATACGGTGATCATTATGACCAGCAACCTCGGAAGCGATGAGTTCAAAAAATACACAAAACCCCTGGGATTCTTGCCGGAAGGGCAATCACTGGGAGATTTGAAAAAAACCATAATGAAGGAAGTAGAAAATACATTCTCTCCTGAATTCCTGAACAGGATAGATGACATAATAATATTTTCACCGCTTACACGGGAAGAGGTAAAGGAGATTAGCTTGATATATCTCAGTAACATAAACAGGCATATGGAGGAAAACGGCAAAACATTGGAGGTGTCCAATGCAGCAGTAGATGTGCTTGTTGACACAGGATACAGTCCAAAATACGGGGCGCGGTTTTTAAAGAGGCATATAGACGAAAAGGTCAAAATTCCGATAACCTTGCAATGGAAAGAAGGCTCTGCCTTCAAAGTGCATGCAGTTGGTGATGATATTGTGGTTGAGTGTGTGAATGATGAATTAGTTACTATTTGATAGTTGGATAGAAGGCTTGGGTAGAGAAAGTGGAGGCACTATGTTTAAAAACATCCTCGTACCGCAGGATAGTTCGAAGCACAGCAGGGTAGCCCTTTCTTACGGAATATGGCTTGCCAGGAAATTTGATGCTAAGGTCATTGGCCTTTATGTTGTTGATGTTGTTGCAATGGAAGGGCCTTTTCTCCACGACCTATCCGGTTCTCTCGGCTTTGAACCATTTTTGAATTTCTCCACAAAGATGCGGGAAATCCTGGAGAGTAAAGGGCAGGGTATTTTAAAGGAGTTTGCAGAGACCTGCCAGAGGGAAAAGGTAGCTTATGACAGCATACAGGATTTTGGAATAGTTACCAATGCGATATGCGAGAGGGCAAAAACTGCGGATATTATAATTATGGGGCGCAGGGGTATAAATATCCAGTTTGAATACGGCCTGCTTGGTTCAACCACAGAAGGGGTAATAAGAAAATCCCCCAAACCTGTAATCATTGTTCCGGATGAATATAGGGAAATAAAAAAGCCGCTACTCGCATATGATGGGAGTTTTACAGCAAGCCGTGCAATGCACTCTGCTGCTGAATTTGTAAAGACATTGAAACTTCCTCTGTCGGTTTTAACAGTTTCAAAAGATAAGAATGGCGAAACACTTTTAAATGAAGCAAAGGAATATTTAAAACCCTACAATATCCTGCCCCAGTTTATCTCTATCAAAGGAGATGCCCTCCAGGAGATAGTCAGATATTATAAGGAAAATAATCATGATCTTCTTTTCATGGGTGCAACCAGCCACTCAAGAATTGTAGAAATGGTTCTTGGAAGCACCACTGAATATGTCATGAGAAGCGTAAACGGCCCTATATTTTTGGAAAGATAGAATTTCAAATTCTCTTTCCTCTCAACCCTTTATCTTTCTCACCCTCAATTTATCCCCACACCAAAACCTTTGGTGTGGGGGTTTATCCTGCAAGCAACATCATCAAATAAAAGAGAAGCTTTTTCGATGTTATAATGCCAAATTTATTGACTTGCCCTTTTAGTGTGTGCTAATTTCAAAAGCACTACACTATTTAACAAGGTTTAAGAATGGTTGATGTTGCCAAAACAAATAATATTGATGAATTAAAAGACCTTCTTCAAAAAAAGGACGATGTGGCTATAATCGGCATCGTTATACCCCTTCACCCATCCGATATTGCAAAACTTTTTATAAGCCTGGAAGAAGAAGAAAAGATATATATATTTAGCCTCCTTGACCCGGCAGTGGCGTCTGATGTGCTTTTGGAGGTTGATGAGCAGACACGAGAAAGGCTTATCTCATCCATATCAAAGGCAGAGCTTACCGAAATAGTGGATGAGATGGCAACCGATGATGCCGCTGATGTTATTGCAGAATTGCCGCACGAAGAGGCAAAAACGGTTCTTGAAGGCATCGGTTGGGAAGAATCAGCAGAGGTTCAAAGACTCCTTAAATATCCGGAAGACACCGCTGGCGGTATCATGCAGACCGAGTTGGTGATGGTGAATGAGGATGTCACCATTCAGGAGGCCATAGAGCAGGTTCGGGCAAAAAGCGAAGAGATTCAAAATATCCATAATGTTTTTGTTGTAGATGAAGTAACAAGGCTCGTAGGTATTGTCCCTCTGGCAAAACTAATCCTCACCAAACCGCATTTGCCTATCAAGGACATCATGAATCAGAATCCTGTTAAAGTATTAGCTGATACGGATCAGGAAGAGGTGGCTAGAATATTCCAGAAGTATGATATTGTCTCCCTTCCTGTTGTAGATAAAGATGAAATACTTCTGGGCGGGATTACCATAGATGATGTCATGGATGTTGTAGAGGAGGAAATCTTTGAAGACTTTTACAAGATGGCAAGCCTCAATACGGATGAGAGGGTTCTGGACTCGCCATCAAGGTCGTTGAAGCTGAGGTTTCCCTGGCTTCTTATAAACCTCGCAACAGCATTTGCTGCGGCAAGCGTTATAAAGGTTTTTGAAAATACAATCCAGACAGTTGTTACCCTGGCGGTATTTATGCCGGTTGTTGCCGGAATGGGTGGAAATGCAGCAACCCAGACTATCACTGTGGTTGTCCGTGGGCTTGCACTCGGAGAGTTGGAGTTAAGGTATGCACGACGGGTGCTTTTAAAAAATATAGCAGTAGGATTTGCCAACGGAGTCCTAATAGGTATTGTAGCGGCTGTAGCAGCCTACCTCCTGGGTGTAAATTATATGATAGGTCTGCTCCTGTTTCTTGCTATGATTGCGAATCTTGTAATAGCAGGTTTCAGCGGTACTATTATTCCCTTGATACTGAAATGGTATAAGGCAGACCCTGCATTGTCAGCAACAGTTTTTGTTACCACATGCACTGATGTGGGAGGCTTCTTCTCCTTTCTGGGGCTTGCGGCAGTATTTATTAAATACGGACTGCTAACATGACAGGCTACTTTACGACAGAGGCCATTGTCTTGGGTTCAATAGACTATGGAGAATCCGATAAAATAGTAACCTTCTACACACTGAAATTTGGCAAGATTAAAGGTATAGCAAAGGGTGCCAAACGGAGCAAAAAAAGGTTTGTAAACAATCTTGAGCCATTCTCATACATAAATCTGGTGTTCTTCCAAAAACAGGGGCGGGAACTTGTAATGCTTGAACAGGCTGAGATTGTGAGAAGATTTGATCTTCTTACCATGGACATAGACCGACTCGCCTTTGGAAGTTACTGCCTTGAACTGCTTAATGAGATGACGCTTGAGGGTCAACAAAACCAAAGGGCGTTTGAACTGCTCTTAAAATTTCTTATCATGCTTGATGGCGGAACTCATATAAGAACCATAGTAATGTTCTTTGAGATGAGGCTGTTATCCCTTCTCGGCTATCATCCTCATCTCGACACATGTGTTGTATGTAAAAATGATATTGTGTCAGGAGTAACTCCTGACACAAAAATATTTTTTTCCTCTGCCAGAAGTGGTATATTATGCTCTACATGCAAAGATCAGGGGAAATTCGTAATTCCTGTCTCTCCAGGAACGATAAAATTTCTTATGCTGGCAGCAAAGACTGATATTGATAAGGCGGACAGAATATCCATGGCAGAGTGGGCAGCAGAAGAGTGTGAGAGGGTAATGGGGGATTTTCTGAAGTACCAATTAGGTAAGGAATTAAAGAGTAGGAGATTTCTGAACAAACTGCAGGCAATAAGATAACTCAAAGTGCAAATAAACAGAATCCGGAATTCAGGGGTCAGAATAAAATCAGTTTTTCTTCTGGCTTCTGATTACTTTGTTAAGGATGGCAACCATGTATTTTCAAGATATAATAATGAATCTGCAAACATATTGGGCAAAACAAGGGTGTATAATATACCAACCGTATGACGTGGAAAAAGGTGCGGGGACATTTAACCCTGCAACCTTTTTAAGGGTACTGGGGCCGGAGCCGTGGAAGGTTGCATATGTAGAGCCTTCAAGACGCCCTACAGACGGCCGTTACGGCGAGAACCCGAATAGGCTCCAGCACTATTATCAGTTTCAGGTAATTCTAAAACCATCGCCTGACGATATTCAGGACATATATTTAACCAGTTTGAAAAAACTTGGTATAAATCCGTTAAAACATGACATACGATTTGTTGAAGATGATTGGGAATCGCCGACTCTTGGTGCGTGGGGTCTCGGTTGGGAGGTTTGGCTTGACGGCATGGAGATAACCCAATTCACCTATTTCCAGCAGGCAGGCGGCATGGAGCTTAAGCCAGTTTCAGGGGAGCTTACTTATGGTCTTGAGAGAATAGCTATGTATCTTCAGGGTGTTGACAGCGTTTTTGATATAGAATGGACAAAGGGAATTAAATACGGTAATATCCACCATAGAGATGAGGTTGAATATTCGTTTTATAATTTTCAGGAAGCTGATACTGATATGCTGTTTAAGCTTTTTGATATGTACGAAAAGGAGGCGGTAAGGCTTCTTGGGAAAGAACTTGTGCTTCCGGCATATGATTACTGTTTGAAAAGCTCCCACACCTTCAATCTTCTTGATGCAAGAGGTGCCATCAGTGTGGCTGAAAGGACAAGATTTATAGGAAGGGTAAGGGATATTGCAAAAAAATGTGCTGAGGGATATTTGAAGAAACCGTGAACCGTAACCGTGTCCCGTGTCCGTAAATTTTACGGCCACGGTCACGGATGACGGACACGGACAACGGATTTTTTATGCGTATTCAAGAAGCGTATGACATAATAAAAGAAGATCTTAGAGCGGTAGAGCTGGAGTTCAAGAAAAACCTTGATTCAGATGTTTTTCTTATAAAAAAGGTCGGTGAATATATTTTAAATAATGGCGGGAAGCGTCTTAGGCCTTCTTTATTATTGCTATCTGCCAAGCTTTGCGGTTATCAGGGAGGCCGCCATATACCGCTTGCCGCAGTTGTGGAATTCATTCATACTGCCACCCTGCTCCACGATGATGTCATTGATAACGCCAGTCTGCGAAGGGGCAAGGCTGCGGCAAATACCCTTTGGGGCAATGGCGCCAGCATCCTGATAGGCGATTTCCTATTTTCAAAATCCTTCTCCCTAACAGTAGATCATGGAGACCTCCGTATACTAAAAGTTCTGTCCGGAACTACAACCCGAATGGCAGAAGGTGAAGTTTTACAGCTTCTTAAAGGTTGTGATGGGGAAGCCACAGAGAGAGACTGTATGGCCGTTATAACCAATAAAACTGCATCGCTTATATCTGCCGCATGTCAGATAGGAGGGATATTGGGAAAGGTGCCGATGGAAAAAGAAAATGCCCTTGCCAGATACGGCATGGATTTAGGCATAGCATTTCAGCTTGTAGACGATTGTCTGGATTATACATTAAATAATGAGGAGCTGGGCAAGGCCATGGGAAATGATTTACGAGAAGGAAAGATAACCCTCCCTCTGATACACACCATTAAGAATACTACATCAACAGAAAGAGAAGAAATACTTGCGGCAGTAGAAGCCCATGAACTTAAAGACTCTCAGCTTTTATCAGTGGTTAATTTAATAAGTAAATATAAGGGAATGGAGTATACTTTAAGCAGGGCACGACAGCATGTGGAAGATGCAAAGGCTTGCCTTAATGTTTTTGAGCCAAACATTGAAAGGACTGCTCTTTTGGCTTTGGCGGATTATGTGGTGGAAAGAACGTACTGATTTGTGATTTCGGATTTGGGATTTTTAAATCCGAAATCACAAATCCGCAATCCGAAATTGTATGACCCTTGCTGAAAAGGCAAAAAAAGTTTTAGATATCCTTGAAAAAGAATACCCTGATGCAAAAGTTGCATTAAATTTTGAAACCCCCCTTGAGCTCCTCATCGCAACCATCCTATCTGCCCAATGCACAGACGAAAGAGTAAACAAAACTACCCCGGCAATATTTAAGAGATTCAAAAAAGCAAAGGATTATTCAGAAGTTGATATACAAGAGCTGGAAGGCTATATCAGTTCTATAAATTTTTTTAGAAATAAAGCAAAAAATATCCAGGCCTGCTGTAAAAAGATTGTGGATGAGTTCAGGGGGGAGATTCCGGACACGCTGGAAAAATTAATTACGCTTCCCGGTGTCGGCAGAAAAACAGCAAATATTGTCTTGGGTTGCGCCTTTGGTAAAAATGCCATTGCAGTTGATACGCACGTCAAGCGCGTCTCCAACCGTATCGGTCTTTCTTTTTCTCAAGATCCGGATAAGATAGAAGAAGAGCTCTGCAAAACTATTCCCCAAAAGAGGTGGACAAAGGCGACAAATCTTTTAATCCTGCATGGCCGTCGTATCTGCACAGCAAAAAATCCACAGCATGACGTTTGCAAGGTACGTGATTATTGCGATTATTATGCAACAATAAAATAGACACAGCTTCTATGCTTCTATCCTATCCTTACCTCCATCTCCTCCAACTCCCTTACTCTGTCCCTCAGCTCTGCCGCCTTTTCAAAATCCAGTTTTTTTGCCGCCTCCTGCATCTCTTTACGAAGCGCCTTTATTATATTGGGCAATTCATGGGGCGGTATATATTCTTCCTTCTTCTCTGCAACAACAGGCACGGTATAATAATCCGCTTCGTAGATAGAGCTTAATACATCCTTGATAGAACTCTTTATGGTTTCCGGTGTAATGCCGTACTTTTTATTGTATTCAGCCTGAAGTTTTCTCCTGCGGTTTGTTTCATCAATGGCTTTTTGCATGGAGCCAGTTACTGTGTCTGCATACATGATGATATGTCCATGCACATTTCTTGCAGCTCTGCCGCAGGTCTGGATAAGTGACCGTGCTGAACGCAAGAAACCTTCCTTATCTGCATCCAGAATAGCCACCAGCGATACCTCCGGCAGATCAAGCCCTTCTCTCAAAAGATTTATACCGATTAACACATCAAACTCACCGAGCCGTAATGCCCTTAGTATCTCAACCCTCTCAAGTGTTTCAATGTCTGAATGAAGATATTTTACCATGAGACCCAGATCAGCATAATATCTTGTCAGATCCTCTGACATCCTCTTTGTCAGTGTTGTTACAAGCACGCGTTCTTTTTTCTCAACCCGCTTTCTTATTTCACCCAGAAGGTCATCCACTTGCATCTTTGCAGGCCTGACCTCTATCTCAGGGTCCATTAAGCCTGTGGGCCGTATAATCTGCTCTACTACAGCACCTTTTGCTTTTTTTAATTCATAATCAGCGGGCGTGGCAGAAACATATATTGCTTGCTTTACCCTCTTTTCAAACTCTTCAAATTTTAATGGCCTGTTATCAAGCGCAGACGGCAATCTGAATCCATATCCCACGAGTGTTTCTTTGCGCGATCTGTCTCCGTAATACATGCCGCCAATTTGAGGAATGGATATATGGCTCTCGTCAATAATCAAAAGAAAATCATCCGAAAAATAATCGATCAAAGTATAAGGCGGTTCACCGGGCAATCTGCCGGAGAGATGCCGTGAATAATTCTCTATGCCAGAGCAGTATCCCATTTCTTCTATCATCTCCAAATCAAACATCGTCCGTTGTTCAAGCCTTTGCGCCTCAAGCAGCTTGTTTTCGGCCTTCAAAAGCTTGAGCCTTTCCTGCAATTCCTTTCTTATGCTATCCATCGCCCTCTTTAAATTATCCCTTGACGTAACATAATGGCTTGCAGGGTGGATGAGCATTTTGTTTACCTTCTGAATAGTTTTGCCTCTCAGCGGGTCTATCTCAGATATAGCTTCAATGGTATCACCGAAAAACTCAAGCCGTATAGCTCTTTCGGCCTCATACGCAGGAAATATTTCAACCACATCACCTCTTACCCTGAATGTGCCTCTGTAAAAATCATAATCATTCCTCTGATACTGAATTTCTACCAGTCTTTTCAAAACCTCGTCACGCTGAGTTTCCATGCCCTTTTCTGCATACACATGCATGCTTCCATAGTCTTCTGGTGAGCCTATGCCGTAGATGCATGATACCGATGCGACTATGATGACATCGTTGCGGGTAAGAAGTGCATGGGTTGCAGAATGGCGGAGCTTGTCTATCTCGTCATTTATTGACGCATCCTTTTCTATGTAAGTGTCAGTTGTGGGCACATATGCCTCTGGTTGATAGTAGTCGTAATAAGAAACAAAATACTCAACTGCATTATCTGGAAAGAGTTCTCGAAACTCTGCAAATAATTGAGCCGCAAGGGTTTTATTCGGGGCCAACACAAGGGTGGGTTTATTCACATTTGCGACAACATTGGCTATGGTAAATGTCTTGCCTGAGCCGGTAACCCCAAGAAGCACCTGATGCTTAATCCCCTTGTTTATTCCGCTTATCAATTCTTTAATCGCCTTTGGCTGGTCACCTTTGGGAGTGAATTGGGTTGTGAGTTTAAATTTATCC
>Ga0209642_10002009_pt1 | contig 13504 bp, 13 predicted proteins | sample RifCSP19_2_FD_184025 | JGI IMG/M metagenome (GOLD analysis project Ga0209642, IMG submission 184025) | Soil microbial communities from Rifle, Colorado - Rifle CSP2_sed 19_2 (SPAdes) (version 2) | ecosystem: Environmental > Terrestrial > Deep subsurface > Rock core/Sediment | place: Rifle... | reverse complement strand
CCTTCCATTAGCCCCATAACATCTTCCCTGTCAATAAAACTCATCTCTGCATCTATCTGGGTAAACTCAGGCTGTCTGTCAGAGCGCAGGTCTTCATCTCTGAAACAACGCACAATCTGAAAATATCTGTCAAAGCCCGCTACCATAAGGATTTGTTTAAAGAGCTGAGGCGATTGCGGCAAGGCAAAGAAATGCCCCGGATTTAATCTGCTCGGAACAAGATAGTCCCTTGCGCCTTCCGGTGTGCTTTTGGTCAGAATTGGAGTCTCTAACTCAAGAAAATGTTTATCGCAAAGATAGTCCCTCACAATCTTGCAAACCTTGTGCCGTAAGATGAGATTTTTTTGCAGGCTCGGCCTTCTTAAATCGAGATAGCGGTATTGAAGCCTGACACTTTCAGCAACATCTGTATCATCCTCTATTAAAAACGGCGGCGTTTCCGACTCATTCAATATTTTCAGCTCCTTGACAAGGATTTCTATCTCTCCTGTCTTTAATGCAAGATTTTGTGTGCCTGTCGGCCTTTTTGATACAGTACCTTTTATTGCAAGGACAAATTCCGCCCTGATATGATGTGCATTTTCATGTGACACTTTATTTACAGCAGGATTAAAAACTATCTGCACCAAACCTTCTCTATCTCTCAAATCCACGAATATTAAGCCCCCGTGGTCGCGCCTCTTCTGCACCCACCCCATAAGGGTTACATCACTGCCCATGCCTTGTGCGGTCAAATCTCCGCAGTAGCAACTTCTTTTCCAATCTTCAAGATTCTCTGCCAATTTAATCCCTCCTCCAAGAACTACCGTTATCCGTGGCCGTGATTCGTGTCCGTAAAAACAAAAATTTCAAAGACAGGCTTTTTCTTTACGGTCACGGACAACGGACACGGTTCACGGTCGTTTTTTTATGCACTTATAGCACACCATCCAACTATTTTCAATCGTAATACAACAGAATAAGGGTGATCGCAAAACTAAAGAGTGCCGCGAGATACTGCAACCCATTGCCCATAACCTGATAACCATGATTTTTTGTTAAATTTTCATTAATTTTTATCTTGACAATAACAATTATCAATATTATATATATATTCCACCTGATTACAAAATTTATTTCAAAGAATGGAGGGTAGGCAGAATGAAGAGAATAGTACTGTTGGTGTCATTGCTGTTTATAGCCGTAGTTGCTGCTGAAATAAGTCATGCAGAATACGGCGACATTGTTTTAGGCAAGAAAATGGAAAGCATGGAAAAGGCCGGCGTAAAACCTGTTATGTTTCCGCACTGGTTTCACAGGATTAGGTTTAAATGCAAAGTATGTCACGAAGATATTTTTATCTTGCAGCGAGGGGCAAATGATATAAATATGAATGCCATCATAAGCGGAGAGTTTTGTGGCAAGTGCCATAATGGTTTAATTGCATGGGAGCCTCTCTATTGCGACCGCTGTCATTCATGGAATGGCCCTGTTCCACCGTACACACCGGCGACAAAATAAATAAACTAGACCACAAAGGAGAACGAACATGAAAAGCCTTTATTCAATCAAGTCTTTCTATAAGGTCTGTTGCTTGATTATTATGGGTGTTTTCTTTACCCTTTCAATTACCCAATATATCACCGCGGCAGAGCCAACTTCTGATAAAAAACCTTCTACCAAGCCTAGCACAAAAGAAACAGCGCCAAAACCTAGTGCTGACCCGACCGATCCAAAAAGCCCTCTCTATTTAGATACCAAAGGTCAGCCGGCTGGCACAGGCGACCCAACAAGGTCAGGACCGGCGAGCGAATCAGTGAAGATAGGTGCAGGCTGGCATCCGGCGGCACTTGCGTCTGCAGTGCTTCCTAAGGATAGATACGGTCTCGTAGACTGGGCAAAAGCTGTAAAGGACAATGCCATCGCACCAAAATTTTCAATCGACCCGGCTGACCAGGAAATGCCGCCGCTGGATGTGAATGTGGTGGTTGAAACCAAGAGCGACTTTATCAACAATGTTGTGTTTCCCCATTATATACACACATGGTGGCTGAAATGTGAAGTTTGCCACCCCAAAATCTTTGTTCCTGCAAAAGGGCAGAACAATATGACTATGGTAGAGATTGTTGCAGGCAAGTTCTGCGGCAGATGCCATGGGAAAGTGGCATTTCCCTTAACCGATTGCAACAGGTGCCATACTCAGCCGAAAAAGGCAGCGCAGCGGTAAAGAATACTAATGATGAAAACAATACTGCTAGCCATTTTCTTTACCCTTGTTGTAGCAACATCACTCAGCTTTGCCAAGCTGGGAGATATGGTATTTGATGATAAAGTTGCAAGTATGAAAAAGGCCGGGGTGGCACCCCCCGTCTTTCCTCACGGTAAACACGAAGATTTATACAAATGTGCTGACTGCCATCCAAAGATATTCAAGGAGAAGCGGGGAGCAAACGATATTAGCATGCAGAAAAACATAGACGGTGAGTTCTGTGGATCTGCAGAGTGTCACAACAGCCCAAAGGCATTTCCGCTTTACCAGTGCAATAAGTGCCACACAGGGAAACCATAATGTGAAGGAACCAGGGAGGGGTTATATATAAACCCCTCCCCTCTTTTTGAATAATTTTGATATTCATGAAACCTCCACTGTGTATCTTAATTACGAGATCTTACATACATTCCTCATTTTCAACAAAGTCAGAATATCACAAGCAATCACGTTATTTGCATGCATGACATTTGGTTAAATCTAGATAGAGCCTTATGCTGGACGATTATAAAATCTTATTGATTGGGTAATTGTAATAAGGGCTGAATACAGAGGAGCTAAAAATGAAGAAAATCATAGTATATGCTGCTGTGCCAGTTTTAAGTATAACTTTTGTTTTGCTTCTCATGATAAACCTTAACGCTGAAGAAAGTCAATTCCGGAAACAATTCATGGAAAATTACTATAATGATGCGTTTCAGGCTCAACCAATACTTATTAAGAAAAATAAGGATATCATAGAATCAGAAGTTAACGCGCTTATAACTGAATCAATGTCGCCTGAAAAAACCTTCCAGCAAAAGATGCATCTCCTGGATATTGCAAATTCAATAGCCACAATGCACATCCAGTGGAATAGCGGCAGTGAGGAGTTATTAAAAAAAGTTGAGACGCTTCAGAAGGAAGAACTTGAAAAGGAACGGGCAAGAACCGAAGAAATTGAAAAGTTGAAAGAGGCAGAAAAAGTTCCTGGCAATTTTGTTATGGTAACTCATAAAGAAGAAATGGCCGCAAAAGGTCTTAGTCCTGCAATCTATCCGCACTGGGTACACAGGTCATTTTTTCGCTGTAAGGTCTGCCATGAAGACATTTTTATTATGAAACGGGGCGCAAATAATATCTCACAGACAACCATCCAGGAAGGTAAACAGTGCGGGGTATGCCATAACGGTACTATATCCTTCAGTGCAACTGATGAAAAAAATTGCACACGATGCCATCTTGCAGGCAAACCTGAATCAAAACCACTCATTGATTTGAGTTATTACAATAAAGACAAATTCAAGGAGATTGCATCGAGAGTTGGCTCTGAATGGAAACCAGAAAATCTGGTGGATGGCAAATTACCCCTTGATAGATTAAGATTTATAAACTGGGTTGAAATGGATAAAACCAAGGCATTTAATCCTCGTACCACTTTAAACGGAGGCCCGGAAACAGAAGGTGTGAGAGAAACCTTTATCCTGTTTGAGTCACCTGTTCCATTTCTCAAGGGTGTGCTCTTCAGCCATAAAATCCACTCCACATGGGTCAAATGCTCTCTCTGTCATCCTAATCTATTCAAACCTCAAGCCGGCGCAAACAAGGTCACTATGATTGAAATAAAAGACGGCAAGAGCTGTGGCCGTTGTCACGGCAGAGTTGCCTTTACATATTCTGATTGCCTCAGGTGTCACAGTCAGACAAAAGAGAATTTGCCCGAGGGTGTGCTTATTAACGCTACAGGAGCCTCTGCTCCGGCAAAATAATTACACACGAAACGGTCATCAACATCACAGGCTACAGGTAAGATTCCTGCCCCGCCAAACCGGGGAAAGAGGCAACGACAACCTTACGAAATTATTAAGATATGAAGGAGATGATATGAAGAAAAAAAACCTTTACTCATTAAAGTTTATTTCCAGGTCCATTCCCCTGATTATCTTAATGGTCTTCATGGGTTGTGCATCAGAGCCTCCCATGCAGGCATCCCCTGCTGAACCGGCACAACCAACATGGCTTACGAAGGTACCGAGGCAGAGACACATAGAGGCAATCCCTGCTGAGCCGGCACAACCAACCGCAAAAACCGCAGCGCCTGCAGTCGAGGCTAAAGCTCAGGAACCAGCAAAGGCTGCCCCTACAGAGGCACAACAAGCCACACCTGCAAAGGCACCCGCACAGATAACTCCTGCTGAACCACCGGCACAACCAACCGCAAAAACCGCAGCACCTGCAGTCGAGGCTAAAGCTCAGGAACCAGCAAAGGCTGCCCCCGCAGAGGCACAACAAACCGCACCTGCAAAGGCACCCGCACCAGCCAAAAAGCCTGTTGTAGCAAAAGAAAAAGTGTCTCCATACCTTGACCCAAAAGACCCAAAGAGCATCCTGTATTTAAATACCAAAGGAGAACTGGTCGGTACAGGCGACCCAACAAAGTCAGGACCGGCGAGCGAATCAGTAAGGATAGGTTCAGGCTGGCACCCGGAAGCCCTTGCAGCAGCAGTGCTTCCTAAGGATAGATACGGTCTCGTAGACTGGGCAAAAGCTGTCAAGGAGAATATCATCGAACCAAGGTCTACCCTCGACGATGATGTGCAGGAAAAACCACCGCTGGATGTGAATGTGGTGATTGAAACCAAGAGCGACTTTATCAATAATGTTCTATTCCCCCATTATATACACACATGGTGGCTGAAATGCGAAGTCTGTCATCCCAAAATCTTTTCCGATATAAAAGGACAAACCCAAATGACCATGAGCGAGATTGCTCAGGGCAAGTTCTGCGGCAGATGCCATGGGAAAGTGTCATTTCCCTTAACCGATTGCAAGAGGTGTCATACTCAGCCTAAAAAGGCTACGCAGCAGTAAAAACACAATGATGATAAAACAGGGCACATGAAAAAGACCGCGGTGACGCTGGCGGAATTTCCCCATAGTAAAATTTACCTCTTTCCATCTTGAAGAATCCAATAACTAACTGCTAGGTTGTTTTATTGCCGTTACATCACCTTTTGTTTTCTCAGGGCTTATCATACCACCTGTGATTATCAGTTTAAACGCATCTTCAACAGACATCTCCAGCGGAATTATATCCTTTTCAGGAATAAGCAGATAAAAACCCGTTGTGGGGTTCGGGGTTGTGGGTAAGAATACATTTACAACCCTTTCAGCAGTTTTGTCCTGAACCTCTCCTGTGGCAAGGCCAGTGAGAAAACCTACTGAATACATGCCCTTACTGGGAAATTCTACAAGCACAACCTTTCTAAAACCTGAATAACCACTGACAAAAAAGGTTTCCATAAATTGCTTTATGGGTTTATAGATGTTTCTGAAAACGGGTACCTTTGCAAGAATGTTATCCCCAATTTCAACTATTCTTTTTCCCAATAGATTTGTCGTCAGAAGACCTATCAGGAAAATTACCGCTATGGTAACTATCACCCCAAGGCCCGGTATATGGAATGGCAGATAGGTATCAGGCTGAAAAATCTCTGGAAGAAATTGCAACAATCTGTCCATGTAACCGACGATAAGACTAAAGATAGAAATCGTCAGATACAGTGGAACAACTACCAAAAGCCCTGTTATAAAATATCTTTTGAAATGAGCTCTCATCTTCTTTATCATGAGATCCGTGCCTTAGTCTTTATCGCTGCAGCAATATCTTTTATTCGATTTTCTGCATCCACATATACGAGTATTGGTTGATGATGCACTGCCTCAATCTCTTCCATGCTCGCATAACTTGCTATTATTACCATATGGCCTTTCTTTGCCAGATGTGCCGCTGCGCCGTTAATGCAGACCTCGCCACTGCCGCGCTCGCCTTTAATTGCATACGTCTGAAATCTCGCCCCATTTGTTATATTATATATATGCACCTGCTCAAATGGCAGTATCCCAGCGGCCTCCATCAACCCTTCATCCAGTGTTATACTACCTTCATACTCTATGTTGGCATCGGTAACCGTGGCCCTATGAATCTTTGACTTCAGCATTATCCTTTGCATTTCCTGTTAAACCTCCTTGTATTAATTTATAGTTATAAGTTCCAAGTTTAGAGAGAAAAGATATTTTATCCTCTACTCATTACTCAATATTATATTATCAATAAGCCGCGTTCTTCCTATTTTTACAGCCAGGGCCAGAAGCGCCTTGTCAGCAATCCTTTCCAAATCATCGAGGGTATTAACATTGCAGATTTTAATATAATCTACCTCTGCCAACGGCTCTGCCTCTATGATATTCCTCATCTTCTGCAATATTGCCTGCGCGTCTGTAACACCGTTATGAAACATATCTTTTCCTTTCAGCAGCGCAGTATAAAGACAGAGGGCTGCCCTCCTCTCGTCCTTATTCAAATAATTGTTCCGTGAGCTCATGGCCAGACCATCAGCCTCCCTTATAATAGGCATACTCACAACGGTTACATCCATATTTAAATCTTGAACCATTTTTTTAATGATCAAAAGTTGCTGATAGTCCTTTTCGCCAAACAGTGCAATATCAGGTTTTACAATATTGAAGAGCTTTGCAACTACTGTTGCCACGCCTTTAAAATGCCCCGGCCTGGAAATGCCGCACAGATAATTGTTCAATTTTTCCACCTCAATAGCCGTCTGAAAATTATCAGGATACATCTCTTCTGCAAGCGGGTTAAAAACCACATCCACTTTATTGACCTCTGCTAATGCTAAATCCTTTTTTAAATCTCTTGGATATAACGCATAATCTTCTTTTGGCCCAAACTGAATAGGATTGACAAATATACTCATCACCAATATATCGCCCAGTTTCCTCCCCTTCTTAAGCAGGCTTGCGTGCCCTTCATGAAGGCAGCCCATTGTAGGGACAAAAACAATTGACTTGCCAGCCTTCTTTGCGTCAGATGAAAATTGCCGCATCTCGTTTATGTTGGTTATTAGTTTCATATAATCAATAGTCACCAAGTCACCAGACGCCAGACTTGTAACTGATGACTGGTGACATAGTGGCTGGTGACATGGTAACTTGTATCTGTATTTAAAAGCTATGTTCCTTCCCCGGAAATTTTTCCTCTCTTACATCACCTATATATTCATTGACTGCAGAGGATATTATTTGTTTTAAATTGACATATCTTTTAATAAACCTTGGCTTCACATCGTCATACAAACCAAGAACATCATGGATAACAAGAACCTGGCCATCGCAAGATGGGCCGGCGCCTATGCCTATGGTAGGGATAGAGATTCTCTCGGTTATCTCCTTTGCCAGGTCTGCCGGTATCCCCTCTAAGACGACACAAAATGCCCCTGCCCTCTCCACTGCCCTTGCATCATCTAACAATCTTTTCCGTTGTTTCTTTTCTCTCCCCTGAACCCTGTAGCCTCCCATTCTGTGAACAGACTGCGGTGTAAGGCCAATATGTCCCATAACAGGCACATCCATATCAACAATGGCCTTTATGGTATCTGCCATAATTACCCCGCCCTCAAGCTTAACAGCCTCCGCACCTTCTCTCACAAGCAATCCTGCATTTCTCCTGGCATCTTCAATTGACACCTGATAGGACAAAAACGGCATATCCGTTACAATAAGCGCATTCTTGCTCCCTCTTGCAACAGCCCTTGTGTGATACCTCATCTCATCCATGGTCACAGATAAAGTGTTTTTACAGCCGGCAAATACCATGCCTGCTGAATCCCCCACCAAAATGATCGGCATGCCTGCCTCATCCAGTATCCTTGCCGTTGGATAATCGTAGGCTGTTAACACCGGGATCTTTTTGCCGTCTTGCTTCATTTTCATTATGTCAAGGATTGTTACCTTTTTCATGTCATTCTCCCATATAAACCCCACATCCTCCCCCTGTTCCCCTCCATGAGGGGGATAAAGGGGGGAGGGTGTGGGGGTAAATAAAAAAGCCTTCTGAACCAAGTTCAGAAGGCTAATGTAATCAAAATCTGAAATTTGAAATTTCAAATTTGAAATTTATAAACTGCCCTTCCGTCTCAGTTCAAAAAATTGAATCCAAGCGGCATTATTAAATTAAGTTGCAAGTTACAAGCAAAAACTTTAAACTTGAATCTTGCATCTTACAACTTGCATCTTTCTTATCTTGCCGGTATATAGTGCTGCACCCCTCCTTTTATCGACTTGATCTCATTTACCATATTGGACAGGTCGTCAGGGAACTTAACAAAATCTATATCCGATGTATTTACCACAAGAAGCGGAGAATCGGTATAATAAAAAAAATATCGGTTATACGCATCCACCAGGCTTTCTATATACTCCTCTTCTATATCCTTTTCGTAGTCCTTATTCCTCTTTCTTATCCTTTCAATCAGTACTTCAGTTCTAGCCTGAAGATAGATTACCATATCCGGTTTTGGTATCCTTGCATCCAGCAGCCGGTATACCTGTTCATACAGGGCCAATTCATTTTCATCAAGATTGAGATATGCAAAAATCTTATCCTTGGCAAAAATATAATCGGAAACAACCGTAGAATTAAAAAGCTCCTGCTGCCCTAAGTCTTTTTGCTGCCTATACCTGCTTAAAAGAAAAAACAACTGGGTTTGAAATGCATGTTTTCTTCTATCTTTATAAAAATTGCCGAGAAAAGGATTATCATCAACTTCCTCCAGGAGAGTTCTTCCCTTAAACTCCTTTGCTAAAAAATCAGCAAGGCTGGTCTTTCCAACCCCTATGGGACCTTCTAACGCAATATATCTGGCCTTTACCATAAATAGCAGTTCGCTCGAGCAAGAAAGATAATTTGGCAATGGTTTATCAATAATACCATCGCCGCAAATAATTGGATTCAGGATATAGTTTAGTCACAATAAAATATCTTAATTAAGTGGTAAAAGTCAACAAAGATAGGAATAGCAGACGCTGAATACTGCCATCACTGTGATCTATATCGGCGGATGTATTGCCTAATGCCAACAAATAAATCTGTCTTTTTTTTTCTGCGAGAAAACTACAGGATAAAAAAGTCCTCAGGGAATTCTACATTGATCTCCAAATCATTCATTAAGACTTCTTCAAGCAATTCACCTTTGACATCATAAGATGCTGCCTTTATGGGAAGCGATGTATCCTTATCAAACCATAAGAAATATTGATGAATACCGTCAACTTCAAAATCTCCCTCTCCCTTAATATTTATCAGTACAGCAGGTCTGCTATCTACATCGTTATTCCCTAAAATCTCTGTCTCGCCCCTGTCTTGAAGCATCTTGGCTGTTTTTAAAAGTGCTCCAATATCAGAGGCATCGACCGTATGCCCCTGTGCGCTCCTGATGAGTTTACTATCAGGATTCAAAGTCAATATAAAAGATTTAAAAAAAGAGAAAGGCCTCAACCGAACTTCATTGGTTGAAGGATTATAAACAAGGATAGCGCCATTGTGAGGCGTGATGAACTCCATTCTTACAAAACCGGGCTTTTTATAATAATATCGTATTATCTCAGAGGAGGCGCTACTTTTGGATTTCAATGTAACCTGATAGGTCTCAACATTTTTATAGCTCTCCATAGCAGAGTGCACAAGGCCTCCTGAGAGAGAAGTCGCAGACATCAAAACTAAGCTCAGGGATAACATATTATTCCGTTACTTCAAGAATCCCTTTCATCCCCTTTTCCCGATGACTCTTAAAAAATAAAAGCCTCTTATCGCAATAAAACTGGTATTCCCCAACCTTTTTTGGGGTAAACCTGATGCTCTTTGGCGTTGTAGAAAGGGATTCGCTTACCTCAATATCAGCATCCGTTTCCTTGATTACAAAATTATGAGGCGTAATCCCTGACTCTTTAGTGACAGTCAACTCCAGAGGGACATTCACCTTTACAATAATATAATCAGGGTTAACATAATAGCTACCAACTGACACCGCCACCCTCTGGATGCCGTCGCTGTCAACAGTAGCTATATACGGCTTATTCTCTCCTGCTGAATAAGAAGCAGAGGAGATGCATAAGAGATATAAAACTAAACCGCTTAAGAGATATCTCATTCCCTATTCACCTTTCATCATCTTTACCAATTTCTCCGAATCTTTGTTACATGCTACCACCGCAAGACATCCTTGTCAAAAGGGAATTATAACCTCAGCAGTTGTTACAACCATTGCACTATGAACTCATTGCCAAACACTTATCATTACTAAGGTATTATAAGCAAGCAACCGGGAAACCCTTCCAATAAAAACCCTACTAATCCATCAAAAGCTCCGGTCTGTTATAAAAGGTATAGGGGTGGCACCTTGTCTCCTCTTTATGAAAATAAAATTCATTTTCATATTGACATTTTTGTGCTGCAAGCTATAATCTAATCAAAGGTAAGGTGTTTCATATCTGTTCTGCAACATAGCTTAGGAGTTCTCATATAAGGAGGTGATAATTATGTTACGAGGAAAGATGGCGCTTATAACTGTATTAGTATTAGGTCTGCTTGGTGGCTATATTGCAAATGCAGGAGAGGCTAATATCATGGTTATGCCATCTGAGATAAAGTGGGTTAATGGCCCTGCCTCACTTCCCCCTGGTGCAAAGATAGTTGTTATTGAGGGAGATTTAAGTAAGGCAGCCCCATTTACATTCCGGCTTAAAATGCCTGCCAACTATAAGATTGCTCCACACTGGCATCCGGCAATCGAGCATGTGACTGTTTTATCAGGCACATTATACTTCGGAAATGGAGACACATTTGATACGGCAAAGGCAAAGGCATTTCCTGCAGGAAGTTTCATGGCAATGCCTGCTTCTCACACCATGTTTGGCTGGGCTGAAGCAACAGCGGATGAGACAGTTATCCAGGTTCATGGTGTTGGCCCATGGGGCATAACGTATGTTAACCCAGCAGATGACCCGAGAAAGAAATAGAACCTGCCCTCCGGCAATTCAAAAAGTATCCGCCGAAAAAACTTTCCCCCAAAAGGGGGAAAGTTTTGATTTGTAAGACTTACAACTTATCCCACTGCACCAGAATATTTCAAAGAGATAAAGAACATGGAGGGGAATCGAAGTGAAGACTTCAAGGGTTAATTTATTTGCTGAGCTTTAAATGTTGCATGGCCATGTCAATCGCACCATACCAATCTATATAATCGCCAATTTTATCCTCAACAACCTTTGGCTCCTGCTTAGAAAATTTCCTTCCGATTTTCTCTTCTGCAACATTCTAATCTATTGCTGAATGCGCTTGAATTGTTTACTCAGCGACAACCCCTGTGATTGATAGGATGAACCTATATTTTTTCCATAAATCTTCTGCGGCGCTGCCAGCAGTCTTTCGTAAATCAATCTGCCTACTATCTGTCCGTCTTCAAGAATAAACGGCACCTCGTGGGAACGAACCTCAAGCACGGCGCGCGTTCCTTTGATGTCGTCGTTGCCGTATCCAAAACCCGGGTCAAAGAAACCGGCGTAGTGGATGCGGAATTCGCCGACTGCGGGGTCATAGGCAACCATCTCCGCTGCAAAGTCCGGCGGAACACGCACCTTTTCTTTTGACATCAGGATATAGAAATCGTTCGGATTGAGAACGATGGACGCTTTTTTCTGCCTGTGAATCGGCTCCCAGAATTCCATGGGGTCATAATAATCTATCTTTTCCAGATTGATAAGAGGCGTATGGCTTTTGGCCCTATAACCTATAATTTCCGACTCATCCCTGCCTTCCAGATCTATGGATATTCTTAAACCCTGGGATATTCTTGCCTGCTGAGGCATATCATCTTCCGAATAGACCAAGTTTTCTTTTTTATCCAGTTTATTCAGCTTGGCATCGCTTTCATCGCCTCCATTGCCGCATACAAAGCGCAACTGGTTGAGTTTCATGCCTTCTTTAATAAGGATGCTAAATGTCCTCGGCACAACCTCAACATACAACTTCCCTTTGTAACCCGGCGGAACCCTCTCAAATTCGGTTCCATGGTCAACAATAAGTCTTGTGAACACATCCAAACGCCCTGTGGTACTTTTGGGATTGGCCTTGCCGGAGATTGTGCGGGGAAGGTGCAGTTCTTCCATCAAAGGCACGATATAGACGCAGCCCTTTTCCAGAACCGCAGGCTTGCTCAGATCAATCTCGTGCATCACCAAATCATCCACCTTTGAACGCACAGTTGTCTTTTCGCCGGGAAGAAAACTCGCCCTTACCCGATAGGCAACTGCTCCCAGTCTCAGGTCTATGCTGGCTGGTTGAATCTGGTCGTTTGAAATGGGCGCTTTGGCAGAGATGCATCCTGCCTTAATCAGCTCTTCAATCTTCTGGGAAGGGAAAATTCCTGATGCAGAAATCTCCTTCAACTCTTTTTCTAATTCAGGGAGCAGTATGGCAATGTTACTGTTCATTGTTAACCTCGTAAGTTTATCCCGTTAGAAGTTCCTGTTACTAATAAGTTCATAAGTAAGAAGACATTTATCTGAAAATCTCCCCTGCCCCCTCTTTACCAAAGAGGGGGAAATTACTTCCCCCTTTGGAAAAGGGGGATTGAGGGGGATTTTGAGATGACAAATTCAATGTAGCCATACTTATGGTCTTCTTATTAATAGTCTTATTGTATCCACAAAATAGTCTGTCTCATTCGGAGAGAGACTTCTAACGGGATTTATTTATTACCATCTTCACACTCAAAAATCGCACAGATGCAAGGCAATTGTAGTCTGCCGATTTATCGGCGTTTTTAAATACGCCCAATGAATTGGGCAACTACAGTGTAAGGCAAACCTTCAATTCTGATAAAGCAGATCGGCAATTTCCAGCGTGAATACCTCATCCGCAATCCGAATATCCACACACACACTTAGCGCACCCCTCTTCATACTGCATCTGAGAACCGCAGTCCGGACATGCACCCCTCTGGAACACATCAAACTCTGCACCTTGAGCATTCAGTGTTGCATGCTGAGTCTGTCTTGCACCATCGCTATAAACCATTTGCTTTAAATCCTGAGTTTTGAACCTTGAGTTTTGCGTCTGCATTTTGTAATTGACATACCAGTCCATTGCCTTGGCAACAGCGTCTGAGCAGGAGAAGATTTTGTCTTTGCCATATCCAGCAGGCAGATGACAACTAATGCCACGCATCTGCTTTACTACCTCCTCTACCTGAATGCCGCTTCTCAGGGCAAGTGATGCCATCCTTCCTATTGCTTCGCACTGGGATGCTGCGCATCCGCCAGCCTTTCCTATCTGTGTAAATATCTCAAACGGCCTTCCCTCTTCATCCTCATTGATTGTTACATACAGATTTCCGAACCCTGTCTTCATCTTTCTTG
>Ga0209642_10002007_pt1 | contig 13509 bp, 14 predicted proteins | sample RifCSP19_2_FD_184025 | JGI IMG/M metagenome (GOLD analysis project Ga0209642, IMG submission 184025) | Soil microbial communities from Rifle, Colorado - Rifle CSP2_sed 19_2 (SPAdes) (version 2) | ecosystem: Environmental > Terrestrial > Deep subsurface > Rock core/Sediment | place: Rifle... | reverse complement strand
GATTTCTTCTCTAACCTTTTCGTCCATATTATTGACTCGTCTCCTCTGTGGCAGTGAGTTTGCCCTGAAGCTTTCTTACGTAATTCACAACGTTCCATGCCTGATTAGAAGAAATGCTCTCACGATAGCTTGGCATCATAACTATTCCACCGTACTGGATATAAGCGTAAAGGTATCCGTCTGTTCTTGCCTGTGTCCCAGGGGAAGTAAGATCAACGGGATAAAACCCCTTCTTTATAACAGGTCCATCCCCTTTGCCTTCTGGTCCATGGCATGGAGCACAGTATGTTTTAAACAAATTTTCACCCTTTACCAACGAAGCATTTGTTGGGCTAACCGGATTTTGGGTGATCGCCTCAAACTTCTGTCTAGGCCCAAGATCTACTATAGTTCCATCAGTTGAGATTGAATATGGCGGATAAGGAAGAGGTAACTCATAGGGTTTAATCGAGGGCTGCTCCCACATATCTATGGACCAGGGCCAGCCAAAAACCTTTGCAGTACCTAGTACAATTAATACCAAGATGATTGGTATGAAATACCTTTTTGACCCCTTCAACAAACCTATTTTACCTCCCGTTCAATTGCGGATTTCGGAATAAAAGATTTTTTAAATCCGAAATCGGATTAAATTCCTTCAAACTGTACTTCATCTGCACCTGAAAGTTTTAAAATCTCTTCTACCTTCCTGATATCTTCAATTTTGCATACCACTGCAATACCAAATTTGTCCTCAGAGAACCTTGGATCATACATAATCCTTGGCGCATTCCGTCTTAAACGCGAATTAATAAGGAGTCCAAGTAGAGTTGCGAGCGATCCAAATAGAACGGTAAGCTCGAAAACGAAAATCATAAAAGGAGGGAGTGAAACTATTGGCTTCGCACTAGTCCTTATCGGCCAATCTAAAGAGGTAAGTATGGTAAGTGTAAGTCCGCATAAAGCTCCAAGGGTTGCTCCTGTCAAGGTAAAAAAGCGAACTATGCTTTCACGCCTCTCAAGCGCTTCTTCAATCTCATGACTAGGAAAGGGAGAAAAAACTCGCAAGTTTTTAAAGTCTGCTTCTCTAAGCTTTTTTATTGCCTGGACTGTTGAATCAATATATGAAAAGATTCCAAAAACACCTTGCTCCTTTATCATCTTGCCTTTGCCTCCCGAGTAGGTGCTGGTAAGATTTCCTTTATCTCAGAAATCGAAAGCGCGGGTAGGATCTTTATAAAAAGAAGGAAAAACATAAAAAACCATGCAAAGCTTCCTGCTGTAACCCCAAGCTCAACCCATGAGACCCTATAAAGACCCCAACCGCCAGGTTCAAAATCGTGTGAGAGAGAGATCACAATGATGTTAAATCTCTCAAACCACATGCCAATATTTATAAAAAGGGATATTATAAAGAGGGCTTTTATGTTTGTGCGTACCTTTTTGAACCAAAGCAGAAGAGGAACTACTGAATTACAAAAGATCATAATCCAGTAAAATAGTGCGTAATCGCCTTTAGCTCTATACATAAATTGCCCCCACTCGTATGGATTCCCGCTGTACCAGGCCATAAAAAACTCAACTACATAGGCATACGTAACAATAAGAGAAGTAAGAATAATCATCTTTGCCATGCCTTCGAAGTTTGCAATGGTTATAAATTGCTCAAGGTGGAAGATCTTCCTAATCGGGACAACTAGGGTAATTACCATAGCAAGCCCAGAAAAGATAGCTCCGGCAACAAAATATGGAGGAAAGATCGTGCTATGCCATCCAGGCACGTTAGACATAGCAAAATCCCATGATACAACGCTGTGGACTGAAATAACCAGAGGAGTCGCAAAGGCAGCAAAATAGAAATAAGCCCTAGTATAGTGCCCCCACTCCCAGGTTGAACCCTTCCATCCAAGGGATAAAATCGTGTAGATTATCTTTCTTGGAATCTCTTTAACTCGGTCCCTTATCGCCGCAATATCCGGAATCATACCTACAAAGAAGAAAATAGAGCTAACAGTTAAATAAGTACCAACAGCAAAGACATCCCAGAGAAGAGGAGAACGGAAATTTACCCAGAGTTCACGCTGGTTTGGATAGGGAAGAAGCCAGTAGAAAGACCAAGGCCTTCCAAGGTGAATTATTGGAAAAAGTCCTGCAGTCAATACAGCAAAAACTGTCATTGCTTCAGAAATTCGATAGATTGACATCCTGAATCTTGCTCTAAAGAGATAGAGAATTGCTGAAATGAGTGTTCCCGAGTGTGCAATTCCTACCCAGAAAACGAAGTTAGTTATGTAAACCGCCCAAAAAACCGGATGTCTATACCCGGCAACCCCCAGGCCCGTATAAACCTGATATAGAAAGCAGAAAAGACCAAATGCTAAGACGGCTAAATCGAATATAAATAGAGACCACCACTTAACAGTAGGCTTATCAAGCATCCGTATAATATCATGGTTTACTTTTGAATAGGTAAGCGCTGATTCTTGGTTCATTATGCCTTATCCCATGTTACTTTTTTTAGATATGTAATAGCCGGTTGTGTGTTTACCTCTTGAAGCACACGATATCCCCTCTCATCCTTAGCAAGGTGAGAGACAGTGCTTTCCCCATCTTTTAAGTCTCCAAAAACAATTACCTTAGTTGGACAAGCCTGGGCACAGGCAGGGATAATTTCTCCATCCCTTACATTCCTTTCTTCATCCCTTGCTCTATCTTCACCAAAGCGTATCCTCTGAACGCAGAAAGTACATTTTTCCATTACCCCCTTTGTTCTTACCGAGACATCGGGGTTTAATTGCCAGTTGAGAGGCTCAGGCCAGTTATAAGTAAACCAATTAAATCTTCTAACCTTGTATGTACAGTTATTTGAGCAGTACCTTGTCCCTACACAGCGGTTATAAATCATTGCGTTAAGACCCTCGTGGTTGTGGTAGGTGGCATAAACAGGACATACAGGCTCACATGGAGCATTACCACAATGCTGACACAGCATTGGAATAAATCGTATATCGAATCCATTATCTTCATGATAGAATCTCTCAATCCTTATCCATGACATCTCTCGTCTTTTAGCTACCTGTCCCTTTCCCACTACAGGAATATTGTTCTCCGCATAGCACGCCGTAACGCACGCACCGCACCCAATACACTTTGAAAGGTCTATTGACATACCCCACCGGTGTTTAATGTATTTTTGAGGTGGATACATATCAAATTTTTCACCCAGCTCATGCTGCTCATGCACCCCACTCTCAAGTTCCTTTAAGGTTATAGCCTGAGCAATTCCTCTCCCTTCCTGACTCGTGCTATCCTGTGTTTTAACTAACTGTTCACGCTTTCCTGTCTTTGAGACATTGACCTTAGTTGATAGCCAGGCAAAACCTCCAGAAGCCTCATCAGTCAAGACTGGAAGTATTTCGATTGGGTTTACCCCCCTATTTTGCGCATACCTCCCGTAACTCTTATGTCCAAGCCCAATTGGAACTGCGATTGTATCGGGCCTAATACCTTTATATATATAAGCCTGAGTTGTGATATTACCGTATGGAGACTCAATTGAGAGAAAATCGCCTTCTCTGACCCCAATTTTTCTGGCGGTCTCAGGATTTATCTCCACCCAAGTATCCCAGACAGCAGTTGTTATAGCATCTGGAAGCTCTTGAAGCCAAGGTTTATTTGCCCCCCTTCCATCATAATATCTATATGAGGGATAAGCCATAAAATAGATCGCGCCCTCACCTTCGAATTTAGGCTCTGAGAATGATACCGTTGATACTTCTTGAGAAAGTCGAACTTGTATGGGAGCAATCTCTCTATAAATGCCTCCTCGCTCCACTTTATCTGTCCAAAAGGCTTCAAAATCCTTGTCGGGAGCTAATCTTGTTTGAATTCCTCTCCAAGAATCCCTTAAATAATCGTAAAAGGTGTTAGAAGAAAATTGGCTTTCAAGCCCCTCGATCTTCTTACTAATAGAAAGAATCACATCACCTATAGACTTTGTGTTAAAAACAGGATCCATAATAGGTTGAATCACCCCATAGACACTGTCTTGATGTGTGTAATCCCCCCATTTTTCAAGCGTTGTATGATCAGGAAGGACTAGGTTCGCTTGCTCGGTTGTTTCATCCATAAAGCTTGAAAAGCTTACAACGAAAGGAACCTTTTTAAGAGCCTCATCGAACCTAAGTGTTTTAGGTAAGGTAAAGGACGGGTTGACATTATAAATCAGAAGAAGTTCAACCTCACTCTTAGACATCGAGTCAACAAGAGACGCAATTTCTCTAAAAGAGTTTGCATTTGATAGTGTGAGAGTGTCTCCAAAATTTACTGTATCTCCTACGTTTCCAGCAATGTAGTTAAGAATATTTATGGCAACAAGCGTTTCCGTGCTTTTGGATGAAGTATTTGCCGCACCTCCGCCGAGAGCTAGACTCGGCCTCGATTCTACAAATTCCTTTGCAATACGAGTTATGGTTTCTGTTGGAACCTCTGTAATTAAAGAAACAACATCAGGTTTATAATCTTTAACAAGCCTGTTTAACTTATCCGCTTCACCACTCGTGACAGAAGCTGCACCCTCACTAAGAATTGCGTTAGCGATTCCAAGCGCGAGAAAAGCCTCGGTTCCAGGCCTTATCGCTATCCACTCATCCGCGCTTACCCCTGTAAGAGAAAGCCTAGGCTCTACCTGAACAAACTTTCCCATGCTTTTATTCTTATAGCCGTGCATCTCACTAAACTTTCTTGCGTATTGAACTGGAGATAGCCACGTTTCAAGCATGTCCGCACCAAATGAGAGAAGGTATTTTGTCTCCTCAATATGGTACGTAGGGATCTTATTTATTCCGAACGAAATTCGATTTGCTTCCTTAAGCGGTTCGTGTGAAAAGGTTTCATAAACAATATGTCTTCCACCTAGAGCATTTACCCAATCGTCTATAAGTCTATTTAAACTCCCTGAGATATTATTAGTTAAGAAGACGATTTTATTTCCGTTGCCCTTAGATCTGATTTCTTTAATCTTTTCAACTAGAATACTTTCTGCCTCATCCCATGCCGTAGGTTCAAGCCTTCCAGAAGAATTTCTAGTATGCGGTCCTCCGATACGATCAGGATTATAAAGCCCCTGAAGTGCGGCCTGTCCACGTGCGCATGTTCCTCCAGAATTAATCGGGCTAAGAGGATTTCCTTCGATCTTTATTGCTCTGCCCTCACGATTCTTAACGAGAATTCCACACCCCGCAGGACATTCCATACATGTGCTTGCGTACCACTTTGGAATTCCTGGAATAATAGTATCCGGAGGAATAACATAAGGGATTATCTTTTCCACAGGCTCAGGAGAGCAACCTCCAGTAATTGCTGCAGTGCCGCCAACTACCCCAAGGATTTTTAGGAAATCCCTTCTTTTTATCCCACCTGTGATGAGTCCTTCGCCTTTGCTCAGGACAGGCTTAGTCGAACCGCCCTTCTTAATCTCGGACATTTTTCCTCCATCCTATTTATGACAGGTCAAACAATCTTTGAGCTTAGTCAGCTCATCCCCATCTTTTGCTTTTTCTTGATGACAGCTCACACACCATCCCATCTGGAGTCTATATACGCGTTGAACTACATCCATTTTTTCTACCTCTCCATGACAGGTCTTACACTCGATTCCTTCACGAAGAACATGCCTTTTATGAGTGAAGTAAACAAAATCAGGTAGATAATTAACTCTAATCCAGGAAATTGGCTGCTTTTTATCCCAGTACTCTTTTACCTTCTGAATTTCCTTCTGAATGTTTATGGCCTTTCCATCGTATTTATATTCCTCATCCTTTCCAGCAATAAAAGTGTGGCAACCCATACATTTTTGCATAGAGGGAATTCCAGGCATCGTTGATTCTGTGACGTAGCTATGACAGTACTGACATGGAATTTGGTTATCACCTGAATGGATCTTGTGGCTAAAAAAGATTGGCTGCTCAGGAGCCTTAGTGCTGCTTTCCGCAGTGTAGAGGTAGAATCCTAGAAAGATCAGACTTAGGAGCAATACACCAGAGCATCCTTTCAGGAGTTTTTTCATCATCCTCTACCTTAAATTTGGAATGCACTCCTAACGGAAAGCTAAAACCTAGGTATAAAAAAACTTAGTATGTATATCATACCCAAAAAATCTGTCAAGTTGTGATTCGTAAACTAAAGGTCTTTCGTTTTCTAGCCAGTGAATTATTTACCAGAAGAGCCTAATTCATCCCTAAAGCTTTGAGCATCTTTCATTTCTCAGCACTTAATCTTTAGGTTTTCATCAAGATGAGGACGGGCTTATGTCCACCAGCAAGACCGGTGGACTACCCATTTTTTTTGGTTTATATCCCCGTTTAATGGGTAGGCAACTAGTCCCTTCGACATAACCCAGGGCGGGCTTGCTCGTTGCCTGTTGACCCTCCACTAGCGAGACTAGCGGACCCAATTTATTGTAGTGACGATAGACGAGACATTTCCTTCGTTAAACTCAGGACAGGCTTGTCTCGTGGGGTTAGAAAACCCCACCTATCCACGTTTCCAAAATGCGAATTATCAAATTGCTACAGGGTGGATCACGAGTATTGTTCGTGACCGTTTGTCAATTTATTTCAATTTGGATAGAAACTCCTCAACGTTAAAACTCCCGCCAAGCTCGGATGTAAAAGAAGCAGATGCAATTTCTCTAAGCTTTCCAATCCTTCCCTCTTCCACACATATTCCGAGATCGAAGGGGAGGATACCAAGAATCGGCTCTCCTGTCATTTTGAGAATTAGCTCCGGATTTGTGCGTTCGGCAAGACCAGGATGAGAAGGAAATTGATTTATTACTATTCCCATTACTTTAAGCCCCCTAGCCTTTGCAGATTCTACGGTAAGAAGCATGTGATTTAATGTTCCTAGGCCTGGACGGGTGACTATAATCAGTGATAAGCCTAAATTAAATGCCAAATCAGACATTAGATAAGCATCAGTAATCGGCACAAGTAACCCTCCAGCCCCTTCAACAATGACAGTATCGTGAATCGAAGAAAGGTTATAGAAGCAAGACTTTATTCTCTCTAGATCAATCTTTTCGCCAGCAATATTAGCCGCAACTAAGGGTGCAAGTGGATGAGGAAAACGATAAGGACATACTTCATCTAATGAATAACTTGCTTCAATAACACTATGCACAAACTCAATGTCTAAGCAGCCGCCTAAATCGGTGCCCGTCTGAACTGGCTTCATTACGGCAACCTTATTACCGGACTGTTTTAATGTCAGGGCAAGCGCAGCGGATACAACGGTTTTTCCCACGCCTGTATCCGTGCCTGTAACAAAGATACCTTTTGGAAGATGGAACATGTTAGAAATTATAAAGCTGTTTAGCCAATAATAGCTAAGCTCCAATGACCAAATTCAAAATCACAAACAAATTCCAATTTCCACATACCAAAGGTTTAGAATTTAGAAATTGAAAATTGTTTGGAATTTGTGATTTAGGATTTGGAATTTGTAGTTTAATATAATCCTAGTTCTTTTATCTTATTAATCACTTCGTCAGAATGCCCGGCTGTATTAACCTTTTCCCATATATGTCTAATAATGCCTGTTTTATCTATTAGAAAAGTTACCCTTTTTGCCGAGCCGTAATCACTCTCAACACCATAGGCTGTTACTATGTTCTTACTTTTATCGCTCAAAAGGGGAAAGTTAAGGTTGTATTTATCTCTAAACCCCTCATGGGATTTTACACTGTCAGTACTTACACCCAATACTTGAATGCCTAGTTTTTCTAGCTCCTTCATGCCATCCCTCATCGAACACGCCTCCTTCGTGCAGCCTGGCGTATTGTCCTTCGGATAAAAATAAAGAGCTACTGTCTTTTTATTTTTAAAATCACTAAGCTTAACCTTCTTGCCTTCATATGTCTCAGCCTCAAAATCAGGTGCTTTATCTCCACTCTTAGGCATCTTTGCCATCTCAGAAAACCCCCTTGATTACAAATAAATGAAAGTAAATAAATAAAAAACGACTCACCTGTGCTATCTTTGCAGAAAGTTACAGCGAATGAAAAAGTAAAGTGAAAACTATCTTTTTCTGTTACCGTAGGGTGGCTTATTAGTCGGCTTTAATGAGATACTCTCCTCACTTGCTTTTGATCGTATAGCTTCTTCTGTACGACCAAGCTTTAAGCCGATGACTCGTGTAGGAGTATGTTGTCGGGCCAATTTGCGAAGTTTGGAGACCTGATTGCCAGTCCACAGCTTACCTGCATTCATCGTTGATTTTGGCGTTGTCACTACACCTCCGTTTTAAAAAATCTCTTCTTTGTCATACCTTAACCTCTATCTAAATTAAACGTAACATCCAACTAGAGTATAGGAATTACACTATGTTAAAAAAAGACACATACATAACTAGACAAATCCCATGCCCTTCTTAGCCTCTTCGCTCATTCTGCTTGGGTCCCAGGGCGGATCCCAGGCAATTTCAATAGACGCTTCCTTCACTCCTCGAAGTCCTTCTATAAGCATCTGTGACTCGGCTACTATCTGTGCTGAAGAAGGACAGCCAGGTGATGTCATTGTCATTTTTACAAAAACATTTCCATCCTCAATCTGAACATCATAGATAAGACCAAGGTTTACAATATCTATCGGAATCTCAGGATCATAAACGTCGCTTAGCGCCTCTAGAATCTTCTCTTTTGTAACCTGCTCGTCAGAAGTAGCAGGCTCTTGGGCTTTAACTTCCTGTGTCTCAAGATCTTCTGCGAGTTGAATCTCCTCCATCTGTCCAGATTCGGTCATATGAGTGGCTTTTCCAGTCTTCTCCTCAATAATCGTATTTTGGTTTTGAGTTATAAGTCTTTCAGTCGCTTGTGTTTCAGCCTTGTTCTCTTGTCTGGTTTTCTCTGGGGCTTTTGTTTCACTCTCGTTTTTAAAAATCTTTGATAGCATTTCACCAAATCCCATACTAAATACCTCCTTATCTAAGCAGTATCACTTTAATAAATATACCTGGACAGGTTTTCAAAGTATATCCAGCCCAATCCCATTAACTCAGGGCTCTACTAAATCATCACCTAAGCTAATTTCTTAACAACAGCGAGAGCTGCATCATAGTCTGGATGTTGAGTCACTTCTTTAACGTATTCAACGTACTGTACCGTATCGTTTTTATCTACTACAAATATAGCCCTGCCAAGAAGACGGTGTTCCTTTATCAAAATGCCATAGGCTTGACCAAAGGAGGCATCTCGATAATCAGATGCAGTTTTAACCTTATCAATTCCCGCAGCGCTACAGTACCGTTTCTGAGCAAATGGAAGATCCATACTCAAAGTAAGAATTGCAACGTCACCCGGAAGCTTAGCCGCCTCCTCGTTAAAACGCCTAGTTTGGGCATCGCAGACAGGGGTATCCACTGATAAAACTACATTAAAAACCTTTACCTTCCCCTTCAAGCTATCAAGAGTTATAGGTGACCCTAATGCCTCAAGAGAAGTAAAATTAGGAGCCTTATCGCCAACTTTAATCTCAGGACCTACTAGTGTAACAGGATTTCCTCTCATAGTAATCGCACCGGTTCTTTCCTGCGCCATTATTGTCATACCTCCTCAAAAGATGTTGTTAGATATGGAATTAGACTATATATAAGACCCTTTAGTGTCAATAGGAAGTGGTGATTATTTAGCCACGAATTTATGATAATAAAATGATTCACGATACATGATTCATGATCTTATATCTTGCATCGTGCATCTTGCATCTTGCTTCCTGTTTATAATCATTCGTGCTTATTTGGGTCTAATAGATAAGATTTGACAAGGCAATAAAAGCATGTGATATTTAAAACATTAATTTTAAGGAGGCAGTAAATTGCGTAAAGGTAAAGTAAAGTGGTTTAATGAGTCCAAAGGTTTCGGATTCATTGAACAGGAAGGCGGTAAGGACGTTTTTGTCCATTACAGCGCTATACAGAATTCTGGTTTTAAAACCCTTACAGAGGGTGACGTTGTGGAGTTTGATGTCGTAGAAGGCCCTAAAGGACTTCAAGCAAGTAAGGTTAATAAGGTTAGATAACTTCACAATTTTAGTTCCTTCCCTGAGAAGTTTCTGAGAATAATTCTAAGAAAAGTAAAATCCGGGGAGTGAATTTTAAATAGAGTAGTAAGGTAACTCAAAAAGTTGCTTTACTCTAAATCAATATAATGTGCGGATTGATAGCCCTATCCGCAAACGGAAGTGATCTGTCTCGAGTTGGCAGCTTTGCAGATATTGTCATTGCGAGCAATGTGGTTCACTAAATACCTCCGTACTTCAAAAAATTCTATTAAAGTCCTTGTAGCACGGTGGCTTTTCCCAGCAATCAAGCCAACATTCAGGTAGAATAGTGAAAACAAAGAGGAGTCAATACCAAGCGAGTAAAAGTAGTCCGAGAAATAATGTGGGCTAAATGAGGAACCAATGCTTCGGTATATTTTTAATTTTCCTAAGGATAGGAGGGATTTTCTAATCCCGCCTAATATTGTAGGGGCTTATGGCCATACGCCCCTCCTTTAATTAAGGACAACTTTTACTTTAAGGGAGGCATCATCATGAACCATTATGCGACTAAGGAAGGTACAGCACGTTATCGTGACAGGTCTAAGAATATGCTTCCATCAGATCACTTTAGAGAATCTCAGGGGTTATGGATGTCCTCAATAGGATTCGGTACTTATCTCGGAAACTATGATGAATCTACAGACATCAGGTATCGAGATGCTGTACTCCGTGCTGTTGAACTTGGGTGTAATAGTATTGACACAGCTATTAATTATAGGTTTCAACGTAGTGAAAGGTCAATTGGTGCAGCTCTTCAGGTCTTATTTAATGATGGAAAGATTTCACGTGATGAGTTAATCATTGCTACAAAGGGCGGCTATATTCCTTTTGATGGTGCTCCTCCGAAGGACATGAATACATATTTCATCGAAACATTTATGAAACCAGGAATTGCTTCATCTGAGGATATAGTATCAGGTAGTCACTGCATGACTCCTCGTTACATTGAAAATCAACTTGAGTGCAGCCTTAGAAACCTTGGTCTTGAGTGCATTGACATTTACTACCTTCACAATCCAGAGGAGCAGCTTCAAGAGGTATCAAGAGAGGAATTTAATAAACGTATAAGTGCTGCCTTTGAGATGCTTGAGAAGAAGGTTTCTCAAGGAAAGATAAGAATGTATGGTACTGCTACTTGGAACGGATACCGTCAAGAACCAACTGCTCCTGATTGTTTGTCACTTGAGGAACTTGTAGGTATTGCAAAAGAGGTTTCAGGAGAAGATCACCATTTTAAGGTAATACAGCTTCCTTTTAATCTAGCTATGCCTGAGGCTCTCATCCTTAAGAACCAACGTGTGGATGGAGAGATGACCTCCATTCTTGAGGCTTCATGGAGGCTAGGAGTTACCGTAATCGGAAGCTCATCCCTTCTCCAAAGTCAGCTTTCAAAAAACCTCCCCGACTTTATTGGTGTATGCCTAAAAGGATTAGAAACAGACGCACAACGTGCAATTCAATTCGTCCGTTCAACACCTGGGATCTCATCGGCTCTAGTTGGAATGAGCAAGATAAACCACATAGAAGAAAACATGAAGGTTGCCAAAATCCCACCCGCCTCGATAGAAGATTTTGTAAAGCTGTTTGCAAGTGAAGAAGAATAAGATTTTAGCCACGAATTTACACTAATGAACACAAATGAAACGACAGCTAAATATTTATATTCCAATGGAATCCTAAAGGATTCCGCTAAAGTTATATCATTTGTATGTAGCTGAAAGATTTAGCTTTCCACAAATTCATCACTCTATTCGTATAAATTCGTGTCCATTCGTGGCTAATTAGTTGCGGAGAGGAATAATTATGTATAGAGAAAAATTCGAAGTTGGACTTAATCTCCTAGAACAGGCGGAATTCGAGGAAGCTATAGAAGTTTTTAGTGAAATTGCTATTGATAGCCCTGACATCTACGAAGTTTGGATTAATCTAGGAGTTTGTTATTTGGAAACTCAAAGACCAGACCTTGCTGCTGATGCTTTTGAGAGGGCAATCAAGGCTAATCCAAATGAAGCAGATGCATATTATCTTCTAGGAACTGCTATGGGGGCATCCGGCGATATAGATAAAGCATTAGATTTCTATAAAAAGGCAGTCGAAATTGAACCAGAGCATCAAAAGGCTAATGAGTTTCTTTCAAGAACAAATGTGCTTATTGAAAGTAGGGTACATTATAGAAATGCTTTAAGATTACTGAGTGCGGAAAACAACACCAGTGACAGTATCAACCTTGCAATCCGAGAACTTCTTCAATCCATATCAATATTTCGTAACTCCCCCGCACGACATAATCTAGGGCAAATAATAGATGAGATAATAAAAACGAAAAAGGAAAGCCTTCTTCATATAGATACAATAAAAGATGAGAATAAACTTTGGGCTAAGAATTGCGAGAAGGGTTTTAGATTCTTAAAAAAGGGATTATGGGAAAGCGCAATAAGCTATTATGGTCAGGCTCTAAGTTATCGTGATTATGATGCCTTTGTTCACCATTCACTAGGGCTCGCTTTTTTTAAAGTTGGCGCCGTAGAGGATGCTGTTAAAGCATGGCAAAAGGTGCTCGAACTGGACCCGGATTATGATTTCACCACTCTTATTAATCTGCCGGAATTTGGATGAGCGTTATGAATTCAGCTTAAACTAGGGCGGTCAATCTGAAAAAGACTCCTTCCTTGGTGTCATTCCCGCATGTTTTAAGCGGGAATCCAGTATTTCGCTGCTTATGGATGCCCGATTAATATATTCGAGCATGACAATACACAAGATATGTGTAACTTTAGTTAATAAAAACCGGGGACCAATATGCCTAAAGTAAAAGATATGTCTATTGACGACCTTGAACAACTTATAGAACACAAGCTCCTCGAAATCCTTGGGGGTCCTGATTCCGGCCTGCAACTAAAAAAGGAATTTAAGAGAAAACTAGAACAAAGACTAAAAAAACCATCTGAAAGAATCTCACACCAAGAGGTATTAAAGAGATTTGCCTAAGGTCGAATGGACAAAAGAGGCAGTAAAAATATATAACTGATGTTACGTGTTTATGCACTCAAGTTGAGTACTAAGCTGTCTATCTCGCATGTTTTAGCGTGAATCCAATACTATAGTAAGGTTGTTTGTGGATACCCGATAAAAACGTTCGAGTAAGACACTGAATAAGAAATCAGACCTCAATAAATATAATTCACATAACTTCCTATACGTAGCCACAATTTGGCTAAGCTATTTAAAATAACCCCCTTTTCTGTAAATACGGCAACACTGACTGAGCCTCCGATGCGTAGCGGGTAAGTGGAATCGAGATTTTGGAGTGTTAAACGGACGGGAAAACGCTGTGCCAACTTGACCCAGTTTCCGGGATTTTGAACATCTGGCAAATCACCTGAGGGTATTCCCTGACCTGTACTAACACCCCAATAAATGCTTTCGACCT
>Ga0209642_10002004_pt1 | contig 13522 bp, 14 predicted proteins | sample RifCSP19_2_FD_184025 | JGI IMG/M metagenome (GOLD analysis project Ga0209642, IMG submission 184025) | Soil microbial communities from Rifle, Colorado - Rifle CSP2_sed 19_2 (SPAdes) (version 2) | ecosystem: Environmental > Terrestrial > Deep subsurface > Rock core/Sediment | place: Rifle... | reverse complement strand
CTGTCCTTCCTCATCCCCCCGAAAAGCGCTTTACAACCCGAAGGCCTTCATCGCGCACGCGGCGTTGCTGCATCCGGCTTTCGCCGATTGTGCAATATTCCCTACTGCTGCCACCCGTAGGTGTCTGGCCCGTGTTTCAGTGCCAGTGTGGGGGGCCACCCTCTCAGGTCCCCTACCCGTCGTCGCCTTGGTAGGCCATTACCCTACCAACAAGCTGATGGGCCGCAGGCCCCTCCCAAAGCGAACGCTTACGCGTCCTTTTTTCCAGGGACCTCTGACTCCCTGGACCACATGGGGTATTAGCAGTCCTTTCGAACTGTTATCCCCCACTTCGGGGCAGGTCGCCTACGTGTTACTCACCCGTTCGCCACTAGGAACACCTCTGTATTGCTACAAATGTGTCCTCGTTCGACTTGCATGTATTAGGCACGCCGCCAGCGTTCATCCTGAGCCAGGATCAAACTCTCCGTAAGAGATTGCACCACGTTTCCGTGGTTCGTCTCATCTTGACTGGAGCCAAGCTCTGCTAGGCTTCCTATCACTTTTCAGTTGTTAAGGTGCCGACGCTTGAGCGGAGAGCATGCTATCACCCTCGGCATCCGCTGTCAAGGGGCAAGACGCAAATCGCCGATGTCTTTCACATAATCATCGGCTCGGCACAGACCTGTCAGGCCGCTTGATCGATCGACTCCAGCCCCGGTCTCTGACGCCCAAGACGTCATCGGTTGTCTAGGTCTTCCCACGGAGGTGGGCGAAACCTTCCGCTTCTCTGTCGGTATTATAAGGGTGTTTCCAACCCCATGTCAAGCTTTTCCGCCGACCAGATGACTCTCACAAAGGCCGGCAATGGAGGGGAGGTGCACCCCTTGCGTACGCCGAGCAGAGCGAGGCTGCTCTCCATGGGCGCTCGCCCTACACTCGACGCTCCTTCGAGCCATCGACTTCGTTCCTGGCCTGCGGCCGGAGAGCTTGGCGAAGGGCTCCGCACTGGATTCTCCGTTCCTCCACAGGGTATCCGCACTCGACGATTCCCTCTGATGCCTCAGAGCTCCTGTCTTCCCTCAAGCGCCTGCGAAAGCGTCAGCACATCCGCATACTCGAGGTCCCCTCCCGATGGCAGTCCTATCGCCAGGCGGGTCATGCGCAGCGCCTGGCCCGTCAGACGCTGCTTGAGATAGAGCGCCGTCGCCCGACCCTCTAATGTGGGGTTGGTCGCCAGGATCAGCTCTCCGATTCCCTCATGCGCCACCCGTTCGACGAGCTCGGCAATTCGCAGGTCCTCCGGCCCTACCCCCTCCACTGGGGACAGCGCGCCGTGCAGAACGTGGTACCGGCCGCGAAACTGCTCCGTCCGCTCAATCGCCAGCACATCCAGCGGCTCCTCCACCACACATAACACGCCGGCCAGGCGCGTCTCGTCCGAGCAGATTCCACACGGGTCGACACCTACGACGGTCACGTTGAAGCAGTTCGAGCACAACTTCGTGTCAGTGCGCATTTCCTCCAGCGCACGGGCGAGCTCGAGTGCCTCGCTCTCCGGCGCGCGGAGCAGATGGTACGTCAGGCGAGATGCCGTCTTCGGGCCGATGCCCGGCAGCCTGGTGAAGGCCTCGATCAGCCGCTGGACAGGATGCGGCAGCGCTTCGCTCATCCACCCGGTCCCTTGCCCGGAGGCAGAGCATCGGTGACCGGTCGGAGCCTATGCGCTGCCAACATCTGCGACTCGCGGATCGCCTGGTTGATCGCCAGGGTTAGCAAATCCTGCACCATCTCGACATCCCCCTCCTGAAGCAGGGCTGGCGTGACCAACACGGCCTTGCACTCTTGCGTCCCGCTCATGCGGATGCGGACCGCCCCGCCGCCCGCGCTAACCTCCACCACTTCATCCGCCAGCTCGCGCTGTGCCCTCGCCAGCTCTTCTTGTAGGCGCTGCACTTGCGCCATCATCCCACGCGCCGTTCCTCCCGATGCCTTCCCTTTTCCCATCCCGACCTCCCTCGCCGCCGTCTCGCCGTCTGCACCCGGTCGACAGCCGGGCCGCGGGCCCCGACGACTAGCCGCTCTCCGGCGGTTCAGGCGTTACATCGACCACGTGCGCACCGAGATCCTTGAGCGCCGTCGCCACCATCCCGCCATCTTCGAGCGCCGGCGGGGCAGTGAGGCGCGCATCGTCCCGCCCCCCCTCGCCCAGGAGCACACAACGTACTCCCATAGGCTCCTGGAAGACTTGCTGCAGCGTAGCGCTCACAACGACGAGGTTTTGTCCTTTCTCCATCTTCTCCCGCAACAAGTCGCTGCGGAAACCCAGCACCAAGATGCCCTGCTCGACGCCAAGAGGCCGACATGAGTTCAGCAAGGCCTGGATGCGGGGCTCTCGCTGGCGAGCAACTTGCAGCACTTCCTTCCAGCGCTCCATCACGGCCTGAAAGCCCGGCCCGGCGTTCGACTCCGGTGTCGTTGCAGGCTGCAGCGTGTGTCGGGAAGGTGTCTGTTCCTCGGCTGCGCTGCTCGACCTGCGCTCGGCGGCCGCGGCTCCCTTCTCTACCTTTGGCGCTGCCTGCGGCGGCGTCCGCGTGCCCTTCGTGCGCGCGGCTGCCTCCGGTCTTGGATTCTCCGCTGATCCGCCTGGCGCCGGTCGTGGCGCCGGGACATGCAGGGCCTCCAGGAACGCGATCTCCAATGGTAGACCAGGGACCGGTCCCGGCCGGCCCTCGCTGGCGGCCTGCACAAAGGCATGGATGGCGCCGAGGATATGGGCCAGTTCCAGTCGCCGCGCGACCTGCAGCGTCTCCTCGCGGTCGCCAACCGCCCCATCCGGAGGCGCTGCGTCGCCCACCTTCGATAGGAGCACCCCGCGCAGGTATTCGACAATCTGCCGGGCGAGCTGCCTGGGATCGGCCCCACCGTCCAGCGCCCGGTTGATCACGGTCAAACCTTGGGCGATATCTTGATCCGCCAGCGCCTTGACGATCACGCGCACGGCCTCGTCCGCGGCCGTGCCCAAGATCTGCTGAACTCTCTCGAAGGTCACCTTCTCGCCGGTGGACGCCAGCTGGTCCAGGAGAGAGATCGCGTCGCGCAGGCTCCCCGTGGCCTGACGAGAGATGAGCATCAATGCCTCACGCTCTGCCGACAGACCCTCCTTCGCAGACTGAGCAGCCAAGAACTCGGCGATGGTTGAGGCGGGCAAGCGCCGGAATTCGTGGCGTTGGCAACGCGAAATCACGGTCGCCGGAATCTTATGAACCTCAGTCGTAGCAAGGACGAAAATGGCGTGTGGGGGAGGTTCTTCGAGGGTCTTCAGCAACGCGTTGAACGCCGCCGAGGACAGCATGTGCACTTCGTCGATGATATAGACCTTGTATTGCCCTTGACCGGGGGAGAAGTGGATGCGGTCTCGCAGCTCGCGCACATCTTCCACGCTGGTGTTGGACGCGGCGTCGATCTCGATCAAATCCAGAAACCGGCCTTCATTGACCGCCAGGCAGTGATGACATTCGTTGCAGGGCCGAGAGGCAGGGTCTGGGGTGAGGCAGTTGACCGCTTTCGCTAACAGACGCGCCGTCGTGGTTTTGCCGGTGCCGCGTGGCCCGGCGAACAAGTATGCGTGCGCAACCCGGTCGCCTCGTACCGCATTGCGCAGGGTCTGCACCACATGGTCTTGTCCGACCACCTCGCCCCAGGTCTGCGGTCGCCATGTGCGATAGAGGGCTTGGCTCATGATCTTCGCCTCAGGGATGGGCTTCCTCGACCCATGCGCTTGGGGATTCCTGGGATGATGGTAGACGGCGGCAGGATGCTTGAAGGTCAGTGTAACAGACGGAAGGTTGGCGCGCAAGATTGCGAGAGGCGCCCTGCTTCCCCGGTGCTATAATCACGAACGAGCATGGTGCGCTTTGTTCCAGCGTGCAAGGAGGACCGATGCGACTACCTGGCGGTTGGGAGTGGATCATCGTCTTGGTGATCGTCGTCCTGCTGTTCGGCCCGGGGCGTCTGGGCAAGATCGCCGGGGAAATCGGCCGCGGCATCCGAGAGTTTCGACGGGGGATCAAGGGCGAAGATGAACAAGGTCCGAACGAAGAGAACACGCCGCCGCGCGACAAGCCGTCGTGAGATGATGGACCATCACAAGGGCCGGGCTTACCCCGGCCCTTTTCGTCACCCCGCTTCACTCGCCACTTGGGTCAAACTCTGCGCCATGGAACACGCTCGACTCAGGCTCTTGCCGGGCATCACGTCCTACTCGGACTACCAACGCAAGGCCAAGGAGCGATCTCACGAATCTCTTGCTGAGCCGAGCGGCGGCGTTGTAGGGGCCGACCTGAGGTCGGCCCCTACGATTCCCGTGCGATCGGAAGATGTGATCCTCAGGAGGACATGCTGAGTGTCAATGCGATAGGTTCTAGTTCCCTGGGATACGGAAGGTGGAGCGTACCGTCCCGGCTGCGTCCCGCAGGGTGATGAGCTTCCCCGCCGTCCAGATGGCTTCGTCAAGACCCCAATAGAGATCGATGACAGTATCGGTGCCCGCGCGAGTATGTACGCTGACCGCCCCGGAGTGAAGCGTGAAGGCCGGGAAGATATAGTTCTGGCCCTCGCCATCATCCAGGGTCCAACCCACCATAGCTGCCACGCCGCCGGTGTTCAGCAGACGTACGGCTTCCGTCTCCAGATCCCCCGGTGCGTCGACGCCGCGGATTTCAACCCTTGGAGCCTGGGCACTGGCGAGGGGAGTGGAAGTACTGGATGAAGCGGTGGCACGCGCTGGGACCGCCGGAGTGGGCTGCGTTCCGCTCTCGAAGGATGGGACGACGAGCACCTGCCCGACATCCAGTGCATCGGGGTCCGTCAAGCCATTGGCAGCCATCAGGGCCTCGACCGTGATTCCGAGCTTCTCTGCGATGGCATTCAGCGTATCCCCCGACTGCACGACGTAGACGTGCGGCGTTGGTGAAGGTGGGAGAGTCGGGCTCGGCGTGGGGATGGCGCTCGCCACGCGGGCCGCGATATCCAATGTGGGAGTGGGGGTGGGTCTGGTGATCGCCGCCCCGCGCCCAGTCAGGGCGAGGATGGCGCTGACGGTCAGAGCTGAGACGAGGAGATTCAGACCGAGATAAGGCAGGTATAGACGCCAGCCGCCGCGTCTCACGCGACCCATGGCCAGGCATGATAGCATAGTTGCGGGGAAAACGAAAATGAGACTTTGGAGGACCGGTCAGCGCCGCTCCTGTCGCCAGCGAGGGAGGAGTCCGTGCCCTATCTCATCGATGGCCACAACCTGATCGCTCAGTTCCCAGGACTTAGCCTGCATGACGCCGACGACGAAGCCAAGTTAGTGCAGATCTTGCGCGCCTTCTGCGCGCGGAGCGGCAGAAAAGCGGTCGTGTTCTTCGATCAAGGCGTGCTGGGCGGGACGGACCCGGCTTCTGCCGGCGGCTTGACGGTGCGCTTCGTTCGTCCACCTCGGACGGCCGATGAGGCCATTCACAGCTTCCTCAAGCGGTTGAAAGGAGAGGCGCGCAACTGGACAGTAGTCTCCTCCGATCTCGCCGTGCAGTCCAGCGCGAAGCAAGCCAGTGCGAGGGCTCTTCCCTCTCGAGACTTCGCATCCGCGCTTAGCGCTGCACCGGGGGCCGCCGCCGGAGAGAAGCCGGAACCGGACCTTTCGGCTGAGCAGATCGAGGACTGGGAGCGCCTCTTCCTTCACCAGCGCCGCAAAGGTGGTGGGGTTCTTTAAGGAGCAATTAATGAAATTCCGGTCCACTTGGTGGTAATATTGCTTCAGATTGGCCCGGTTCTCCCCCCGTATCGGTATCCGGGCTCATCTAAGGGGAATAGTCCTACCGAAGCCGTGTCCCCCCCTGCACGGTCGGTAGGTCCCCCGAATCCCGCTGGACCGCCGGATGAGCCCCCCACATCCGGCGGTTCGTTTCTCACACTGGTAGGGCATGCGCTCGTAAGGGAAAGAGACCAATCACCGATCACCGCTCACCCCAGCTTGGGAAGTGAGCGGTGATCGGTCCCTCTCTCGCCATTTCGTCTATTGGAACAGCGGTGGATTCGGATTCCACACCCACCAGGCGAAGTAGACGAAGATGCCAATCAGCGTGGTCGCCATGTAGAGCGCATAGGCGGTGCGCATGAAGAGCTTGTAGTTCGTGAAGCGCAGAGCCTTGGGAACGAGTCGATTGCCGCGCAACATCACGAAAGCGCCGAAGGTGACCGCGGTCGCACCGAAGGTCGCATGAAGGGTCGTGATCCAATAGAACCGTTCCCCAAGTCGCGCGGGGATCCCTGGCAGGATGAAATCCCTGAAGGGCAGAACCATCATCCACAACACCATGCCGATATTGAGGACCACCGCCGTGGTTTGAATCCAGCGATGCACCTCGTACTTCTTCCGCAGCGCCATAGCGAATCCAGTGGTAAAGAGCGCCGCAATGGCGAGCATCGCGACCAGCGTGATGTCGGCGGCCATGTTCGCTTGCGTGCCCAAGAAACCGGGTTGGTGAAGGAACTCCGTCATCGCAGTCTCCTTTGGCCGGGTTCAGCGCGGAGGGGGCCACCCTCCTTCATTTGATCTGCGTGCTCAGGTTGTCGCACGGCGCCCGTTGGGCGTGCGACTTCGCGGCGAGGTTCAGGATTGGCGCCGCACGCGTTCATCCTTTCTTTCGGACAACCTGCTCGAGGGTCGTTTGCAGGAGGTCTTTCCTCACAAAGAGCGCTTCAGGCACCTTCTCGCGCGTCTTCTGCACCGCCTCGTCTTGGCCATCGACGAAGATGATCGGCAGTTGGCGCGTGGACTTGAACGACCGCAGCGCGTGGGCGGTCTCGCGGCCGTGTGAGGGGAGGCGGCTCAAGAAGATTACCACAGCCTCCGGCGACACCTCGCGTATGCGCTTCCCCGCCCGCGCCCCATCTTGCGCTTCAAGATCCACGTGCCAGCCCAATCCCTCGAGTTCTCGAACGAGTTCTTGCCCCTCCGCGCCGTTCCAATGGATAAGGAACAATCTACCTTTGGCCATCCCCACCTCCCTTCACCGATCCTCCGAGGAGCGAGGAACCCCTTGCGCCAAGATGCGGCGTGGCCGAGCGATTAAGTATGCTTGGTGCCTCTGCGAGAGATGTCAAGAACTCAACCCATGAACGGCCGCCGAGCCGGCCGGCCGTCTCGCCCCGGCGGGCGGCAGCCCGCCAGGGCGGCGGCCCGAACGGGGGTCTCCCGACCCGGCTCGGCCCGTGCGCCGAGCCAGGAGGCGAGGCCGCCATGTCGTTCCCAGGGTGCGAGATTGGCGCAGCATCCTTCCCTTGCCCGCCGCGCGAACCGGCGCGATGTTCACAAAACCGGTTCTAGGCAGGCTTCATCAACTTGCGTGGAGGGAATTGGATCAGGGCGGCGCTTACCGCCCCCTCCCCTCCGGCCAGTTTCAACAAATCATCGCAGGCAGTCTGCGGATGGCGTGCAGCGCGTATGGTGCGCAAGACCTCCGGGGCGCCGGCCTTCTCCCATAAGCCCTCGGAGCAGAGCAACAGATAGCCGTCCTGGGGAACGGTGTGCGCGTATACCTCCATCCGAAAATGAGGGTTCTGTCCGACCGCCTCTCGTGACGACCGGGACGAGCGTGCAAGGGGTGAAGGCTCATCCCCGGCATGCTGAGCGCGCGCTTCATTGTCGAACGCGCCTTGCGAAGATAGACGAGTGACATTGTTGCCGCGGATCAGATGGGCGCGGCACTCGCCGACATGGGCGATGGTCAACTGATCGCCGAGGAGTACCACGGCCGTCATCGGCGTGCCCGATCCCGGAGCTTGGTCCAGCACCAATTGGTTGGCCGATTGGAAAGAGCTACGCAGCAGATCCTGCATGGATCGGTTTTCCACTCGCGGATCAATGGCAAGAAGGCCGAGTACGGCCCCTTCGGTCAATGTCTGTGCGGCAGTGCGGACTGCGAGAGCTGCGGCTTTCGCACTTTGCGGTCCCTGGTTTTCTGTGTCGGCCAGGCAGAGGAAACCGAAGTCGGGGAGCGCATTGCTCCCATCGGATTTGCCGAGCATGACGCAGAGTGAGCGCTCTTCGCTGCCCATGTCCGGGTTCGCCAGTTGTCCCACGCCAAGAAGCACATGCTGCCGCGGCTCACCGACAGGCGTGATGGTGAGGGCTTCCGGGTCGAGGGGCGCGGTTTTCGCCTCATCCATGGGGAAGACGATAGGCTTTCGCCCGAAGATCGATTCCCAAAGACGCCGAAGGGCTTTCATCTTCACGACCTGTCTACGAGGTCCGGTGCATCCTCTCGGCCCAAGACCTCACGGAGGAAGGAGGGCGCCGCGCCTTTCTCGGCCAGCGTCGCCGTTGCGGACCTCCTCCACAATGCAGAGCATTATCGCGCAAATCGAGCCGCTTGTGGGGGAGCCAATCTCCGGGCTGCAATCTGCGCCACTGCCGAGCTGCCATATGCCGCCAAGCCTTGGTTTACCAGGGTAAGCAGCGCCTAGGTTCATGTTCCAGTCAGTTGTCTATCGAACAGCATCACGTTCCAGAGGAGCGTTCGGCGGCTGGTATTCACGGCGAACCCTGAAGCACTCAGGACTTGCATGACATCCCGTCTCCGATGGAGGAACATCCGGTACGGATGGCCGGCGAGCAAAAGGCCACCATTCATGGCCATAGCCCCGATTCGAAAGAGGAGCGTGTCACTTGGAAAGACGAGCCCTATCCATCGACGAGCGCGAGTCGCGGCCAGTTGCACCAGCGAGTGCATATCGTGGTAGCAACAGATCACTCGGTCCAGTGTAACGCCGTCGGCAGGAGGGATGTCGGCGGCCTGTTCCACGAAGTCCCCGTGGCGGAAGGTCCATCGATCGGCGACCCCGCGCCTTTCAGCTTCGCGCGCCGCGACCTCCAGATAGGCATTCGACGCCTCGACACTGACCACGGATTCCGCCCCGGCGTCAAGCAACGCATTCGGGATTGCGCCGACGCCGCCGCCGATGTCGAGCAACGTAGACCCCGATACGCCGCGGGCAAGGATCGACTCGATCAGTATCTTTGTCGTCTTCGATGGACCCCGCCTTCGGTACTGGCGGAGCTCTTGTTCAGCCAGCTTCGGATTGAACAGGCGTTCGATCCCTTGGCACTGACGACAGCTCATGCTGACCTCCGTGGCGACGTGAGGCTTCCAATCGATTGACACCCGCCCCACGTGGATCCTCACACCAAGGCTATTCTACCTTCTCGCGACCGAACTGGACTCCACTGCCCGAGATGTAGGGGCATCACGCGCGCGGCACACCTCCGGCCGCCGGCGCCCGCGTAGCCTTGCAGCGGCGGAATACGCGGTATACTTCCCAGCGGCCGCATTCCAACGAAGAAGGAGTCTGATCGATGGAGTTCGAGACCACTCACTTCAAGCGTTGTGACCTGGTCAAAGCCAAGGGCCGAATCGACAGCTACACGGCTCCCAAGTTGCGGGAAGTACTCGACAAGGTCGTCGAGGGCGGGGTATTTCGGATCGTCTTGGACATGAGCGAAGTCGATTTCCTTTCCAGTAGCGGCGTCTGGGTGTTGCTAGAGACCCAGAAGAAGTGCAAACGCTGGAATCGCGGCCAGTTGGTTATCGCCCGCGTGCACGAGAACATCCAGCGCACCCTTGACCTGGCCGGACTGCGACACTTTTTCCGAATCTATGACGACGTCACCGAGGCCGTGGGGGCCTTCTAGAGGGCGGTTTGCATTCTCCTTCTGCTGCGCTGGCGCCGGTCCGCGCTTGTCACTCCCGGTATTCCACCATGAAGCTTTCCGAGTTGGAGTGAGACCTGCATGACGGTCAAGACCTTCGCCAGCCGCTTCGAGAACCTGGCTAGGATACGGGAGTTGGTCGGTGAGGCTGCACGACGGGCGGGATTCAACGACGCAGAGGTCTACGATGTCATGTTGGCCGTTGACGAGGCGTGCTCCAACATCATCGAGCACGCGTATGGAGGCGAGGGACACGGAGACATCGAGTGCGCTTGTGAGATCTTGGACCACAGCCTGCGAGTGACGCTTCACGACTGGGGGGAATCGTTCGATTTGGAACGCGTGCCAGATCCCGAATGTGATGTGCCTCTCGAGCAGCTTCGCCTGCGCGGCGCGGGCCTGGCGCTTATGCGCCGGTTGATGGATGATATCCGCTTCGACTCGTCCTCCGACAATGGGAACACCTTGACAATGCTCAAGCACGCTGACCATGCCCCGCACGACCCTTAGGAGACATCGCGCATAACGACCATCAACGTGATGTCGTCAAACTGCGGGCCATCGCCCACGAAGCGCTGGACCATCTCCAGGATTGCAGCTTGAATGACCTCGGCCGACTGGCCGAGGTTTGCTTTCACGGTCTCGATAAGCGGCTGGTGCCCAAAGAACTCACCCGTCGAGTTCTGCGCGTCCGGTATTCCGTCCGTGTAGAGGACCAGGACATCGCCCGGCTCTAGGTGGAGAGTGACGCTCCCCCAAGAGGTCTCTACATCGATACCGATAGGGATACCGGTGCGACCCAGTTCTTGAATCGCCCCGTCTTCTCGCGCTCTGAACAAGTACGGAGGATTGTGACCGGCGTTGCTGTAAGTGAAGTCCCCCGATGCAGGGTCGAGGACACCATAGAAGATGGTGACGAACATGTTGGCGTTGGTGTCGGCGAGTATGCGTTCGTTGGAAGCATAGAAGACGATCTCAGGCCGTGAATCGAACGCCACCGCGAAGGTACGGATCAGCGTGCGACTGATGGCCATGAACATGGCGGGCCCAACCCCCTTATCAAGCACATCGGCGACGACTAGACCGATCTTCCCCTCGGCTAGGGGGATGATATCGAAGAAGTCGCCGGAGGTCTCGCCCACCGGCATCAGGGCGACCCCAAGTTGCCAGCCGGGAAGTTTAGGAAACGAATGTGGGAGCAAGGAGGACTGAATCGTTCCGGCAAAACGCAGCTGGTCGGCCACCTGTTGGTATTCCAGGGTTTGGGTGTAGACCTCCGCCTGGTGCAGGGCAGAGGCGATCTGGGACGCGAGGGCCTGCGCGGCAGGGGCTAGATTACGGAGCGATCGACGACTCCAAGGCTGGGCGAGCGTGTAGAGATCGAGGTACAAGCCGCCGAAGGCCTGTCCGCCCTCAACATCCAGAATCGGGGCGATGAGGATCGGATTGTGGTCGACGGTGTCCGCTCGCCACGGAAGAGGATCCCTGGCGTGGAACTCCTGCACCACACGCTGTCGTAGTAGCCAAGGCCAGACTTGGTCAAGCGCCGGGTCCCAATCCGACGGATTCCGATAGAGGATGCGATCGGGGAAGAGCCAAATGGCGAGCTTACTTGCCGGGAACATGTTGGGCACGTGCTGCTCGAGATACCGAGGCAGGCTTGACGGATCTTGCGGAACGTTAAGCATCGCCCTACCAAGTTGCTCTAGCTTCTCCAACAGTCTGGATTGCTGGCGGCTGCCCTCTGCAGCCCAGCTCAACTGACGGGTCAGGAAAGCCACGATCAACATGCCTCCCATGAAGAAGAGGTAGACCCACCAGCCGTTTTGGAGGAAGAGACCCGCCGCTAGGATACCGAATGGGTAAGCGAAATGCCTCAGTGCAACGCTGAAGAAAAAGAAGCTGATGATTGGGCCGATACGCTTCTCGCCGGTGAGGAGGGTCTGGACCCAGACGTGGTACCCCAGGTAACCAGCCCAGAGAAAGCTGAGGAAGAGCAAGGACAGCGCAATCGTGCCCAGAGCGAGGAGAATGGAGCCCGCCTCGAATGTGGCCAAGGGGTATTCGCCGCCGGCACGCTTGTAGACCTTGAGCGCGAGCATGATTGCCAGCGTGCTCCCTGCCCATTCGATGGCGAGACTGCGCGCCAGGCTCCAACGGGCGGCAAGGGATGCCGTGCGACGCCAGTTGAACAGGAAGCTGATGAGACCCGACAGGACCGCTAGCCATAGTGCCTGTGGGCCAACCAGGAATAGCGCTGCCCACAACGCGACCCCCTCGAGTGAGATTTCTGCGCTGCCGTACCGGTCGCGGCGCAGCTCAACGATAAGGAAAGAACGCATCTGATAGAAGGCGACCGACAAGATGGCGGAGACCAGCAGCAGAGGGAAGGCCAGGCGGAGGCGCGTGGCCTCGGTCTCGGCAATCAGCCAAACGAGGCCGACGGCTGCCAGCGGCCCGGCGTACAACAGCGTGAGAACCTCGCCGATACCGACGAGGCGTCGATCGAGCGCCAGGCGTTCGAGGTCCGGCCAGAACCTTCGGGCGAAATCGAGAAGTCGTTTTTGCAAGAGATGGGTCTCCCCAGGCAGGCCCGACACGGGCTCCCTAGCCAACTCCCGATTTTAACCTGAGGCGAGCGGACTGCAAGGATTGGTGGGAGGCGGGTGTATCCCGCTGCCACATCCGATAGGATACACCGAAGGAGGCCTGCCATTCAGAAAGGTCTTAGGGCGGAGACAAAGAGAACGCCTGTGCAAGAAGCGCTGCCATCTCGGCGCGCGTGATTGCCGTCTCTGGCCGAAAGCTGCCGTCGGGGAAGCCCGATGCTAGCCCCTCACTCCGCAGGGCCTCAATCCATGCCACTGCCCAGTGGCCCGAGATGTCTGTGAACGTGATTGTCCCGGGAGGCGGAGGGGAATAGAGCCGATCATGCTTGGCTCTCAACCCGAGGACAGCCGCTTCCCCGCGCGAGACCGAAGCATCCGGACGATAGCTCCCGTCGGGATACCCTTTCGACAAGCCTTCGTCGAAAAGCGCCTCCACCCATCCCCTCGCCCAGTGACCGGCGAGGTCTGCGAATGGCGCGCTGCCATCCGGCTCGGGGGGACGATAGGCTGGGCCGTGTCTCCCACGTAGCAGATAGACCGCCATTTCGGCTCTCGTCACGTTCCGCAGCGGACAGTAGCGCAAGCGTCCGCTGAGCCCATCGGTCCCACACCCTTCCACGATCCCCGCCGCGCCCAGCGCCTCCACCCAGCGGAAGTACCACACGTCGGGAACGCCAGCAAAGGGATGCGAACGCTCCACATCCTCGAAGCGATTGCCACCCGGCCCTTCCGCAAAGGCGATTGTGCCCCATTCGGAGGCCTGGGCTTTCCATGCCCCAAAACCGTTCTCGGCGCGGGAGAGGGCTTCGAGAATCCCGGGATAGACGATCCCGTTTGCGGGTGCATAGAAGCGCCACTCCACCGGATCACAAGGCAGCCCGGCGGCTTTCCTCTTGTGGAAGTACATGACTGCGCGCACGGCCGGGTAGGCGGCAAGGCGGGTATAGCTGTCGTCCAGCCAGACGTTCTTCTCTCCACCCTGATCGACCGTTGCCGTCTGGGCGATGAAGATCGGCTTGCTGGGAGCCATGGCTCGCATACGGCTGAGATAAGGTAGGAACAACTGGTCGAAAGTCTCCCAGCGAGGCCATTGCCACACACACGTCCCGTAGTTATACGCGCTAAGGGCGACGACCTCGACCAGGCCGTCTCCGGGGCAATAGGCCTCGAAAGGCGG
>Ga0209642_10001998_pt1 | contig 13550 bp, 12 predicted proteins | sample RifCSP19_2_FD_184025 | JGI IMG/M metagenome (GOLD analysis project Ga0209642, IMG submission 184025) | Soil microbial communities from Rifle, Colorado - Rifle CSP2_sed 19_2 (SPAdes) (version 2) | ecosystem: Environmental > Terrestrial > Deep subsurface > Rock core/Sediment | place: Rifle... | reverse complement strand
TAGACAGGAAGGCCTTACCAGCCCCTGAGGGACGAGAAGGGATAGATATCTATGAAGAGCCAAAAGGATTATTAGAAGAGCAGCTAGCAAAAATATGGGAAGAGACATTAAAGATTGAAACAATAGGGAGGAATGATAATTTCTTTAATTTGGGTGGACATTCTTTGCTTGCTACGCAGTTGATATCAAGAATCAGAAGCAATCAAAAGATAGAGGTGCCTATACGAGTAATATTTGAAAGGCCAGTATTAAAAGACCTCGCCAAAGAAATAGAGCAGGAATACTTTAATAAAGGCTTGTTGCCTCCAATATATCGTTTATCAAAAGAAAGACAAGTTCCGTTGTCTTTTGCACAACAAAGATTGTGGTTTCTTGAACAGTTATTACCCAATCTAGGGCTGTACCATATGCCAATGGTGTTGAGGATAACTGGAGGATTGAATAAATCAGCATTAGTCAAAGCGCTAAATGCGATAGTTAAAAAGCATGAGGTGTTAAGAACCAAAATCGTAACCATAGATGGAATAGCTCACCAAGAAGTATTAGACACAGGATTTAATTTAAGAATAGAAAGAATAGAACAAAAAAAAGAACTATTAGAAAGAATTGAAGAGGAAACAAAAAAGACGTTTAATTTTAATGAAGAACCTTTATTTAGAGGATTGCTATTAGAAATAAGTGATAACGAATATATTCTGATATTAACGTTCCATCATATTATTTCAGATGAATGGTCTATGGGAATATTTAACATAGAGCTAGGCATATGCTATGAGGCATATGTTGGTAATCAAACGCCAAAACTAAAAGAACTAGCAGTGCAGTATAAAGATTACAGCTTGTGGCAAAGGGAATGGTTGCAAAAAGAGGTGTTAAATAAACAGTTAAGTTATTGGAAGGAAAAATTAGATAAAGCTCCATCGTTAGTCTTGCCAAGTAAGCCAAGGCCAGCCGAACAAAACTATAGCGGTAAACACTATGAAGGACGATTATCAAAACAAAGCCTTGATAAATTAAACAAGCTAGCTAAAGAAAGCGGGGTAACTTTATTTATGATGCTATTAGCATCATTTAAAGGGATGTTGACTAAGGTATGTGCACAGGATGATGTAGTAATAGGAACGCCTATAGCTAATAGGAGAATATCAGAGATAGAAGGCCTCATGGGATTTTTTGTAAATACTCTGGTTTTGAGAACGGATTGTAGTAACAATCCTACGTTTAAAGAATTAGTAAACAGAGTAGAAAAGACCTCATTGGAGGCATATGAGCACCAGGATGTGCCATTTGAGCAATTAGTAGACTATTTGAATATACCAAGAGACTTAAGCAGGCAGCCGCTGTTTCAAGTGATGTTTATGTTGCAGAATGTAGAAGATGACCAGCTTAAGTTAGATAATTTAAAGTTAACTCATATTGATAGAAATATGAAGTTATCTAAGTTTGATCTAACATTAAATGTGATAAAGAAAGAAGATGGTTTGTATATAGGTTATGAGTATGCAGCGGACTTATTTGATGAAAAGTATATAGCAAGATTAAATAGTTACTTTATAAGATTTATAGAGCAGGCAATAAACGATCCAAACTTGCATATATCAGAAATTCAAATTTTAGATAAAGCAGAGCTAAAGCAGTTAGATAATTGGAATGCCACGAAGCAAAAACATCCTAGAAACAAATGTGTACATGAGTTATTTGAAGGGATTATAGGGGATAATAAGGATAGAGTGGCGGTAATATGTGAAAATAAGCAAATAACCTATGAGTTATTAAATCAACGAGCCAATCAATTAGCAAGTTACCTAAAAAAGAATAAGGTCATGCCTGAAACCTTGGTAGGGATATGCGTACCTAGAGGATTAGATCTTATTATCGGTCTCTTTGGGATATTAAAGTGTGGTGGAGCGTATCTGCCACTTGATCCTGAGTATCCCAAGGATCGATTGGAATATATGTTAGAGGATGCAGGTGTAGATATATTATTAACTACGACCAATTTAAAAGAGCGGTTTAGTGGATACAAAGGCAAGTTAATATGTCTTGATGAAGAAGAATATATAAAAGAGCCGACCGTTAATCTGCATACTAAAATACTGCCAGATAATCTTGCGTATGTTATTTATACTTCTGGAAGTACAGGTAAGCCGAAAGGAGTCGGAATAACACACTGTAACTTATTCAGCTATCTATCATGGGCCAAAGGATTTTATCCTGATAATAACAATGATCCAGTGTTATTGCATGGGTCTTCTGCATTTGATATGGCTGTGACAAGCATATACGTGCCGTTGATAAACGCACAGCACGTAGAAATACTGCATGGTGATTTTTCTGAAAAGGCAATATTTAATAGTAGAAAACATGGTAAAAAATCGTTTCTTAAGCTAACTCCTAGCCATTTTTTAATGTTGCGAAGTTACTCTGATATAAATTTAAGCCAGGTCGCACACGCATTCGTGGTGGGTGGAGATGCATTATCAAAAGATAATGTATCTATTCAGCATGATTTTGAGTAGCAAACAGCGCTACTCAAAACATGCAGTATATTAAGTCTATTTGGTTCAAATATCATCCATATTAATTAATTAAAAATATTAAAAAAATATCAAATAGTTCTTGACAAGGTTTTTCTATTGTTTGCAAGATTTTTTGATACTACAAGCGGTCCTTTATATTTTAAGGTTTATTAAGCCAACAATGCTCTCCTAATAAAGATAAAATCTAACTGACATCATTTCAAACATAAAAAATTAAAATAGCTTATAGAGCATTTACAGAAGCAAATTTTTGCTTTTAAAAGCTGTGTTATTATTAGCGTTGTAATCGTAATAATACACAACATGCAAATAGAACATATTGATATAAACGAAACAGTGGCAAAAGCTCGTGCTATGTTAGCGCAAGAAAAAAATATTTCTATGGGGTTCAAGGCAGCCATAGAAGTGTTGTTTGTTATTATTACCCTGCTAAGCAACCGTTTTAATCTTAATAGTAAAAATAGTAGCAAGCCACCATCTAGTGATCCTAATCGCGAGAAACAAAGTCAAAAAAACGCCTCAGGTAAAAAGCCAGGTGGGCAGCCTGGTCATAATGGTGCTAATTTAAAACCAGTTGCTAATCTGGACAAAGTACAATTTATTGCTGTAGATAAAACTGCCTTACCCAAAGGTAAATATCATGAAAACGGTTATGATGCTCGCCAAGTAATTGATATTAGAATTTCTCGATACGTTGTTGAGTATCGAGCGCAAATTCTTGTTGATAAACAGGGTAATAAATTTACCGCTCCATTTCCGGAAGGAGTGGTTCGTCCGGTACAATACGGTTCAGAGCTTAAAGCCCATGTAGTTTATTTATCGCAATTTCAATTATTACCTTACAATCGAATTAATGATTATTTTGCCAAAGAAATAAATTTACCTTTGAGTATGGGTTCTGTTTATAATTTTAATGCTGAAGCTTATAAAGCATTGGAAGAGTTTGCTGCCATAGTCCTTTGTACTACAGCATTTCATTAATTCTGTCATTATTTCGGATCTCAGGATAAAGCCTCTTAAGTTTTATCCTTGCGTCTTTGGTTGTAAATTGCCAATTCACAACAGTCTTGTTTTTGTTTCTTTCCCACATCCACGCCACAGACTCTTTTCTTACTTCGTCTATATTTGCTAATCTTCTATTCAAACATTGTCTAAAAAGATGACTAAGCTCTATCTCTGCCATATTTAACCAACTTCCATGCTTAGGAGTATAACGAATATCTAATTTATTCAATATTTTTCTTGCATGATTTGGTTCAAGTAATTCATACAATGCAGCTCCAGTATGGGTGTTAAGATTATCCACAACTAAAATAATTTTAATTGCATTTGGGTAATGTTGCTCAACTAATGCTTGCACATGCCGAGCCCAATCTATACGTGTTCTTCTTTCTCTTACTTCTAGCCAGCGCTTACCAGTCAAAGGTTCAAAACTTAAAAATATATTACTAACACCATTACGTTCATAACTGGTATCAAATCTCTCTACATGATTTTTTGTCGCCGGAATATTTTTAAGTTTACCTTGTTCATTTTGCTTGCTTGATTCATCCATGCAAACTACAGGATAATTAGGTTCATATGCTTGCTTGTATATGCTTAATATATCTTCCATACGATACACAAAATCTGAACTACATGTTGGAATACACCATTCTTTTTTTAGCCAAGGTTTAAGTTCGTTTTTTTTAATACACGATGTATTGTGCTTCTAGATGCGCTATCAACTATATTCAACTTTACAACTTCTTGCGATAGCAGATCTAACGTCCAGGATGTTCTTCCTTTTGGAGCTTGGCTGCAACATATTGCTACTAGCCTGGCTTCCTTATCTCCGTCAAATATCCTTGGTTTATGGGCTTTATGTTCTTGGCGATTTAAAGCTGTGTCTAATCCATGTTCAGCAAACTTATTTCTTACCCTATGCACTGTCCTGGCATTAATATTTAAAGACTCTGCAATACGATTCGCATGTCTAGCAGGTCCATTCTTACTAGTATCGGCTTGCAATAATATTTGGGCATGAAGTATTTTTTTTACTTTTTCTTTTCCATTTTTAACCAACTTAAGCAAAGTTTCTCTTTCTTTAGGACTTAATTTAACTTTATATTTAACTTTCATCGTGTTCTCCTCATTAAAAATTATAATGAGGACATAGTATAATATACTCACCTATATTTTGACAGAATTAACGAAATGCTGTAGTACACGACAATTTTTTAATAATGATAGTATAACTCGCTGATACATAAATAAAAATATATAATCAAATTTTACGCGAATAAAAGGAGATTATATGAATACCAGCGAGCTAGAGAGTATATTAACCTCATATTTACCTTGGAACAAGGCGAGAATTAAGTGTTTTGTAAAAATGTTATTGGCACTTATAAATGTTCGAACCATAAACATGGCTGAGTTGGTTTGTGCTTTTTGCAGTGGAGCAAAGACAGCCTCACGTTATCGAAGGATGCAGAGATTTATAATGACCCCTAAAATTTAGACAACTAGCATAGACACAGATTCTGCTGCTAAACTATAACCAAATGGGGGCAGCAGAGATGAAGAAAAAGTATCCAGGGGTATTTAAGTTTAAAATAGCATTAGAAGCGTTGAAAGGAGATCGAACACTAGGTGATATTTGTCGTGAGCATAATATTTCTCCAGGGTTGGCTCACAGGTGGAAAAATCACTTAAAAGAACATGGGACTGAAGTTTTTGATATTTCTTCAAGCAATAGCCCAACCAATGGGGATTTAGAGAAAGCTAAACTTTACGAGGAAATTGGTCGATTAAAGGTTGAACTGGATTTTTTAAAAAAAGTTGTTGGCGGTTAAGCAAGGAAGAGCGACGCCGACTGGTTGATAATAGTCATGCTACTTTAAGTGTTTCTAAGCAGTGCGGGCTTTTAGACATCAATCGTTCTACGCTTTACTATCGCACTAAAATAGTAGAACGCGGTGATATTGAGCTTATGAATGAAATCAGGGATATCTGGAGCCATATCCCGTTTTATGGCTATCGACGGATAACAAAAGAGCTGAAATATTTGGGATTCCCAGTTAACCGAAAGCGTGTGCAACGATTAATGAGGCATATAGGGATACAAGCAGTTTATCCTAAACTTAGGTTATCGCTTGGGAATAAACAGCATAAGATCTATCCATATTTATTAAGGGATCTGATTGTTAGCAGAGCTAACCAAGTATGGAGCGTAGATATTACCTACCTGAAAGTAGGCGGTGGTTATATGTATTTGGTAGCTCTTATTGATTTGCACAGCCGCTACGTTATTGATTGGGAACTATCAAATACGCTTGAAACTGATAGTTGTGTAGAGATGCTAAATCGAGCGGTAAAAAGATTTAAACCAGAAATTGTAAACAGTGATCAAGGCACGCAGTTTACTGACGAAAAATGGATAGCCGTGTTAAAGGAGAATGGGATAGCTATTAGCATGGATAGCAAAGGAAGGTGTCTTGACAATATCTACATTGAAAGATTTTGGCGCAGTTTGAAATACGAGGATTTTTATTTAAACGATTATCAAACTGTTCCGGAGTTGCGTGCAGGGGTAAAGCGTTATATAGATTTTTATAATAATCGGCGCTGGCATCAAGCATTAGGATATAAGACGCCAGCGATAATATTTTGGGAAAAGCAGCCTGTAGCTTTGTGTACAAGTCCTTCGGACCAGCCAGAGCCCTACGGGATGTGTGGACAAACCATGGACAAAATGTTGGTAACATCAAAAACAATGTTATCAACATTATTGCCCACAGTTTGACCACACTCTCTGGCTTCTTGTACACGAAATCTACAGGCCCAATAACAATAAGATTTATTAGTTTTTTATTTAAAGGCAGAAGCAGAGCTGTGTCTTAAAAAAGAGGAAAAACTGTCTAGACAACTGGGGTCACTTTAATTTATAAGTGAAATTAAAATTGATTTTAAATTTATTGCAGCATTTGTTGTTAAACTTTTTAATTTAGAACAAGAAAAATTATATTTAACGATGGATCGAACCAACTGGGAGTTTGGTAAAACCAAAATTAACATATTAGTACTTGGCATCGCCTACAAAGGCATAGCGCTACCGCTATATTGGAAGCTTTTAGATAAAGCTGGTAATTCTGATACTAGAGAACGCATAGAAATAGTAACTAGGTTTATAGAGCAATTTGGAAAAGCTAATATTATTGGAATTCTTGCAGATCGAGAATTTATTGGCGATGAATGGTTTGGATTTTTAATTAAAGAAAGATTGCCATTTTATATTAGGATAAAAAATAATATTATTACGACAAATGCAAGGGGTTTAGAGGTTGATATTGATGCATTATTTTATGGGGTTGCCATTCATGAAGTCATGGTTATTAAAGGGAAGCGTAAAGTTTTTGGTAGAGAATTGTACCTTGCTGGTACAAGAGATAAAAATAGTGAGCTGTTAATTATCGCTACCAATTGCGACCCAGGAAATGCTGTAGAAATATATGCAAAGAGATGGAGCATCGAGACATTATTCGGTTGTTTAAAAACAAAAGGATTTAACTTTGAGGATACCCATTTAAAAGACATGAGACGCATTAGCAATATCATGGTGTTACTTACGGTTGGTTTTTGCTGGTGTTATAAGCTTGGAGAATGGCGACACGAAGTTGAACCAATAAAACTAAAGAAACATGGCCGTAAAATGGTTGGTTTATTTAGATATGGTTTGGATTTTATTAGAACTTTATTATTAAATGTTAAGTATACTTGCAGAAGCTTTAGAGTTTGTATACGAGTGTTATTGCCGACTGTGGTGTCTTAAGATTTTTGAGATTGCATGACCAAGTAGAAATCAGAGCATCATGGGGTACATGAAGAGTTAGATTTTATTTGTAGTAGCAAGCGTCCCCGAGGCGCGCTTGTTTTAGGGCGATGCGAAGCAGGACGCGCAGCACGAGCGTTACAGGGAGGTACTTGAAGCGTCCCTAAAATAAGCGCGGCAAGAGGGACGCTGGTTTAGATTGGCAAAGTGCTATTAATATGCACTAGGTTGGCAAAAAATTGTCGTGTACAAAGATAATGAGTACAGAAGTGTTGAATATGATTATAATTTGTGGATTAGCATAAATAGTGTTTGGTGGATGGCTAGTGATTTGCTTGATGCTGTAGTCAATTATATGCTAGTAGCAAACGAAGTTAATTCTGGCATAGTGCCATTCGAAAAAAGACGGAAATTATTGCGTGCCGATTGGCGCGCATCAGAAATGCTAACTTGGCCTGGCCGCAAAGCTGAAACGTTAGCAAAACTAGACCAATCTCTGGATCGTATTGCTAAATTGGAAGAAAAAATTAAAGCTTCAGCTGATGATATAGACAATATCACCAGAGTTGTTACTTCGGAAAATTATCTTATCCTAAAAGACTTGGTATTAGGAGAGGCAAATAAAACTCTCGTCGAAGTTGATGAGTTGAAACTTTCTGACGAAAAAATCTATGCGCTAACAGGACCGACTGGTTGCGGCAAAAGCAGTATTTTGAGCAAAATAAAGGGGGTCAGATCTAATAAAATAGCAGGAAGAGGGGCGATCTATTACCCAGCCATGAATAGCAATAAGTCAAGCATAGTCATGGTGAGTCAACAAGACTACTTCCCTGTTTCCGCATCATTGCGGGAAATAATTTTTTATCCTAAAAAACCAGTTGAAGAGATGGTGGTGAATTGGATGCATGCGTGCTTAAACTTTTAAATGAGATTGACTGGAATGGTGGTAATAAAGAGATAGCCAGTGAGGAAAATTTGGATTTAGTGGAAGATTGGTATAATTTTTTAAGTGGAGGTGCAAAAAAGAAGTTGTTTATCGTATCCTCAATTATAAAAAAGCCTGATATTTTGATGATGGATGAAGTATTTAATGGGCTTGATCAAAACTCTATAATCAAAGCGCAGCAGATGTTAAAAAGATATTTGCCAGACACGCTAATAATAATAGTCGATCATCATGCTCCTGATAACAATTATGGTTCTTTTTATGATTATGAGGTATGCTTTCTAAATAAGAATTTAGTGCTTAAAGAAATTCCACCCAAAAATATATCCGAGGGACTTGCTCGCATGGAGAACGATACTGATGGTTTATAAATTAAGAAGTTTAGTTGTTAAACCGGTCTTGGGTTGTACATCTAGTTGCCCAACTTGTGATTTGAGGATGGAACTATTTAAAGATAGAAAGTTACAGCAAGTAATCTCAATTAATGAATGGGAAAAAATAATAGAAGATGCGGCGACTCTCGGTTGTGGCGATTTCACAATCAGTGGTGGCGAGCCATTAATGTACGATAAATTGCCTAGATTGATAGAGATCGCTACGAAAAACAAAATGTCGTCAAACTTAAACAGCAATGGATCATTAGCAACATTGGAGAATTCAAAGAGTTTTGCTTTGGCGGGTTTAACAAGTGCTACCGTTTCTGTTTATAGTGATAATTCGGAAATTCACAACCGAATGCGTAATGAGGAAGGATTATTTGAACGGGCGATAAATGCCATAAAATACCTGCAGTCTCAGGGAAACATCACTATTTATCTGCAAACAATACTTACCAACTACAATATTGATAATTTTGATAAGTTTGTTAGTTTGGCTTATCAACTTAAAGTAAATTACATTTGCGTGTCATATCTGGAAGGAGATATTAGCAAAAACTGGCTACCATCTTTTGTACAAATAAAGAATTTTAAAGGTTCGGTTGCATCGCGCGTAATTGACATAATAAACAAGAATTCTTCTGGTATGCTCGCAGAAGAAGCGGCATCTCAAGTAAACTCAATGTTTTCATCTGATTCTAAAGAAGCGCTTGCTTTTTCACATGGAGAATACGGCAAGACCGGGAAAAAATACTGTTCTATTCCATATAATTTTGCATTAATTTTATCTAACGGAGACGTGTTGCCATGTAATGGTGTTGAATATTCTCACAACCCAATTATGGGAAATATAAAAGACAATTCTTTATACGAACTTTGGACTTCACAGAAATGGGATATCTATAGAGAGGCGAGGCATGATTGGTGTGGCAAATGCCCGATGACTCTGCATTTTAAAATGCCGATATGCCATGTCAATAGTAGAGGTTAGCATCATACATAAAATACGGAGTAAAGTTTTAGAGTATTTAATTGGAGCTTTATACAAGCGCTGCTAACCCTGGAGAGCGAAGCGAAGGTTAGTAGTCCGCGTAGAATTTTTAAATGTTTTAAGATTTTTGGGCAACTCGCTTCAAATACCGCTGATTGGTGTTGGAACTAAAGAAGCTTATTTGGCAATAAGAAGCGATCCACAATTAGAAAATAGATTTGAACCTTTTATATTACCGATTTGGACAAATAATTTTGCATACAAAAGATTATTGTCAAGTTTTGTTTCTTTAATGCCGTTAGGGCAGGAATCAAAACTAACCGAAAGCCCGTTAGCTAAAATAATATTGGAGAGAAGCGAAGGGATTGTTGGTGAAATGGCAAAATTAATAAAAGCTGCCGCAATTCATGTTTTATATTCTGGGGGATTAAAAATTACAGAAAAGACTTTGAATATAGTTGATTTTCATTCGCCAAATAAAAGGAAGCAAATGTTCGAAGACGAGCTGGTTGATAATGTGTGAGACGGTAAATTATAAAAATATATCTTGCCCGGTGAAATTTTCTTCTGAATGCCAGTGCAATTCTCTTTTGAAAATGACAAAAATTTAAAAATAACCGAATATGGTTTATTATATTTTATCTGATATTATAGGATATTACTTGATAAAGTCTTGTCCAATGCAAGATGAGCCTGAAAGTTAGACTTGATTCTAACGCAAGATGAGCCTGAAATGAAGAAATCGTTCATGCTAGGGAGATGAATACCTACATGAATGACACAGAATTGCTGGAAATTAATCAGGTTCGGGAATTTGTAAATGCTAGTGGCAGTATTGTTTTTAGCCCAGCAAATCAAGCTGAGAGCTACGAATGGATAGCTAGAACCCTAAAAAGATTCAATTATTTCAAAATATCAAAAATAGAGAAAGGCACAGTGCGCGCTTATCTTGTAAAGAGAACTGGATACTCACGTGCCCAGTTAAATCGCCTAATTGCACAATATAGAAAAAGTCATTGGATAGGGAAAAAGCACCGAACCAGGAATTGTTTTGCCAAAAGCTATACGCAAGCAGATATTTTATTATTAGTTGAAACCGATGAATGCCATCAAACACTCAGCGGAACTGCTACTAAAAAATTGTTTGAAAGAGGTTATGATGTATTTAAAGATGATCGCTATGAGCGACTTTCTCGTATTTCTGTGGCGCATATTTATAATTTGCGTAAACGCAATCTTTATTGCGATAAGAGACGTCATTTTACCAAGACCCAGAGAAGTATGGTTGCTATAGGCGAGAGGCGCAAACCTAATTCTAATGGTGCTCCAGGGTATTTGCGTATTGATACGGTGCATCAAGGTGATCAGGATCGATCAAAGGGCGTTTATTACATTAATGCGGTTGATGAAGTAACACAAATGGAGGTAATTTGCGCTATTGAAAAGATTAGCGAAAATTATTTAATTCCGGTATTGGAACAAATTATAGAATCATTTCCATTTGAAGTTAAAGAGATTCATGCAGATAATGGCTCAGAATATATAAATCGTACAGTAGCGAATATGCTTAATAAGCTACTGATAGAGCTAACCAAGTCTAGGGCCAGGCAAACCAATGATAATGCTTTGGTAGAAGGTAAAAATGGATCTATTGTAAGGAAGTGGTTTGGTCATTGTTATATTCCTCAAAAACATGCTGTCTCAATTAATGAATTTTTGAAAAAATATTTTATTTCGTATATTAATTATCATCGGCCATGCCACTATCCGGTTATAACCGTAGATGAAAAGACAGGGAAACAACGCAAAAGATATCCATATGATAAGATGATGACTCCATACGAGAAATTAAAGTCATTGCCTAATGCAGAACAATATCTTAAGCTTGGAATCAGCTTTGCGGAATTAGATATTATGGCGAAAAAAGAGACTGATTTAGAAGCTGCAAGGAAGGCTAAATTAGCTCGAGAAAAATTGTTTCAGAATTTTAATAAGGCTGCTTAAAGGGAATTGAGGCGCTTAATCTGAGAAAGGTATATAAGCAGCGAGGGCGTCGGGGTTATGATTCGCGGGGCGTATGATACAGGGACGTAAAGGAATCGAGGCAGGAGCCGTCCCCAAGAAGCATAACCCCGACACCCGAAGCAGTTAGCGTGTTGGTGGTAAAAAATATAGCCTATGGATTTATGGACAAGTGCAAGCTCGTAAAAAACACTTGCTTGCACCAGCTAGAGCCCTACGGGACGTGTGGAAAAGCTGATGGATAACTCTGAGAAACGAGTTATCTCACAGCTTTCCCACACTCTCTAGCTTCTTGCCCACAACTCCACAGGCTCAGTAACAAATTTTTATTAACTTTTAAAAAGCTTGAACGACTTCTTTATAAAGATCATTTCAGGCTCATTTTAGGATTAGAAAATACTGGGTACCATAGCGATTAATAATCTACTCGAAACAGGAAAGAATGACCTGCCTCCGATTCATTTAACGACAGGAATACCTACAACCTTAGAAACATTAGCTCGGTTAGCTTGTAAATCTGCTGGAAAAAAGTTAAATTTTATTGAAACACCTAATCGTTCATACGATGTTTCTAGATTTTGGGGTGATACTACCAAAACTAACCAAATATTGGGTTGGCGTGCGGAAATACCGATTAAAATAGGCGTATGTGATTTGGTTCAGCAGTTCAAACTATTATCAAAGGTATAAAGTGAAAATATTGAAGGTTATTCATGGTTATCCGATGCGTTATAATGCTGGTTCAGAAGTTTATAGTCAAACACTCTGCCATAAACTAGCAAACAAACACAAATTAGAAGTATTTACTCGTGAGGAAAATACTTTTGCACCAGATTATGTTATGCATTGTGAGTCCGACTCTATCAATGCACAGATTAAATTAAATATAATCAATATTCCTCTAGAAAAGCATCGTTACCAATACCGCATTACAGAGGTTGATCAACAATTTGAAGAAATTTTATCAATATTTAAACCAGATATAGTTCATATTGGTCACCTTAATCATTTATCAGCTTCTCTTATTACTAAAATACCTTCTACAATACCAATCATATACACCCTTCATGATTATTGGCTTATGTGTCCACGTGGACAATTTATCCAAAGATCTCCTGAAAATATTGATGATGTTTGGGGACTTTGTGATGGACAAGAAGATTTAAAATGCGCTGTGCGTTGTTATAGTGGGTATTTTTCAGGAGCAGAAGAGGAGCTTTCTCAAGACATTGATTATTGGTCGCATTGGACTAAAAGAAGGATGGATTATATTAAAAATATTACCACAAGAGTAGATTATTTTATTGCTCCATCTCAATATTTGTTGGAAAGATTTAAAAATGATTTTGCTATCCCAGATAAAAAATTGATTTATCTTGATTATGGTTTTGATTTGGAACGTTTTTGTAAAAGAAAGCGAACTTCTAATGAACCATTCACATTTGGTTACATAGGAACACATATACCCGCTAAAGGTATTCAATTGTTGATTGAAGCTTTTGGCAAACTTAAAGGATCTGCCTTACTTCGTATTTGGGGGAGACACAGAGGAGAGGAGACTAATGCATTGAAAGCAATTGCTAAATCATTATCGCCAGATGTTTACGGGAGGATTGAATGGTTGTCGGAGTACAACAATCAGCAAATTGTCGAAGATGTTTTTAATAAGGTTGATGTGATTGTTGTTCCTTCTATTTGGTATGAAAACTCACCACTTGTTATTCATGAGGCTTTACAAGCACGAATACCAGTTATTACTGCTAATGTTGGCGGCATGTCTGAGTATGTACAACACAATGTTAATGGATTGCTATTTAAGCATCGTGATGTAATTACTTTAGCAGAAGAAATGCAATGTTTA
>Ga0209642_10001994_pt1 | contig 13559 bp, 10 predicted proteins | sample RifCSP19_2_FD_184025 | JGI IMG/M metagenome (GOLD analysis project Ga0209642, IMG submission 184025) | Soil microbial communities from Rifle, Colorado - Rifle CSP2_sed 19_2 (SPAdes) (version 2) | ecosystem: Environmental > Terrestrial > Deep subsurface > Rock core/Sediment | place: Rifle... | reverse complement strand
AGATTTTTGTGAAGAACTTCGTAAAGAAAAGACGATTTGCCCGAACCAGAGACGCCGGTAATGCAAACCATCTTTCCCAAAGGAATTTCCGCGTTTAAGTTTTTGATATTGAAAATATTGCCGCCGACCACCTTGAGGGTGCCTTTGTCGGCTGTCCGGCGCTTGTCCGGGACTGGTATTTTCAAATCGCCCCGCAAAAAGCCGACGGTTCTCGAGCCGGAATTATCTTTTTTGGCCGTGAGCAGTTTTGAGAGATCATCGGCCACGATAATCTCTCCGCCTTGGCGACCAGCGCCGGGACCAAGATCAACGAGATAGTCGCCGGAGTAGATGACGTTTTCATCGTGCTCAACAACAAGAATCGTATTGCCAAGATCGCGGAGGCCCTGCATCGTTTCAATCAAACGGTCCGTGTCGCGTTCATGGAGACCGATTGTCGGCTCATCGAGAACATAAAGAGTGCCGGTCAGCCGCGAACCAAGCTGGCTTGCCAAACGAATCCGTTGGGCCTCGCCGCCAGATAAGGTGTTCGCTCTGCGGTCAAGAGTAAGGTATTCGAGGCCGACATTATTTAAAAAATCGAGGCGGTTTTCGATTTCTCGCAAAAGTAACCGGCTGACTTCCGCTTCTTTGGTAGTCAGTTTTAATTTTTCAAAAAATTCTTTGGCTTTTGCCGCGGAAAGAGAAATAAAGTCAATGATATTAGTCTTGGTGTCGGACAGATAGACATGAAGCGCTTCCGAACGAAGCCGTTTGCCAAAGCAAACAGGACACGCCTCATCGCCGAAAAAATGACGCGTCCCCAAACCATGGCATTCCGGACACGCCCCGTGCGGTGAATTCCAAGAAAATAGCCGCGGCTCTATTTCCGGGTAGGAGAAGCCGTCATTTTTGCAAGCAAATTTGCTCGAGTAGACAGCTTCTTCCTCTTTATTTTTGCTTGTGAACAAGACGCCGACTAGACCACCCGCCTCATGGAGGGCTTTTTCAAGGGCTTCATGCAAGCGCGATCTGCCCTCTTTAGTTTTTAATTCCGTAAAGGAAAGGGTGTCGACTAGAAAATCGAGGTCGTGCTTTTTGTTTTTTTCCATGACGATCCGCTCACGAAGCGAGACCCACTTGCCATCAAGCCGCAGTTTCTCAAAGCCTTTACCGAGCAGATCGTAGAGAAGCTGGTAATACTCCCCTTTTCTGCCCCGCACCACCGGCGCAAGAATCTTCACTTCCGCTTCTTCATAAGCCACCTCCATCACTTTCTTTTTTTCGGCCGGAAAGCGTTTGGCACTTTCCAAGACAAAATTAATAATTTCTTCAAGCGTCAGTTTTTCGATTGGTTCGTTACAAAGTAAACAGTGCGGCCGGCCAACCCGAGCAAAAAGCACGCGCAAATAGTCGTAAATCTCCGTAATCGTGGCAACCGTTGAACGAGGATTATTAGAACGGGATTTTTGATCGATTGAGATCGCGGGAGAAAGACCGGATATCTCATCAACATCAGGTTTGGCCATTTGCCGCAAAAATTGGCGGGCATAGGAGGAAAGCGATTCAATAAAGCGCCGCTGACCTTCCGCGAAGATTGTGTCAAAAGCCAAAGATGACTTCCCGGATCCGGAAAGCCCGGTAAAAACCACCATTTTATTGCGCGGAATTTCCAAAGACACATCTTTAAGATTATGCGTCCGCGCGCCTTTAATTATTATTTTTTCTTGATTGTTTTTTTCTTTCATACAGATTTTTGCCAATATGCTTTTTCGCTCACCTAGACAACCGTTAGGGAACGGTTCGCGAAAAACATCTTGGCTCAAATTTACAAATCTAAACGCGAAACGGGCCCGCGGTTTGAGATGCCTCAGGCCTATCGCTATTTAGTTTGACCATATTTTGTCACAGTGGAAACAATTAGTCAAAAATGATAAAATGGGATTGTGAAAAAATATTTAACAGTAAAAGAACTTTACAAGATATACGACAAATACCCTCAAATTTCCACCGATACGAGAAAAATCAAAAAAGGCTCGCTTTTCTTTGCGCTTAGGGGTGAAAAATTTGATGGCAATAGTTTTGCAGAGGAAGCGCTCGCAAAAGGTGCCGTCTATGCTGTCGTTGATGACATTAAATGTGTTAGAAATGAAAAATTTCTTTTAGTCAAAAATACTTTGCAAACTCTCCAAAATCTTGCCAGGCTTCACCGCGAACGCCTCAATATTCCAATTCTTGCTATTTGCGGCAGTAATGGAAAAACTACAACTAAAGAATTAACAAAATTAGTGCTTACTCAAAAATTTAAAGTTTTCGCCACGACCGGCAATCTCAATAATCACATTGGTGTACCCTTATCTATCCTTCAAATTACGAAAAAGCATCAAATTGCGATCATAGAAATCGGCGCTAACCATATTGATGAAACAAAAAAATTATGCGATATGGCTAAACCTGACCTAGGTCTTATAACTAATATCGGCCAAGATCATTTGGAAGGCTTTGGCGGCTACGCAGGTGTCACCAAAGCCAATCAAGAATTGTACCAATTCTTGAAAAAGAAAAACGGTGTTGCTTTTGTAAACAACGACGATAGACTTTTAATGAAATTGTCAAAAAATTTAAAACGGATAACTTATGGCCAAGGCAAATATTCAAATTTGCAAATAAAAGTTCAAAAAACTGTTCCAGAAATCCTTTTAACAATCAACAAACAAAAACTTAACTGCCCCTGGCTCTTCGGTGATCACAATTTGGAAAATATTGCCGCGGCAATTTGCATTGGTAAATATTTTGGCGTACCGATGAAAAAAATTAGCCAAGCCCTCAAGATTTTCAAGCCTCCAAGCGGCCGTTCGGAAATAGAAACAATACCGACTTTGAAAACAAAAATCATAATGGATGCTTATAACGCTAATCCTTCAAGTATGGTTAGAGTAATTGAAAATTTTGGCGCTTTTCCTCATAAAAGAAAAATTGTTGTTCTTGGTGATATGGCCGAACTTGGCAAATACAGCAAACAAAAGCATAATGATATTTTTAATTTGGCTAACAAACTTAAATTTGAAATGAAAATTTTTGTTGGACCGAACTTTTATCAAATTCATCAAAAAAATATTAATAAATGCGACGAAAAAGCGATGTTTTTTAAAAACACGGAAGAATTAAAATATTTATTTAAGAAAAACAAAAAGATTTTTAAAAATTCTTTTATTTTATTAAAAGCTTCTCGGACAATGGCCTTTGAAAAAATTATTGATTATTTTGCCGCCGGAAAGAAATAATCTGAGAATTTTGAATATGATGATCATTTTCAAAATAATCTGTTCTGCCAATTTGAAATTTATGGCAAGCATAAAGTGAATCGGCAAAAAATCCTTCTTGTTCTGATGGGATCTGACGAGAATCGAAAGGTAGCGGTGGCAGCTCAAATTTAACATCCGGATCTCCTTTATACCAAAGGCCCCACGTTTCCCACCCATTACCGCATTCACGTGGATCACCTATTAGAATGTACTGTTCAAGATATATCCTTATTTTACCAAATTGCGTATGAAATTCGCTTGTACATTAATCAGCGAAGGACACACTATTAAGATTCTTGTTTAAAATCTTCTAGCGCTACAAGAATTTTTTCTTTAGTTTGAGAATCAGGAAAATGTGCTTGCGTCTTTATATAATTTTCGTACTTGCCTGCGAGTTCCTTCGTGTCTATCTTGGTCTTTAAAGAGCCAGGTCGATAATCTTATCAATAAGATTAGTAAAATTAAAACCAGAATATTTCATAAGCATTGGAAACATTGAGATCTCGGTAAATCCAGGCAAGGTATTAATTTCGTTTAAATAAATTTTTCCTCTGGAAATAAAAAAATCAACACGGGCAAATCCTCGGCAATCGCACATTCTATACGCTTCTCCGGCTATTCGTTTAATTTCTTTTTTTTGTTTTGGCGTTATTTTTGCTGGAATAGAATACCGTGTCTGCCCCAAAATATATTTGTCTTCATAATTATAAAAATCTTTAATCAAAATAAGTTCTCCCGGATCTGGAATCATCAGATGGTCATTACCGATCACCGCAACTTCAATTTCTTTCGGATTAACCAAGCCTTTCTCTAAAATGATTTTTGGATCATGTTTGCCGGCTTCCCTTATTGCTCTTGTGAGGGTTTTATAATTATCGACTTTAGTCACACCGACCGATGAGCCGGAATTGGCAGGCTTTACAAAAATCGGCAAATCATAGCGTTTTTTAACATCAAGCAAGATCTGATCAATTTTCCTTTTATTGAATGTGGCTAAGTCAATGATTTCAAACGCGACTTGGTTTATCTTTTGGCCTGACATAAAGGTTTTAAAAACAGCCTTATCCATGCAAAGAGCGGAAGCCAGAACCCTGCAACCGCAATATTTAACTCTCTGCCATTCAAAAATGCTTTGCAAAACCCCATCTTCGCCATACTTGCCGTGAGTCAGAGGAAAAGCCACGTCCATGATTTTTGAGAACTTATCCGGGCTTACTTTGTCTTTTTCGGATAAATTTTTTATGTCGTCAATTTTCTTAACACGATAAAAGAACCCATTTTTGTGCCAGTAAAAGAGCGCTAGTTTATATTTTTTGTGATCAAAATATTTAACAAAATTTTCGGCAGAATTGACCGATACTTCCGCTTCATTGCTTAAACCGCCAAAAAATAAACCAACTGTTTTCATAATTTAAATTTTACCCTTTATCTTAAAAAATTTTGTTTCACTTAACTCCTTGTGTTGTTCATCGATAGATTTTTCTGATTTTTCATCAATACAACTTGTGCCGCGACAAATATCAGGTCGATTTTCATAATCTTTACACAATCCTGTTTTTTCATCAAAATTTATACAGTCGTAAGTATGCACTCTTTCCGTTTCTGGATGTTTTTCCGGAACTAGAATTTCGTCTTTCTTTTTCCAAATCTCTTCCCCTTTTTCATTCTTTGGTATTTTAATTACGCTTGGATCAGCCCTTTTTCTTAAGCCTATTTTAACTGGATCGCAACACCAAGCACAGCCTTTTTCCAAACAAGGACCGGGTCTGTTTGGTTTGTGTTTACTTTCATCTTTTGTAGGTTTTTCCATACTGAAATTATAGCAATTCTGGAAACAAAAATCTTTTTGACAAGTTGGGTAAAATAATGTAGAATAAACAAGGTTCTTTAAAATCAAACACAAACCTAAACAACAATAAAACAATCAACACATGAGGAACTTCCTGTTTTTTATCGTTTCCTTGATTCTTGTAACCTGCGAAGAGCCGGTTGCCAAGAAGAAAGAAGAAGCGAAAAGCCGGGAACAAATCCTGGTTGATTCGCTTAATCAAATCGCCTGGCAAACACTGGGCAAAAATCCTGAACGGGCTCGCAATGTTGCCCAAGAAGCCGTGAAAAAATCAATTGAATTTGGATATCGCCAAGGCGAGGCGGATGGTATAAAAATTGTTGGAGAGAGTTGGCGGTACCAAGCTGAATATGACAGCGCGCTTATTTGCTACCAGAAAAGTCTGACAATTTGTCAGGAAATTAGTGATGACGAAAGAGCGGCAAGAGTCAAAAATAGTATTGGTCTGGTTTTTGAATCAAAAGACAATTATGAAAAAGCATTGTCCTATTTGCAAACTTCTTTGAGATTTTTTGAAGAAAAGAATGATTCAGCCAAAATGTCAGTGATAATTGGAAATATTGGCAGAATCTTCACTAAACAAAAAAACTACGAAGAGGCCTTACGCTGGTTTTTCAGAAGTCTTGCTATAACTGAAAAACTTTTACTTAAAGATTCTGACAATTTCGGCTATTTAACAAGCAAAACTGCCACCCTTGGTAATATTGGCATGGCTTTTGATGATCTTGGCCAAGATGAAAAAGCAATGCCTTATTACTATGAGTACAAAAAATTGGCGGAAAAGCTTGAGGATACACTTCGTTTGGCGGATGCGTATAACTCTATCGCTCGCGTTTACCACGAGAAAAAAAATTATACGCAAACCCTTGAGAATTATCAAAGAAGCCAGGATTTGGCTCAAAAAATTGGAGACCAAAAGACAGTCTGCTTAACCAAATTAAACATTGGTCGAGTACGCTTTGCTTTGAAACAAAGCAAGGATGCTGAAAAAGAGTTTCTGGAAAGTTTACAAATCGCTGAGGAAATTGGTGATAAAAAACTGGCCATGGAAAACTTTCAGGAACTTGCTTATCTTTACTCTGGCCAAAAAAGATCAGGGGAGGCATTCAGGTATCTTGAAAAATACAGTTCCCTGCGCGACAGTATCCTCGGCGAAGAAAGCGCGAGGCAAGTGGCCCAAATGGCGACCATTTATGAAACCGAGAAGAAAGAAAAGCAGATTGAGGTTCTGAATAAAGACCAAGTCATCAAGGATGGCCAAATAGGTCGTCAGCGTCTTGTCATCATCGTCGTCGCCTTCGGCATCTTCGCCATCCTTGTTTTCGCGATATTCCTTATCCGCTCTAACCGAGCCAGGAAAAAAGCCAATCGCCTGCTTTCACTTCAGCGAGACGAAATTTCAAAACAAAACATCGTGCTTGGGGAGCAAAAAGCGGTCATTGAACACAAAAGCAAGGAAATCAGGGATAGTATCACTTATGCTAAGAGAATCCAGGAGGCCATCCTTCCTCCGCAGATCGAAGTTGCTAATACTCTGCCAAAAAGCTTCATTTTGTACAAACCAAAAGACATTGTTAGTGGCGACTTCTACTGGTTTTACAAAACCAATCAATTGGCTTTAATTGCCGCGGCGGATTGCACTGGTCATGGTGTCCCGGGCGCCCTTATGAGCATGATTGGGGTGGAGACACTCAACGAAGCGGTGAAGCAAACGCAAAATCCTTCCGAGATCCTTTCCATCATCAATCGCACGATCAAAGCGGCTCTTCGCCAATCAGGCGAAAGCGACACGACGCGGGACGGCATGGATATCGCGCTCGTTAAAATCGATCTTGCAACCCGCGAGCTAGAGTACGCTGGCGCCAATCGCCCGCTTTGGCTTGTCCGCGATGATAAAAAAGAAGTCGAGGAAATAAAGGCGACCAAGAAAGCGATTGCCGGGTTTACCGATGATGATCAAGTGTATGAACTGCACAAGGTCTCGCTCGGTCCGAAGGATACTTTCTATATTTTCTCGGATGGCTATGCCGACCAATTTGGCGGTGAGCGAGGCAAGAAGTTAATGACTTCTAAATTAAAAGAAATTCTTCTTTTAATTCGCGATCGCCTGATGGCTGACCAGCATGACTATTTAGATCGCCACATGGAAGAATGGCGCCAGCCGAAAAACGGCAAAGTCCACGAGCAAGTGGACGACATCCTCGTCATCGGCGTAAAAGTTTGATTTTGTTTCTCACAACCCACCCCTCAAAAGGTGGGTTTTTCAATTAGATTCCTACACCGCTGCCGCCGCCAGTACTATCAACACCACTACCTTGAAGTTGATCAGGAGGAATTATACTGTCGCTAACACCTGATGGTATAGGCGCTGCAAGTGGCGGCGTGGTAGTAGAAGAAGTATCAGCAGTAATAAAAGGAGCTGCTACCAATATTGTTAGCCTTGTTGCGTATTGTAAGAGAAGAGCGTCTGCTAAATTTACTGGTGTAACCGTCAAGGTGTAAGTGTCTGCTGGAAAACAACCAGCGAACGTGAAAGGAACACTGGTACCAGAAACTGTGATCGGAAAGACGCCCGGAGTTTGGATAACGGTAATTGTTCCTGCAACGACATCAAAATTATAAATATAAAAATTTGTTCCTTCGGCCAAGTTTATTTGGTAAACTCGAACAACATCAACTGGTGCTGATAAAGCAGTTAGCCGGAAAGTTAAAGAACCGGAACCCACGGGACATGAAGGAAGAGTGGATTGACCGACTATCGCCAACTGCAATCCCGGCCGGCTGATGCCGGAACCACCGGAAAGCCCGGCGACGATCAAAATAAGGACGACAAGGCTAATGACGAGCGACTTGATGGGGAGACTTTTTTCTTTGCTTTCAATATTTTCCATATAGATTAAAAATAAATGATTTTAATTGCCTCTATTATACAACACTAAAGACAAAGTCGGCAAATCCTAGATGTGTTAATATTGCTTGTTTAATGCTTCCTCTAAAACTTCCCTGTCATTAAAAGGATACCTAACGCCGGAAATTTCCTGATAAGTTTCGTGGCCCTTACCAGCTATTACCACCACCCCGTTTGGTTTCGCTAAGAGAACAGCCTTGTAAATGGCTTCTTTTCTGTCTTGTATAACATACAATCTATTAGTGGGAACTCCCGGAACTCCTTTTATCATATCCTCCAATATTTTAGACGGGTCCTCACTTCTCGGATTATCCGATGTTAATACTGCAACTTCCGCAAGGTCGTGAGTAATTTTGGCCATAATCGGTCTTTTGCTGGAATCTCTATCGCCACCAGCTCCAACAACACAGATCACTTTTTGGTCGCGATTTTTTAATTCATTTATTGTCTCAAGAACTTTTTGCAGCGCGTCAGGCGTATGGGCGTAATCAACCACCCCAAGTATATTATTCTTTCGCACTAATTCTAATCGACCGCGAACTGGCTTTAATTTCGGCATAATTTTTAAAATATCATCCTTTGAAACACCGAGTAATAAAGCAGTGGCAAACACCGCAACTGTATTATAGACATTAAATATTCCCATCAAATTTGAATGCATTTGATCTTTGTTAATAAAAATATTAGTGCCTAGCAAATTCATCTGGGAAACTTGGGCTTTAAAATCTGCTTCTTGAGAAAGAGAGTAGGTATAAAGTTTGGCGGAAATATTCTTTATGATTCTTGGGTAATGTTCATCATCTTTGTTTATCAAAGCAAAGGAGTTCTTGGGTAAAGAATCATAAAACTTCTTTTTGGTCTCGAGGTATTTATCTTTTGTTCCATGATAATCAAGATGCTCATGGGTTAAATTGGTAAAAATGCCGCCGGCAAATTCCAAACCATTGATTCTCCCCTGATCAATAGCGTGAGAGCTAACTTCCATGAATACATAATAGCATCCGTCATCAACCATTTCATTTAAAAGTTTATTGATTGAAATGGCGTCGGGTGTTGTGTGGGTAGATTCTATCTTTTTTGTATGGCTATAATTTTCCACTGTGCCAATCAAACCAGCTTTCTGACCAAAAAGCTCAAAAAAGTTATAGAGAAGGGTAATAATGGTTGTTTTACCGTTAGTGCCGCTTACCCCTATCAATTTCATTTTCCTGGAAGGATGATTATAAAACGAGCTCGCCAAGAGGCCGACAATTTTTTGAACGCTTTCTACTTGAATGTATGTTACATTTTCATTTAATTCTTGAGGAAAATCTTCGAGAACAACAGCAGAAGCGCCTTTCTCGATTGCTTCATTTATATACATATGACCGTCAACTGTTCTGCCTTTAACAGCCAAAAAGCAACTACCCGACTCTACTTTTCGAGAATCAATTTGAAGGTTAGAAATATCTACCTCTAAATCACCAATTATTTTTTTAAGCTCAATTTCTTTTATTAGTTTGCTTAATTTCATATGTTATTTATCTTTTTTTTCAAAAGAAACAATGATGCTGTTTTGCAAATGAAGATTTTTCCTTACAACATCTGTGCGGCCGATTTGCTTTTGGTGAGCCTTGTCTAGCAGCTCTGGATAACTGCTATAAAAGCCCTCCTCTTCTGCTGGTACTTTAGGGATATCGGGTTCAATTGGGTATCGCCATCCCCATGTTTTCCATGAAGCTCCGCACTCTTTTGGGTCGCCAATTAAAACATATCCTTTAACTGATTTGTTTAAACGAAAATCTTTAGATCATTCTCTTTGGTTTCCTGAAAAGCATTTATTATCTCATTATAATTTGGCAAAAAATTAGGGTTTTCTAAATTATTCTTTAGTAAATTTATTTTGGGATATTTTTTATAAAGATTTTCTGCGAGTGAGAAAATCTCTTCCGGAGTATAGAAAGTTGTTGGTTTATTTAGCTTTTCAAAAGCTTTAATAAATCGATCTTCAAATTCACCACTGGTCTTTTCCGTTGATCTCATACTTAATATAATATCAAAAAAACATTACATATGAAATATTCTTTTTCCTGATATAATAACCACAATGAATCGGAGCCAAGAGCCTGAGAAAACATTTTCGCCTTTGGAATTTCACGCCAGTCTTTTCCAACCAACGGAAAAGGAGCTACTGGCTCTAAAAAAATATGAACACATTCAATTTCAGGAAATCACCCCTGATTTTATAAGCAAAGGCCGGCAATCTCGGGTTTCGCTTTTGGAATACGAAGCAAAAAGTCAAAAAACAGGGGGCTGGCGATTCTATTCAACCAAGCTGGATACGCTCCCGGAAGAAAAATTACTAGTCGTTTGCGCCACTCGAGAAGGGGCACTTCTTCGATTCCTGCGGCTAGCCGAAGAAGAATGGCAAAAAGTCGGCCAGTTGAGCCCAGCCCTCAAAAACGGCTTTAGCGAAATGATTATAAATTCAAAACTAAAAGAAAAAGAAATTAATTTCATTCTTTCCCAAATAAAAAATAATTACTCTTGGCTTGATCAAATTTACAAAGAAAATCAGGTTTGACTAAATTGTAAAAATATTGTATTCTAGAGGAAACTCGAAACATTCACGTTCTTTAACACCCCCCAACCACATGAAAAAAATAAAACGCACAATTATAGTGGCGGCTATTACTTTCGTCGCCACTGTTTTGCTTGGCACTTTCGCTCTTGACTTGAACATCCAGTATCGGCAGGAAAAAGAACTCGGCAAGGAGAGTAAAAATATCCTTTATTATCTTTATGGAATTAAAAACTTTACTCTTGAAGAAAAGGTCAAAATGATTCAATCAGCGGAATTTTTCCCGGAAAAATTGAAAAAATTAATTGACGCGGAATTAGCCAATAAAATTTTCCCGGACAAAGACATTAAATATTGCGTTGACACTAATTTTGTTCTTGATTTTCACAAAGAGAACGGCAATCCGGAAATTTTCTTTGGCTGTTACAGCTCTTTTTGGTTCGGCGATGACATTGTCCATAATCGGTATATTTTCCAACGCCACGCTATTATCCTCACGACCTTTGCGGATAGCAACCCGGGACCATTTTCTCAAACCGGTTACTTTGAAGAATTGGCTCATGCCAAGCAATGGACAAGCGCCCCGAAAAGTTACATTTACCAATTTTGGGGCGAAGAGCTTGAGATCGATCTGCTTGCCTATCTTACTGGCGCAGACATCCCTCTCCAAAACCAGCCGGGGACGGTCGAATACGAAGCCCACCAAATTATTAGTCCGAAAATGAAAGAGCGTTATTTTGAGTATCGAAAGTATTATTTCCGCAAGGAACTGGCGGAAATAGATCAAAAAATAGAAGGGTTAAATAAAAAAATTGACCGGCTTCAAAAGGCAAAAAAGATAAGCCAGGAAAAAAAAGAAGGCTTAAATTTATGGCCATTGCAAACCAAAAAAGATTCATTATTGTTTGCCAATAGTCCTAAAATGCGCATGTGGTGAAAAACTATACAACCGCTGTTAAAATAACAGCGGTTTTTTCTTTAATTTTCGTGAGAAAAATTAAAAAACCCGTGCCAAAATTGGTACGGGTTTTAGATATTTTTATTCTCAAGGTATCTTACAATCTCCACTTTTGACACTTGCTTTGGTTTTTGGCAATTGTCGCAGAAATTGGTGTGAATGCGGTAACGATACACATGACAATGGCCAAGCTCAGACGGCAAATTAAAGCTGCCAACTAAGGCAAATCGAACCGCTTCCGGCATCGTAATATCCCAGGAACCAAGACAAGTAGTACAGTACGCTGTTGCGACATACCTCAATGGCTTGCCAAACTCGTCGCGTTTTCTTTTTGGCGGACTATTATCGTTACTGTCACCTCCTGGTATAATTTGGTTATCGATATTGTCTTGTTTTTTGATAAGTGGTAGCCAACCCGGAAATATTTCTTTCCTTGAAAAAATTAATTTATACATTTTAAGAAAGTTTAAAGGTGCTTTTGCTATAATTCATATCATAATTTATAATTTACTTCAATATTGACAATATAATAATTATATTTTCTTATTTTTCCTTTTTACTTTTTTCAATTTCAATAAGATGTTTGAAACGGCGGCTAATTTGATTAGCTAAATCTTGAACGGCATCACGAAACAATTTTTCTTCACTTGGCAAGAGTCCAATAAATTCATTTTTTTCAAATCGGCCATGAATGGGAAAATCTTTTGGCAAGTCATAGACAAGGGCGTAAGGATTCTCTTCCGATCGCGTAGTTAGACTAATCGGCACAATTAATGCATCCTCTTCCCGCTCTAACTCCAAAAAAGCGTTCACTTTAAAATCGCGCTCCAAAACAGTCTGGTTTTTTGAGCCAGAAACAGATGAATAAAATTTCAGCACTTCGTCATCCGGTAAATCAAGTCCTTCTGCAATGCGCAATCGAGCAAAATTAGCAAAAGGACTGTTGGGATTAGTCGGATTTCCTGATTTTCTTTCTTTTTCCCTAATTAAAGCGGCATTAAAAAGCGAGGTTTTTGCTTTAGCCGCGATTTCAGCTACAATTTCCCTCTCCTTTTCTATTTCTTCAACGTTCTTTGCCGCCCCCAAAAGCTCCCGGCGGAGCGACATAGCTACCGACTCTCCCGGTGTTATTTCAAATTTTTCTGGGCCTAAACGCATATTGTAAAGTATATCCCGTGGTGGATTTTTATCAAATGAGAGCCGGGGCTACTCTTATTTTATTTTTTCTTTCAATATCTTTATCTCATCGCGGAGGATAGCCGCTGTTTCAAAATCTAATTCTTTCACCGCCTCGTTCATTTCTTTTTCTTTAAGCTTGATCAATCGGGCCGGATTTTTGGCAAAAAACTTTGCGTCAAATTCCAGTTCGGCTTTGACGGCTTTTTCGTGAAGATTATCAAGCTCTTCGGTGATGTCCTGAATTTTTTTGATAATGGTCTTGGGAGTAATTTTGTGCTTTTTGTTGTAATCAATCTGCAGCTCGCGGCGGCGGTTCGTCTCCGCTACCGCCCGTTCAATCGAGCCGGTTATTTTGTCGGCATAGATAATAACACGGCCGGCGACATTGCGCGCCGCCCGGCCGATAATCTGAATGAGTGAGGTTTCGCTCCGCAAAAATCCTTCCTTATCGGCATCCAAAATGCCAATAAGTGTCACTTCGGGTAAATCAAGTCCTTCCCGCAACAAATTAACTCCGACTAAACAATCAAAAGTGCCTTTCCGGAAAGCGGTGAGAATCTTAATACGTTCAATCGTTTTTATTTCGCTGTGGAGATATTCCGCCTTCATTCCCTGCTCTTTCAGATAGACAGAAAGATCCTCGGCCATTTTCTTCGTGAGCGTTGTCGCGATCACCCGCCCGCCTTTTTCTATTTCTTTCACCGCTTCTGTAATAAAATCCTGCACTTGGCCCTGGTAGCCGCCCGGCAAATTATTTTCGAGGAACTTTCGGAGGCCGAGCGAGCCTGGTTCTTTTGCTTTCGGCGAAAGATCGCTCGGCC
>Ga0209642_10001990_pt1 | contig 13576 bp, 11 predicted proteins | sample RifCSP19_2_FD_184025 | JGI IMG/M metagenome (GOLD analysis project Ga0209642, IMG submission 184025) | Soil microbial communities from Rifle, Colorado - Rifle CSP2_sed 19_2 (SPAdes) (version 2) | ecosystem: Environmental > Terrestrial > Deep subsurface > Rock core/Sediment | place: Rifle... | reverse complement strand
TTCGCATGGTTTACACCACGTTGCCCAGAAATTTATGAAAACTACCTTCCCTTTGTAATCAGATAATTTATACATCTTACCCTGTAAATCCGGCAAGGTGAAATCCGGGGCTGCCTTCCCTTCCAGCACAGGCTCAAATTTCTGCCTCTGTCCTATTATAAACAATAACACCACGCTTACAATTATTGCGATAACGATACCGATAATTACTTTATTGGACAAACCCTTATCCTCGCTTGCTGCATTTTGCATGTGCCAATCCTCCTGCAAAGTAGAAACGGGCATATATATCTGTATAGGTATATCTCAAGATTGTCATTTACCATCTCAGCGTTTACTTTTTATTGTGTGGCATAGGCATGAAGACCAGGCAACACAAAGCTTACACCCCAGTAGAGGAACACGGTTGATAAAAATCCGAAGATGGCAACATATGCCGCCTTCTTTCCCCTCCATCCCCTGGTAACCCTGGCATGCAGATAGGCCGCATAGATAAACCAGGTAATGAGGCTCCATGTCTCTTTGGGATCCCAACTCCAGTAAGTTCCCCATGCCTTATTTGCCCAGACCGCACCTAATATCAACGCACCAAGGGTAAAAAATATAAAACCCCAGGCTACTGACTTATAGCTAAGCTCATCCAGGATTGCAGATGTAGGGAATCTGTCTATCAGGAAATGAGATGTCTTTCTTTCCTCAAACCTTGACTTTATCAGATACATAATGCCCATACCAAATGCCAGGCCAAAGCCGGCATATCCTATAAAGGCGGAAAAAACGTGAAGTTCAAACCAGATACTCTGAAGGGCTGGGTTGAGCGGCTCAATGTTCTGGAAACGATATGGCAGTCTCGAGGTAGCAAACATTGCTATAAAGGCAATAGCCATTACAAAGGCGCCTACCACCCTTATCTTATATTTAAATTCCATGATAAGATAGGCAATAGACATAATCCATACAAAGAAGGTCATTGATTCATAGAGATTTGAGAAGGGGGCATGGCCCGCCTCCATAGTCCTGCTTATTAACATCATCGAAATCGCAAAGGTGGAGATTATTGCCATGATGGTTGCAACCTGCCCAAGCCATTCTTTCTTTACTATCCAGTATCCTAAATACAAAAGCATGGTAGCCAGATAAAACCAGAATGCCATATCAAAAAATAGCAAGCTCATTATCACTTTCATTTGTTTACTCCTCTGGAGGCAGAAGGTTTGATTGATTCAACAACCTCTACAAGCTCCCTTTCAAAAATAAACTTATTTTTATTTATCATTCCGCCGATATGCACCTCTGTTCCATTACCGCTGTTTTTCAAATTGACCCATATCCTCTTATGAAAGATAAAAAATGCCATAAAAAACCCAACTACCATCAATGCCGATCCAACCCATACAACACCGGTGCCGGGGTCTTTATTAATGGATAGACCTGTATATACTATACTTTTATAGCTATTAAATACAATATCATACTGAGAATCAGGAATAGCTGCAAAATTGAAGTCTGCATACTTGTAGAAAAGCCACCTGTTCAGCACAAGTTTGTCCGCCTTATATATCTCTACATAGACAGCTGGATTATTATGTTCTGCTGATTTGGTAAATACTGTTTTCGTTGCTGGGTCAAATGCGAAATCAGAAACAAAACCAACAACCTTAACCTTATAATCAGTGCCTTGAATATCGCGCATGGTATTCCAATCAACTTCAAAAGGAGGAGTTATTATCTTTTGGGTCTTATTGTCCCTTAATAAAAACTCGGCCTGTTGTATCCTGTCATAGGCTAATCCATAACTACTCTGATAGAAGGTTATGCCCTTGTAAGAGAGCGGTTCATTAACCCATATCTGCCTGCCTTTGATAACCTCTTTTCCATTATCACTGAGGGTTAAGATACTATTGTACTGTTTTATCTGACCTGATTCATAATAATCTATCCAGAACTTATCCAACCTTAATTGAATATCAGTCGCTTCCTTCTGCTTCTCTACCTTTGGAAGCGGAATTCCATACCATGACCGGTCTATCGTCAGTTTAAAATTTTTTACAGGTATGGTTGTAACCTCCCCTTCATAAAATGCACCAAAATCCTTGAACCCGATTATGCTTCCTATTATAGCGCCAGAGATGATGAGAAGAAGGCTGATATGAACCACATCGGAACCAAATCTCCCGACCATCCCCTTCCATGCATATATAGAAACCCCTTCTGAACCGTTTGCTTCTTTTATTTTATATCTTTTTTTTCTGAGGATAGTCAACACCTTCTCTCTCAAAACGGCAAGGTCTTCCTGAACAACAACGGTATGGTTGTTAAGCAGGTTTTTAATAAAACGATTATCAACTCCCACCTTGCTTTCCAGGGTAGCTTTCCATTTTGGAGGGAATCTATCAATTGTGCATATAATTATATTAAGGACGAGAAGGAGGAGGAATGTAGAAAACCACCAGGCGTGATACATATCTTCCAGACCGACATGTACTATGAAAGATGCCCATTTACTACCGTACTCTCTAACATAAAATTCTGACGGTTGGTTTTGCTGGATAACCGTTCCTATTACAGAAACAATTGCAAGAAAAAAAAGTATAAACAGCGTAAACTTGAGGGAGCCAAAAAGCCCCCATATCTTATTACCAATACTTTTTATTATACCTCTATCAGATACTGTCACTACGACCTCGTTTATCTTTTCCCATAACAGGGCTTTAGCCCTGCACAAATAAAATGGCAAGCCTTACAGGCTTGCCCTACCAATCTCGCCTCCAACCATTCTTTATTTGGCGGCCCCTCTATATTGTTCAAGAAAGCTTGCAGCTGACTTTCCTTCATCACTATTTGGACCCAGGCTGTATGCATTTTCCCATGCAACCCTTGCCTCAGTAACATTTCCCTTGATAGCAAGGATAAATCCCTTGGTGAGCCATATTCTCTGAAAGGCAGGGTTCTTGTTTATTCCCTCTTCTACATATTTAAGCCCCTCATCCGACATACCTATATAGTGGTAAGATAGCCCCATATCGTTATACGAATCAATATCCTGCGGGTCCAGGGCAATTGCCTGTTTATAATATCCTATGGCATCAGTAAATTGATGCTGGTCGAAATAGATGTCTCCAACATCGGCATATGCATTGGCATCATGAGGCCTTTCCTTTAATATCTTTTGAATCTGCATTGTATAATCATATTGTTGTACAAATGGTGGCTGGTTGGCTGGAGACTGCATTGCCACTTCACCTCCACTTTTTTCATTCACGACTAGCGATGCTGTCATATCACGTTTACCCGATGCACCTCTCATCTTTCCAATTACAATACCTACAACCAGTGACAAAATAACCAACCCTATAATAAGAAAAACCTCTTTTTTACCCAAAGCTGTCCTCCTTAACGAGCAAATTCTCTGTCTATAGTCTTTCTAATCGTCAGGATATCCTTACCTTGCTTAAAAAGTTCATAGGCGCGTATAGCCTCATCCATGCAAACATCACAATAGGCTGCATGGTCATCCACATAGCATGTAAGAAGGCTTTTATGGCCAAAGTGTTTTTTGCAGTCACAATAACAATAAAGGCTGTCCAATATCTCTGGTATCTCTCTGGCTATTTCGTAGGTGCTGGCTGTTTTGCCGGTGAACTGTGCTGGTGATAAGGTAGGTCTTGTTTCACCACCCCTGAGAACTGATACATCTTTTATAGTTTCTTCATTATGGCTGCCAAGGTATGTTGATAATAGATAGCCTCCTCCAAGGCCAATAACTGAAAGCCCTATAAGGGCTAGTAAAAACCATTTCTTGCCGTTATTTTTCTGAATCTGTTTTGCCATAGTTATAGTAGAAAAATTATATCAATAATCGAATTAACTTTCAAGTAAGACTTAATTATCTTTTTTTAATGTTTTATGAGAAAACCCCCTAGAAATATCACTGGATATGGAGGGGGTTAATAACCACGCCCACAGGGCGGTTAAACTGCCTGCTTCGGTAAAGAGGCATAATAAGCCTCCTTGGTCATTTTTTCCTCCTCCCCAAAGAGGATACATTTGGTTGGACATCTTTTGGTAGGCTGATCATCCTGTGGACACTTATCATGGTTTATCACCGCAAGGTTATCTATCATCTCTATCCCACCTTCGACTGCACAATCCTTAACACAGAGGGTGCATGCAATACAGGACACCTTGCATATCTTTCGCGCAACAGCCCCTTTATCCTTATTCCTGCAATAATTAAATATCTTATGTTCTAGCGGGTGCATCTCAATAATATCTCTCGGACACGCCCGTGCACATGCACCGCACCCAATACATGCATCATAAAAAACCACAGGCAGACCATTGTCGTTCATGGTCATTGCATCAAATTTGCATGCATCAACACAATCTCCGTAGCCAATACAGCTATAGGTGCATGCCTTTTCCCCACCCGTAATATTGGCGGCAACACATGTCCTCTCACCTTTATATACCGCATTCCTGACAGTCTCCGTCTCACCCCCCCTGCAAAGCACCACAGCAACCACCCTGTTGGATGATTGCGACTCTACACCCAGATATTGTGCAATACTATCTGTTACTGCCTGCCCCCCTGCAACACAACCATTCACCGAAGCTGTTCCTTGAATAAGGGCTTCTGCAAATACTCTGCACCCTGCCCTGCCGCAGCCGCCGCAGTTTGTATTGGGAAGAATATTGAGAAGCGCCTCAACCCTCGGATCTTCTTCAACCTTCAGCTTTTTATCCGCATACGCAAGAAAGAGCGAAAGTACCGCGCCAATACCACCCATACTTGCTATTGATATGATTACGATATCACCCGTCATGTCGCTTCGCTCCATTGCAAAATGAAAATTGCAAATTTTAAATTGAAAAATAAAACCTTAATTTTGCATTTTGCAATTTGCATTTTACATTTTTTTAAAACTATCCCCTTATCAACCCTGCAAATCCCATAAACGCCAAAGCCATCATTCCTGCAATGATTAGCGTTATTGAAACACCTTGAAATACCTTCGGCACATCTGCAAATTCCAACTCTTCTCTAATACCTGACATCATGAGCATGGCGAGGGTGAAACCCGCGCCCGTGCCGAAGCCGAAGATGATACTCTCTATATAATTATAATCTCTCAAAACCATGAAAAGCGCAAGACCTAAAACAGCACAGTTGGTGGTAATCAAAGGAAGGTATATGCCCATGGCCCGGTAAACAGCAGGGCTGCTCTTTCGTATATACATCTCAACCAACTGCACCAGCGCAGCTATCGCTATGATAAAAGCCACATATTCAAGGAAAGGGATATTGAATTTTACAAGGAGATAAGTATAGATTGGCCATGTAACCGCTGCCGTCAATGTCATAACAAATGTCGTGGCAAGACCCATATTCAGGGCATTTTCCGTCTTATTAGACACGCCAAGAAACGGACAGATACCCAAAAAATAGGTCAGCACAAAGTTGTTGATAAGCGACGCAGATATGAATATAAGAATGAGTTTCATAAAAATACCGTGATTCGTGACCGTGTTTCGTGTCCGTATTCCATTTTTATATCTTCACGGTCACGGACAACGGATAACGGACACGGTCTTTAATGGCACACCGTTTCTGCCTTTTTCCTCGAAAGATAATTTACAAGCGCCACCAAAAATCCGAATACAAAGAACGCACCTGCAGGAAGTATCATGACTATCCACGGCTCAAACCATGCACCCAGAAGCTTGATATCCAGTATGCTTCCAAACCCAAATATCTCTCTTATAAGTCCCATTACAGCAAGGCTCAAGGCAAAACCTATGCCCATGCCAATGGCGTCCATAATAGACGGCGTAATCGGATTTTTCTGCGCAAATCCCTCTGCCCTTCCAAGAATAATGCAATTTACAATAATCAAAGGCACATATGGCCCCAGCGCCTTTGATATGGGCGGAAACATTGCAGCAAGAAACATGTCCGCAACCGTAACATACAGGGCTATGATAACCACATAGGCTGCAATCCTTACCTGGGCCGGCACAATCTTTCTTATAGCAGACACACTGATATTTGCAAACAGCAAAACAAATAATGTGGCAAGACCCATGGCAATACCGTTTATAACTGAATTGGTGACAGCAAGAGCGGGGCAGGTGCCAAGCACAAGCCTAAACGGCGGTATATCCTGCCATAACCCTTTTTGAAACTCATGCCAGAGATTTTGGTTGTTGTCTGCCATAATGATAACCAAATACAGTTATGAATTAGGAGTTGGGAGTAACTACTATTGTTTCGTTTTTATCTCAGAACTCCGAACTCACAACTCCGAACTATTTTACCACCTCTTCCTGCGGAAACACCTTCAGCACTCTTGACACCGCGTTATTGACATTTTTCACAACCGCATCCGATGAAATGGTTGCGCCGGTTATCGCCGTTATCTGATTCGGTTTTTCGGGTTTACGGTATTTAATATACTCTATCTTTGGTCTTATCTCAAGACCTTTAAACTGGTCTTCAAATGCAGGCTCCTTTATCCTGTTACCAAGCCCGGGTGTTTCATTCTGTTCCAGAATCCTTATGCCTTTCAGCTTGAGATAGTCTATGCTCAAACCAACCATGATCCGTATATTTCCCTGAAACCCACCGCCGTCGGCAATGAACGCAATGCCGACAGGTTTACTATTCGCATCAATGCCTTGATATATGGTGGCCTTTTCTTTATCAATCTCTTTTTCCATAACCTTGTAGTCCTTTGCCTCAGGCAAAACAACAAATATCGCCTCCTTGAGCTCTTTCTCGCGGTTAGCCTGAATGAGCGGATCAGCAACATGAAAGACCCCTGCCAGGATGCCCCCTGATATTGCCCCAATCACCGTAAGAACCAAAAACATTTTTATTATTAACTTATTCAACCTTAATCCCTTCCCCAAAAAACCTCGGCCTCGTGTGTCTGTTTAAGAGAGGCACAAAGGCATTCATCAAAAGTATGGAATACATCACCCCTTCCGGGAGGCCACCAAACAAACGGATGATAACCGCAAGAAAACCGGCACAGAGTACAAATATCCACTGACCCGCAGCAGTTACCGGCGATGTTACCATGTCCGTTACCATAAACCATGCACCCAACATTGCGCCGCCTGCGAGTATATGAAACAATGGGTCGGGGTATTTTGATGGATTTATAAGCCAGAATATGCCTCCCAAAAATATCATTGAGCCGAGATAGCCGAGGGGCATCTTCCAGTTAATATAACCCCTGTATCGGAGATAAAGGCCGCCGATGAGTATTGCGATGGCGGATGTCTCTCCCATGGAGCCTGCCACATTGCCAAAGAGCATATCAAGATGGGAGGTCATTTTTCCTTCAAACTTCATTAAAGCAAGTGGTGTTGCCGCAGATACCACATCTACTCCTGTTTTTGCAGCCTTAGAAAGAGGCTCGCTCCATGTAGTTATGAGAACAGGATAGGTTGCCTGAAGAAAGGCCCTTCCCAATAATGCAGGGTTAAATATATTATAGCCAATGCCGCCAAAAAGCTGTTTGCCAATGCCAATGGCAAAGATGGAACCTAACGCAGCGCCATAATAGGGAAAACTAGGAGGAAGGGTCAGCGCCAGAAGAATGCCTGTTATGGCGGCGCTTCCATCCCATATTGTTATGGGTTTTTCCCGTATCTTCTGCACAACGTACTCTGTAATCAGGCAGGCTGCAACCGATATAACAATCAAGCCTATTGCCCTTAAGCCGAAAAAGTATACGCTTGCGGCCATAGCAGGAAGAAGCGCCAGGATAACCGTATGCATAATCTTTGGAATGTTCTCATCCCTGAGAAAATGGGGAGAAGAAGACACGATGAGTTTTTCCACTGGTTTTTCCTGAAGCTGTTTATCTTGAGTTTTTTCGTCCATAATTGATGAAAATTTCTAAACCCTAATGTCTAATTTCTAATGAATATCCAACAACTAGATTCTCAACCTCCCCCTGTCCCCCTCCATGAGGGGGATAAAGGGGGAGGATATTTGGTCATTTTATTAGAAATTAGGATTTAGAAATTAGAAATTTATTATACCTTCTCCTTTTCTCTCACCTTCACCTTCCCTACTCTTATCCACTGTAGAAGTGGTCTCTTAGAAGGACAGGTATAAGAACAGCAGCCGCATTCTATGCATACCAGACCGCCCCATGCTTTGAATTCATCCAGCCGGTAAAGCCGCGCCTGGTCTCCAATTTTGTATGGCATAAGATTTACCGGGCATACCTCAACACAGCTCGCACACCTTATGCAAGGCTGATATGCGTTGGGCTTTATCTCTTTCCCTGCCAGGACAGTGATACCTGATGTCCCCTTGATCACAGGCACATCAAGGGTGGTCTGGGCAATCCCCATCATTGGCCCGCCGTTCAATACCTCCCGCTCGCCATCAGTTGTAATACCACCGCATTGATTCAACACATCTTCAAAGCTTGTGCCTATGCGAACCAAAAGATTCTTCGGTTCTTTTACGCCATTGCCACTCACCGTTACTACCCTGTCAATCAAAGGCTTGCTATGTTTAATTGCCTCATACACAGCCATCGCTGTGCCAACATTATTAACCACAACACCGACATCCATGGGAAGCTTGCCAACAGGCACCTTTCTGTCCAGAATCGCTTTTATCAGCATCTTTTCAGCGCCCTGCGGATATTTGGTTTCCAGCGCAATAACTTTTATACCGGTATCTTTTGTAACTCTTTCCAGCGCTTCTATTGCATCTGGTTTATTTTCCTCTATGCCGATAAAACCATTCTCAACCCCTATGGCCTTCATCATGGCCTCCATGCCCCAGAATACCTTTTCAGGCTCTTCAACCATCAACCTGTGGTCAGATGTTAGATACGGCTCGCACTCACAGCCGTTAAGTATAAAGGCATCAATCTTTTTTTCCTTGGGCGGACTTAATTTAACATGGGTGGGAAATGCTGCCCCGCCCATGCCAACAATACCCATCTCTTTTATAATATGCTTTAATGCCTCCGCAGTAAGGGATTCCAGTTCAAGACCAATACCTCCGTTGCCCCATTCCTTTGCTGTGCCATCGCCTTCAATAATGACAGACAACACCTTGCCGCCGGCGGGATAGGGAAGTTTTTCTATGTCTTTAACCTTGCCTGAGATGGAAGAATGAACCGGGGCGGTAACAAAAGAGGTGGTTGTCTCCCCTATCTTTTGCCCCTCGGTTACCACATCGCCCTTTTTCACAAGAGGTTTACACGGGGCGCCGATATGCTGCTGAAGAGGAATTACTACCTTCGTTGATAGAACTGCCTTCTCTATCTTTTTGGTCGCCGTCAATTCTTTGTTATAAGAAGGATGTATACCGTGATTAAATGTTTTTAAGACCATAAAGGATATTTAAGCCCTCTATAAAAATAGGGTTAATAACTATCAATCTGACATGAAATTGTCAAGCTTTTTGCAACAGTTTTTACAATACTCTTTTACACTGCAAGAAACCAACCGTCAAGATTCTCGCAATAAAAAAACCGTCCCGGCTTTTTAGTTCGGAGTCGGGAGTTGAGAGTTTGGAGCATTTATTTTTACTCCTAACTCCTAATTCCTAAACTCATAACTAAAATGCCCAGACGGCCGGCCTATATTCAGATACTTCTGCTCCCCGGTGAATACCACCTTTATTCCGTCAGTTACAGAAGCCAACAGTAATTTTTAGTAAGAACTTTCCTGTTCAGAGAAGTGGTGGAATACTATCAAAATATTACTTTTCAAGTCAATACAAATTTCTCACTAAAAAACCATTGACTTAATTGACTTAACACCTTAGAATTGCTGCTAAACCCCATTAGAGAACAAGTTCTCTAACGATACTAGATGGCGGCTTTCTCTAATGGGGTAAAGCACTAATCTCCCGAATCCTAATTATGAACCGTAACACCACTCAACATAGTGAAGATTCACTTTTAAAACTCATGGACAGACTCTACCATGTGAAAGGATGGGATTTCCGCAACTATAAGGAAACAAGCCTCAAACGGCGCATATCAAAAAGACTCAGCGCCAACGATATCTCCTCCTATGAAGACTACCACAAAATACTCGACTCAAACCCTGCCGAGTATGAAAAGTTATTCTCAACTATCACGGTAAAGGTAAGCGAATTTTTCAGGGAGCCTGAGATCTTTGACTTGTTGGCACAGGAGATATTGGCTTCCGAGTTTTATGATAAAAAAGGACTCAGGGCATGGTGTTGCGGTTGCGCCTATGGTGAAGAGGCCTACTCCCTCGGCATACTTCTCCATGAATACTTAAAACCCGAAAGCCTGCAGGATATCAAAATATTTGCTACTGATATAGATAATGAGGCTCTTGAGGTAGGCAGGGCAGGAATTTACCGGAAGGAGCTTGTACATAATGTAAACAATGCACTGAGACAAAGACATTTTATCGAAACCGATAAAGGATATAAGGTGCGATACGACATACGGAATAGGGTAAGGTTTGGAAGAATAGATATTGTCAAAGACCCGCCGCTGTCAAAGATAGATATCCTCTTTTGCAGGAATCTATTCATATACTTTAACCATACCCTCCAGAAGACAGTACTGGAGAAGCTCAACTTCGCCCTGAAGCCGGGCGGCATCCTGGTTCTCGGCAAGGTAGAGATTCTGCCTGCACTCTTTGCATCTAACTATCAGGAAATTAAAGAGGGGAGCAGGGTATATAGAAAAGGGGGCAAGCCGTAATGAAAAGATTTTTAATAAATCTGATGGGTAATAGAACCATGGGTTTTAAATTCATCGCTGCTTTTACCCTGGTAATACTCATCCCTATGCTGCTTCTTGCCTACATTTCCTACCGCGTTATAGATGCACGACTCATCACCGACGCACAGCAAAAGATAGATATAGGCCTCAAGATTGCATGGACTGAATATAATATTCGCGCCGACCAGATGAGATACGGCATGATGCAGGCCGCATCTATGGATGAAATAAAAAACGCCATTAAACAGGGCAATAAGGAATATCTCAAAAGCATGATGATACGCTGGAAGAAAGAACGGCCGTATGTAGATATATGGATGGTTGTCAATACAGATGGAAAGGTTATTGCAAGGCTCAACAGCGATATTGCGGGCGATACGCTGGATATAAACAACCTCATTGAAAAGGCCATGCTGTCAGGAGAGCCGCAGATATCTACCGAGGTTATTAAAGAAGATATGCTGAAGAAAGAGAACCCTGAATTCCATAAGCAGTTTATTATTCCTGTCATATCAAGCCCTTTCATGGATGAATATAAAAGACCCGGCAAAAACATTGAGGATAATACCATGGCGCTTCTGGTTGCGACACCGGTGCATGGCGAATACCACAGCTTTATGGGAGCCATACTCACAGCAGATATCTTGAATAACGATGACTATATCCCGAACACTGTTGCTGATAAGGTACCCGGGCTTTTTACCACAATTGCTATGGACGGCCTTGGGATAGCTACCAATCTGAAAGACAGCAAAGGCCAGAACGCAAAGGGAACACTCCTTGCCAGCTCTGTCATGTCAGTAATAAAATCCGGCAGACCCATGAGGGGAGAACTGGATGCTCTGGGCAACACCTACATCTCCGCATTTGACCCAATAAAGGATAATAAAGACAGGGTAATAGGCTCTCTCTTTGTGGGCGTACCAAAGTCAAGCCTGTGGTCAATACAGATTCACAATGAGTTAATAATAGCCGTTGCAACCGGATTTGGCCTCATACTGGCGCTGTTTACAGCCTTTCTCGTCACCTCCAAGGTAACAAGGCCCCTGAAGGCTCTCAAACAAAATGCTGATGCCTTTGCACAAGGGAATATGGACGCACGGATAGAGGTAGATGTATCTGCCAACACAAAGGATGAGCTCAAGATACTGGCTCGGGCATTTAACATCATGATGGATCAGGTAAAGGCAAAATATGACGTGGAAAAACGGTATCTTAAAGAACTCGAAGAAAAAAATAACCAGCTTGGCGCAGTCAATGAGGAGCTTAGCAAAACCAATGAGGAGCTTGAAGTAACCTATGAAGAAACGCAGAGCCAGGCAGAAGAGCTCCATTCAGCCAATGAGGAACTCAGGCTTCTTAATGAAGACCTGGATCGAAAGAATAGAGAGCTTATCGAGGCAAACCTAGTAATAAAGAAAGATAAGGAAGAGCTTAAGACGGCAAAAGACAAACTCAGGCTTATATACGACGGCATAAAGAGTTACCTCCTTTTAGTTGATGAGGGCTGCACTATCCTTGAAGCAAACAGATATTTCATAGAAGACTGCAGACTCAAAGAACCTTCTGTCATAGGTAAAAAGCTCTACCATATTTTTGGTTTTAATGAAGAAGAATATTTAAAAAACTGCCCGGTAATCAAATCCATTCAAACCAGGGCGACTACCGAAATAGAGCTTACAACCAAAGATGGAAAGATATTGCATTGGCATTCATTCCCCCTCTTTGAGGCAGACGGAGGTCCACCTCATGCTGTTGTCTACATAGAGGACATTACAAAACAGCGCCTTCTCCTGCAAAGGCTGATACAGTCAGACAAGCTGTCCTCGCTCGGAGAACTTGTCTCCGGGGTGGCCCATGAACTGAACAATCCGCTTACGGCAATTATGGGATTTTCTGAACTCCTGCTTAATGAAGCTGCCAATGAAAAGACAGGGAAGCGGCTTAGGAATATTCATGAGTCCTCCCACATATGCAAACGCATTGTTGAGAACCTCCTGTCATTTGCCCGACAACACAAACCGGAAAAGAAATACTGTAATATAAATAAGATAATAACAGATACCATTGAGTTGAGGGCATATCAATTAAAGGTAGACAATATAGAGATAAAGCTTAACCTTGCGGCTTCTCTCCCAGAAACCATGATTGATGAACACCAACTCCAGCAACTGCTATTCAACCTCATAAACAATGCCCAATATGCTATCGCTGAACAAAGCAAAAAGGGGAATATTACGATAAGCACCATGCAAGAAGGAAAGAACCTGAGGATAGAGGTCTCGGACACGGGGCCAGGCATACCGAATGGCATTATCAGCAAGATATTTGATCCGTTCTTTACCACAAAAGCGGTCGGTAAAGGAACGGGCTTAGGGCTTAGTATTTCCTACGGTATCATAAAAGAGCATGGGGGAAATATATATGCAATGAGCACACAGGGTAAAGGAACTACCTTTGTGATGGAACTGCCGATTATTGAAAAACAAATCAAAGACCAAACAACTCCAGCCGACATAAACATACAATATAAAGTATCAGGCAAAGGGCGTCGGGCGCTTATACTTGATGATGAACCAACCATACTTGAATTGTTAAAGAAAGCACTGTCAGATGATGAATTTCATGTAGACACAGCCAGCCGCTCGGAAGATGCGCTTAAGATGTTTCAGAGGGCTAGCTATGATATTATAATCAGCGATATAAAGATGCCCGGTATGAGCGGGAAGGAATTTTATAGAACACTCAAATCCATAAGACCAGAGGCAGTCAACAATATAATCTTTATGTCCGGAGACAGTGCCAATCAGGAAACCGAGAATTTCTTA
>Ga0209642_10001988_pt1 | contig 13586 bp, 10 predicted proteins | sample RifCSP19_2_FD_184025 | JGI IMG/M metagenome (GOLD analysis project Ga0209642, IMG submission 184025) | Soil microbial communities from Rifle, Colorado - Rifle CSP2_sed 19_2 (SPAdes) (version 2) | ecosystem: Environmental > Terrestrial > Deep subsurface > Rock core/Sediment | place: Rifle... | reverse complement strand
CTCGACCTCGGGCGCGCTCCGGTGGGCAGCGGACCGTACCGCCTGGCCCGCTACCGGCCCGGCTCGTCGGTCGAGCTGGAGCGCCGGGACCCCGGCGGCGAGGGCGTCCCGCAGCTCGTCCGGGCCGTCGTCATGCGCGACCCGACCGAGGCTGTCACGGCGCTTCTCTCGGGCGAGATCGACTGGCTACCCGACGCCGCCCCCGAACTCGTGCCCGTCCTCGAGACGGACCCCACCGTGCGCGTCGCCGCCCGTCCCAGCGGCACGTATCGGGCCATCGTCTTCAACGTCCGCGACGGTCATCCCTTCGCTGATCCCCTCGCGCGCGAGGCCTTCGTGCGCTGCCTCGATCGGGAGGCGCTCGTCGCCGACGCCACGGCCGGCCGCGGCCAGCCCGCGCGCGGCCTCGTCGCCCCTGCCTCGTGGGCATTCCGCGATCGCGCCGAACGCGGCGCCGACGCGGTCGCCGCCCGGGCACTGCTGGAGACGGCCGGTTACCGCCTCGGTGCGGACGGCGTATACGCCCGCGATGGGCGGCGCCTCGCGGGCGAGCTGCTGGTGCGCCCCGGCCGCGCCGACCTGGCCGCCATGGCCGCCGCCGCGGCCGCACAGCTGCGGGGGTGCGGCATCGAGCTCGGCGTGCGCGAGGTCGGCTTCTCGCCCGACGTTGTGCTGCCCCAGCTCGAGTGGCCCAACGCGTTCGAGACGTTCCTGGCCACGCTCCGCACCGGCTCCGACCCCGGCGAGGACCTGGGCTGGCTGGCCTCCGACCGTGCCACGGGGCCCGACGACCCGGGCGACGCGAACTTCGGCGGTTGGCGGGATGAGATCACCGACGGGCTGCTCGCGCAGGGCGCCGCCACGCTCGACGCGCGCCGCCGCCGCACCGCGTACGGGGAGCTCCAGGACCGGCTGGCGGACCTCGTGCCCGTCTGGCCGATCGCGCACGAGATGGCCCACGCGGCGGTCTCGGTCCGCCTGCGCATCGGCGACGGGCAGGTCGATCCCTCTCTCATGACCTACGAGTCGGGCCTGCGCGAGTGGCGCATCGCGCCGCCCTGAGGCCGGGGCCGAACCCGAGTGTTCCTTGACACCCCGTCACAGGGCAACCCTATAATGCTGGCAGCCGTTCCGGGACCCGTCGTGGGAGACGTCTGCGCGCCTGTGCAGCCGTGGCGAGGGTCTCGAGGACGAGAGGGGACGATCCGGCGCCGCCACGGCCGCCCGACGTTCGGACACAGGAGGATGGAAGCCCATGAGTCTTCGGACTCGACGAGGCCTAGCCTTGCTCGCCACATTTCTCTTCGTGGCTGCAGCCTGCACGACAGGCGCGTCACCCACCCCGCAGCCGACCGCCACGGCCCCCGGCGCGACCGCCCCGCCGGCCGCCACTTCGGCGGACTTCAAGTTCGCCGTCGACGGTGAGCCCACCTACTTCTCGCTGGCCTACACGGACTTGCCCACGAGCTGGATCGTCGGCCTCCTCTACAACGGCATGTACCGCATCAACGATAGCCTCTCGGTGGTCCCGGACATCGCCACGGGCATGCCCGAGACGAGCGCGGACGGCCTGACCTGGACGGTCAAGCTGCGTGACGACGTCAAGTTCCACGACGGCAGCGCGGTCACCTCGGCGGACGTCAAGTTCACGTTCGACCTGGCGCTCTCGCCGAACTGCACCTACATCCCCGACTTCTGCTCCTCGATCGGTGACAACGTCGAGAGCATCGCGGCGCCGGATGCCACGACGATCGTGCTGAAGCTCAAGCTGAAGTACGCGCCGTTCCTCATCCAGCTCGCCTCGCCCATCATGCCCAAGGCCGCCGTCGAGGCGTCCTATGCGAAGTTCGCCGCCGCTGCGGGCGGCGCCGACACGGCCGCCGTCGCGGCCCTGGCGGACAAGATCTCCACGGCGACCGCCGCCGAGGAGTGCGGCAGCGATGCCCCGCCCGCGACCTGCGACCCGGCGACCTACGTCGCCGAGGCCGAGGCGATCCTAGGCCAGGCCGGCGTCACGCTGCCCGACAAGAATGCCTACCTGGCCGACGGTCAGCTCGATCCGAGCGCCTACGGCCAGGCGCTCATCGACCAGCTCAACGACTTGAACACGACGCTCGCCGCCGGCGCGACCGACAAGATCGCAGCGGCCTTCCGCCTCCTCGACTTCCAGCGGAATCCGATCGGCACCGGCCCGTACAAGTTCGGGAAGTACCTTGCGGGCCAGAGCGTCGAGCTGGCCAAGAACGAGAACTACCACTCGGTCGACGTCGGCCCGGCCAACGTCTTCATCCCCATCATCAAGGATGCGGCGACGGCCTCGGCGGCCCTCCAGCAGGGTGAGATCAACTGGCAGACCGAGGTCACCTCGGACGCGCTGGCGACCCTCAAGGGTGACGCCACCCTGGCCCTGTCGGAGTTCCCGGACTTTGGCTACTACTACATCGGGTTCAACCTCAAGGAGGGCAAGCTCTACGCGGACAAGGCCCTCCGCGAGGCGTTCGCGATGTGCATCGACCACGATCAGACCGTCTCGGTCGCCACCGAGGGCAACGGCATCCCGATCTACGCCAACGTGCCGCCGGCCTCGTGGGCCTTCAGCACGGACCTTCCGGCGTACACCTACGACGTGCCGGCCGCCAAGGCCAAGATCGAAGGGGCCGGTTGGACCTTGGGTGCCGACGGCGTCTACGCCAAGGATGGTGTCCGTCTCGCCTCGGATCTCTACGTCCGGCAGGGCCGGCCGCAGCGCGTCCGCTTCGCCTCGCTGGCCAAGGACCAGCTGGCGGAGTGCGGCATCGAGATCACGGTCAAGGAGGCCGACTTCGCGACGGTCCTCCTGCCGCTCCTCTCGTACCCCAACAATTTCGTCACCTATCTCGGCGGCTGGGGCACCTCGATCGATCCGGACGACTACTCGATCTTCCACTCGTCGAAGTGCACCACCAAGGAGAATCCGGACGACAACAACTTCATCTGCTGGAACAACCCCGAGGGCGACAAGCTCCTCGAGGAGGGTCGCCAGGAGCTCGATCAGGCGAAGCGCAAGGAGATCTACGGGAAGTTCCAGGTGCTCATCCACAACGATGTGCCCTATTACTTCCTGTGGGGCGACCTCGCCCACCGCGGGTACACGAAGAGCGTCTCGTCGAGCACCGGCACGATCAACCTGACCAGCCCGCTCGACTACTGGAACAACGACACCTGGGTCATCGAAGCCAAGTAGCGCACAAGCCCCCGGCCTAGCCGGGCGGAGGACGGTGGCGGCCATGCGGCCGCCACCGTCCTCGTTTATCCTCTGCGAGCCGTTCCACTCCGGGTGACGCGCCGGCCGGGCCGCGCCACTCCCGCAAGGTGAGCCATGGCGACGTACGTCCTCAGACGCCTCATCCAAGCGGTCCCCATCCTGCTGGGGATCGCGGTCATCTCGTTCATGATCATCTACCTCGCGCCGGGCGAGCCCATCGACCGCTTCCGGTCGGGTCGCGTCTCGCCCCAGACGATCGAGAACCTGCGCCGCCTGTACGGGCTGGACCAGCCGCTGCCGCAGCAGCTCCTGAGCTGGATGGTCGCCTTCTTCCAGGTATGGCGCGTGGACGCCTGGGGCTACTCCTTCACCGACGGCCAGCCGGTGATCACGAAGATCGCCGCGCGGGTGCCCTACACGCTCGAGCTGATGGGCACCTCGCTCTTCCTGACCGTCATCATCGCCATCCCCGTGGGGGTGCTGGGGGCGGTCCGCCAGTACAGCTGGGCGGACAAGATCATCATGGTCCTGGCCACCATCGGCTACGCCATGCCCACCTTCTGGCTGGGCCTCGTGCTGAAGTTCGTCTTCGCCATCAGGCTCGACCTCTTCCCGCTCTTCGGACGGCACACCTACGGCGACGACAGCATCGGCGACCTGGTCTGGCACCTCGTGCTGCCGGTCATGACGCTGACCATCGTGTCGGTGGCGGGCTGGAGCCGCTACATGCGCTCCTCGATGCTCGAGGTCCTGCACCAGGACTACGTGCGCACGGCCCGCGCCAAGGGCCTGCCCGGCTCGCGCGTCCTCTTCAAGCATGCCCTGCGCAACGCCCTCATCCCCATCGTGACCCTGTTGGGACTCACCATCCCCTCGCTGTTGGTCGGCGCGGCCGTCACCGAGGCGGTCTTCGCCTGGCCCGGCCTGGGCGGCATGGGCGTGACCGCGGTCATCGAGCGCGACTACCCGGCCGTGCTCGCCTTCGTCATGGTCGGCGGCGCCATGGTCATCCTGGGCAACCTCCTGGCGGACGTCCTCTACGCGTTCGTCGACCCGCGCATCAAGTACTAGGAGGGGGATCGGTGGAGAGCACGCAGCTCGGTCAGATCCCGGCCAAGGCCACCACCGGCGCGGGTCAAGGGGCCGTCGACGAGGTCGACCTGACGCCGGTCCGCACGTACTGGCAGCTCGCCCGCCAGCGCTTCATGCAGCACTCCCTCGCGGTGGTCGGCCTCATCGTGATGGCCATCCTGGTGACGCTCGCGCTGGTCGTCCCGACCATCACCGGGAGCCTCTACGCGAAGACGAGCCTGTCGCTGGCCAACCATCCTCCGTCCCTCCTGAACCCCTTCGCGCCGCTGGGCTATGACAGCATCGGCATGAACGTCTTCATCCGGCTGGTCAAGGCGCTGCAGACGTCCCTCTTCGTGGGCTTCTCGGCAGTGAGCATCATCGTCGTCGTGGGCATCACGGTCGGCGCCATCGCCGGCTACGTCGGCGGGGCCGTGGACAACCTCCTGATGCGCCTCGTGGACGTCGTCCTGTCGTTGCCGAGCTTCTTCCTCATCGTGATGATGGTGGCCCTCTTCGGCACGGGCAACGCCATCGTGGTCATCGTGGCCATCGGCATCGTGGGCTGGACGACCGCCGCGCGACTCGTGCGCGCCGAGTTCCTCTCGCTGCGCGAAACGGACTTCGTGCAGGCGGCCCGGGCACTGGGCGCCGGCGACCGGCGCATCATCGTGCGCCACATGCTGCCGGCGGCCATGGCGCCGGTGGTCGTCGCCGCCACCCTGGGCATCGCCGACTCCGTGGTCGTGGAAGCCACGCTCTCGTTCCTCAGCTTCGGGATCTCGCCACCGGAGGCAAGCCTGGGCAACATGCTCACCAACGCCCAGGAGTTCTTCTACCGGCAGCCCATCCTGATCCTCTACCCCGGGCTCACGCTGATCCTCGTCGTCCTCGCGGCGAGTTTCATGGGCGACGGCCTGCGGGATGCCCTCGACCCGCGCCAGCGGGTGAGGAAGTAGGGGCATGACCGTCCACAGATCGGATCGACCCCTCCTCGAGATCCAGGACCTGCGCACCCACTTCTTCACCCAGGACGGCACCGTCAAGGCCGTCGACGGCGTCTCGTATGAGATCGGCGACGGCAAGACCGTCGGCGTCGTCGGCGAGTCGGGCTGCGGCAAGAGCATCACCGCCCTGTCGGTGATGCGGCTCATCGAGCAGCCCGGCCGCATCGTGGGCGGCTCCGTCCTGTTGCGTGGCAGGGACCTGCTGAGGGTCGACGACGCCGAGATGCGCGACATCCGCGGCAACCAGATCAGCATGATCTTCCAGGAGCCGATGACCAGCCTCAACCCCGTCTACACCTGCGGCGATCAGATCTCCGAGGCCGTCTCGCTGCATGAAGCCGTCGGCCGCCGCCAGGCATGGGAGCGCGCCGTCGAGATGCTCCAGCTGGTCGGTATCCCCGATCCTGCCCGCCGGGCGAAGCAGTATCCCCACGAGCTGTCGGGCGGCATGCGCCAGCGGGTCATGATCGCCATGGCCCTCAGCACGAACCCCGAGCTGCTCATCGCCGACGAGCCGACGACGGCGCTCGACGTGACCATCCAGGCCCAGATCCTCGAGCTCATGAAGAGCCTGCGGGAGCGCAACCGGATGGCCATCATGCTCATCACCCACGACCTCGGGGTGATCGCCGAGATGGCCGACGACGTCGTCGTCATGTATGCCGGCCAGGTGGTCGAGCAGTCCGACGCCGACACGGTCTTCGCGAAGCCCCACCATCCCTACACGACCGGCCTGCTGGCCTCGATCCCGCGGCTGGGCGAGAAGCGCCAGCGCCTGGAGGTCATCCAGGGCGTCGTGCCCAACCCGCTGAATCTGCCCAAGGGCTGCCTCTTCAAGCGCCGCTGCCCGCACGCGATGCCCGTGTGCGACACCCCGCCGCCGCTCCAGGAGATCGCCCGCGGCCACCTCTCGCGTTGCTGGCTGACCCCGGCCGGCGAGCCCCCGGCCGTCGGGCCGGAGGCGACCGGCGAGCTGGCCGAGGCGGCTGCCTCGGCTCTGCAGGCGCCGGCGTGAGCGGCCAGACCTGGGCGGACGGCGCGGCCATCGAGCCGATCGAGGCGAGCGCGTCGCTGGTGCGCGCGAACGGCGGGGCCGGCAGGGTGCTCCTGCGGGCCGAGCACGTCGTCAAGCACTTCCCCATCCGGGGAGGGCTGCTCGGCGTGACCACCATCGGCGCCGTGCGCGCCGTGGACGACGTGAGCTTCGAGGTCCGTCGCGGGGAGACGCTGGGCCTCGTGGGCGAGTCCGGCTGCGGCAAGACGACGCTGGGCAAGGTCATCCTGCGCCTCATCCCGGCCACCAGCGGCCAGGTGTACGTGGACGACCGGCCGCTCTTCGACCTCAACGCCACCCAGCTCAAGGAGGCGCGTCGCGACCTCCAGGTCGTCTTCCAGGATCCCTACGCCAGCCTGAACCCGCGCATGACGGTGGGTGAGATCGTCGGCGAGGGCCCGCTCGTGCACGGCCTCACCGACAAGGCCAAGCGCGAGGAGCTCGTGCGCGAGCTGCTGGCCAAGGTGGGCCTCAACCAGAGCCACATCCACCGCTACCCGCACGAGTTCTCGGGCGGCCAGCGGCAGCGCATCGGCATCGCCCGGGCGCTGGCCCTGAATCCCGAGTTCATCGTCTGCGACGAGCCGGTCAGCGCGCTCGACGTCTCCATCCAGAGCCAGGTGCTGAACCTGCTCGACGACCTGCAGCAGGAACTGGGCCTGACCTACCTGTTCATCGCCCACAACCTCGCCGTCGTCGAGCACATCAGCGACCGCGTCGGCGTGATGTACCTGGGCAAGCTCGTGGAGCTGGCCGACGTGGATCCGCTCTACGCCGCTCCCAAGCACCCCTACACGGTGGCGCTGCTTTCGGCCGTCCCGGAGCCGGACCCCCGGCGGCGCAAGAAGCGGCTCGTGCTCAAGGGCGACGTGCCCTCGCCGGCCGCGCCGCCGGAGGGCTGCCGCTTCAACACGCGCTGCTGGCTGCGCGAGCAGCTGGGCAACCCGGAGCGCTGCGAGACGGAGGAGCCGGTCTTCCGCGACGTCGGTGCGGGACACCTCGTCGCATGCCACTTCAGCGAGGAGGTCACGCCGCAGGCCATCGCCAGCGCTGCGGAGCGCCAACTACCAGTCATCGGCGCCTGAGGACCGGCCTCGAACCCCACATCGTGCGTCCCTGGAGGTGACGGACGCGTATCGGCATGGCATCATTCGGCACGGTCGCGGCGCCGCCCCCGGGCGGTCTGACCGGACCTAGAGGAGGAGAAGGATGAGACGAACTCGATTCGGTGTGCTGCTGGTCGCGGCGGGCCTCCTGGTGGGAGCCTGCACGACCGGAGCATCCCCGACCCCAGCCGCCACACCCGCGCCGACGGGCGCCGCCACACCCGCGCCGACGACGGCCCCCGAGGAAACCCCCAAGGCCGGCGGCACGCTCATCGTGGCCCTGCCCGGCGACATCTCGCGCACGGACTCGGCGCTCATCGACGACAGCAACTCGTCGTACGTCATGAACCAGGTCATGGAAGGCCTCGTGGGGCTCAAGCCCGGCTCGGCGAGCGAGGTCATCCCGGTGCTCTCCGAGAGCTGGACCATCTCCGAGGACGCGCTGACGTACACGTTCAAGCTGCGCACGGGCGTCAAGTTCCATGACGGCACGGACTTCAACGCCGACGCCGTGAAGTTCAATTACGACCGCTGGCTCAACATCCCCGACGCCTATTCGAAGCTCGAGTACACGTACTACCTCGACGTGGCGCTGCGGCCCGTGGTCGACTCGGTCACCGTCAACAGCCCGACCGAGGTGGCCATCAAGCTGACGGCGCCGAACTCCGCCTTCCTGACCACCCAGACCCTGGTGCCGTTCTTCATCTCCAGCCCGGCCGCGCTCGAGCTGGGCAAGGCGAGCGATCCCGATTTCGCCAACAACACCTACGCGCAGGGCGGCGCCGGGGCCATGACCGGCACGGGCCCCTTCAAGTTCAAGGAGTGGGTCCCGGGTGACCATGTCACGCTCGAGAGGAACGCCGACTACTGGGACGCCACGCACGCGGCATATCTCGATGGCATCGTGTTCCGGGTCTTCCCAGACTCCACCTCGACGCTCAACGCCCTGCAGGCGGGTGAGATCGACTTCACCCAGACGCTCTCGCCGATCGACGGCAAGACCGTCGAGGGTGACGCCACGCTGCAGGCCATCGACCGCGGTGGCTCGTGCAACCTGTTCAACCTGTCGATCAACCAGACGCACAAGCCGTTCGACAACCTGAAGATCCGCCAGGCCGTGGCCTACGCCGTCAACAAGCAGTCGATCATCGACACCTTCTATGCCGGCCAGGCGGTCGTGGCGGACAACTGGATGCCGCCCGGGTTCTTCAGCTACAAGGCGCTGAACCTGCCCACCTACGACCCCGAGAAGGCCAAGGCGCTCATCGCCGAGTCGGGCGTGACCGACCTCCTTAGCTTCGACTTCTGGTACCCGTCTGACGTGGCCCGGCCGTACATGCCGGACCCGAAAGGTGAGTTCGAGGCCATCCTGCGCGACCTCGAGGCGGTCGGCTTCAAGCCGAACCCCAAGACGGCCACGTGGCGCCCCGATTACCTCTCGGCCGAGGCCGGGGGCGACTACCCGCTGTGGCTCATCGGCTGGACCTGCGACTGGGCGGGCCCGGACAACTTCCTCAGTACGGCGTTCTTCGGCTACCGAGAGCGGAGCGACAACACGTTCGGTCCGAACGAGGAGTTCGGCTACAAGAACGATGCGATGTGGCAGGCCATGGACAACGCGCTCAAGACGAACAGTCTCGACAAGGCCAAGGAGTACTGGCAGCAGGCCCAGGATTTCCTCGCGGCCGACATGCCGAGCGTTCCCATGCTGAGCTCCAAGCCGCCCGCCGCGGCGCAGCTCTACGTGAAGGGCTTCGTGCCCAACTCCACGTTGACCGAGCTGTTCAACACGGTCTGGCTCGCCGACCACTAGCCTCCGCACGCCGGCCGTCCACGTTGGACGGACCGGCGGTGGCAGCGATCCGCAGCTCGATCCCCCGGGGCCCTCGCGGCCCCGGGGGATCGTCCCATCGAGGCACGCAGGACCGTCCGTGACCAAGTACATCGTTCGACGTCTGCTCGGCGCGATCCCGGTCCTCTTCGGTCTGTCCATCGTCCTCTTCGCCTTCATCCACCTCATCCCGGGCGACCCGGCGACGGCCATCCTGGGCCAGCACGCCACGGCCCAGCGCATCGCGGAGATGCGCGAGTACCTCGGACTCGACGATCCGCTCCCCGTGCAGTACGTCGACTATCTGGCTGGGCTGCTGCAGGGCGACTTCGGCAGAAGCTTCATCAACAACCAGCCGGTCCTGGGGGAGTTCCTGCGCCGCTTCCCGGCCACCGTCGAGCTGACCATCGCGGCCATGATCTTCGCGGTCGGGGTGGGCATCCCCCTCGGCCGCTTCGCGGCTCGCTACGCCCAGCGCTGGCCGGACGGCGCCGTGACGATCCTCTCCCTGCTCGGCATCAGCATCCCGGTCTTCGTGCTGGGCCTGACGCTCCAATACATCTTCGCGGTGCAGCTCAAAGTGCTACCCGCGTCGAGCCGCATCGACGCTCGTCTGCAGCTCGACCTGCAGACGAACTTCGTGCTCATCGACGCCTGGCTGCACGCGGGCTGGACGTTCGACGAGAAGGTCGATGCGTTCGTCGACGGCGTCCGCCACCTGGTCCTGCCGGCGATCGCGCTGGGCTCCATCCCGCTGGCCATCATCACGCGCATCACGCGTGCCTCGGTCATCGAGGTCGCCAACGAGGACTACGTGCGCACGGCGCGCGCCAAGGGCCTCACCGAGCGGCGTATCGACGGACGGCACATCATGCGCAACGCCTGGCTGCCGGTGGTGACGGTCATCGGCCTCCAGGTCGGCGGCCTGCTCGCCGGCGCGGTCATCACCGAGACCGTCTTCGCCTGGAACGGCGTGGGGCGCTGGATCGTCGACGCCATCGGTAACCGCGACTACTTCGTGGTGCAGTCGACGATCCTCATCTTCGCCCTCATCTTCCTGATGGTGAACCTTATCGTGGACATCGCCTACGCCTTCCTCAACCCGCGCATCCGGTACGCCTGAGATGGCCAGCGGAACCGTCGCCGTAGTCCGCGTCGCGCCCCGCGCCAGCCGCGGCCTGTGGGGCGACGCCTGGCGGCGTCTCCTGCGCAACAGGCCGGCGCTGCTGGGCTTCGTCTTCATCGGGGTCTTCGTCGGCACCGCGGTCTTCGCGCCCCTCCTCGCGCCGCACGACCCGGGCGCCCTGTACCCGCCGCGCCGCACGACCCGGGCGCCCTGTACCCGCCGCCGCCCGATGCGAGCTCGGGCGCGACGGGGCCGTATCCGCCCCGTCCGGAGCACCTCATGGGCCAGGACCTGCAGGGCCGCGACGAGTTCACCCGGGTCGTGTACGGCGCGCGGATCAGCCTCCTCGTCGGGCTCGGTTCGGTCATCTTCGGCGTGATCATCGGCGGCTTCGTGGGCGCCATCGCCGGCGCGGCCGGCGGGCGCGCGGACAACGTCCTGATGCGCGTGGTGGACGTCCTGCTGGCCATCCCGGGCATCCTGCTGGCCATCGGCATCGTCGCATGGCTGGACCGCGGGCTGCCCCAGATCACGATCGCCGTCGCGGTCACCAATGCCCCGATCTTCGCGCGCCTTCTGCGGGGCGGCCTGCTCGCCATCCGGGAGTCCGATTACGTCCTCGCAGCCCGCTCGGTGGGCGTCCCGACCCGCCGGCTCCTGCTGCGGCATATGTTGCCCAACTCCCTGACGCCGATCATCGTGGCCGCCACCCTGGCCCTGGCCACGGCCATCATCGACGTAGCCGGCCTGGGCTTCCTCGGCCTCGGCCCGCCCGATCCGCGCACGCCCGAGTGGGGCACGATGCTGACCGACTCGACGAAGTTCCTGCGCGCGGCGCCCTACCTGATCTTTTTCCCGGGTCTCGCCATCGTCATCAGCGCGGTCGGCTTCAACCTGCTGGGCGACGGGCTGCGCGAGTCGCTCGACCCGCGGCTGAAGAAGTAGGGCGCGATGGCACTCCTCTCGGTCGACGGCCTCGTCGTCCGCTTCCGCACCCACGAGGGCACGATCCACGCCGTGAACGGCGTCTCGTTCGACCTCGATGAGGGCGAGACGCTGGGCATCGTGGGCGAGTCGGGTTGCGGCAAGAGCGTGACCAGCCTGGCCATCATGCGCCTGTTACCCAAGCCGGCCGGGCGCATCGAGGGCGGCAGCGTCCGCTTCGACGGCCAGGACCTGCTCGCGTGCAGCGAGGCCGAGATGCGTGAGATGCGCGGCCGCGACATGGCCATGATCTTCCAGGACCCCATGACCAGCCTCAACCCCGTGCTGACCATCGAGGAGCAGATGGTGGAGACCATCCAGGCGCATCGCAAGGTGGGGAACGAGGAAGCCCGGGCGCGCGCCATCGAGCTGCTGACCATCGTCGGCATCCCCGAGCCGGAGAACCGCCTGCGCGCGTTCCCCCACCAGTTCAGCGGCGGCATGCGCCAGCGCGTGATGATCGCCATGGCCCTCGCCCTCGCGCCGAAGCTGCTCATCGCCGACGAGCCGACGACGGCCCTGGACGTGACCATCCAGGCGCAGGTGCTGGAGCTGCTGCAGCGGCTCACCACCGAGACCGGCACGGCCGCCATCCTCATCACCCACGATCTGGGCGTGGTCGCCGGCATGACGCAGCGCATCAACGTCATGTACGCCGGCTACATCGTCGAGGCAGCGCCCACCGCCGAGCTGTTCGCGAAGCCGTCGCATCCCTACACCGTGGGCCTGCTGCATTCGATCCCCCGCCTCGACGCGGTGCAGGGTGAGGAGCTCATTCCCATCGAGGGCGCGCCCCCGGACCAACGCCGCGCGCCGGTCGGCTGCCCCTTCGCGCCGCGCTGCGCCTGGCGGCTGCCGGACTGCTGGACCACGAACCCGCCTCTCGTGCCGGTGCGCGCCGCCGAGGCCGTCGTCACGACGGGGCCCGGCGCGACCCACCGGGTGGCATGCCACAACTCGCCGACGCCCGGGGAGGCGGCCGCCGGCAGGCCGTTGCGCGAAGGTTTCGTCGCCGCGCCGCCCCCGTCGGCCGTGGCCGACGAGCTGGCGGTGGTCGTGCCATGATCGCCGCACCGCCGCTGGTCGATGGCCCCTTCGCGCCGCGCTGCGCCTGGCGGCTGCCGGACTGCTGGACGACGAACCCGCCTCTCGTGCCGGTGCGCGCCGCCCAGGCCGTCGTCACGACCGGGCCCGGCGCGACCCACCGGGTGGCCTGCCACAACCCGCCGACGCCCGGGGAGGCGGCCGCCGGCCGGCCGCTGCGCGAGGACTTCGTCGCCGCGCCGCCCCCGTCGGCCGTGGCCGACGAGCTGGCGGTGGTCGTGCCATGACCGCCGCACCGCCCCTGGTCGATGGCACGCCGCTGGTCGAGGTGGAGGCGCTCAAGGTCTACTTCCCGATCAAGCAGGGCGTCATCATCGAGCGCCACATCGGCGACGTGCGGGCCGTGGACGACATCTCGTTCTCGCTGCGCCGGGGCGAGACGCTGGGGCTGGTCGGTGAGTCGGGCTGCGGCAAGACGACGGCCGGTCGCGCCGTGCTGCGGCTGTACGAGCCGACCGCGGGGACGGTCCGCTTCGACGGCGTCGACGTGACGCGGCTCAAGGGCGAGGGGCTGCGCCACATGCGCCGCCGCATGCAGATGATCTTCCAGGATCCCTACTCCAGCCTCAACCCGCGGATGACCGTCAACGGCATCGTGTCTGAGCCCCTCGAGGTCCACGGCGAAGGCGGGACGGGCGCCGAACGCCGCGAGCGCGTGGGCGACCTCCTGGCCACGGTCGGGCTCGACCCGGAGTTCGGGATCCGCTACCCGCACGAGTTCTCGGGCGGCCAGCGCCAGCGCATCGGCATCGCCCGGGCACTCGCCCTCAATCCCGACCTGATCGTGGCCGACGAGCCGATCAGCGCCCTCGACGTGTCCATCCAGGCGCAGATCCTCAACCTCCTGCAGCGCCTCCAGGACCGGCTCGGGCTGACCTACCTCTTCATCGCCCACGACCTCTCCGTCGTGCGCCACATCAGCGACCGGATCGCGGTGATGTACCTGGGGCGCATCGTCGAGGTCGCGCCGTCGCGCGAGCTGAACCAGCGGCCGCTCCACCCGTATGCGGTCGCGCTCCTGTCCGCCATCCCCATCCCCGATCCGGCGGTCGAGGCACG
>Ga0209642_10001987_pt1 | contig 13588 bp, 12 predicted proteins | sample RifCSP19_2_FD_184025 | JGI IMG/M metagenome (GOLD analysis project Ga0209642, IMG submission 184025) | Soil microbial communities from Rifle, Colorado - Rifle CSP2_sed 19_2 (SPAdes) (version 2) | ecosystem: Environmental > Terrestrial > Deep subsurface > Rock core/Sediment | place: Rifle... | reverse complement strand
TAACCACGGCTCCAAACGCTGTCGTCTGAGTCCGCCAAAGCTGGGTGCCCTTCACCAAGTAGACAAAGGCGGCGCCTGACGAGTCTACCCACTCGGTCATGGCGGCGTAGTCGGTCTTAGGGTTGGAGATGTCGGTAGGCGTATCTACTGTAGAGAGGAGAGGGGGCGTTAGCTGCCCTGGAATGAAGCTGTCGTTACGTCCAAACCAGTAGCCGGTGAGTCCGCGCAGGCTGCGGGCCCCCTCGCGCCGCCGCCAGACGCCCACGCCGCCGGAGAAGTCCGAGCGGCGCATGACCCACTGGTCGGCGCCCGCACTCTCCAGAATCTCAGCGGCGTCTCGGAGGGGCACAAGGATTACCTCATCAGCCGCGTGACGATACGGCGCGGCCGTACAAACCGCTTCGCCACGCGGTCGGCATCGCGCTTTAGTTCAGCCGTCCTAGCAAGCCAGGAGGCGGCTTCCTTGTCGCCGCGCTCGGTCCTCATACGCTGGGCGATGTTATGGAGGAGACGCCAGGCGGCGGCGTAGGTCACGTAGTCGTCAGGGCAGTCGGTGGTATTAGTAGCTGCCGTCGCGTCTGTCGTCAGGGCGTCGTAGAACGCCTGCTCCTCGCAGAGAAACAAGTCGGAACCCACGGTGCGGTCGAAGCGAACAGCCACGCCCAGGTAAGAGTCATGTGTGGGCACGGCGTGAGGGTACGGGTTCCGCGTCCAGGACTCCGGCGAGTCAATGTCCAAGCGCTCCGTGACCCTGAAGACCTGCCCCACTTGGGCCTCGCCGCTTACGCGGGTCGGCAGAGGCAAGCGGCTCGTATCGTTCGGCCACATGGCAGCCATAGCAACATACGTGCGGCCGCTGGTCGTGTTGTTGTTGATCCTGATCTCTACGCGGTCGCAGTTGTCAGGAACGGTGAAGCTGGCCTTGAGGAACTGCCAGTCGGAACCGGACGACTGAAGACCCGTGACTGAGAGCGTATCGCCGCTCGTGGTAATGTTGGCGCTGTTCGCCAGGTCCCGGATGGTGACAGTGGCGGTTGTCGCGGCTGCGGTTCGCATGAGGACAGCAACATGCCACTGCCGGTTCTCGCTCACCGGGATCGCTTGGTAGAAATAGTCATTTGCGGTAGTAGCGAACCAGTCTAGGAAGTAGCGCCCAAACTTGAAAGGGAAGGTAAACGCTTGAGGAGCTAGAACGGTGTTCTTGGTCCCGGCGCTCACAGACCAGCCGGTGTTAGCCTGGCAATCGGAGTCGGCCAGCATGGAGAGCGGCGTGAGCTTCCAGTAGTGGCAGAAGCGGGTCAGGGCCTCGTTGATGGCGATATCCACGTCGCCTACGGCCCGCACAGGCAGATGCCAGACTTCACCCTGCTCGGCGCTTATGTCTGAGGTTCGAATCGTGATACCGGGGAGGCTGAAAGCGGGCGAGACGGTGAGAGTCCCTGTCGTCCGGTCAAACTTAGTGACAAAGGATTCCTCGCCCTCGCCGGGACTCGCCACGGGGATCATGCGGACAGGGCAGCCCTCCTCGAAGTTCTCCCCGTAGGTGGCGAGGTTGGCCGTCGCCTTGTTTGCCGAATCACGCCCTGCGATGATGGTCGTCGTCGTGCCGCTGGTCGTGCAGGTGAACTTCCGCCCCAACTGGGTGAGCCCCATGATGCCGACACGGGTGCTATCGCCGGCGCGGATGACGCGGCGGGTAATGCTCACCGGCTCTTCTTCTTTCCCGTCACGCCCTTGATCTTCCCCTTGTTCTCACTGGCGTAGAAGACGCGCTTACCCTTCGCAGCCCCGTACTCGGCCGCCATCGCCGCCTTGATCTTGCGGCCCTTCTTCGTGAGGGGCACTATCGCTTACCCTTCCTCTGGTTCGGGTTTGTCGTCGGGGACGGCTGCTTCCCCTTCTTCTTGCCCTTCTGCTTCTTCTTCTTGCCCACTAGGCGCCCCGTACCTTCCGTAGCCGAGGATTACGACGCTTTGCTGCCGGGCTTGCCTTTCGCGCCCCGGCAGCCACAGCGGCCGCCCCGCGCTTCAGGTCCCCGCCGTAGCTCTTGGCTGCCTGGGCGGCGGCGGCCTTGAACCCGATGTGCTTTACGGGGGCCCGCTTCTTCGCCACGTCACTTGCCCTTCCGCTTCCGCACGGCCTTCTTCCCGCCCTTCGGGGCCATCGGCTTCGTGCCGCCCATCATCTGAGCGTGTTGCGCGTCGGACATCATGTGGCCGTTCATCTTGTGCTTGCCGTGCTTCATGCGGTTCTCCTATTCGTACCAGACATGCGCCCAATCCAGGTTAACGCGGTTGGTCCCTCCCGCCACCACTGAGGCGCTGAAGGCCGTGGGAAACAGGTCGGGAACCAGCGTTATTGAGCCCTGGAGAACGGCGTCAATATACCAGTCTACAGTGCCGCTGGCATTGGCCACGATCTTCCAGTGGTGATAGGTCGTGTCTACTAGGGCCCCCACGTCCGCATAAGTGGTGGTGCCAGGTGTGCCGCGTATGGCGAAGTTGGTCGCGTCACTGTAGATGAAGGCGATGTGATTAGTCGCAGTCAGACTGCTTCCGGTACTAAGGCCAAAGCCACTCGTGGTCTCAGCGACGCTGTTGACGCTGAAGTTACCGAAGACCTCCAGGCACAACTTCGTCGGCATGTAGCCCAGGAATTGGCTTGCCTGAAGGCCGTGCCCGTAGTCGCCGAAGATCGACGGCCCTAAGAGTAGGTCGCTGCCGGCGTCGAGGGCGGCAATGGTAGGTGTTCCAACATCAGCCGACGAGAGCAGGTCGCCTAAGCTGCCTGCCGTTAGGGTAATGGAGGTAAGGGTCCAGCCCCAGTCAGTCGCTATGAGTTCATCACCAGCGGCACCAGCCATTGTGGGACCGAAGTTTACCCAGAAGTCAGTCCCCGGTTCCCGCGTCCAAAGAGCCGGTCTGGTTATATGCTGGCGGAGGTTGTGTGCGACTCGGACAAGCCCATGACCCTTGGGGGGGGCCAGTTCCGTTGCCATGTCCGTATCTCCTTAACTCTTCTTTTCGTGGCTCCTCATGTGACCCGCTAGAGCAACGCGGGCTCCTAAAACCTTCCCGCACTCAGGGCAGGGAAAGTCGGTATCGGTACGTGCGGCGGCCCTGGCAATCCCCAGCGTAGCTTCTAACTGCTTCTCCTGTCGCGCCTCGCGGACCTGCTCCTTCTGGTCGTCAAGGTATTCGTTGTAAGCAGCCCACTCTTGCTTATGCCGGTGCTGGGCGTGAATCCGCTTCGCATGTTGATTTGCCAGGTGAGCGGCAGGGCAGTGGGTCCCGCCAAGACCGATCTCGCCCAGGATTGAACGCTCAGGGCTCTCGGGGTGAAGGAAACACCTGATCTGACCCTTCCTGTGCTCCGGCGCCAGCCGCGCATCAGATGTGAAGGCGTAGCGGCCATCGGTCAGGCGGTTCTGGAGAACCCGGTTCACCATGTACTCCGGGATTGAGATCGGTTCCCCGTTCAACATGGAGTACAGGGTAACGACTTTCCGAGGGGAGGCATCCAAGAAAATGATACCGCTGCGTTCAGCATCGACCGAGAGTTGCCCTAATTGCCCCCTAAGATCACGGGCCTTCTCCGCTCGTTCGGCTACATCCTGTGTCATGCTCGCACCCCCTGTCGAAGTCGCCTTCTAGCTACAGTCGAGTCGTAAGCGTTCCTCTGCACTGAAATGCCAGGTCCGAACTGACTCCGATTGGCAATCCATTCCTGGTTCTCTTCCACCTGGCGCAGAATGCCGGCGATGAGTGTGCTTTGGGCTAGCCTCTCTTTGCGCCGCAAGGCCCATTTCAGATCGTGCCGGTGTCGCTCAGCCAGCTCCTGAAGTTGGCCTACCGAGTCATCACCGAAGCTAGGGATGAGCAAGGGTGGAATTTCATCAAAGTCCTCAGCTGGACCGAAATCCGTCTCCCAATGGGCAATCCTGTCACCGCGCACAACGCTCACTGTTTGAACCCAGCGGAGCCGAATACTGCCATCAGGCATAGGCACCTGCTGGGGCCGCTCCAAGAGACCCCAGCAGGGCTCGTCTTTTGAGGTAGACAGAGTGATCGCTTTAACCCTGGACAAGCGACCTCCGGCTGGCTAGATTGATCGCTCTCCATTCGCCGCCAAAGCAGACGAAGAGGGGCACAGACTTCGACCGCCCACGCGGGCGCAACTCGTCTCTGGCGCTGTACTCAGTACGGATGTCTTGCACCAGGCGGCCCTGCTTGCGGGCTAGTTGCCTGTACCAGATGGCCTTGGGCATCTCGGCTTCACCGTTCCAGTCAGCGGGTTCCGTAACCCAGCCCTTCGTGTTCCCATCGAGATAAGCAGGCGTAACCCTGACAAACTGTGGGAACATCCGGTAAATCTCGGCCCAGATGCAGCACATCCTGACTTCCAGGGTTTCGGCGATGTAGGGATTAGTCCACATGCCGATACGCTGGTAAGTGCAGTCGCAGAGATCGTCCTGACAATCCCAGAACGTGTCAGGAAAGGTGCCCGCAAAGAGGGCGGCCAGGATGTCGCTCTCCACCTGGGGAGCAAGTCCTGTCTCGGTTGTCATCGCTTCACCTGCTTCGAGTGCTTCTTCTGCTGGTGGCGGGACATAGCCGCAGCAACCGACTTGGCGTCAGGACCGGATGCCTCCTCACCACAAGCCGGACATCGCTGGAGATTCTGCGGAGCCATTCTATGTCTCTACGTTGTTAATGGTTCCGGCAGCGATGATCTTCTGGACGGTCGTGTCGTTGGCACCCACGCCACCAGCGGTCGTAATCGCACCAGCGGGCTGTGTCGATGACCTGAAGACAGCCCAGGCCAAGGGCTGCGTTGTCGCGAAGTTGCTGACCGTGCCCAGGCGTAGGTTGCCCACCGTCGCGCGCAAGTCGCCCGCGCTATTGACCAAGTTCCCTGTCGTCTGCGTGATAGTCGTAGCGAATGTGGCAGCCACGTCAACCGCCAGATCGTTGGCATCGAAATCAAAGGCTTCGGTGCCGTTGAAGACGGCTGCCAGGCGTCCGTTGATTTGGTCGTGGTGCCAACCCTTGTGCCTGCTGGATACAGATGTCGCCTTGTAGGGCATTTACCTATCCCTCCTTAGCGGGGTAAGCCCGCACTTGATAAGGTGGCGGGGCCTGATTCGGGCTCAGGCCCCAGAAGCCCTCTATTCAGTTGCTAGTCGTACCGCCAGTCCCTACCCCCCTGTCCCTCGAAGTAGTCGATCTCCAGGGTCCGTGTGTTACCAGACCTGTTCTCGATGATTAGGCAGGCGAAGAACAGGTCTGTGGGAGTCAGCAGGGTTCCGCTGCTGAACCGCTTGATGAGACGCATCTTGTTCATGCTGTTGCTGTCCGCGTGACCTGAATCACCCAGCCAGCACTCGGCGCTACCATCCTCATTGAGAATGACGGTAGCTTCGAACCAGCGATCGGCCGTCAGCGTCGCGTTGGCACGAATTCCCAGTGCCCCCGTGTCCGAAATTCCACCGGCAGCGTCCCCCATCAAGGCGCGGAAGTCATCCGTAGTAGCGTCCACGTCGTAGAGGAGCCCTACCATGCCACCTGTCCCGTTGAAGGTCAGTGTGGTTCCTGTGGCAAACTCGATGGGCATCACCGGGGTAGTCGGGTCTAGCGTCTCGCTGAAGCCCACAAACACGGAGGTGTCGACGTTGGAATACTTGAAGCGGGCGTTCACGACCATCTTGCCGTCGCGCGGCGCGAAGGGACCGGCCCGCAGAACGGCGTTGTCGTTGTCGCTGGCGCCGGTGGCGAAGGCCAGAATGCCGCCCGATTCGTCCACGGTGTTGCCGTAGACCTCGGTGCCCACTCCGAACGCCTGGATACCTGACGCATCAAGGGCGGCGGCGGTCCCGTTTCCGCCCGTGAAGTCGTGTCCGAACCTAATGATACCTCTGCCCTGCGGCACTTTCCTCTCCTTCTGGCTAGTGGATTACTTCCGTGGATTTCTTGGCCTCACGGCCAACACGGAACACCAGCCTGCTATGACTATGACGTAGGCGCAGTAGCGTCGCTCTGGTGCCTCCAAGCCCACGTCTGGGTAGTTCCGCTAGTGCGTTCTGCGAAGGCGTATTCGTCGACGAGAGAAATCACGTCGGCGCCGCCACCGAAGTACACATCACGGTCCCGCTCTGTCTTCAACTCCATGCTAATGCAGGCGATGACACCCTCTTTAGCGTGCGTAGCGCCATTAGCGTTCGGCGTGGAGTCGACCGTAATGTTCCCATCCTCGAAGAGATTGGAACCAGCCACGGTGCCGTTGAAGCCCTGGCGGAACGTCTCCTCCGTCATCCCTGCGGGTAGGGTGTAAGTGCCCACTCCTGCAAGGATTTCATCCTGGAGGTCCTTGATCTGGAACCCGTGCAGAACCGTGTAGACCTCTGTCGTGCTCGGTTCCGTCACATTCGATGTGATACGGTTCTTGGCCGCTGCTACGTGACCAAAGGACAGCGGATTGCCGCTCCCCGGAGAGGCGCCTGTAGCAAAGGATGAGAACAGCGAGAGATAGTCCTCGTCCTTCTTCCGCGCCATCGCGTTACCAGCCAAGCCGCCGATCTTGGACTTCACTACGTCGGCGATCTTTCGGTATGTCCTGTCCGTGATCTTGATGATGATCTGGCTCATCGTCGGTTCAATGGACAGGAGTGAGCCCGAAAGCTGCTGGTAGTTCTGATTCGTGACGGTTTCCGTGATATCCTGGCCGGACAACTGATTCAGCGCGAATTCTGTCCATGCCAAACCTGTCCCTTCGCTCTGCCGCTTAACGTCACACGTTCGCTGCCAGGTGCCCTCGAACTCTTTGATGATTCGGGCATCGGCGACGATCTCCGGCAAAGCATCGCTAAGTGAGCCGCTGGTTGTTTCGCCGGGCAATTTCTATCGTCCTTTCCTACCGCGCTCGCTGACGGGCGCGGATTTCTATGAGTGTGGCAACTGGCGTATTAGGATTGGCCAGCAGTTCCGCATCGGTTTGCCTACTGGCCGCCCGCCCAGGGCTCGGCGCTGTGGGCGCTCGGCCCGCAGCGATCTCCTCCTGGGTCTTCAGTTCGTACTCGACCTTGGCATCGGCCCGACCCTGCTTCTTGCCCTCTTCGATGAGAGCCGGCCTCTCGGCCTTCAGGCGGGCCTCCACCATGAGGTCTACGGCCTTGGTAAGCCCGTCAGGGCTCAGGACTGCCTTCCGCCACGAGCCCTGGTCGACGTGCTCAAACCAGGGCTGCGCCTCGGCCTCCGAGATGGCGGCTTGCCTCACGGACTGCTGGAGAAACGCTGTCTGCTTCTGAAGCCAGGGCTCCATGTCGGCCACGGCCTGGACGACCGAACTACCAAGGCTACGCTCGTCCGGCGTGGCGCCCTCGTTGATAGCCCTCTCGACCTGGGCCTTCACAGCGCCATAAAGCCGCTGGGCAGCATAGGCCGTGATCCCGTCGCGCTCCTGTCGAGCCTGTTCTACAGCGGCGGCTTGCTTGTCGCGCTCCTCGTGGTAGTGGCGCTCGCCCTGGATCGCGCTGGTGCGCTCGGAGTGCAGGGCCTCCTTGATGGGGGCCAGCTCCTTGCGCTCGTCGAGCGGCAATTGCGCCACCTGCGCCGCCAGCACGTCCTTGTCCTTCAGGAGTTCGAGCGCCAACTTCTTCGCCAAGGTCGTGACCTCTGGACTGACCTCGCCACCGGCCTCCTGTCCCCCAGCTTCGGCTTGCTCCTGTCCCTCCGTGGACTCGACCTGCACCTGGGGCTCAGGTACAGGCGTGCCTTCGGGAAGCGGAGTCCCGCCTTCAGCCGGAGCGGTCGGCTCCTTCGTGGCTGTCTCTGTCACCATGTGTGGCCTCCCTTAACGCAACGGGCCCAGACACAACGTCCGGGCCCGACGCAAGAGAACCTTATTCAGTTAGCTAGAAAGTACGCCCGATTCAGGCGCGTGTCAAGGTTTCTGCACAAAGCTCCACTTCTCCAGGAGGGCCTCCAACTCGCGGTTTCGCCGCATGGCCTTGCGTTTGGCCGTCACCGCCCTATCGATCTGCTTCAGCCTGCCCTGGAGCCTACGGTCCCCAGCCTCGGCGCCGGCCTGCACCTGGTCGTAGGTTGTCCCCTCGTAGTCGTTGGCGACCGCGTCCTTCACCGACCAGTAGCCGGCCTGCTCGATCTTCTGCACGTCGTAGTAGTGCTCCCACTGGAGGGGCGTCCACCGTTTGTGGATGTACTCGATAGCCCGCTGCCGATCATCCGAAGGCAGAGAGGCCAGAGCCGCGTCTTGGGCACCGAAGAAGCCTTGCCAATCAATGAAGCCGTCTGGCTGCCTGAAAGTTTCGGAATCCACCGTGAAGTAAGCCTGAAGAGCCACGTCCACAGGATTCGTAGCTTCCCGCTCCTTAAAGGTGATGCCCAAGGCTTCCTCGGCACCCAACTTCTTGAGAAATGTCTCTTGACTGTTGTTAGAGGTTTCATTAGCCCACCAGTCTCCGCCGTTTGCGGGAAACTGGCCATCGATCTCCTGCTGTCTTGTCAGCCCAGCGGCGTTCGTCTTATCCACGTAGTCGTAGTAGCGCTGTTCGGGAGTCTTCTGAGCGTCAGGTATGTCCCGTCCACCCTCGTCAAGCCAGGCTTGGATCGCAGGCAACTTGTCGATCTCCTCACGCGCGGGCTGGTCAAGGGCTGGGTCACTCCAACCCGTGAAGCCTCGCTTCAGAGATTCGTCGTCTCGGAGTTCCCCCACATAGTCCATCATGCGCTTGGGTGAGACGCGACCGAAGCCCGACACGTTGATAGCTGCGCTGAGAGCCGTCCCCCCCCCACGGCTGGGGAAGCCTGGAATGAGGGCGCCGCCGATCTCCTGGCCCGTGGCAGGCAACCCAAAGTTGGCCCCAAACCACTTCAGATAGTCAGCCGTGCGCCCCCAGGTGGTCTTTGACGTGGTGATTGGGTCATCCCGCCAGTTGCGATTCCGTAGGACATCAAACCCTGTGCGGGGTATGAACCCCGCTCGACTCATAAAGAAGCGGCCGGCGAGATAGTCTCCCGTCTTGAAATCGCCCGCGCTGTAGGCCGCAACTCCAGCCGTCACCCGCCAGAGGTCCTTCTCCCACGTACCTAAGCTGGCCCACTGACCGTTCGGCAACTGCCACTCCAGGAAATGGGGATTTGTCCTAGGCTTACCGTCTACAATTAGGACGGGCTGGAGATTCTTCCGAATGTAACTGCCAATTCTCTCTGGCGACCACCCTTGTAGATTCCCGTAGACCAGCGAGCCCGTCACCGTCGCACCTGTCATAACGACCATCGAACGCGCCACGAAACGGCGAGAGGTCGCTGTATGTGGTCCCGGCACGAAGGCCCCAACATAGTTCCGTATTCGTGACTCTAGCCAGTCGGGGGCGATAGCGAAGACCGCCAGGATGTCCTGAGTGGTCTGGCTGCGCCCAGCGGCGACTCGGTTCAGACCGCCCATCGCCTTGTTCATGTCATTGGCCGCAAGTTCCTCGGCGCGGTCCAGTGCCATGCCTGGGTTCTGGGCCATCTTGCGCTCAACAAGGATCGCCGCACCCTCAGTCTTCATGGTCGGGATCAAGCGGTCAAACATGACCTTCTCTGTAGCCGAGAGAGCAGAGTCATACCAGTCGCCCACGATGGGGATATACCCCAGCACGGACCGAGAGGGCGTCTCCTCGCCAAGCATCCGTGCTATCTCCGTCCGGTAGCTGGCTCCTGTAAGCCCAGCCCGCCGCAAACGCTGGTAGGCTTCGATACGCTTCATGTCCTGCCCGGCGTAGCGGATTGGCTGCTCCATGAAGTTCGCCCAGCCAATCGGGTCCGAGATCGCCACGCGGAGGCCCCTCGCCATGCTGCGGGCGGCGTCCTTGCCCACCGCATAGGACAGAGCCTTGACCTCGAAGCCGATGAAGTTGTCAAAGAGAGGGGTGGCAAGCACAGTACGCTTGAGAGCCGCCGTCGTTTTTAGGGTAGCCGCGCCAAGCGGGAACCGCCGGATAAGCGAGGGTTCGAAGAGTGCTCTGAAGTAACGGGCTGCGTCTTTCTGCACGACCCAGCTAGGCCGAACAATGCGGGCTTCGACCTCTGGCCCTGTGACAGCGTAGCCCCGCTTCTCTAGATAGACACGCGCATCGTCAGTCGAGGAGAAGCCGACGCGCTGATCTCCCTCCCAGATCACGAAACGCTCACCACGCTCGTAAGCCTTCGTATTCGCTCCGACCTTCCCGAACCGTAGCCCCGCGTTCTTCGCGGCCTTACGGAGATTGGCCTCCGTGATCGGAACGGCAACCTGCCCACGAAAGAGCGGGTGGTCTATCTTGACAAATCCCTCTGGCACCGCTTGGCCTGGGGCCAGCCAGCGCACCATCTCCGGATCGAGATGGCGGATTTGGTCGATGGCGTTTGCGTTTATCAAACGCCTCTCCCCAGCCGTCATAAACGCTTCGTAGAGTTGGAACGGATCAAGTGTCGCTACCTCATGGTCCGTCGCAATCAGGTCAGCGAAGGTCTGATAGGAACGCGGCTTCTCGAAGAACTCCCGCGCCGTGGGACCACGACGGACACGGCCAAAGACCTTAAAGAGATTGTCCTCCTCAGCCATGTTCACGAGATGGGAAATGTAGTTCCCCACTCGTTTGTCGGCATTGAGAATTCCAGCCTGTACAAGCAGGTCCCCCAGTTCGTCTATATCGCGGCGCATCTCGGCCACAACAGGCCGGACATTCTCTGGGATCATCGCCAGGAAACGGTCACGCGTGGCATCGTCAAAGTCGTCCAGATAACCCGTGACGGCGATCCTCGCCTCTCGCGGAAGTCGCTTCGGCAGGTCTCCCGCCCTCTCACGTAGCCTGACTACACGCAGTTTGACTCGCTCAGGAAGGTTGGTAGCCACCTCTGCATCAAGCCGAGTCATGTAACTGGCGGCCTTGGCCCTCATCGACCGGCCCAGAGTGCGGGCAGCCTGGGCGCCCTCGTCCCGCCACTGGTGAATGGCGGCCTTGATATCCCCATAGACCTGCCCGACAAAAGGGGCCTGGCCGCGTTCTTCGGTGGTGATAGCGCCGAGTAGCGTCTCTACAGGGTCCTGCGCTTCCTTGGCCGTAGTCTCGGCCGCTTCTGGCGTCAGGCTAGTGTGGGTCCCTCCCTTCGCAGGCTGGACGCGGGCAGCGCCAGCGGTACGGGGTAGACCTGCTTCGCGCGCTGTCGTCTGCGCCTCGGTCGTCGCTGCCGTCTCGGGCGCCAGCCCTGGCACAGCCTCGCGCGCGCCCGCCCCCTCGCGCGCGAGCACGGGCGCTGCTGTTATCGGCCTAGTACGCGCAATCTCCTCAGACGTGAAGACCTCGCCGATGTCCATCTGAGAGAGAGGGCGAAGCTGTCCAGACTCATAGAGGGCGCCGCCCTTTATCTTGTATCTCCTGACGGGCTCGCCCGTAGCTTCGAAGGCCATCACGACGCCCTCATCCCGCACCTTCGTATCCCCTGGCTCGGCCGTCGTGTTGATGCGGCGCCGTTCCTGGCCAGCCGCGATACGCGCCGCGTCCTCCGGTGTCTGGGAGGAGTAGACGATGTTGGGGCCGCGCTCAATCGTTTCTAGTGTCCGCAGGGGCAGGCCGATGGGCCCAGTCTCGGTGGCCTCGTGAATAACCGGAGCCAGCCCCGCCACGGGCGGGGCCAAGGACCGGCCTACAGCGGCAACAGGAGTTGCCCCACGGCGGGCTAATTCCTCAACAACCGCCGCGCCCGCCTTCTGGCTCAACAGCGCAGATGCGTTCTGGAGTTCCCTAGCTCCGATGTCCGTCAGGCTTGCACCACGCGCTACCCGCTCCTCGATATCGCGAGCCGCCGCCCTCGTCGCTGCCGCCAGGGTCACCCGTTCACCTGTCCGAACGACTCCCCCCAGTCCAGCCACGAGGCCGGCGCCAGGCGTAAGGACGCCGCCCGCGATGCGAGCGCCCAGTTCGACCTTTGGTGGAGCGCCTGCGAGTTTCGCCGCCGTCCCTGCCGCCTCCTCGCCCGCCACACCGACGAGCGTTGGGACGCGCAGGGCGCGCAGAGGAGGGATAACCAGCGATGCCGCGCCAACAGGCGATGCTAGGAACTGTAGTCCTGGGGGTAAGCCCTTGGCCTGGGGAACCGGCGTTATGAGTCCCTTTAGTTCGCGGATAAGTTTCGTACCCATTGATTCGGGGTGTCCGAGAAGAGCCTCGCGCATACCTGGGGGCTGGCGCTCATAGTTCTGTATTAGGTAAGTCATATCTTCTTGAGTGAGTTTGACCGGCTTCCCCGTGAGAGATGAAGCCCAAATTTCGGCCCGATTCTGGGCTGAAAGTCGATCCTCTCGTTCCTGAAGGCCGCGAGCGACCGGCTGCGCTTCTATCGCCTGCTGCGCCTCTATCGCCCTCTGCGCCGTCTCCTGGATTCCCGTTGCGAACCGTTCCTGAGCCTGAACGGGCCGGATTCCCTGCAAGACGTTGTATGTAGCCGCCGCCTGCTGAACCCTGGCCTGAAGGGGCTCAGGCATCCCAGGAGCGGCGAGGGCGCTCTGAAGAGATGAGGGCAGACCGCGCTGATATCGCTCCGTGAAGATTTGGGCGGGCGTCACGCCGCGCTGTTGGGCCTCCTGGCCGTACTGCTGAATGGCGAAACCTGCCAGCCTTCTCAGGCCCAGTTCGCCCCCCAGTTGCGGGGCCGGCTGTGGGCCACCCTGAAGAAGCATGTCAGGCGTAGGAGGGGCGGCCGGTGGGGGCGCGGGGGCGGGCGGCTGAAGGATTCGCTCGACAGCGAGACGGGCCTTCTCTGCGGCCGCCTTCCGCTTGCGGGCCTCTTCCGCGAGGATATCAACCGAGATCGGCTGCGTGACCGGCATCTCAGAGCTTTATGGCGGACTGGGCGACGCTCGCCAGGGTCTCCTCGGTAGAACGCCTGCGCCTACGGGGGGCAGTCGCAAGGGTAGGACGCGCAGGCTGATTCACGGCCCCCGCGAGTTGACCGATCAGACCGCCGCCAGCCTGTGGCTGGGCGTAGGGCAGCGCCACGCCGGGCTCGGCCGCGCCATAGCCTGTGGGCGTCATAGCCGTGCGGGGCACAGGGCCGCCGGTCACGGCGGCACCTAGGCCGGAGGTGGCGGGCAGCGTCCCGCCCTCGACGCCGCGCCTGGCGGCTTCCGCCAGGTTCAGGGTGGTCAGAAGTTCCCCGTAGGGGCTGAGGCGAGTCTGGAAGGGCCGCAGCCCCCCCGCCGTCATCATCGCCTCCTGCTGTTCCGGCGTCCCCGTGTAGCGGGACACGTCTCCACCCATCGCAATGTTGCCACTGACGCTGCCAGCCGCCAGGGGGCCCAACATGCCGACGCCCAGATTGGTAGTGCCCTGCTGCTGGCCTATCGCTTGTGCTGCGGCAGGGTTGTACATGCCGCCCGCCTCAGTGGGGCCGCGCGCAAAGACCGTCTGAGCCGATGCCCCAGGGCCGAAGGCTGTGTCCACCGCCTTCTGGATTTCGTCTGCGATGGCGCCGGGGGCCTTGGCCTCGGTCGAGCCCGCGTACTTCTGGATAATCTGGCGGGCCATGTCGTAGGGGCTGCCGGTGGG
>Ga0209642_10001971_pt1 | contig 13637 bp, 10 predicted proteins | sample RifCSP19_2_FD_184025 | JGI IMG/M metagenome (GOLD analysis project Ga0209642, IMG submission 184025) | Soil microbial communities from Rifle, Colorado - Rifle CSP2_sed 19_2 (SPAdes) (version 2) | ecosystem: Environmental > Terrestrial > Deep subsurface > Rock core/Sediment | place: Rifle... | reverse complement strand
AAAACCCGTCTCGCCGCCACCGCCACCGACTATTTTGCCAATCATAATAAGCGACAATAAAATAATTCTCCCGATTATCGACTTTGATCGAGAAAAAGTTATCGCTGCCCTTATCAAAGAAAAAGGGAAGCAGCTCGGGAGCGGCGCGATCGAAACATTTACTTTGACAAAAAATGGCGGGCTGATTAATAAGAGAGATTTTTTCTCCCTCTTTGCGCCAAACGCGCCCCGCCTCGCGGCTTTTACCAGTGATTATCTGCTTGGCCAATATGGCGATACGCCAAACAAATTTTTTATTTTACTAAAAACAGATCAGTCTTATGATTTCCGCCTTGCTTTGCAATCCTGGGAGGAAAAGATGACGGATGATCTTTATCCGCTTTTTGGCATCACGCCGACCTTGCCGCTTCTCCAACTTCGTTTTACTGACGATTTTATCTTAAACCATCCGGCCCGCGTCGTAAAAACAAACGAGGAGTTGGTCCTTGGTTATTTGTATTTGGATGACGGAACAATTGCTGTCGCCAATGATTTGGCCGTTTTTACGGAACTTGACCAGCGGTTCTTCCAGCAGAAAATCAGAAAATGAGAGCGAAGGAACATATCTCGCAAGGCACGGATAATTTTCTATGGTAATATGGATTTATGGATTTAAAAGAAATCAAAAACAAATTAGTGGCCGAGAAAAAATTAGTTGAGGAGGAATTAGCCAGTCTTGGTATTTTTGACAAAGAAAAAAAAGACTGGGGAGCGCAAAGCGTGCCGGCGGAAACCGCCGACCGAGCTGACGACAACACGGCCGCTGATTATTCAGAGGAGTACGCGGAAAAAGTAGCCACCGTCGAAATTCTTGAGTTTCGTTTAAAGGACATTAATGACGCTCTCAAAAGACTGGCCAATGACAATTACGGCAAATGTTTTGTTTGCGGCGAGTCAATCGAAGAAAAACGCCTCCTGGCCAATCCGGCCGCCAAAACCTGCATTAAACATAAAGAAGAACTCAAACCGGAGCACATCACTAATCCGTAAATCCTTTCCCAAAAATGTTTTGGAATAATTGGTTTATAATAAAGATATGTCATTCGCGAGAGTCTCCGCTGCCCAGCCCTATTTAACGGAAGGCCGCCTCGTCACCGTTGAGGTGGATATTTTTCGCAATTCCCTCCACAACTTTTCGATTGTTGGCTTGCCGGAAAGGGCGGTCGACGAAGCAAAGTACCGGGTTTCATCGGCAATCAAAAATTCCGGACTGCCTTCGCCCAAAAGCAAAAACCAAAAAACTGTTGTTTCTCTTTCGCCAGCTGATCTGAAAAAAGAAGGATCATATTTCGATTTGGCGATTTCTCTCGCGTATCTCTTGGCCGACGAGAGTTTGAAGTTCGATCCCAAAGACAAACTATTTCTTGGCGAGCTTAGTTTAAATGGCGATCTGCAATCGATTAAGGGCATCCTGCCGCTTGTGATGCTAGCTAAAACAAGGGGCTTTACGGAAGTTTTTGTGCCGGCATCGAACGGCCAGGAAGCGGCGCTGGTAAAAGATATTAAAATTTTTGCTTGTCAAAAATTAAGTGAAGTTATCGAACATTTCAGCGGTGAAAAAGCGCTTCTGCCTCTGCCGCCAACTGAAATTAGCTTTGAAAAAGAAAAACCAGACTTTGATTTTTCCGACATTCGCGGCCAAGAAACGGCCAAGCGGGGTCTCGCTCTGGCGGCGGCCGGCGGCCACAATATGCTCCTGGTCGGCCCGCCGGGCACCGGCAAAACTCTGCTTGCCCGAGCTTTTTCCGGCATCCTCCCGCCGCTTGATTTTGAGAGCACGCTTGAGGTGACGGGCATCCACTCGGTGGCCGGCGTTTTAAAAAACAATTTGATCACCCGGCCACCAATCCGCGCGCCACACCACCGCGCGAGCGCGGTATCGCTTATCGGTGGCGGGGTCGTGCCGAAACCCGGCGAAATCACTCTTGCTCATCGCGGCGTACTTTTCTTGGACGAATTTCCGGAATTTAGTCGCGATGTTTTGGAAGCCCTCCGGGAGCCGCTCGAGGAAAAGAAGATTTCGGTCTCAAGAGCCAATGGTCGCGCTGTTTTCCCGGCCAATTTTATTTTAATCGCCGCAATGAACCCTTGTCCTTGCGGCTTTTTCGGCACTGCAAAAAATTGTGTTTGCGCGCCAATGGATCTCGTTCGCTATCAGAAGAAAGTTTCGGGGCCAATTCTTGACCGGATTGATCTTGTCATCAATGTTGAAAATATTGATCATGAAAAGCTGGCGGGGGAAAAGCAAAGAGACGAAACTCTGCCGGAAAAAATAAAAGCCGCGAGGGAGAAGCAGCGGGAGCGTTTCCGTAAACTCAATTTGGATTCTTTAAAAACAAACAGCGACATCACCGCCAAGGAAATTGATTCGGTAATTGAATTATCAAAAGGAGTCCGCGGCCTTCTAAATGAAAGTGCTCGCAAATTCGATCTGTCGCCGCGCAGTTATCACCGCGTCCTGAAGCTGACTCGCACTATTGCTGATTTTGAAGGAAGTGAAAATATCAGCGAATCGCATCTTCTTGAAGCGCTTCAATATCGGCCGAAATACAACTTTTTATGATATATTAAGAAATATATCAATCACTTATGGATAAATCGCAACCAGAAAATTTGGAGACCGAAAGACTTGAAATTGCTAAAAAATACAAAGTAGCCGACCCGAATTTGCTTCTGAAAAAAGAAGGTCGCTGGTACTTTAAAGAATTGCCGGTTGAAGATTGGGATCGGCTCTACAGCAAGGATGAAAAGGAGGAGTACTGGAAAAGATAACTAAAAAACACCTTCTTCTGAAGGTGTTTTAATAAAGTTCCGAGAGAATCGGCCGGGCGGCGGCACCGCGGATTTCGAAGTGAAGGTGAGGCCCGGTAGAACGGCCGGTGGAGCCAGTAAGACCAATTGTCTGGCCTTGATCAACTCGCTCACCGACGCCGACAATCGCTTTGGAAAGGTGGGCGTAGAGGGTTTGGGTCCCGTTGTCGTGAGCAATAATAATCATTTTGCCGTAACCGCCATTCCAGCCGGCGTCTTTCGAACGAATCACTTTTCCGGCGGCGGCCGCAAGAAGAGGGGTGCCGGTCGAGGCGGCAATATCGATGCCGTTATACGGGCCGTGAAAACCTTGGGATTTTCGCCATTTTGAATTCGGGCCAACTGGCCGAATATAATAGCTTGCGGCCACTGATTTGAGGGGGTTTTTGTTTTTAACGATTGGTTTTTTGGAGGTGACTGATTTGACTTCGCCGTCCGGAATGATAAGGAATTCTCCGGGGATCAATTTTTCCTCAAGACCAAGACCGTTGAAACGGCGGATTTCAGAAACATCGCCATCGAATTTCTTGGCGATACTCTCAAGGGTGTCGCCTTTTTTAATTTCATATTGAACGCCAGTGATTGGCAAAATAATCAGGGTGTCGCCGACTTTGAGCTTGCTGCTATCGAGATCATTCGCCCAAATAATGGTATTTGTGGAAACATCATACATTTTGGCGATCGCCGCCAGCGTGTCGCCTTCGCGGACAACATAAAGACTGATTTGTCCGTCGGAAAAATCTTCTTCGCCAAGATCGGCGGCCGTACCCATTGGCCCGATGACAGGCACCAAAGAGCCGTCGGTTTCAACGGCCAAAGTGTTGTCGCTTGTTTCGCCTGCGATCGGAGAAGAAAAACCTTCAAGAATCGGCAAGGTTTGGGTATTTGGCTTATTAAGCCCGTCGTCAGTTTGGGCCTCGGCTTGCTTGGCAAAAGACAAAAAGCCGGCTTCCGCTCGGTGGACGGGTAAAATAAGGAAAAGAAATAGAGGCGCGAGTATTGAAAACGCCAAAAATAAAGGTTTTTCTGGGGCCTGTTTTGAGGTAGGCCCTCGTTTTGTTTTGAGTAAAATAAGCCTAATTTGATTTCGTTTGATCTCTGTTTTTCGGCAAAAAGTGCCTTTTAGAGGGGAACCAAACGAAGTTACGGATTTGCTGTCAATCCGGAAAAGCCAGTATTTCCAAGGCTTTTTCGGAAAATCTGCCGTTTCAGTCAGCTGTAAGGATAACAAAAAGTCGGCCTTCGGTCAATCTGGTTTCCCCACAAGGTCAGGGTACCTTTGGGTCAGGTACCCTTTCTCAGAGAAAAGGTACCTGACTCCTGATTCGCAAAGCGGGATCTTTTAGAGTAAAATTAAGTCCTAAAGATTCAAAATATGGACTATTTAAAGGGTTTAAACGAGGAACAGCAAAAGGCGGTCCGGTACATTGATGGACCGCTTTTAATTGTAGCCGGCGCGGGGACTGGTAAAACGAAGACTTTGACCGCCCGTATTAGACATTTGATTGAATCCGGTGTCAATCCTAAAGCGATTCTCGCCATCACTTTTACAAACAAGGCCGCCGGCGAAATGCGTCTGCGGCTCGATCCTTTCCTTGAGGGCTTTTCTGAACGGCCGTTTATCGGCACTTTTCACTCGCTTGGCGTCAAAATTCTGCGGGAGCAGGCTCACGCCGCCGGCCTTATTCAAAATTTTGCCATTCTTGATGAAGAAGACGCCCTCGCTATCTTGAAAGACGCTCTTCGCGAAGCTGGTTTTGATCCGAAGCAAATCGAACCGAAAAAAATCAAATCAGTCATCTCCTGGCAGAAAAATCATTTCGTTTCCAGAGAAGATTTTGCGAGCCGAGCCGAGGAGTTTCTTGACGAAGTTGCCGTAAAAGTTTGGGAAAGATATGAGGCCAAATTAAAAAAAGAAAGAGCGGTTGATTTTGACGACCTTTTAATCCGGGCAACAAAACTTCTGGCGGAAGAAAAGGTAATCCGCGATCACTACGCAAATTCTTTCCAGTATATTAACGTCGACGAATATCAGGACACCAATGTCGTGCAGGACAAATTAATCAGGCTGCTTTCCCCGCATGGGCGGGTGGCCGTTGTCGGCGATCCTGATCAAGGGATTTATTCCTGGCGCGGCGCCAATATCGTTAATATTTTAAATTTTGAGAAAAATTTTCCCGGGGCGAAAATAATTTTTTTAGAGGAAAATTACCGCTCGACTAAAATAATTCTTGAGGCCGCCAATAAAGTCATAAAGAAAAATGTTTGGCGGCAAGATAAAAATCTCTTTACCCGAAGCAAACTTGGGGAACCGATTACGCTTTTCGAGGCGTTTGATGAAAAAGAGGAAGCAAATTTTATTGTCCGGAAAATTTCGGAGTTAAAGCCAAATCTTAGCGAGGTGGCGGTGCTTTACCGGACTAATTGGCAATCGCGGATACTTGAAGAAACGATGCTCCGGGAAAATATTCCTTACGAAGTCATTGGGGTTAAATTTTTCGCGAGAAAAGAAATTAAGGATGTTCTTTCTTTTATCCGCGCGGCCATTAATCCGGAGAGCTTGAATGACATCAAACGGATCATTAATTTGCCGCCGCGGGGCATTGGGAAAGTCACGCTTCTTAAAATTTTTGCCGGCAAAATAAACGAATTACCCGCAAAAATGCAGGAGAAAATAAAGATTTTTTACGAATTACTGGCGGAAATTAAGCGCTTCTCGGAAAATCACGCCCCGGCGAACACAATAAAATTCATCATCAAAGAAAGCGGTCTTGAGAAATGGCTTTCAGAGGGAAATGACGAGGATTTGGAGCGTTTGGCGAATATGAAAGAATTGGTGAGTTTGGCGAAAAAATACGACTTTTTAGGCGGGGAAGTGGGTATTTTAAAACTTCTTGAAGACGCCGCGCTCTCTGTCTCTGAAGAAACGAGTGAAGAAAATAAAAACGGCATAAAATTAATGACTGTTCACGCCGCCAAAGGGCTTGAATTTGACACGGTTTTCGTTACCGGCCTTGAAGAAAATTTATTTCCTCACAAGCGCCGAGAAGAATCGACTGATCTTGAGGAGGAGCGCCGACTTTTTTATGTCGCCATTACTCGCGCTCGCGAACGTCTTTTTCTTTCTTTTGCCGATTACCGGACAATTTTTGGCGGCCGGCTGGCCGGCTACCCTTCAGAATTTTTGGCCGATCTGCCGCCGGAAAATTTGGTTTTGGAGAAGGGCGAGTATTTAAAAAATATTTCTTATGATGAATAATCAGCTAACAAAAATTATCAAGTTAATTTTTGTTAGCTATCCACAATATATGGAAACAAAAGCGAAAAAATCTCTTGGGCAACACTGGCTTAAAGAAGAAAAATATTTGGACCTAATTGTCGACACGGCTGATCCGACCGCGGATGAGATTGTTTTGGAAATCGGGCCGGGCACAGGATTGCTCACTGAAAAACTTCTCAAACTTGCCGGTAAAGTCATTGCCGTTGAAAAAGACCATGAATTAGTTGACTCGCTTCGAAAAAAGTTTAAAGAAGAAATCAAAAATAGCAAAATCGATATTATAGAAAAAGATATTTTAGATTTTGATCCCACTTCCTGTTTCTCGTCGTCTCGCGAGTTTCCTCGACCCAAGGGAGCCGAAAGATTGGCCGTCTCACCTCCCCAGCCGTTAGGGAACGGTTCGCCAGCCAATCCTTCGGCTCTTTCACCGGCTCACAAAAAATCTTCTTATAAAATCGTCGCTAATATTCCTTACTACATCACCGGCGCCATTCTCAAAAAATTTCTCACGGCCGGCCATCAGCCCGAGAAGATGGTTCTTTTGGTTCAAAAAGAAGTGGCGGAAAGAATTGTCGCCCGCGATGGTAAAGAAAGTATTCTCTCCATATCGGTTAAAGTTTACGGTAAGCCGCGGCTCGTTCTCAAAGTGCCGGCCGGCGCCTTCTCGCCGCCGCCAAAAGTTGATTCGGCGATCCTAGAAATTAAAAATATTTCCAAAAATTTCTTTACCAAGGAAAAAATCGAAGAAAAAGCTTTCTTTCGGGTAGTTCGGGTCGGCTTTTCGAGCAAAAGAAAAACTTTGCTTAACAATTTAGGCGCGCTTTTCGGCCGAAAGGAGACGCAAATCGGCTTGAAAAACTGCCAAATCGCCGAGAATACTCGAGCGGAAAGACTTACCCTTCCAAATTGGCTTTGTATCACTAGGGAATTCACAAAAGCCGCTAAGAAATAACAGAAAAGTGGGCTATAATTAACAGTATGAAGCGAATGCTAACTTTGTTATTTGCGTTGGTTTTCTTTGTTGGGGTTTTAAGCGTTGCCGAAGCCGCCAGTTTTTCGTTATCTTTCGGCGGTAGATTAAGCAACGGCAGCGAAACCGAGGCCAAAAAGGTGTGGGCAAAATTGATCGCCGGCTTTACCTGTAACATCGACGGCCAGACTTTTGATATTATCAAAAAATCACCGCCAATCGCGCCATCCGGCCCTTATCTTGTTTCTTTCGATCAACTGGCAAAAGCTGGCAATACTTTAAGAGTTGGCCAACAAGTGCTGGGCCGCTATAACATTATTCGTTCGCCGGTTGCGACTTGTACAAATGAAGAAGGCGCCACGGTCATTGTCTACGGTTATAAAGTGACTTTGCAATTTGGGGTTTCTAAAATTTAAACTATGAACAACTATCTTCCCAGTAAAAGATTTCTCATTTTTATCGCCATTATTGCCGGCGGCGCTTTAATTTTTCTTGTTGGCAGTTATCTCGTCAACAAAAAACAGGAATTTGCCCAAAAAAGTTCGCCGATCACTGCCGATAAATCTCTTCTCGAAAATCTTTTTGACAAAGACTCGGACGGCGATGGCCTCAAAGACTGGGAGGAGGTGCTTTGGGGCACCGATCAGGAAAAAGCTGCCACTTTTGATGAAATCCTAGATCTAGCTTGGGTAGAAAGCCGGCAAAAAGAAATTGCGGGTAGCAACGGAATTACCGCAAGCGATGAAAATGGCGAAGAAAATCAAACCGATAAATTTAGCCGGGAACTTTACGCCACTTTAGCCGCGTTGGAAGCCGAAAATGTTGATCAAACAACAATTTATGATATTTCCGCCAATTTGGGAACGGCCATGTTTGATAGCGAACTGCCTGATTATTTCAAACAAGTCAAAATCGGATCGATTTCGGAAGAAACGTATCTGGAAAATTTGGTAAATTCGATTGAAAAAGCCGGCGACATTGGCAATGAACTGGCGGTTATCGGCGCGGTTACGGCCGGCGAAGAAAGCCCGGAAAAAATTGTCGGCTTTGCGGGTAGCTATAAAGATTTGGCTAATGAATTAAGCAATTTAATCGTGCCTGAAGGTTTGTCGGCTTTTCATCTTAGTTTGATCAATGACCTCTATAAAGTCGGCCTCTCTCTTGATTCCTTGGCCAAAACAACGTCTGATCCGATAGTCGGCCTCATCGGTCTTGCCCAGTACCAAAAATACACGGAAAGAATTGAGGAAAATATGGATAATATCGTTATTTAATGAATAATTTGGTCAAAAAATTTATCGCGGTTTTGATTGTTGTTGGTCTTAATTTGCCGACGGCCAGTATTGCCTTGGCGCAAAGCAATTTCACGCCTTCTTCTGTAAATCCTTCCGGTTTTAAGCCTACCGCCGCTAATCTTAAAGCTGACCTGGCTGGCACAGAAGATCTCTGTAAACTTGATTTCTTGAATAAAGGGGTGACCAAATTAAAAGGCTTGCTTAAGAAAAAAGATGAAGTAGCAGAGATATCACCTGAGATAAATGAAATTGGAGAGGTAGCAACCGAGGCAAGTGAGCTGGAAACTCATGTCTGGGTTACTAATGACGACTTTGCCTTTCTTCCAAAAATCGACGCCAGTACAAAGCAATCGGCAAAAGACACGGCTCGTCTTCGAAGTAAAGCTTTTTGCCTTGATGGTCTGGCGACAATATTAATTCGGACAATGCTTCAACACGTCACTAATTCAATCGTTGATTGGATTAACAACGGCTTCGAAGGCGACAACGGCGAGCGGGCGCCACTTTTCGTTTCTGATACCCGATCTTTTTTCAATACCATTGCTCAAGCGGAAATCAACGCCTTTGGTCTTGAACTCAATAATTCCAAAAATCCTTACGCCCGGGGATTTATGACAAGTCTTGCCCAAGCTCTCCAGAACAGATTTGAAGACAATGCCCGCTATTCTTTCAATGAATTAATGAGCGGCGGCATAAGTGGCGCCGGACTTGGTATTACCATTGCTGATTTCCAGCGGGATTTCACCTTGGGCGGCTGGGAAGCGTGGCTTGCGCTGACTCAAGTGCCTTACAACAATCCAATCGGGGCCGAAATCGAATTTTCCCGAGAACTTGGCACACGACTGCGCGGACTTTATCAAAATAATCTTGAACAAGCCCGGGCTGAACTTACGGTCACTGGGGGCTTTCTTGGCGACGAACGGTGCATTGATAAGGGCAAAAAGAAAGTTACCCGGCGTCAAGATATGCAAGCCCGAGCTCGAGATCCAGAAGAATATGCAAAGAAGCCACTTTGCCCGAGTGGTCAGTTCCAGTATGTTACGCCGGGCCAATTTATCGCAAGCCAAGCTAATCTGGCCAACTCTTCGGTTCTTCGACAATTTGAAATGGCTGATAGTTTGACGGATGCTCTTGCCGCCATTTCCGACGCTTTAATTAATCAACTTACTAAAACAATGACCGAGGGCTTCTTTGAACCAATTGAAATTAATACTTCTGGTTTCCAACTAGGAATCAGTCAACCAGAAGGCAATCAATACATTCCGCCGCTTTACCAAAACAGCGATTGGTTCTTGGCCCATCCGGATTTCGATATTACCAAAGGCATCAGTCAGGCGATTATCGACGAGCAGAGAACGATGAAGAGCAAATTGGAGGAACAAAATAAGGAATTGCTGGATTTAATTAAGTGGATCAGACAACTTGATTATTGCGTGCCGGGACCGAGTTCGGATTGGGAAACAAGAGCTAATGAATTACTTAGCCAAGAGATTGAGCTTATACCTCCTTTTGATACCTGGCTTGGTAAAAAAGAGAAAACGCTTGATCAGATTGTCGGTTCAATGGCTCTTGCTGGCGCTGGCATTGGCGCGCTAGTTGGATCACTCACCGTGGTTCTCATACCGGTCGGCGCGGCGGTTGGCGCAATAATTGGAGCAGTAGCAGGTTTCTTAGTCAATATCTTCGGCAACCAAATAAATGATAAAGACATGGCGAATATCGTTGCTGTCTTTTTAGGCGCTTTATACGACATTCACTTCATGCCTTCGGTAGAACTGATTAGTGGCGGTGCTGTTGTTAGTGTATTGTCAGATACTTTGGAGAGCTATCGAGAAATTATCGAAAAGACTTATTTTGACCCCGCTGATCCGCTAAATATCATGCCGACAGTAACCCCAGAAGCGAGAACAGCATTGGCAGAAATTATCGGCTACGATCAGATGATGAATAAGAATCTTGAAAGAATATCAATAACAACAAATGTCATTAATAATCTGACGGATCTCAAGGAAAAATTGGATCTTTTAGTGCCAAAATACAATCCAGCCGATCCAGCCGTTGTTCAGCAATTCAAAGATTTCGGCGCCTTGTTTGCTCGCTTAACTAACAACATGGCTTCTGGTGATGATATTGCTGAAGTTGACGATCTTCTTAAACAGATTAAAGATAAACGCGATTATGTTAAAGATACCTTGGTTGGCAGTTGCGAATCTGAAATAGCGAAACTTAGCGCTGATAATCCTGCTGTTTATAAGACTTACGTCGGGCGGCGACCCTATCCGATTGGCCAGATTGACCATCCTTATGCCGACCCACCCGGCCGAGACCTTGGATTTCTGTACTACAACACTTTCCATTCATCATGGGGTCCTTCTTCAGGGGTTACTACTGGAAAATGTACGCCACCACTTTCTGGTTTACCAGCGGTTCACACCACCTTCGATAATACACTGCGTTTAGATATTGATCATTCGGGGACTGATTGCAGTGCCTCTTTGTGGAAGAAAGATTTTTGTCCTTTGCCGTCAGGAGCGCCTGGGCCAAATAATTGTGGCTCGGTGTCTCGTCGCTTTGAAGGATTAATGGGTATGTATTAAAACAAAAATGATCAAAAAAGTTCAAAATTTAATAGTCTTGATTTTGGTCTTTACCGCTTTGCCGACTTTCGTTTCAGCCCAACTTGAGGTTGCTTGTCCGCCAAGTCCAGCCACTGATTGCCCGACGACACTCGAGGCCACCGACCGCACATCAACAAAGGTGCGGCTTGGCGGGCAATTTACGATTGCCGGAAGCAAACCGACTTCAGGCTACTTCCGCTACACCGATTCTTTCCCGCCGCCGGTTTTCTGCAAAGAAATTTACGGCAGTGATATGTTTGCCACGAGCGAAATCGGTCTCGGCAGTATCAATGGCGGAAAGCAATGGAACCAAGTCGTCAGCGGACTCGAGCCAGAAATACTCTATTCTTTCTGCGCGATTGCCTCGGACAGTGGAGCGATTCACTACGGCGACGTCAAAACTTTCACTACCCTGCCGGCCGGCTGCGATGATCCAACCAATTGCCCTTTTGTGAAAGTCACCACTAAAAATGCCTTTGCGATTACCAACACGACAGCCTATCTTTCCGGCAGTTTTGAGAACACGGTTGCCGGCAAGGTTTGGTTTGAATACGACACCGCCGGCGCCTCCGGTAATCCGAAAGAAACAGCCAAAAAATCAATTGGGCTAACCCCCGGCAACGGCGATTATAAGCCACAGATTACCAACCTTGCCACCGGCACCACTTATTACTTCCAAATGGTCGGCGAAGAGGATGCCACCGGCAATATCACTACTGGCAATGTTCTAAATTTCACGACCACCGGCAGAAGTGTCGGCCCAGGTCCAGGACCCGGGCCAGGGCCCGGACCGGGACCGGCTATTCCTAACGCTTACGTCCGCCTAAACGAGGGGGTGGAACACGTGCTTATCCGTCAGTTAAGCGTGGACGAACCGATTCTAAAGGAGTTCGGCTATACTACTAATCAGGACAGAGGGAATTTTGTAAATAACTTGGCTCATAATTTTGCCACCCTCTTTGGCTACTTTAATCCGACCACAAAAGAAGAGGTGCGGGTGCGTTTCCCGGATGTCGCCGCCTACGTCATCCGTAAATTCAACAATCTTTTCTTTATTGATGAGTACCTGACAACGCAGTTCCTCGACACCCGCTCGGCCGGCCAAGGATTTAAATCACCGCTTCGCGCCTTCGAATATTTATTCAAAAAATGAAAAACAAAGGACTAAAAATTATCTTTGTGCTCGTGCTTCTCGCAATCGCTTTGTCGCCCTTGCCGAGTTTGGCGCAAAATCAAGCGCCAACTTACACAAAATCAGAGGCTGAAGTCCAGCAGGAAGCAATTAGTAGGTTTACTGACAACTTCGAATGCTGGGGCGGAATAACCGGGGGATTCAATGTTGCTGCTTGCACGGCCTTATTCACTTATTATGTTCTTTTCGTACCGACAAGTTTCATTTTAGCAATAACAGGTAAATTATTTGATCTTCTTCTTTTCTTTACGATAGACAGCGCTAGTTATTCCGGGGTTTATTCCCAATTTATTACCGAGGGTTGGCGGATTTTACGCGATCTCGTTAACATTGCTTTTATTTTGATTCTTTTATCACTAGGCATAAAAATTATTCTTGATCTTAAAGCCGCGGAGGCCAAAAAAATGATTGGCGCGGTCGTCATTATCGCTCTTCTTATTAACTTCAGTTTGTTTTTCGTTCGGGTGATCGTTGACGCGGGTAATGTTTTAGCTCATGTCTTTTATAACGCGACAGTCGCCACTACTGATCCGAATTACTTGGGTTCAAAATCAATTTCGACGACTTTAGTTAATGCCTATAACCCCTCCAGGATATTTCAGGCTTTTCACCGTCAAAATCAACTTAGCGTGACTTTAGACAGAGGAGACCCTAATGCCCCGATCGTTGACCTCGTAAAAAGAGAAGGGGCCAAAACAGGTGCTACCAACAGCAATCAGTACGCTGGTTTCTTCATTCTTTTTGCTCTCTTAGGCACGATTTTAAATGTCGTAACAATTTGGATTTTTCTCATGGTTTGCCTATTGTTTCTTGCGAGAACCGTCGGTCTTTGGCTTGTCATGATTTTCGCGCCCATTGCCTTTATTTCTTACATTGTCCCGAAAGTGGAAGGATTTAAAACCGGCTTTGGTCACCGAGACTGGTGGATGGATCTTTTGAAATACACTTTACTTGCCCCAATTTTTGTTTTCTTTCTTTATCTTGTTGCTATGTTTTTGAATCTAGGGGCAATAAAAGATATTTTAAGCGCGGAAACCTCTTCAACGCTGCAGAAGGTATTGGCCATTATGTTTCCCTTTTTCGTGGTCATCGCCATTCTGCTTCGTGCTAAAAAGACCGCCGTCGAACTCGCTGGTAAACTCGGCGAAACAATCATGGCCGCCGCGCAGAAAGTGGTCGGCGTCGCCGGCGGCGCGGTGCTCGGCGTCGCTGGTTTTGCCGGCCGGGCGGTAATTGGCCGCGGGGCTGAAGCCGCTTTAGGCGGCCGAGCGGCGGCGGGAGCTATGGTCGAAGAAGAAGCAATTCGTCGCCGACGTCTGGCAGAACTAGGCGTCACCGGCGCCGCCGCCGAAAGAATGGCGCCGACCGGATTAAAACCGGGCGAGACTTCGCCTTACGGAAAGAAAGAAGAGCAAGTGGTTACCCCACCGAC
>Ga0209642_10001969_pt1 | contig 13652 bp, 10 predicted proteins | sample RifCSP19_2_FD_184025 | JGI IMG/M metagenome (GOLD analysis project Ga0209642, IMG submission 184025) | Soil microbial communities from Rifle, Colorado - Rifle CSP2_sed 19_2 (SPAdes) (version 2) | ecosystem: Environmental > Terrestrial > Deep subsurface > Rock core/Sediment | place: Rifle... | reverse complement strand
GATGCTTCTCCTTCGTTGCATTGTGGTCTTCGCCCTAGTATCGCCGCAAATGCTTAACCCTTTCTTACTTGGCCTTCTACTCTGTGGAGAACATCCTTCCAGCGTTCTATTTGCTCAGGGGGCTGGTTCTCGCTCCGGCTTCATCCACCTGGCGCTCGGCGGTCTTGGCATACAGCTGCGTGGTGCGGATCGAGCGGTGGTTGAGGAAGCGCTGCACCTGATCGATCGGCACGCCCTCCCGGAGCATCTGCGTCGCACGCCAATGGCGGAAGTCATGCGGGTGAATGTGGGGAAGTCCCAGGTCCCGGGCCGCCTTCTGGACGAGGCGCCAGGCGGAGTTGGCGGAGAGCGGTTGGCCGCGGGATGCGGGCCGGGTCTTGGCGTGGCTCACAAACAGCGCGGTGGTCCCAGGATCTTGCCGCACCTTGAGATACTCCCGCAGCGCCGCTAGGGTAGGGGAGGTGAAGCGCAGGGTGACCATGCGGCCGTGCTTGCCGCGGCCCTTCCCGCGCACCTCGACGGACCAGACGCCGAGGCGGTTCAGGCGTGCTCCGCGCACATCGTCGGCGGTCAGGCGCAGGATCTCGCTGATGCGGGCGCCCGAGTCGGCCAGCGCATAGACCAACGCCCGGTTGCGCAGCGCCTCCAGCTTCAGTCGGTGCTGCTCCTTGGCTGGGAGAGAGCTGTCCACCTGAGGGTTGTCGAAAGCCAGGAGCAGCGTCTCCATGCCCTCGGGTGGCTCGGGGGCCGACTCGCGGGCTGCCGTTTTTGGAACATATGTTCGCATGCGACGATTGGCGCGGGCGATGGCCGCCGCGGCAGGAAAGCGATCGGGGAGGAGCAATTCGTCGGCCAGGAATCGGAACCATGTCACGAGCGCCTGACCATAAAGCCGCACGGTAGCGGGCTCGAGGCGCCGATCCCTCGAACGCCTGGGAGCTCGATCGGCATGCGCCCGTTCGACCTCCTGGCCGAGGTAGTTGACGAACCAGGCCAAGAGATTCACATCCTGTGGCTGGCCGCCCAGAGCGCTCAGGGCACGTCCGGGCGCGTACGGCCCGGCCAGCGAGAGAGGCGCGGCGTTCTGGGAGCCTTCCAGGAAGGCGAAGAAGTGCTGGACGGCGTAGGCATAGGTTTGCAGCGTGCCGGGGCTCAAATTGGACTGGGCGCGGAAGTACTCGAAGGCTTCGCCGAGGGTGTAGCTGTCCTTGGGCATGGGGATACCACTCCACCCGGCAGTGTAGCACAGAACGAGCGTAAGTGAAACTTAAGGTTTATTTAGTTGCATTGATCCGCACGCAGGTAGGAACCCTCCTGAGGCCCGGATGGGGGGATTCAGCCAGTGGGCCTAGACAGTTGTGCCATGAGAGGAGCACGTGGCTGAGTCTTCGCCCCCTCAATCGCCTTTGTAGACATACGGGATGATGATCGTGAAGATCACCAGAAACCCCGATACGACCCCAGAATCAAGCTGGATCCCGAGGAAGTGCCCGCCTGTCGCATAGACCCAAAAGACGAAGGCAACCGACGCGATCGCAACAGCCAACCATTGTGGTTTTTTTGGATCGCGAGTGCCGAGTGCGCGGATTGCGATCGCGACGAGGAGAAACAGAACTGGCCAGATGCCTTTCCAAATGTCGGGGCCCAACTCCCGGACCACAAGATACCCAGCCGTCACATCCGCCGGGATGAGTTTGAGGAGTCTCTCAATGTAATCATCCAGCCCTGTCCCACCGCCATCCCCTTCAAGTTCTTTCGCCTTCCTATAAATTCGATAGGGCCTTGCCATGTTACTCCTCCTTTGAATCGTCCAACGAGCCTGCCTTGCGCATCCTCTCGGCATCGACGCCTCGAGGTTGCCCCGCATCCATCTCGCCTCCGAGAGTCGGCTTTGCGAACTCCTCCGGGAGCCGAGAACTTGCCACTACTCGCCCCCTTGTTTGCTCCCTACTCTTTCAGTCCGTCTCCAACTCGGTCAAGCGCTGCAGCTCACCCAGTTTCCGCAAAGAGCCCTCGTGTCAACTGATGATGGCAATGCGCGAATTGTACTGCAGGGTATCGAACGAAGACAGCCCCCTACAAGAGCTAGCCGACGGCCAGTCGAGGAACGTGATCGCACTGAATAGGATGGCAGACTGCTAGCTAAGGGACTGCCTGTCAGGATCTTATGGTTACTTTTTATGGCTATGCGCAAGTGCGCTTTGAAGACATCCACGAAAGCGCGCAGCAAGCGCGAAGATCGGCCCCGCGCAGGTCGCGGGGCCGATCCATAAGGCGCCCTTCCGGAACCGCTGTTATCGGTTGCCGTCGTGAAGCGTGCTCGCGAGCAGGATTCCGTTCGCCCAGTAGAAGCCGGTTTCTCCCGCCGGGAGCAGGTCGTAGGTGGCGGAGCTCGTGTAGGCGACGCGCTCGGCCGAGAGAATCATCGCGCCATCCAAGGAATCGCCAACCTGCAGCTGCCCCACGCTGCGACCGTCGGCCGTGGGATGTCCGGGCGAAACCCACAGCTCGCGCCCATCCTCCAAGACGAGATGCACAACCCGGTGCGTCGCCGGGACGACCGTCTTGGTGACCCGGATCAGGGGCGTCGCCACCCGGGCGCCCGCTCCGTCGACCGTCCATACCGCCATTCCGACACGCAAGCCTTGCACAGGAACAGGGCCGGAGGGTGTGTCGATGAGCGTGTCGGCGGCAAGGCAGATCGGGCAGGTGGCGAAGGAAGGCTCTCTTCCCTCAACCGTGATCCCACCCTGACCGTCGATGAACCCGCTGACCAACTCGCCATCACCCTCGGTCTTGGCAACCTGCAACTGGAACTGGTAACCCGTGGCGGCAAGCTCGAAGGCGATGGCGGCCAGTTTCTTGTGCTCGCGATAGATGAGCAGCTTCTGATCATCGCTGAAGGTCGAGAGCCCAGCCAGGTTGTTGTGAGCGAGAATGGCGTTGAACTCCTCGCTGTTGGCGCGCAGTTCCGCAAATCGGTCGCGGGCCAGGTCCAGTTCGTCGCCGTGGCCGACAGGATAGTAGTCAGGGTCGCAGAAGAACAGGTCGGGGAACTTGGCCAAGACCCGATACTTAAGCTCGGTAGGGCCTGAGCCGCCCGGTAAGGGCGGAATTGGCGTCAGCGTGGGGAAAACCGAAGTGGGAGGCGGCGTGAAATCGGGCGGCAGGTCGGTGGTGACGATCGGCTCGACGGTTCCCACACCGGAGCCGCCTCCGCCGGTGCTTCCCGACCCGACCAGGCCGCAAGCGGCGAGGGGTACGGCCAGTCCAACCGCAAGCAAGGCATGTAGGCGTGTCATCGTGCTACCTCCCTATCGATATCAGGCTCGCAGGGGTCGATCTCGTATCGACCCAGAGCGGGGTCGACACCAGATCGACCCCCTACAATCGATAAGACGTTGGAAAGCGGTCGAAAGTGCCGCGAATTCCGAAGTGGGAGGAGGCGGTGCAGGGAATCGGCCCTGCATCTCGGCCAGAGGGACAATCGCCGACGCTTACGCCGAGCTTTTCTACTCCGACCCCTTGGGGCCATCCACAAGAACGAAACGGTACAACCCGGGATTCGCATGGAGCTGGATCGGTTCGCCATCCGGAATGGGGACAACCATGAGCCTGTTCGAGTCCGCAGTCATGACCAGGTAGTACAAGGCGGACGAATCGGTCGCCCAGACGAAGTTGTGAGTGTTCTCCCGCGAAATCTCGCGCGCCATTTGGCCGTCGGCGCCATACATGCGCAGGCCAGGGCGCTCGCGTTCACCACCGAAGGCCAGCCATGATCCATCCGGCGACACCGCCGGCCAGCCAGTCTCGTTCTGGAAGGTCTGGGTGATCTCCCCCGATGGCATGAAGAGGCGAGAAACGCCGAAATCACCGGCTAGGAATTGATCCAACTGAGGGAACCACTCGACCCGGAGTGCGCTGAACCCCTCAACGCCGGGGCGGACCGGCTTTGGCACAGCAGTATCCAAGGGGACTAGGTGCAGGCCCCCGGGAAAGTACTCATCTTCGCTGATCCATTCCGATACGGCATCGACGACGGCTATCCGAGGGCCGGGCGCCAGGGCACTGTTGTAGAAGTCTCCAGGATAAAGCGTCCGCTCGGCGCCCGTACTGACATCCACCACTCGAAGATCGTGCAGGAAGATGTAGCCGCTCCAACGCTCCACCAGGAACTCAGCGTCTGAAACCCATCCGAGGATGCTCTCAACACCGGCCGGCCCGTACAGGCGCCTAACCTCACTCCCATCAGCAGCCGCAGCCCACACCGCGTCGGCAGGGAAGCCTCCGATCTCACCGCCATCCGCGATCATGGTGGTGCTCGCTTCCGAATGGATGAGCCACCAGCTGTCGGGTGACCAGCCCAGGATGGCCGTCTGGTTGGGTCCGTCGGTCAGCCGCCGCACCTGGTCGGTTTGTGTGTCGTACACGTAGAGATCGGATGAGGGGCCGTCGATCGCCCCAACAAATGCCAGGTAGCGCGAGTCCGGGGACCAGCGCGGCGGATTTCGCTCCGAAAGGACAGCCAGGTAGGCCATCTCGTAGCGCCAATTGGGCCCTTCGACGGGTTGCTCCTCGTACGGCTGAGTGTGCTCTCCGATGTCACCCATTCGAGCGACAAGCGCCTGCGAGAACAGCGGGATTCTTCTTGTCGGCCGAACTCCCGGCAGACGAAAGAGATCCAGCGACATGTCGCTGGGCGGATCCGGCCACGTGCTGGCCGATGTCCGAACCGCGATCCATCCTGCGTTCGATATTTCCACGCCTAGCCGAATATCGGGGTAGGTGTCCCAAAGGGGTTGATGTTCGACAGCCGTCAGCCCTGTGCCGTCGGGGTTCAACACGGAAAGTTGATCCCCGCCGCCGACTCCCAGCAACCAGGGACCCCTAGGTTCGAGCGCGGCGGAGGAGGCCGGAATGGATGTCTGCGTTGGGGCCGTCGGGACCGCGGTCGTTGGCCCCGGCGTTCCCGAGGAGACCTCCACGGGGATCTGTGCAATCGTAGGAGTGGCGGTTTGCGGAGCGAGAGTACCTCTGCTCGGAGTTTCCTCGGGAGGCCAAACCTGGCCGCATCCCGCGCCGGCGATCATGGCGCCGGCCAGGGTGAGGGGAACAGACATGATGGCGATCCGCTGCATCTTCATACGCTGACTCTCAGCTGTCGCAGGCGGGGCGCCTCATTTCACGCCGAGGCCCCTGAGTAATGCCGCAGGCCGAGCTTCCAGAACGCCCGCGAGCCGACCAGCGCCAGCGCAGCCACCGCCAGGGCTAAGGCCAATGTCTGCGGCGTGAGGCGCGCCGTAAGCGCCTCCGCCGGGGCGGTTACGGCGAAGGCCACCGGCACCACGAAGGTGAGGATCATCCGTAGCCAGGTGGGGTAGATGCCCACCGGGTAGCGGCCGGCCTGATACATGCGGTCGAAGAACTCGAAGATCGCCCACATGCGCACGACCCAAAACGAGGTCGTCGTCACCGCCAGCCACAGGCTGTACACGGTCAGCCCGCCGCACAGCAGGACCACGGCGAACCCCCCCGCTTCGGCCAGGCCGATCTTCACTCCCAGGCGCATCACGGCGTAGATCAACAACGCCACTCCCAGAGCCACATCCACCAGCTTCCACAGCTCAAACTGGGTGATGCTCACCAGGAGCTGCGCATCCTCCGGCTTGGTCAGAGTGAAATCCAGGCTCCCTTCGCGCACCCCATCCGTGAGGCGCCACATGTTGGGCTGGATGAAGGCGCGGATCAGGCCGCCGATGAGTGTGTACACGCCGACAACCACCAGCAACTCCATCGGCCCCCAACCGGCCAGCGAATCGGTATGGTAGAAGACCAGCGCGAGGCCAGCCAGGCCGTTGGCCAGCGACAAGGCGGAGCTAAAGAGCTGCATCAGCAAGTTGGCGCGGTACTGCAGCTCGTTGAGCGCGCTCAAACGCAGGAAGGTCCAGAGCAGGCGCAGGTAGTGCACCGCTTAGCCCCCCACCGCGGCGTAGCGGCGCACGGCCGCCCGCCACACGAAACGAAACACCAGCGCCATGGCGGCGATCCACAAGACCTGATACAGGAAACCCAGCGCCGCCTCGGCCGGCGTGAGTCGGCCCAGGGCCAGTTCCAAGGGGAAGGAGAACATCCAGCGGAAAGGCAGTACATCGGCGATGCGTTGGGCCCACTCGGGTAGCACCGAGAGCGGAGCTACCCTGCCGGACAGAAAGAACTCCACTGCGTACCAGGCCTCAAAGAGCGCCGTGACCCGCGTGGTCCAGAAGGCGGTGATGGACATGGCGTACATGAGCGTGTAGCGCAGCAGGAAGGCGAGAATCAGCGCCGGCACGAGGGCCGCCAAGGCCCAGGGGACCGGGGTGAACTCCGGCCGGAAGGCGACCGCCAGCAGCGCCATGGTGGGGAGAAGCGTGATGGTCTGGATGATCTTGCCCCCCAGCATGTCGCCCAGGTCGGCGTAGTAGGGGTGCACCGGCCGCAGCAACAACGCGTTGAACTCCCCGCGGCGGATGCGCCACTCAATCCCCCATGGGCTCCAGCCGGTCGTGGCGTTGCGCACGAAGGTCCAGGCGATGAAGTACGCGGCAAACTCTCCGGCGCTGTATCCGCCGACCTCCCCACCGCGGGCGCGCGCGATGGTCGTCCAAACCACCAGGTAGATGACCGCCTCCACCAACAACCCAAGCAGCTGCATCCCCTCCTGAACTCGGTATTGGAAGGAGGACAGGATGGTGATCTTGGCCTGCGCCAGGATCACCCTAAGCAGCCGTCTCATCCGCGCCCCCGGCAAACACCATCTCAATGACGTCCTCGATGGGCGGATCCTCCACCGACAGGTCGATGATCGGCACCTCCGCCAGCAGCTGGGCCGTCAAGCGCGGCACCTGTTCGCGCGGCGCCCGCAGGGCGATGCTGCCCGCGTCCCGGCTGATTACCTCGCCGTAGCGGCTCAGGTCCACGCTCAGGTCTTCGGGCTTCACTACCAGCCGCTTGTGGGTGGTGAAGCGCTGCACCAGCACGTCGAGATCGCCGTCGAAGAGTATGCGGCCGTGGTGGATGACAATCACCCGTTTGCCTTCCTGGATGAACCCACCTTGGGCTTGGTCATCACCATGCACCGTGGCGCCCTCGCGACGGTTGTACTCAACGAAAAAGCGCCGGATGCGCCGCTGCATGGTGATGTCCAAGCCCAAGGTGGGTTCATCCAGGAAGAGCACCTGCGGCCGGTGCATGAGCGCGCCGGCGATCTCCACCTTCATCCGCTCGCCCAGGGAGAGATTGCGCACCGGCTTGCGGATCAGCTCCTGCAGCTCCAGCAGCTCGACGAACTCGTCCAGCGTGCGTTGGTAGGCCTGCGGCGCCAGGTCATAGACGGCCTTGAACAGGTCGAAGGAATCGATGGCCGGGATGTCCCACACCAGCTGGTTGCGCTGCCCGGTCACCAGCGTGATCTGGCGCAGGAAGGCCTTCTCGCGTCGATGGGGGACGTATCCCAGCACCTGCGCCTCGCCGCCGGTGGGATAGAGCAGCCCGGAGAGCATCTTGAGCGTGGTCGTTTTCCCCGCGCCGTTCGGGCCGAGGAATCCGACGACCTCCCCCGGCTGGACCTCGAAGGCGATGGACTGCACCGCCCGCACTTCCTTTTTCTGGCGGCGCACGAGCCCTTTCAGGGCGGCCTTCAATCCGCCGGCGCGCTCGGAGACTTCGTAGGTCTTGGTCAGATCCTTGACCGCGATGGCGGCGTTCACGGACGGCTCCTTTGAAAGTGATGGCGCCCTAGCGCGTCTCGGCCCTGGGCCATCCGATTCCCTTGCTCCTCGCGGATGGGAAGCCGCTGCCCCATGGCACGATCGCCGGTCTCGAGCAGGGGACGCGTCCACCCCAAGGCCGATCGATTGTATCACTCCCGAGTCGAGCGCCTGGAAGGGTAGGATGAGGGAGAGCGCCCCGGCAGCCGGGATTTGTCGAAGTTGTGGGGGATCGTTCGAAGCTAGGGAAGGTGTTCCAGGTCGCTCAAATCCTGATGGCGCCCGGCCGCTCGTTTACTCGCCTTGAGATGGTCCAGGCCGATGAGATTCACCTTCACCCCCTCAATCTCATCCGTGACCCGCGCTTGGTAGCACTCGCGGAACTCGACGCCCAGGATCGACGTTAGCACATCGATTCGCAACGGAGGTTCCCCCATCCGCACCACCTTCTCCGCTGCCAGGAAAAGAGCGCCCGACAAATCGGGGCTGTCGAAGCCGAACTCCTTCAGCACTTCCACCATCTTGTCGGCATTGATCGCGTCGATCGCGATCCATACATCCATGTCCACGGTTGCACGCGGATATCCGTGGTACCCGACCGCGTATCCGCCAATCAGCAGATACTGCACTTCATGCGCGTTCAGCAACCGCAAGAACTCTTGAAAGTCGGGCGGAAGCCGGATCGTAGCCATAGATGACCTGCCGCATCAGTTCAACCGCTTGCAGTCGCTCCTGAGGGCTCTTCGACCGCCAGTACTCCAGGTCGCTGGAGGGATCCCGCAGCGACACGACGTCCAGGTGTTGCCGATTCACCGTGAAGGGCCAGTCATCAGCCATGGCACCAGTATACCGGAATCGGGGGAGCGCTGCAGGCGGAGCAGGGCGCACTGGAAGGCACGCCGGGAGGGGATGGGTGTGGGTGGGCTATTTCCCGCTGGTTCGGTATTGCGCGAATTCCTCACGCACCGCCCGACGCACGATCTCCTCCAGCCGCTCCTGACCTCGCTCGACATGTGTCCTCAGCGCCCGATTGATCAGCGTCTGGTAGTTGCCGCCTCCTGCGGCGTGAGCTTGGGCGCGAAACCAATTCAGCACGTCGTCGTCGATGCGGATGGTAATGCGCGTCTTGCCCGTCGGCGTGGGCTCGATTGCGCCCCGCTTGCCTGCTCGGAAGTCATACTCTGCTTTCATGTTTCAACCTCGCCATGCTTGCGCAAGTTGGCTCTGGCCTAAGCGGGATCCCACTCATACTCCACGAAACGATTGTATGCACAAATGTACAGATTGTCAAGGCGCTAGGCCCGCGGGCATATCACCCGCCTTCCGAATCCCTCCCTCCCCTGCGGTACCAGCGTACTCTTGGCCTGGCTTTCCCACAGACCCTAGAATGAAACCGGGGTTACAGGCTATTACGCCCGCTGGCTGAGATCACGTGCGCCGAGGCCGCCTACATGGTGGCCCGGGCGAAAGGGCTTGTCGTCCCGCCGCAAGGGCGGGCTATCAAGCTCGCCAGCGACGGTTCGGGCTGTGTCCGTCCAGAAGGCGGGATGGCAACGGCGCAGCCGGAGGACTTGCCATGGGGAGGCTCACCCCTAGGAATACTCGATGGGTCGCCATTGTTTCCACTCTCATACTGGGAGCATTGTTCCCGTTGGCCGTGGCCGGAGGCGCGTCCGGCGAGGCGCCGACATCCTTGCTCGGCCCCACGGAAGAACGCCCCGCTTCAGAACGCGGGACCTACGGCGGGATCTTCGACGCACTCGCCGCCGCAGGTCCCCGAAGCGTAGCGGAGGGGGTGCCGGGCCAAGGAGGCCCCCGTTCGGGCAGCCGCCCTGGCGGGCAGCAGCCCGCCGGGGCGAGACGGCCGGCCGGAGGCGAGGCGCGCTCTCAGAGCAAGGCTGAGAGCGTCCGTGCCCTGCTCCAGACCGCGCAGGGACAAGCTGCGGTTCGGGTCATTGTCGGCCTGGCGGTTCCTTACCTGCCAGAAGGCGAGATAGCGAGCGCGTTGGCCGTCGGCATCCAACGCAACCGGATCGCACAGGCGCAAGATGCGCTGCTCGACCGTCTGGAGACGGCCGAGGTCCGTACGGTCGCGCGCTTCGAGGTCATCCCTTACTTGGTCCTGGAGACCAACGCAGAAGGTCTTGCCGTCCTAGCCGCCGACCCACTGATCAGCACCGTCCACGAGGACGTCCCGCATCCGGTCGCCCTGGCCGAGAGCGTGCCGCTCATCGGCGCGGACCACGCTTGGGCCTCTGGCTATACGGGAAGAGGCCAGACGATCGCCGTCCTCGACACCGGGGTTGACCGGTCCCATTCCATGCTGGCAGGCAAGGTAGCGGCAGAAGCCTGCTTCTCGACGACCTTCCCTTCCGGGGGCTCGACCAGCGTCTGCCCGGACGGTTCTGGGCAACAGACCGGTCCTGGAGCCGGCCGCCCATGCTCCGTCTCAGGCTGTGATCACGGCACGCACGTGGCGGGCATCGCCGCCGGCAACGCGATCAGCCTGGCGGGCGTGGCGCGCGAGGCGAACCTGATCGCCGTGCAGGTTTTCTCGCGCTTCGACGGCTTCTCCTGCGGCACGGGCGACCCTTGTGTGCAGGCCTACACCTCCGACATCATCCGCGGCCTGGAGTACGTCTACGGGCTTCGCTCACAGATGAGCATTGCCGCCGTCAACATGAGCCTCGGCGGCGACGGCTACAGCGCGCCATGCGATGCGGATGAACCGGAAATGAAGGCGATCATCGACACGCTGCGCTCGGTCGGCATCGCCACGGTCATCGCCTCAGGCAACAACGGCTACACCGGCGCCATCTCATCGCCCGCCTGCATCTCCAGCGCAGTCAGCGTCGGCTCCACGACCAAGTCGGATTCCGTCTCGGGCTACTCCAACAGCGCCACCTTCCTCAGCCTGCTCGCTCCTGGCTCTTCGATCACCTCGTCGATCCCCGGCGGCAGCTTCGCTTCCTTCAGCGGCACGTCCATGGCCGCGCCGCACGTCGCCGGCGCCTGGGCCGTGCTGAAGTCGAAGGCGCCTGGCGCCAGCGTGGAGCAGGTCTTGAACGCCTTGACCTCCTCCGGACTACTGATCCGCGACGGGCGTAACGGGCTGCAAAAGCCGCGCATCCAAGTGGACGCAGCATTGACGAGGCTTCCAGGAGGGCCTACCGCTACGCCGACTCAGAGTGGGACGCCCGGCCCCACCTTCACACCCTCCGCCACCGTAACCCAGACCGGCACGCCGCGCGTTACCCTCACACCCACCCAGAGCACCACGCCCGTCCCGGGCGGACCGAACCTCGCCATTAAGCCTCTGGGGGCCTGGGAGGTCGTCCTGCTCAGCGGCGAAGGGCAGTTCTCCTTCGAGGTCCGCAACACCTCCTCCAGCGACGCCGCCCGCTCGGTGAAAGTCCGCATCGAAGAGCTGCGCCGCTGGGCGATCAATGACTGGATCGTCTCCCAGAAGATGACCATCCCGGAGATCGGCCCCGGCCAAGCCTGGCAGGGCGCCTTCACCTGGAGGCCTCTCACCGATTGCGGCGGGCGTTTCTACATCCGCATCGTCGTCGAGGACGGCAGAGCCGACAGCGACGACGTCGCTCCCAGCCTCCAGGGACATGAGGTCTCTGTCTTCGGCTGCCCTTACCTGCCCAACATCAAGCCGCAAAGAGACTCCGCCTGGCCGGTCAGCGTCCGTCTGCGCCAGCAGGTCACCTTCAACTACAAGATCCTCAACACGGACTGCACTGAAACCGTGGACTATGTCTTTGAAGAAGGCTTCAGCGTACGGAAGGTGGGTCAGCCCTGGCCCACGACGCCAGACGCCACGGCCCGCATCAATGGCCTTACCAACAGCGGCGGCTATGACGAGCAGGGCGAGTTGGTTTGCGATCCTCAGCCGGCATTCAAACCCGGCACTTTTACTTGGACGTTCCAGGAGACCGGCAGCTACCAGATGCGCATCGACAGCGACCGTGGCAAGAGCGTGGTCGAGTACAACGAGACCGACAACCAACTGCTCCACACGGTCGTCGTCGTGGGAGATCAGCCATCCTTCGTCGACGTCCCCTTCGAGCACTGGGCCAACCCCTATGTGGAGGCTATCTACCTGAACGGTCTCGTCGCCGGATGCGAGACCTCGCCGGCGCGCAAGTACTGCCCGCAGGACCCGTTGACCCGGGCGTCCGCAGCGGTCTTCGTCGTGCGCGGGGTTCACGGCGCGGCGTTCCTTCCCCCTCTGCCGACCGAGCCGATCTTCAGCGATGTCTCTCCGTCGGCATGGTACGCGAAGTGGGCGCATCAGCTCTGGCTGGACGGCTTCACCTCCGGCTGCGCCACCAGCCCGCTGCGCTTCTGCCCCGACGCGCCGCACACGCGCGCCGAGGCGACCGTCTTCTTCGTGCGCTTGAAGCTCGGCAAGGATTACCAGCCGCCCGAGCCGTCGGCTGCGGTCTATGCCGACGTGGCGCTCGGGACGTGGTACGCGAAGTGGGTGTACGCCGCGCGCGCCGAAGGGCTGACCGAGGGTTGCGAGGACTTGGCGAACCAGGGCGACGGGCTCTTCCGCCCGCTGGCCGAGATCACGCGCGCCGAGGCCGCCTGCATGATGGCTCGGGCGAAAGGGCTGGCGGGTCCGTGAGTGGGTCGCGCGTGATCCCGAGGCGCGAGCGCGCTGCCACGGTTTCCACGCATCGGTATCATTAGGATGTCGGCCGCAGGAAGATCGAACTCCGATGACGTGAAGAAAACGCCTCACTTCTACGAAGCGCAGGATCGACGCCGCGATCCTGCGCCAGACTCTCGCCGGATACGCCCAGGTTCATCGAATCACGGCGGACGAACGCCGCGCCCGTCTGCGCGCCTTGTCCGAAACGCAGGCACGCGCCCTCTTCGATGACCTGTGCCGCACTCAAGAGCAGTTGGGATCCCACGATGGCGACTGGATAAAGCTCGACCGGCTGCGACTGGAACAGAAACGCTCGATCCGCCCCTTCGGCCAGTCTGGCATTTGACAACCCGAAAACGGCGGGAAGGGCGCACACAAGGTACGCCCCTTCCCGCCCCCTCAATCCCCGCAGTCCAATTCGCGCTTGTGTCCGGCCATCATCCGTTGTATCCTAGTTCATAGTACCCTGGTACTAGCGGCCACCTTGGGGGATTTGTCGACCGGACGTGAGGGCCGCCTCGCAGTCTGAGCCGGAGGGAGGGCACATGCCCCGCCTTTCCGCAGGCAGCATCTTGGCCTTGGACGCGCTCCCACGGCGTCTGAACCTAGCGCGCTCGCTGCGCGCCGTGACCATCGTCTCCCTCGTCGGGTCGACCTTCGTCGCGCCTCTCCCGGCCGGCGGCGCGCCCTCCGCGCCTCCCGCCACGCGGCAGACAAGCCGCCCGACCATGCGGAACCACCCCGGGTGGCATGCGCCACGGCCGCGAGTCCACGAAGTCTCAGACGAGCCCGCGCCGAGCGAGAGCCCCCTCGAACCGCGGCAAAGCCTTGCGTCGCCGGCCCCCGCAGCCTCTGCGACCGGCGGAACTGTCTACTTGGCCACGCGAGTCCACGTCGCCCGCTCGCGCGATTTCTACAGCGCCAGCCCGCACTGGGAGGACGTGCGCGGCGCGCTGCCCCTCCCCTTGGAGCCAGCCACCGGAATCACCGAGTTCGCCCTCGACCCCTTCGACCCAGCCCAGCGCGCTTGGGCCTCCTACAGCGGGGCCTTTGGCCATGGCAGCCTGTGGCGCGCCGACGACCTGGACGCCCCCCAGCCGACCTGGAAAGAGGTCCTGAACGAAGCGGAGATCCTCCAGGCCACCGGCAAGGCGCCGACATCCTTGCTCGGCGCACTTGCCGTGCCGGGCCAAGGAGGCCCGGCCGGCAAGGCGTATGCGACCGTGATGCGCGTC
>Ga0209642_10001968_pt1 | contig 13653 bp, 9 predicted proteins | sample RifCSP19_2_FD_184025 | JGI IMG/M metagenome (GOLD analysis project Ga0209642, IMG submission 184025) | Soil microbial communities from Rifle, Colorado - Rifle CSP2_sed 19_2 (SPAdes) (version 2) | ecosystem: Environmental > Terrestrial > Deep subsurface > Rock core/Sediment | place: Rifle... | reverse complement strand
AAACAGTAATCCATTCCATTGTATAATCTTTATAGCACCCAGGTGCTATTTCATTGCCGCTTGATTGCGGCATATTCGCTAAGTATCTATCCGAAAAATAAAGGGGGTCGGGGTGTGTGGCGGCGCAAGGCGCCGCCACACACCCCACTCTCCCAAATTTCCGGTTAGGTTCTTAGTAAGTACAGAGGCGATTCAATTTTAAGTAAAAATCGAGGTGCACAGCTTGCCTGAGACTGCCAGGAATAGCGAACCAGCGAGAAGGATATACCATGACGATTGAAATCATCATCGTCTTAACAATCTTGGCGATTGCCATCCTTCTTTTCATCACCGAGTGGGTCCGCATGGACGTGGTTGCCTTGCTGGTGCTTGGAAGTCTCGCGTTGACAGGTCTCGTCACTCCAGCGCAAGCGCTCTCCGGTTTCAGCAACCCGGCCGTGGTCACGGTCTGGGCGATTCTGATCCTCAGTGGAGGGTTGGCCCGCACAGGTGTGGCAAGCTCGATTGGACGCCGTCTGGAGCGCTTGGCAGGAGATAGCGAAATCCGCTTATTGCTTTTGCTTATGTTCACAGCTGGCATCCTCTCCGGTTTTATAAACACGGTTGGTGTTGTTTCCTTGTTCCTGCCGGTTGTGGTCGATATAGCCCGCCGCACGAAAAGACCGCCTTCCAAGATCCTCATGCCGCTGGCTTTTGCCGCGCTGCTGGGCGGCTTGAACACACTGATCGGCACTCCGCCTAACATCCTGATCAGTGAAGCCCTCCAGGATGCCGGTCTGCGTCCGTTCCATATGTTTGAATACTCCCCCGTCGGTTTATCAGCCCTTCTGGCGGGCACGCTTTATATGGTTCTTTTGGGACGCCGCCTGTTACCAACCGCCGACCCTGCGCGCGAGTTTTCCTCCGAGCGAGCCAGGGATTTCAAATCGCTGTACCATTTGCACGAGCGCATAGTGATCCTCCATATACCGGAGGGCTCTATTTTGCATGGCAAGACCCTTGCCGAGAGCCGCTTGGGTTCTGCGCTGGAGCTCAACGTGCTGGCAGTCATTCGTAAAGAACGGACAATGCGCTTTCCCGAACCCACCTTTGCTTTGAAGTCCGGTGACCGCCTGTTGGTTGGAGGTCGTTTGGAGCAATTTTCCAAGCTACAGGAAAAGAATCACTTTGTCCTGGAACAAGAAAGCCTCTCTTTGGATCGCCTGGTTTCGGCAGATGTGCAGTTGGTTGAAGCCCGGCTCTCACCCAGTTCCAGCCTGATCGGCCGAACCTTGAGAGAGGTCGGGTTCCGCCACAGCTATGCCGTCATCGTTCTGGCAATCTTGCGCAAGGGCGTCCCATTCCGAACTAATCTGGAAAATATTCCGTTGCTTGGCGATGACTTATTACTGCTCCAGGGTCGCCGCGAACATATAGAAGAATTAGAGGACGCCCCCGATTTTGCGATCTCTCCTCCCACCTCACTCCAAGACTTCAAGCTCGAAGAACGGATGATGGTCGTTCATGTGCCACCGAGTTCACCCTTGATGGGAAGATCGCTGGTCGAAAGCCACCTTGGTGATTCCTATGGACTAGGAGTCCTTGGCATCATCCGGGGCGGAGAGACTCACCTGATGCCGTCTCCGGATGAAAAATTGCAAGTTAATGATATCCTGCTGGTCAAAGGTAAGCAGAGCGATTTGCAACTGATCGAAAGTTTGCAGAGCCTGGAGATAGAAAACGGCCTTGCGCCTAATTTGGGGGAACTGGAATCGGAGGAAATTGGGCTGGTTGAGGCGGTCCTTTCTCCGCATTCCACCCTGGCTGGGAAAACCTTGCGCGATTTGAACTTCCGCTTCAAATACGGTCTCACCGTTCTTGCTATCTGGCGAGAGGGGCATGCCCGCCGATCTAATTTGCGCGATATCGAACTTCGATTTGGCGATGCGCTCTTGTTATACGGCCCGCGTGAACGCTTGCGCATGTTAGGCAGTGAACCTGATTTTCTGGTGCTGACCGAAGAAGCCCAGGAACCGCCCCGGCGAGAGAAAATCCCTACCGCCTTGTTAATCATGGCTCTTGTTCTGATCCCTGTCATCTTCGGCTGGCTGCCAATTGCGATCTCCGCTGTGCTTGGCGTTGCCCTTATGATTCTGACCAATTGCCTTACAATGGAAGAGGCCTATCGTTATATAGAGTGGAAAGCAATCTTTCTCATCGCAGGCATGCTCCCCATGGGCATCGCAATGGAGCAGACCGGCGCAGCCCAGATTATTGCCAATAGCATGGTAACATTAATCGGCATGATGGGTCCCGTTGTCTTGATGGCGGGCTTCTTTTTGGTGGCGGTCTTAGCATCCCTGGTTATGCCCAACCTGGCGGTGGCGGTTTTATTGGCGCCCATTGCCCTCCGCACTGCAAGCGACCTGGGCGTTTCACCCTACCCTCTGATGATGACGGTTGCTGTATCTGCATCTGCCGTTTTCCTCAGCCCGGTTGGTCACGCAGCCAACCTCCTGGTCATGGGTCCAGGTGGTTATCGTTTCACAGATTACATCAAAGTTGGATTTCTGCTAACGATCATCACGATGGTTGTCGCCATCCTGGTGATTCCCATTTTTTGGCCGTTCTGATTGCAGACAGTACTAGCTGATGACCTTTCAAATCGCTCTCACCCTGTCAATTATCCTTGGCGCTCTGGTGCTCTTCGGCACAGATAAAGTGCGCGTCGATCTGGTCGCCTTGCTCGTACTACTCACTACCGGTCTCACAGGTCTGGTCAGCCCCAAAGAAGCCTTTGCTGGTTTTTCCAATTCTGCTGTCATCACGGTCTGGGCTGTCTATATCGTCTCGGGCGGCCTCTTCAAAACTGGTGTAGCTGAATCTCTGGGGAATTTCATCTTACGTCTGGCAGGCGAAAGCGAAATGCGCCTGATTGCCGTCATCATGCTCACCTGCGGCATCATCTCAGCCTTTATGAATAACGTCGGCGCAACTGCCATGTTGCTGCCTGCCGTCGTCAGCATCTCTCGCCAGAAGAATATCTCGGTCTCCAAACTCCTCATCCCGCTCTCGTTTTCCTCCTTATTGGGCGGCAAATTGACCCTCATCGGCACGCCAGCCAACATCTTGGCGACAAACATCGTCGCCGAGAATGGTCTGCCCACCTTCGGATTTTTTGACTTCACCCCCATCGGGATCGTCGTATTCGCCACAGGCATCCTGTATATGGTTTTCATCGGTCGTCATCTCTTGCCAGTCCGCCAACCCCCCGGAGAGCAGCAGATCCCCAAGCAGTTGAAAGCCTATGTCAGCGAAGTGCGTGTCCTCTCGCGAGGCAACCTGGTCGGTAAGACCCTCCTGGAATCCAGGCTGGGTGCTGATTATGACCTCACTGTGCTAGCCGTTGTCCGCGAGGATAAACCCGTGGCAGCTATCGACCGCGATACGGTTATCCAGCTGGATGACATTCTCTTGATCGAAGGATCGGTCGAAAGCCTGATGCGAGCCACCAATGACCTCGGCCTGGCTTTGGCAAGCAAGCCCCATTTGGAACTGGACAATGTCGACAACACGAAAACCGAAATTTTCGAGGCTATCCTGGCTCTCCATTCAACCATGGTTGGTCATAGCCTGCGCGAGCTCGAATTTCGTGATCGCTACGGTTTCACCGTTCTGGCAATTCGTCGTCAGGGAGAGCTGATCACCAAGCGCCTGCGCGATGTCCGCTTGAAATTTGGCGACGACTTCTTGCTCCAGGGTCCTCGTGCTCGGTTGGCTGTTTTGCGACAGGGCAATGATTTTCTCCTCCTCGAGCCTGTCAAAATCCCGCAAAACCTCCATAAACGCATGCCCATCGCCATCGGTTTGATGCTTCTCGTGATCGGCCTGGTTCTCTTTGCCAAACTGGACATCGCCACTGCCATGGTCATTGGCGCAGTTGGCATGGTCCTCACTCGTTGCCTCACCATGGATGAGGCTTATCAGAGCATCGACTGGCGTACGGTCTTCCTGGTTGCCGGCATGCTCCCACTTGGGACTGCGATGGAAACCACCGGCACAGCCCGTTTGATCGCTGACACCTTCCTCGGCATAATCGGTGGCATGGGTCCCTATGCCGCCCTGGCAGGGATGTACCTCCTCGCCGCTCTCATCACCCAGCCCATGTCCAATGCCGCTGCCATGGTTCTCGTTGTCCCGATCGCCCTGGACACTGCTCTCGGTCTGGGTGCCAACCATCTCACCTTTACCCTGGCAGTCATCATCGGAGCCGCCACCAGCTTTCTCACCCCGGTTGGACACAAAGCAAACGTTCTCGTCTTTGGCCCTGGCGGCTACAAATTCTTTGACTTTCCCCGGGTCGGCTTCCTGCTGACTGTCTTCCTGTTCATCGCAACTATGATTGCATTACCCATAGTTTTCCCCCTTTTCCCCTGAGAAGTCCCTTTCTACGTCTCATCAACTTGAAACCTAAAGACTGGCTCGCCTTCTCTCTGCTTGGCCTCGCCTGGGGTTCCTCCTTCCTGTGGATCAAGATCGCTGTCCAGGAGATCGGCCCGTTCACACTGGTGGCTTTCCGCCTGCTGTTTGGCATCCTGGGCTTGCTGGCGGTGGCGGCTTACAACCGCCCGGCATGGCCCGCTAACCGGAGGTTGTGGCTGGTGCTGGCCGTACTGGGCATCACTAACACGGCCTTGCCCTTTGTGCTCATCTCGTGGGGGGAAATTTACATTGACTCGGCCTTAGCCGCCGTGCTGAACAGCACCGTGCCGCTCTTTACCATGCTCATCGCGAATTTCTTTTTGCACGACGACCGCCTGACGCTCACCCGCCTGGTAGGCTTGCTGATCGGCTTTGCCGGGATCGTGGTGCTGCTCCTGCGGGACCTTGAAGCCGGTGTGCGCAGCAATATTTTAGGCCAGGCGGCAGTGCTCATCGCCGCCATGCTGTACGCCGCCAGTTCGGTCTTTGCCCGCCGTAATGCAAAAGGCCTGTCACCCATCGTACAGGCCCTGGTCCCGCTCCTGGTGGCCGACGCTGCCGTCTGGCTGGTTACACCCATCGTGGAAGCCCCTTTTACCCTGCCGCGCCTGCCGCTGACCTGGCTGGCCATCGCCTGGCTCGGACTAATCGGTTCCTGCTTCGCCTACTTGCTCTACTTCTACCTGCTGCACTCGGTCGGCCCGACACGCACCACGCTGGTCACATACGTCTTCCCCTTGATCGGCGTGGCTTTGGGCGTGGTATTCCTTGGTGAGCTGCTCGACTGGAACCTGCTGGCCGGCGGGGGGATGGTGGTCGCCAGCATCGCCGTTGTAAATCGAAAGACGTAATTACCATTTGTCGTAGTCTTCTGAATGCTTGCGGAATTCGATCCGTTCCGCGCCGCCCAGGGCTGGCACGCCGACCTGGGCCAGCTGCAGCAGACGTGTCAGGTAAATGATCCGGCAGGCTTCTTCCAGGCTGGAGCACCATTGGTAAGCTTCTTCGAGCACCGGGCCGATGGAGAAGCAGCCGTGACCGCGCAGCATGAAGATTTTATACTCGCGCAGCATTTTGACCGCCAGCCTGGCAACTTCTGTTGAGCCGGTAGTTAATTCAGCCTGGATGATGGGTACTTTCCTCAACACATAAGAGCCTTCGTTGTCGATCGGGATGATTGCTTCCTGCTCGACCAGGGAAAGCGCCACGGCGATGGGGGGATGAACGTGGACGATAGCCAGCGCCGAGGTGTTCTGGAATATGGCGCGGTGCACGACCAGCTCGCTGGAGGCAAGCATCACACCGCTGTCGTTCTCCTCCAGGCCGGTCTCGATCAGGTCCTTCTCGGTAAGGTGGTTGAGCATGGCTCCGGTGCGGGTGATGAGGATGCGATCGCCCATGCGCACGCTCATGTTGCCGCCGTGGGAGGAGGTCAACCCGCTGCCGAATAAGTCACGTCCGAATTTTTGAAACTGCTCAAGCATGGATCGTCTCCTTCGCCTGGCGCTGGTCCAGGTCTGCCAGGCCTAAGGCGTCTAATTTGCGCGGTGTGGGCACCCCATCCTGGGTCCAGCCTCGGAAGCGGTAATACTCACCCAGCATCGCATCCAGATCAACTGTGCGTCCCTTGCTGCCGCCTTTTTCCAGCGGTTCCGCCAGCAGGCGCGGCGGAAGTGTGTCGTCAGCCCGGGAGAAACCAGCCTGCAGGTTGTAAAGGCGTTCCAGGTTCCAGATGCGCTCGCCAGCGGTTTGCAGGTCCTGGACTTCGTAATGCGCGCCGGTAACGGCGGAGAGCATGCGGGCGAAGAAATCATCCCCGATGGCGAAATTGACAAACTTGCACATGCCGATCGAGTCGATCACCGCGCTGGTGTGCTGCAGCACGATCAACAGGCCAGCCTTGCCTTCAGCTGCGAAGCGGTCGAGCATCTTCGGCAGTCCGAGCAGTTCCGGCCCAAGCATATTGCCCCGCAGGTGGCATGCCCCGCGGTTCGAAGTTGCATACAGCAGCCCCTGACCCTGCATGCCGCGTGGGTCGTAGCCTGGCATTTCCAGTCCCTTGACCTGCATCGCCAGATCGGGGGCTTCACAGCGCAAGGCCAAGCGGCGCGAGCCCTCGGCCAGGAGTGCCCCCTGGCCACGCCGGTAGGCGATATCTTCGATAGTTGATAGCAGCAGGTCTGCCCGGCCGAAACGCAGCTCGCTGTTGAGTAACCCGCGCTCAGCCAATTCCATCGCGCAGCCGATCGTGCCGCCGGTCGAGATGGTATCCAGGCCTAACCGGTTGCACAGATAATTAGCCTCGATCAGGGTTTCGAAATCGGCGATGCCCAGGTTGGATCCCAAGGCGAAGATCGTTTCGTATTCGGGGCCTTCCCCTTTTTCGGTGGAGGTGTGCGTTTCACGCTTACAGCCGATCGGGCAGCTCCAGCAGGCGCTGCGCTTGGTGAGGAACTCTTCCCGCAGGCGTTCGCCGGAGATCGCCTCCGCCTGCTCGAACTCGCCCTGCTGGAAATTACGCGTGGGCAGCACCCCGTACCAGTTCATCAGATTGACCAGCACTGATGTACCGAATTCAGGTAAGCCTTGCGAGGTGCGCGGTGAAGCGGAGATCATCTTGCGGGCTTCATATTCGACGAATTCCAAGGCCGCTTTTTCGGCGATGCCAGGGCGGTGTTGTCCCCGCGCCCGGATTGCCTTCAGGTTCTTCGATCCCATCACCGCGCCCACGCCCCCGCGGCCGTAGGCTTTGCCTTCGTCGTTCATGATCGCCGAGAATAAGACCCGGTTTTCACCCGCCGGACCGATACAGACCGCCGAGGTGCCCTTTTCGCGCAGTTTGGCGATCGTCTGCGGGATTTCCAGCCCCCATAAATCGTCGGCCGGGTGCAGCGCCCCACCCTGCTCGTTGACTTCCAGCCAGACGGGTCGCTCAGCGACACCACGGATGAGCAGGGCGTCGTAACCGGCCCATTTCAGGCGCACCCCGAACTGAGAGCCACTGTTTGAATCCATTACCGTGCCGGTCAGGGGGGAGAGCGTGCTCAGGCTGGAACGGCCGCCGGTGGGCACTTGAACGCCCGTCATCGGCCCTGTGCAAAAAGCCAGCAGATTGTCAGGTCCTAATGGATCTACCTGCGGGGGAACTTCGCTGTAAAGCAGGTAGGCGCCCAACCCTCGCCCTCCCAGGAATTGAGACAATATCTGGCGGTCGATCTCCTCTACCAGGCACGTGCCCTGGCTGAGGTCTATCCTTAATATTTTTCCATGCCATCCGTCCATATTTATTTATCTCTCTTTTTTGTTGGTTTCTTTGTTCATTTTAATACCAATACCTCGAATCGGGCGAAAGCTTCATCCCAGGCGAGGCTGGGGCGAGGGTCATAAATTTTCCGTTCGATGGATGCGGCTACAGCCTGGCGGCCCTGGCGGATGTCAGCCAGGTGCCCACTGGCGATCGCCTGTAGCATAAGGTTGCCCAGGGCAGTCGCCTCGTCCGGCCCGGCGACGACAGGCCGCTGGCAGGCGTCGGCAGTGAACTGGCACAACAGGCGGTTCTGACTCCCGCCACCTACAACCCGGATGGTCTCCAGCCTGTGCCCAGTCAACATTTCCAGGTCTGCCAGCAACTGGCGCGACTTTAATGCCAGGCTTTCCAGGCAAGCGCGTACAACTTGGCCCACGCTCACCGGCTCAAGCTGGCCCGTACGCCGGCAGTAGTTGTGGATCTTATTCGGCATATCCCCGGGACTGAGGAAATCATGCGCATCGGGGTCGACCAGGCAGCGGAATGCTTCGGCCTTTTCAGCCAGGGCTAACAGCCCGTCCCAGGTGTACGCCTGACCTTCCAATTGCCACTGGCGCCGGCTCTCTTGCAGCAGCCACAAGCCAGAAATGTTCTTAAGGAAACGGATCGTCCCGCCGACTCCACCTTCGTTGGTGAAGTTGAGCCCCAAAGCTTGAGTGTTAATGATCGGTTCAGGAATCTCAACCCCCATCAAGCTCCAGGTGCCGCTGCTGATGTAGGCGCTATGCACATCCAGGTCTGAGATGGCGCCCACCGCGCTGGCTGTGTCGTGGCTGCCGGGAGCGATGACCGGGGTGGATCCGCCTAAGCCAACTTCGCGGCTGACATCCGGGCGCAGCTCCCCCAGGACAGTGCCGGGTGGAACGATGCCTGGCAGGAAATGGGTCGGGATATTTAACCGGCTCAAGAGATCTGTTGCCCAGCGCCTATTTCGGGCATCCAGCATCTGACTGGTGGTGGCGATGGTGTACTCGACTGCCATCTGGCCGGTCAGCCAGTAATTGAAAAGGTCCGGCATCATCAAGAACTTTTCCGCCCATTCCAGCTGCGGGTCGTTCGCCTGAGCCATACTGAACAGCTGGAAGAGGGTGTTGAGCTGCATGAACTGGATTCCAGTTTGCTGGTAAATCTGGTCGCAGGGAACCTTCGTAAAAGCCAGCTCGGGCACACCGTCGGTGCGGCTATCCCGGTAGTGATAAGGAACGCCGATGAGGTGACCCGCCCGATCGAGCAAGGCGAAATCCACGCCCCAGGTGTCGACCCCGATGCCAGCTACTGGTTGGTCAATTTGGGCGCGGTAGCGAGCCAGGCCAGCCTTGATCTCTGTCCACAATTGCAATACGTCCCAGTGCAGGTGGCCCAGGATGTTCACCGGTCCGTTGGGGAAACGGTGCATTTCCTGCAGTCGAAAGCAGCTGCTGTCCCATTGGCCGAGCAGAACCCTCCCGCTGGAAGCACCCAGGTCAATTGCCAGGAAGTTGGTCATTGGGTGTGTCATTCACTCAACTGGCTTCGCCGGTAGTGCTCGTCCAGGCGGTTGTCTATGCGGCTTACTTCGTTTTCGGGCAGATACCGTGGCCCTCCCAAGGCATAAGCGCCCAGCAGGACTCTGGCCCATTTATCAGCCATCAAAGTAATGTTGAATACCTCCTGGGCGCTCTGACCTAGAGCCACCAGCCCGTGGTTGATCATTAAAAGCAGCTTCGGCGGCTCACCATGCAGTTCCTGGTAACGCTTCAAGGCCTCCCGGACTGCCTCAGCCAGCGTAAAGCCCGGATCGATGTAAGGAATGACTGCCGGGACTTTACCGCACAGGACAATCGCGTCAGGATAAATGTGGCGCAAGAACGGCTCAGCGCCGAGCTGGCTGCACAGGAAATGGTTGACGGCGACCGGGTGCGTATGCCCAACCCATTTGGCACCGCCTTCAGTCAGGCACACAGTGTGTAGAAAGGTCTCTACCGAGGGCGGACGGTGCGAACCGTCCGCCAGCGCGCGACGTAATCCCTCGGCAACCTGGGTGTCGCTCAACGGGCCGGCTGCCAACAATTCCTGAGCTGAGGTGAACCTCACCCGGCCGAAACCGCTTGCATCGATTCTGCCCAGCTGACTGCCGGAGGCCTTGATCCAAAAGGTGCCATCGCCGCAATTGGCGCTGGTGTTGCCTTCGCCCAGGATGACGAGCTGTCGCTCCTCACGGCCCAGTTCCCGAGACAAGCCGATCAGTTCGCCCAGGATGGAGTCTTGTTCACTCATCGTAAGCGCCTATCTCATGTAGGCTGCCATGACGCCGCCATCCACGGTCAGGACGCCGCCTGTCGTGCGGCTGGCGCGCGGGCCAGCCAGGAAGCTGATCGCCTCGGCGATGTTCTCAGGATAGACGTTGACCTTCAGTGTGGTGCGCTGCCGGTAAAATTCTTCCAGCTCTTCAGGCTTGATCCCATAACCTGCCGCCCTGGCCTGGCGCCAACCCTGGTCCCAGATGCTACTCCCGTGGATGACGGCATCGGGCATGACTACGTTGACCCGGATGCCATGTTCTCCGCCCTCCTCAGCCAGGCAGCGCGCCATTTGCAGCTCGGCAGCTTTGGCCGCTCCGTAGACTGAGGCGTTCTTGGCTGCCACCACGCTGTTTTTGCTGGCTACGTAAACCAGGCTTCCGCCCATTTGCTGCTGGATCCAGACCCGGAAGGCCTCCCGGCTGACCAGGAAATAGCCTTTCGCCAGGATGTCCATCGTGCGATCCCAATCGGCCAGGCGCACTTCCTCGATCGGCGCGCTGATGGCGATGCCGGCGTTGCTCACCACGATGTCGACACCTCCATAAGCCAGGACCACCTGTTCGAACGCCTCGGACACAGCAGCCTCGTCGGTCACGTCGCAATGAACAGCCATCGCACGGCGAAAGCCTTGAGATTTGTCAATCTCTTCAGCGACAGCTTGCGCCCCTTCCAGGTTGATGTCGAAGATAGCCACGTGAGCGCCGTCCTGCGCCAATCGGCGGGCGGTGGCGCGACCGATCCCGCTTGCCCCGCCGGTCACCACTGCCACTCTTCCAGCCAGCTCGCGGGGCGGGGGTTTTACGGTTAATTTATACAGCTCCAGCGGCCAGTACTCGATATCGTAAGCCTCCTGGGGATCAAGGCTGACAAACTGGCTCAAGGACTGGCTGCCCTGGATGACCTGGATGGCGCGCTGGTAAAGCTGGCGGCTGACGCCAGCGGCCTGGGCGTCGGCGCCGGTCGTGACCATGCCAATTCCGGGGATCAGGATCACCCTGGGATAGGGATCGCCTATCTTATCCCCGGCGTGGCTGCAGGCTGCAAAGTAAGCATTGTATGTGGCAACGAAAGTCTCGATACCAGCAGCCAGCCTGGCGGAGAGTGCTTTTTCGCCTTCCGCGGGTCGCCAGTCCACGAACAAGGGCAGGCGCTTGGTGTGCACCAAGTGGTCTGGGCAGGCCGCCCCTACCTGGGAGAGCTTGTCCGCGCCTGCGCTGCCCGTAAATGCAAGCACTTCCGGACTATCGTCCACCTGCAATATGGCAGGGCGTTCTTTACTGACTGCGCCGCGTAGTTCAGGCAAGACCCTGGCCAACACCTGGCGGCGTTCCTCGGCGGCCAGGGCAGGCACGCTGCTCCCAGGGAAGATCACCCGTCCCTGGCGGCGGCTATAGATGAAGTCCTCCGCTTCCTGGATAACCCGGATGGATTGCTGATAACATTCCTGGCTGGTTTCTCCCCAGGTGAGCAGGCCGTGCTTGCCCATCACAACCAGATCAGCTTTCGGGTTTGCCCGTATCCCTTGGGCGATCCATTTGCTCAGCGTAAATCCCGGGCGGGTGTAGTCGACCCATACGGCTCGTTCTCCCCACAGCTCCTGGCCACCTGAGGCGCACGCCAGGCTGATCACCGCGTCGGGGTGGGTATGATCAACGTGCCTGGCGGGGGTGAAGGCATGCAACAGGGTCTCGATCGACTGGCGCGGCCGGTTGAGGGCGTGCGTACAGTGTGAGAGGTAAGCGACCATCTCCTCGTCGCTCATCGCCTGGCGGGCGATCAAGGGAGTGATCTCAGCCAGACGCAGCCCTGCGAAGCCCTGTTCGGTGATATCGGCCACATCGCTGCCAGACCCTTTGACCCATAATACCTCCATCGAGCGACCCAAATGGTCTGTTTCCATTATTTTGGCGCTGGTGTTGCCGCCATAGATATTAACCACGCGGCGGTCGCTCCCTAAAAGGTTGCTGCGATATACCAGTCCACCAAGCTCAGGCAGTTGTCCTGCTTCTTTCTCATTCCAAAGATTTTTCGGCATTGATAAATCATCACTCCGTTTACGAAATGGCGTTACTTTTATTGGGCTTTGATCGGATCATGCTCAGGTGCTTCACAAAATGCCTGGAATACTTCGTCTGTGACAGCCGCCGGCACCTCGCAGCCCGGGCTGAGCATATAGCGTGCCCCCTGGGCTAATCGCAGGCACTCTATCGCCCGCGCTGCGCAGGTTTCTGGGCTGGCCTGGAGCATATCCGCCACAGGGTCGAGGTTGCCTTTGAAGCATTTGCCAGCCCTGGTATAAACTTCCCGAGCTTCCGAGAATTTTACCAGGTGGTCCACGTTGAACAGATCGGCCCCGGAAAAGACCATATCGGCCAGGAGATGCCCGGTTTTACCGCAGATGTGCAGCTTGACCAGGGCGCCAGCCTGGTGGACGGCCTCACACACGCGTTGTTCGTAAGGCAGGGCGAACTGGCGGTACATCCTGGCTGAGATCAAAGAGGCAGCTGCGTCGCCAGCCCCGATCATCGGCGCGCCAGCCTCTACCTGCACCAGGCAAAAATCGATCACGGCTTCGGTCAGGAAGTCCAGCAATTGGTGGGCCAGCCTGGGTTGGTCGACCAGCATCAACAGGAACTCGGAGACGCCACACACGGAACACGCTTCGGCGAACGGCATGTCCACCCAACCCAACACCAGGCACTCGTCCCCGGCGGCTTGCACCATCTCGCCCACGGCCAGGGTGCGATCTGCCATCCGGCTTTCTGGACGGAAACCATGCGGTCTTTTAAGGTTTCTCAGGTCGTGCTCGGAACGTACCAGGGGTTTTGCCAGGTAAGGGGGCTTATCTTCTGGATAAACCATCTCACCGCCCAGATCGGCCGAAATCCGAAAGGCGTCGCTGCAGGCGGTGATGGCGTCGACTCCAAAGGCCTGGCGAACCTTGAGCTGCGCCTCAGCCATGATATGGCCGTGCGAGGCGAACTGGCGATAAGAGACTCCCAACCGGTCCGCCGAGAAGGACATCAGCAGCGGGAACACAGGCACCCGGTCCACCGGAGCTCCCTGGATGGAGGCTAAACAACGTTCCTTGCTATTCATCGAATTCTTGGCGTGAAAAATCGCATGGACTAGCCGTACAAAGGTCCGAAGTTGGCACAGGCGCGGAAATCAGCGCCCTCCAAATCCAGCGTGCCAAAGGCGGTCCAGGCATGCGGCCGGTAAACCTTCTCCTCAGGCACGTTGTGCATATATACCGGGATGCGCAACATGGAAGCCAGGGTGATCAGGTCAGAGCCGATATGTCCGTAGGAGAGCGCACCGTGGTTAGCGCCCCAGTTGTTCATCACGCTATAGACGTCGCGGAACGGGCCGCTGCCGGTCGTGTTGGGTACGAACCAGGTGGTTGGCCAGGTCGGGTTGGTGCGCTCGTCAAGGCTGCGATGCACGTCGTCCGGCAGGTCGACCGTGTAGCCCTCGGCGATCTGCAAGGCTGGCCCCAGCCCTTTCACCAGATTGAGCCGGCACATGGTGACCGGCATCCCGCCGCGCGTCCTGAAACGCGTCGACCAACCGCCGCCGCGGAAATATTCGGTCATACCGGCG
>Ga0209642_10001966_pt1 | contig 13667 bp, 12 predicted proteins | sample RifCSP19_2_FD_184025 | JGI IMG/M metagenome (GOLD analysis project Ga0209642, IMG submission 184025) | Soil microbial communities from Rifle, Colorado - Rifle CSP2_sed 19_2 (SPAdes) (version 2) | ecosystem: Environmental > Terrestrial > Deep subsurface > Rock core/Sediment | place: Rifle... | reverse complement strand
GCCGGCCCCCTCCAGCACCTGGCCGGGGTTGCCGCCCAGAGTGCCCCCGCCGGGCGCGTAGCGCCCGAAGATGAAATGGGTCATCGCCGTCATATCCACCACAGCGGGCGGATACATATCCCAGAACCAGCCCGCGTAGTAACCTGAGACCCACTTCCCCGTGGCGGCGGCCGCTTGCGGCGTGGGGTTCTTGTTGTTGCCGAAGTCGCCCTGGTGCAGGATAAGGGCGGCGCCTTCGGCCTTAATCGGTTCGAGGACCGCCTTGGCGGGGGCTGGGGGACGGCCGGCGAGCGTCGGGACAGGGAGCAGCAAGGCCGCTACTGCCAGTGCACTGAGAAGGCCCATCCATCGTCGTTCTTGTGAGGCGTGCGGCGCTGTGCGGAACTGCTCGGTGGAGCATGAATGCCTGTCCATGGTCCTGAACCTCGCACTCTCGATGCACCGAAAGCGGCCCGGTCTCGCTCGCCGCCAGATTGTCAAGGCATCGGAGAAGATCGTGGAGGGGCGCGCAGCTTCCGGATTGTACCCATTGTAGGGAGTGGGGTTCTCCGGAGGCACGGTACGCTGATCCTATGGCGGAGGGACCGTGGTCCCAGCGGATGTGGGGCTCTTGTAACAGTCCAGGATGACTTCGGAAGTCGCGCGATCGTGCGACCAGCGACTTCCGAAGTCGGAGGCCTCCATCTCTTTCGGAGCCGAGAGGTCAGTTCAGAAGCGCTATGCCTTTGGCGCGCGTCATGATGTAGGCGGCCATCGCGCGCGTCAGGGAGCTGTCGGGGCACATTTGCGGACCCTGTGCATCGCTGCGGCATGGGCCGATCAAGCCCGCCTCAAAGGCCGCCACCATCCACTTGGTATACCAGGCGGTGGATGAGAGGTCGACGAAGGGGTTCTTCGCTGGGATTGGCGGCTGGTAGTCCTGGCCTTGGGACATGCGCAGGAAGAGCACGCTCGCTTCGGCCAGGGTTAGCGGCTGACCGGGGCAGAAGCTCAGGGGGGAGGGACTGCAGCCCTTGGTGTAGCCTTCGTTCCACAAAGCCGTCGCCCACTTATAGTCCCAGCGATCCGATGGCACGTCAGAGAAGACCGGTGCGGCGGGCGCCGGGGGGGTGTACCCGGCGCCTTTGTCGCCGCGCAGGACGTATACGGAGCTCTCGGAGCGGGTCATCGTGTTGGCCGGACAATAGGCGACATCCGGTGTGAGACGGCAACCCGCGACATACCCCTGGCGCTGCAAGGCCTCGATGTATGGATTGGCCCAGTAACTGCGAGGCACATCGCTGAAGTAGCCGGGTTCCGCCGTTCCCTCGCGCACGATCTTGACCGGTGCGCCCCAGAAGGCCCAATTCCCCGCGTGGTCGACGACGTGTAGTCGGTACCACCAGACTCCGGGCTGCATGGGATGCTCGACGGCGCCTGTGTCTTGGTCGATTGCAGCAGGGAAGGTCTTGGCCAGCCCTGTTGGACTATGCCAAGTGGCCGGGTCGGGTTGTCCGGCTGCGTCGGCGGCGCGCCAGATCTCAAGCCGTCTGAGATGGGACCCTCCGGTGTCGCGGACGTCCCATGAAATGCGGGCTGCTTGCAGATTAAACGAGGGGGTCACGGCGAACGAGAGAATCTCGGGCGCCAGGCTATCTCCGCCTGGGGTGGGCGTAGTCGTCGGGGGCTGGGTGAAGGTGGGCGTAGAGGTGGGCAAGGAGGTTCTCGTGGGCACCGGCGTTCCACTCGGCGGCGTGGCAGTCGGGGGAGGCGTCTTGGTCGGAGGCGCGGTGGGGGTGGGAGTAGGGCTTCCGGTCGGGTGGTCCGCGGGAAGGCCGGGGAACGTGAGGGCCCGGATTTCCTGGATGTTGGTCCAGCCGTCGCCGTCGGAATCCAGGGATTCGATGGCCAGGAGAGAGTCTTGGACCGACTTGCCCGCCGCGTGCTGGGCGTCAAAGGCTTGACCATAGGGATCGAGCCTGCTGGTCCTTCCTCCGGGGTGGCAGACGGCGCAGTCGTCAAGGCGGGTGTTGGCGGTGTTGTAGAGGTTGTTGAACACGGGCGCATAGCTGCTCTTTGCAAGAGCTACCGACGTGATGAAGAATGTCGCCACCAGACCTATGGTTATAGCTTGTGGGAATCTGCTGCCCATCGCGTACCTCCCCTTGGGATCACGTTTCGTTCCGTCCCGTTGCGGGAAACCCGACCGCTCCGTAGGCAAGGGACATCTCCACGCTTGCGCTGGGCCATATCACCTGCGTACGCGTGGCGGCATGGTTTCAATCGCCCGTGAGTACGCGGACATTCTAGAGTGGGGCTGGGTCAGACTCCAGGGTACTGCGGTACCCGGCGGCGGGGTACATGAGTACCAGGGAGGAAGAGAGCCTGTGCTTGCGAAGAGCGTCTTGCTCGTACGCTACATTCGAGACAGGATCCAGAGGGAGATCATGCCGGTCAAGATGCTGAGCCAGATGTTTCTTGACTTCCAGGCGACGAAGCCGGCGAGGATGCCTGCAAGCAATCGATCATTCCCCCACGTGAGGTTGAATCGACCGCCGGGCATGACCAGTTCGGGGAGGACGAACGCGGCGAGGACGGCCGGCGGAACCAGCCGCAAGCCGCGCCGAAAGAAAGGGGGCAGCTTGTCCGGAGGGATCAGGGCGATGAACGACAGGCGCGCAGCGAAGGTCACGAGCGTACCCCCAAGGATGACTGACCAAAGCTGCAGGTCATTCATGGTGTTCTTCGCCCCTCTTCTGCCGTCTGGTTTCCACGGCCAGCCCGATGCCGACGGCCGCCATGGCGGCGAGCAGCAGCCCAAGTCGGTAGGGGAGTCGAGCCAAGGCGACAGAGAGCACGCCCGCGCTCAGGGCGGTCAGGATGGCGGGACGGTCGGCCAGCGAAGGGATGAGCAGGGCGATAAACGTGAGCGGCAAGGCGAACTCGAGCAGCGATCCTTCCTGCACGCCAGAGCCCAGGAGCACTCCCAATGCGGTGCTGGCCTGCCAGGAGACCCAGAGAGTGAGCCCTGTGCCCAAGGTGTACCAGTGCGCGAGAGCGATATCCGGTTTGCGATAGCGCGCCGATGCGACGACGAAGGCCTCATCGGTGAGCAGCCAAGCCAAGGCGATCTTCCAGCGTGTTGGAAGGCGGCGAAGAAAGGGCGCCAGGCTGGCGCTGTAGAGCGTGTGCCGCAGGTTGACCGTGAGGATGGTCAGGACGATGACCCAAGGTGAGGCGCCGGCGCGCAGCAACCCGAGGCTGACAAACTGGGCGCTGCCGGCGAAGACGAACAACGAGAAACCTTGCGCGGCCAGCGGCGATACGCCCGCCGAGCGGGCCAAGGCGCCGAAGATCAGCCCAAAGGGAATCACACCGAGCAGGATCGGTAGCTGGTCGCGGACGCCGGCCAGGAACTCGCGGGCGGGCATGGAGGGGGATGAGGCGGTTCTTGTGTCGGCCAAGGCGGATCCGGTGGCGCTGCGCGATCACCCCGTCGGCTGGCTGATGAGTTTCTGGCCGGCCGGTGGGCGGCGAGGCGCCGACATCCCTATGCGGCGCACTCGCCGTGCCGGGCCAAGGAGGCCCGGCCGGCGGGGCGGCTAGTCTACCAGCGAACCGGCCGGGAACTCCCACCGACTCCGATCCGTCATGATAGTGTTGATCCCGAAGGAGGTCAAGAATGACAAGAACAAGAAGAACGATCCTGAGCTTGGTCCTGCTCTCCCTGGCGCTTGTCGCGTGTGGAAAGAACACACCAACACCGCTGCCGGGAGAGCCTGTGCGCGATCCGGTCGAATTGCGGTCGGCGGAGATCCTGCTCCTCGAGAGCTTCCCGGTGCAGGTGATGCTCAAGGTGAAGGTCGAAATGCCCACGGTCTGCCACGAACTGAAATGGGACGTGGCGAAGCCGGATGATCAGAATCGGATCATGGTCAACCTGTATGCCCTTGGCGATCCAACCGCGTTGTGCATCCAGATGGCAGGCGAGTTCGAGGAAAGCATCCCCCTTGGTAGCTATGCCTCCGGCGAGTTCACGGTCTGGGTGAATGGCGTGAAAGTCGGCGAATTTGCGGTGTAGGCGGATAGCGAACGGCGGCTCAGTGGACCAGGATTTGTGACAAGAAGAGCTTCGTGCGCTCTTCTTTCGGAGTGCTGAAGATCTCGTCTGGCGTGCCGCTCTCGACGACCAAACCCTCGTCGAAGAAAAACATCCGCCGGGCGACGGCGCGTGCGAACCCCATCTCGTGGGTAATGACGAGCATCGTCATGCCTGAGGTGGCGAGCTCGATCATCACGTCCAGCACTTCTTTGATCATCTCCGGATCGAGAGCCGAGGTTGGCTCGTCGAAGAGCATGATCTTGGGCTGCATGGCGAGCGCCCGCGCGATCGCCACGCGCTGCTGCTGACCGCCGGAGAGCTGCCCGGGGTACTTGCGCGCCTGCTCCGGGATGCCGACCCGCCGCAGGAGTTGAAAGGCGACTTCCTCCGCCTTCTCCTTCGGCCATTTGCGGACCCAGATCGGCGCCAGGGTGATGTTCTGCAGTACGCTTAGGTGGGGAAACAGGTTGAACTGCTGGAAGACCATCCCGATCTCGCTGCGGACGGCGGCGATGTTGCGCACGTCGTATGTGAGTTCGATCCCGTCCACGATGATCTGCCCCTGCTGGTGCTCTTCCAGGCGATTGATGGTGCGGATAAATGTGGACTTCCCCGAGCCAGAAGGCCCGAAGATCACAATCACTTCACCGCGCTCTACTTCCATACTTACCCCGCGCAGGGCCTCGAAGTGGCCGTACCACTTGTGGACATCGCGACAGACGATGATGGGCTCAGTCATGGGGGGCTCCTCAGAAGCGATCGCTGACGCCGAGACTTGCTTCAAGTCGCCGGCTGGCGTGCGACATGCCGTAGCTGATGATGAAGTAGAAAAGGCCTGCAAAGAGATAGACTTCGCGAACCGTGCCGAGGAACTCACGTTGCTTGATGATACTCTGCAAGATGCCCAACAGATCGAGTAGACCGACGATAGCCACCAGGGAAGTGTCCTTGAATACGCTCACGAACTGCCCCATGATCGCCGGGATGACCGCCCTCAGCGCTTGTGGCAGGACGACGAGGCCCGTGACGAACAGCTCGCTCAAACCCAGCGACCGTGCAGCTTCGACTTGTTCGTGCGGCACGATCTGCAAGCCGCCGCGTACGATCTCCGCCAAGTAGGCGGCTGTGAAGAATGTCATGCCGGCCATGGCACGGATCACCCGGTCGAAGGTCCATTCGAGAGGTAGGAAGAGCGGGAGCATGACCTGGGCCATGAACAGGATGGTGATCAACGGCACGCCGCGTACGATTTCGATGAAGAGCACGGAGACTGCCTTGACGACCGGCAGTCGACTGCGCCGGCCCAAAGCCAAGAGGACACCGATGGGGAACGAGAAGAGGATGCTGACCGTCGAGAGGACCAGGGTGAGCAGGATACCGCCCCAGAGCGGCGGCTCGACTTTGAGCAAGACCTCCGCCGGCGCCACCCTTTCCACGCCAACGTCGAAGCTGGTCAGGATAACCATCACGATGGCGGCGGTCCCTGGCCAAGCGACGAGAAGCGCGCAGCGCGCAGCGCGCAGCGTGACCAGCGAACCCCCGGCGCTGCGGCCGAATAGCAACCCGAGACCGAGGATGGGGATCATGATGACGAGCCGTGGCACTCTCAGGCCCTGGTCTCCAAGCTGCTGCGCCTGAAGCCCAAGCGGGAGGCAAAGCCCGAGGATGGCCAGGCAGGCCACAATCGCAAGGATGCGGTTCGCGCGTCGAGGCGAGAGTCCCCACGTGATCCCGGCCAGCAGGCCCACGATGAGCAGAGAGGCGATGGCGCGCCAGTCCTCCTCCAGGAGGGGAAGCACTTCTGGGCGGAACAGGTAGTAGCCCAAGTTGTTGGAGATCGTGACGGGCGTGGGCAGGGTGAGGCCACGCAGCAAGAGAAAGAGTATGACCGGTGAGACAAGCCAGCCAACTGAGACGAATCTGCGGGCCGGGCTCTGGCCGGGAAGACGCCACGCCCACCAGGAGAATACGCCTAGGATCAACAGCAGCGCCAGGCCGATCCCCAAGCGCCACGCCTGGTCGTTTGGGTACCGCCCCCACCCGATAACCCCGAAGTTGCGCCCGATGACAGCCCACTTTGCCTCCGAGAGTAACCATGGCAGGCTGCCGCGCGCAACCAAGTAGACCAGCCCCACGCTGAGGGCCGTCAGCAGAGTATTCAGCCAGGAGCCGAAGAGGTTTTGGCGCGCCCACAAGACCAAGCTCCGGACGAGCGGAGCGGGGCCTTGCCAAGCGAGACGCGCGGCGCGGTTCGATCGTTCTGTGGTCATCGGCCTGGGATGCGCAGGCGAGCATTCAAGGCGTTCATCACGAATGAGATCAGCAGGCTGATCGAGAGGTAAGTCGCCATTACGAGCGCGATCACCTGGACCGCCTGCCCAGACTGACTGAAGATGATGTGTGAGACCGCGTACAGGTCCGGGAAGCCAATTCCGATTGCCAGGCTCGAGTTCTTGGCCAGATTCAGGAATTGATTGGTCGTCGGGGGGATGATCAAGCGCAACGCCTGCGGCAGGACGACGAAGCGCAAGACCTGGAGTTCATGCAGACCGAGCGAGCGGGCCGCCTCGCGCTGGCCATGCGCCACGGCCAGCAGGCCGGCGCGCACGATGTCGGCAATGAAGGCGGCGGTGTAGATTACCAGGCCAAGGAGAATTCCGGCGAACTCGGGGGTGAGCCGCGTGCCACCGACCATGCGCAGGCCCTCGAGCTGTGGCGCCTGCAAGGTGTATGGGTCCCCTGGCAGGGCGAACCACCCGAGCAGCGGGACTCCGACCAGGATGGTTGTCGCCCAAAGGCCTGGGCGGGTCTCCTCACCCGTGCGGATCCTTCGGCGCAACCGTAGGGAATACACCACCGTAGCGGCGATGATGGCGCCCACGGTCAGACCAAGCCAGACAAGCTGATGCTGGCCAGGAATGGCGCGTGGAAGGTACAAACCACGCTGGCTGAGAACCACCGGGCCAAGTGTGATGCGATCTTTCAGTGAGGGCAACTGGAGAATGACGGCGAAATACAGGAAGAACAGCTGCACGAGCAAAGGCGTGTTGCGCACCACTTCCACGTAGATGCGGACGATCGAACGCAAGAGCCAGTTGGGCGACACCAGCGAGACGCCGGCTAGGATGCCAAGGATCGTCGCCAGGGCCAGGCCCAGGCTGATCACGCTCAAGGTGTTCGCCACGCCCACGACGTAGGCACGCAAGAAGGTGTCGGAGCGCTCCATTGGCGGCCCCTGACCGATCACGAATCCAGCAGTCTGTTTGAAGAACCCCAGACCGAGATTCAGACCCAAGGCGTCGAGCGCTTGCAAGAGATTGGAGCCTAGCCAGCTTCCAGCCAGGGCTAGGAGCACGACAAACACGACCTGCGCTCCCACCTGGAGGAAGCGCACATCGCGCAGGATACTCCCTATGCCCTGCGCCCATGGAGCTCGTAAGGCGAGGCGTCGGCTCACCTAGGGATCCATCGGGGCTTTAGGATGCAGCCCGGCGGCGGGCCGGGCTGCATGGTCTCGCTCCGATGGCAGCTCAGCGCCAAGGCGGCGCATACAGCAGGCCGCCGGTGGTCCACAGCTCGTTGAGCGTGCCTTCGCGCGGCAAGTCGATCCCATCCGGGCCGAGATGCCGGTTGTAGATCTCGCCGTAATTACCGACGGCGCGAATCACATTCACCACGAAGTCGTTGGCCAGCCCGAGCTTGGCCCCAAATTCGCCCTCCAAGCCCAGCATCCGCAGGACTTCCGGATCACCCGGAGGGGTAGCTACGATGTCATCCACGTTTGCCGAAGTGATGCCTTTCTCCTCCGCCGTGATGATCCCGTAGACGACCCAGCGGACCACGTCACCCCACTGCTGATCGCCGTGCGCCCAGACGGGGCCCAAAGGCTCCTTGGACATGGTCTCCGGCAGCAGGATGTGTTCTTCCGGATTGGCTAGGCCCGAGCGGTTGCCGACGAGCTGTGACTTGTCGGAGGTGACGCCATCGCAACGGCCCTCATCGTAGGCCCCGTAGGTTTCCTCGGGCGTGTCAAAGTTGAGTGGGTCAAAGGACACGCCACGTGTGTTGAAGGCGTCGGCGAGGTTGAGCTCGGTTGTGGTGCCAGACTGGACGCAGACGGTCGCCCCTTCCATGTCGGCCAAGGAGGTAAATCCGCTGGCCTCGCGCACCATCATCCCTTGCCCATCGTAGAAGGTGGTCGGTCCGAAGTCAGTCCCAAGCTCGACGTCGCGACCCAAAGTGAAAGTGGTGTTGCGGATCAGGACGTCGATCTCATTCGTCTGCAAGGCTGTGAAACGTTCAGCGGTGGTCAGAGGGCGAAACTCCACGGCTTCGACGTCGTTGAAGATGGCGACGGCCAACGCGCGGCAGAAGTCGGTGTCGAAACCGGAGAACTGCCCCTGCTCATCGAGGAATCCGAAGCCCCGCACACCGGAGTTCACGCCGCAGATCAGCTTCCCGCGCTCTTTCACGGTCTGCAGGCGGTCCGACTCCATTTGGAAAGTGACGGGGACCCGCACCTCGACCTGCTGGGTCTCGACCACGATGACTTCCTGGGTCTTGATGACCTCCTGTGTGACGATGATGGGTTCGGCTGGTTTGCACGCGGCCAGCAGGGCCAGAATCGCGACTGGCGCCAACAACAAAAGCAGGCGTCTCTTCATTTCGGCTCCTCCTCAAGGAATGTGTCATGCGTGACGAGTTGGGGAACTTCTCTACGGGCTCGCGGGTCACCTCCTTTGCCCCCGGTCGCTTGCACACGCGACCTGATCGCGGACGATCAGACCAGAGGCGATTGCACGCGACGCGGCCACAGGCGAAGTGCTTGTGGATGATGGGAGGAATCCTAGGAGATTCGCCCAGGGAAGTCAAGATCCGCTGCGGACTCCGGCCGACCGTTCGCACGATGACCTTGTACGCCACAGAATTCACAGGTGGAGATTCCTGATGCCCACCGAAGGCCCATTTTCTTCCGACGCAGGACGTGGTAACCTACAGCGCGGCTCGGCATGGAAGGTTGCGATGGGATCATGTTCCAATTCATCCTCCGGTTGAGGGATCGCGCATGGCAGGCCTAGCTGGCTTGGTCCTAGACCACTTCCGCCTCGATGAGGAGATCGGGCGCGGCGGGATGGCCACTGTCTGCCGAGGCATCGACTTGACAACGGAGGAGGAGGTGGCAGTGAAAGTGCTCTCGCCGACCATCTCTGGCGACAGTCGCTTCGTTCGCCGATTCCGACGGGAAGCCGGCCTGCTCGCCCACTTGGAGCATCCGAATATCGTGCCGGTCACCAACTATGGCGAGAGCAAAGGCATGGTCTATTTGGTCATGCCCTTCGTCCATGGCGACACGCTACAGGAACGACTGGAGCAGGGAAAGGTCAAAGTCCAGGAGGGGGCGAAGTGGATGGGTCAGGTTGCAGACGCGCTGGACTTCGCCCACAACCGAGGCATTATCCACCGCGACGTGAAGCCGTCGAACGTCATCATCGATAAGCGGGGAGATGCCCAACTGATGGATTTCGGCCTGGCGAGAGAGGTGGAAGGGTCCAACACGCTGACCGGGTCGATGTTGATGGGCACCCCGGCCTACATGTCACCTGAGCAGGGACGCGGCGGGAAAGTTGATACGCGTTCGGATCAGTACTCTGTCGGCGTGATTCTCTACCAGATGGTCACTGGGCGGCTTCCGTTCGAAGCCGAGTCACCCATGGGCACCGTCCTGATGCACATCCAGGAGACTGTGCCGCGACCTTCGCGCTTCGCACGCAAGCTGTCGCCGGCGGTCGAAAGGGTGATCCTGAAGAGCCTGGCAAAAGACCCCGAGTTCCGCTACCCGACCGCTGGCGCATTGGTTCAGGCATTTCAGGCCGCGCTGGACGGAGCCTCGGTTGAGGAACTCGACCTGACCACGACCGTGCCGAGCCTGGGCCGGAGCCTACGGGAGTATACGCCACCGTATCTCGCACCGCAGGAGGAGACTGCCCCCAGGCGGCGCGGGCGCTCAGTTTGGGTGTTCCTCCTTGCGATCCCATTACTCCTGGCCGCCGGCCTCGCCGCCTACCCCAGGCTCTCAACCTTTCTTGAGGGAACTGGCCCTGCACCTACTCAAGTCCCGGTCGTCCTACCTCCGGCCAGCCCAACGCCCGCCTCCAGCGCCACCCCTGAAGTGCCGACGCCTTCCGCCACACTCCAACCCACCCCGATGAGCTTCGAGAGTTGTCCCGGGGTGCAGTTCTTCCCTCCGGAACCAGCGGGGAACAACCTCACCTTCAGCATCCTCAACCAACGCGGCGAGGCATTGGTCCTGCGCCAGATCGACCTCATAGCCTTCCCAGCCGAAAACGGCGAGTTGGAGAAGGTGCTCTTGGGGGGCAAGGATGTTTGGGAAGGTCGCTCTTCCGGCGGCATCGTGCGACCGCTGCCCGACGCCGAGGCGGCCATCCAGCCTCTGGTCACCACGCGCTTGATCCTGCATTTCACTTCGGTGGTTCGGGAGGGTGACTACACCATCGAACTGGACTTCGGCGAGACGTGCCGGCTACCGCTTAGACTCGGCCCGCAGTAGGCGGCGCCGCGCTTCCTTCGCTCCAACTTTCCGCCTTGCGGATGCGATCTTGCAGCGGCGGGGGGGAATGGAAGAATACGAACACCCACTGCACGGGATCGATCTCCGCAAGGTCCTGGTTTGCCAGCCTCGTCATGGCGCTGATGAAAGCGAGCGGCTTGCCTGTTGTCCGCAACGCGAAATCGTCGGCGAGGCTCTCGCGCCAGCGGGAGAAGGCATTGGCGAGGGGCCATCTCACGTGGGTGAGCGACCTCGGCGCGCCAAGGTAGAGACGCCCCGGCGGGTGCGCTGAGCAGGGATGTCGGCGCCCCGCCGGGGCGTCTCTACGGACTTACCGCATGCTGCCGCATCCGGCACGATCCCTCTCCTCGCCGCACGTTCGCGCTTGAGGCAGGGAGCCGATGGCACGATATGAAAAGCTACCCGCCTGATCCCATCCCGGTGTAAAGTCCAAGTCGGTTGCCCGTCGTGTCGGAGAAGAAGGCGAACCAGCCGAAGCCTGGAATCTCGGTCTTGCCTTGAACGGTCTTCCCCCCATGCCTTTCAATGACCGCCAGCGTGGCCTCGATGTCGTCGGTTTGGATGTAAGGTACGATATCGCCCTTCTTGTAGACCTTGTCGTCGATGGCGGAGAACCCGCCGCCTGGACCGGGTTCGGCCTCGTACGTGACGTACTGGAGCTGAGGCATCGCCTCCGTTTTCCAGCCGAAGACATCGGCGTAGAACTTGCCCAAGGCCTGTGGGTCGTGCGCGGAGAGCTCGATGTGTACGATAGGGTGGGGACTCATCGCTTCCTCCTAGGAGATTGGCTTCCACAAGAATAGCACATCTGTTCTATCTCTGTCAAGGGGCTATTCGCATCCTTCCCGCCGCAATTGACTCGTCGCACAATTGCGTTATCCTTGAACGCGAACTCGTTTCTCGCTACAAGGAGTGGCTCATGAGCGACGATGCAGGCGATCTCGTCTTCGTCCGGCGCGTGGATGCGGCGCCCGAGGCCGTCTTCTACGCGTTCAGCACCGCACAGGGCTGGCGGGACTGGCTGTGTGATGCCGCCCGATTCGAGGCCAAGACCGGCGGCACCTATCAACTCTCCTGGAACAAGGGTTGGTATGCCGTAGGCGTGGTCGAGGAGTTGAAGCGCCCCGAGACGCTTCTCCTGCGCTGGCAGGGAATGGGGGACCATCTGCCGAGCAAGCTTAGCATCCAGTTGGCGGCGGTCGATGGCGGGACCGAAGTCACGCTGCGCCACTTAGGAATAGGGGCAAGGGGTGACTCTCCCGAGGCTCGCGAAGCGATCCAGAGAGGTTGGGAGCTCGGTTTGGAGAACCTCGTCTCGATCTTCACCGGCGGCGAGGACCTGCGCATCACGCGGCGGCCGATGCTGGGCATCATGCTCAATGACTTCGACGCCAAGGTGGCGAAAGAGTTGGGGGTTCCCGTCGCGGAAGGGGTGCGAGTCGACCGCCCGATTGAAGGGATGGGGGCGGAGCGCGCCGGACTCAAGCCGAATGACGTCGTCGTGGATATGGCGGAAAAAGCGATCCGGGGGTTCGGCGACATCGGGGTCGCGTTGCAGGGGCGTCGCGCGGGGGACGTGGTCGCCGTGGCTTTCTATCGTGGAAACACACGCCATGAAGTGGCGATGGAGCTCTCGAAGCGCCCGCTCGAAACCTTCCCGCTCGACCCGGGGGCCATCGGCGGGAAAGTACGGGAGAGCAACGCGGTCATCAGCAAAGAGCTGCGGGAGTTCTTCAACTCGGTGACCGAGGCCGAAGCGGACTTCATCCCCGGACCCGATCAGTGGTCCGCCAAGGAAGCTCTTGCCCATCTGATTGGCTCGGAGCAATCCAATCAGACATGGATTGTGGACCTCATCAACGATTCGGAACCGGAGGCGCCGGAGAACCCCACGAACGTCCGCGCCCGCTTGCGCATGTTCTTGCGCACCACCCCCACAATCCCCCGCCTGCTTGACCGCCTGGACCAGTCCTTCGAGGAAACGGCATGCCTGCTGGAGGGCGCAGAACGCCTCGAATCCCGCAAGGGCGTTCTCTGGCGTCTGGGTCAGGCATTGCTGCAGCTGCCTTTCGAACACCCGCGCATGCACATGGAGCAAATGCGGGCTGCCATCGAATCCGCTCGGCGTGGTCCGTAGCAGCAAGCAGGAACCTCTCGGTCTGGCCCCGGAAGTCGACCTTAGCTCGCCGACCAAGGCGAGCTTCCTTCTCTATGCCATGCACCTCGGTCGACCCGCCAGGGAGAGATTAGCCGCGAGGAGGAGCAGAAAGGTATGCGTTTGGCCGTCGACGGGTGGTCACTCTCACGCGAGCCGGGGAGCCCTGCTGCCTGCTACCTGCACGAATGGGTGACGTGCCTAGCCGGCTATCCGGAGGCGCCCTCGATTCTTGTCTTACGGCCGGCCGGCGAGGCGCCGACATCCTTGTTCGGCGCACTCGCCGTGCCGGGCCAAGGAGGCCCGGCCGGCGAGGCGCCCGCGCTTCCACAGGCCGTTGAGTTCGAGACGGTTCCATGCGGGACGCGGAGTTGGGATCGCTTGCGATGGGAACAACGCACCTTGCCGAGCGCCGCGGCGGAACGCAAAGCCGATCTCCTTTTCTATCCTCGGCCGGTTGCGCCGCTGTTCGGTCCGATTCGGGCAGGTGCATTGGACGCTCCCGCTCGGCGCCCGGCGAATCGATCCTTGGCAGAGCGCATTCGCTGGGCGGCCGGGAGCGCCGGCGCCGCCGGGGCCGAAGCTCTCGTACAACTCCAGGATCTGCCATCTTCCTCCCCCAAGCATGGCGCCCGCCGGTTGATCCTGCCGGCCTTCGTCGGGCCATCCTTCCGGCCTCTTCCCTCATCCTCCGAAGCTCAAGTCCGCGCGCAGTATGCCTTGCCGGAGGCCTACGTTCTGTGCCATGGCGTCGAGCAGCATGACCTGCCTCTTCTCCTTGCGGCCTGGACGTGGGTGGATTCGGCTATGGGCGATGCGACCTCGCTCGTGCTGCTCGGCTC
>Ga0209642_10001964_pt1 | contig 13670 bp, 10 predicted proteins | sample RifCSP19_2_FD_184025 | JGI IMG/M metagenome (GOLD analysis project Ga0209642, IMG submission 184025) | Soil microbial communities from Rifle, Colorado - Rifle CSP2_sed 19_2 (SPAdes) (version 2) | ecosystem: Environmental > Terrestrial > Deep subsurface > Rock core/Sediment | place: Rifle... | reverse complement strand
CCTGAGCGGCGGCCACAGAGAGAAGACCGGTCCTGCCCAAGTTGAAAACGGTGGTAGAAGCGGAAGTACTGGCAGTTAGGATGTTCTGGTCGCCGGTTTCAGTTAAAGCCACTAAAGCTTTGCCGGTTTTCTTACCATTGACTTCGAGGAAGAAAGGCGTGGTGGGAGTGGCGGTGTCGCCTACAAACAGCGAGTCAGCGGTGGTCAGCGGAGCCACCGTGGTGGTGTTCCTCTGCCAGTAATCGGCGTTGGCGGCAGTCGTCAGCCAGCCGCAGTCGGTGAGACTGGGATCACAGAGCAGGTCGTTACCCCAGTAGAGACTGCCTGTGGCCACACCCGCGGCCGCACTGACGCCGATTAAGTTGTCGGCATCGGCGTCGTTGTTAAGCCCGATGGTGTTCCCCTGGACTTCCAAAGTAGTGGTACCCCGGATACCGCCGGTGAAAGTAAAGTCGGAAGCGGCGTCGGCATCAGAAGTGAAAGTCATGGCGGTAACTGAAGCGGAACCGGCAGTTAAGGAAGTGGCGGTGGTGGCCCCCAGCTTTAATTCACCGGCGGCGTTGACGTCCAGACCTTGGGCTGCGGCCACGGTAATGTTGCCGGAAGTAGCCACGTCAAAGGCGGGGAAGTCAATCACTGAGGAGGCACCGCCGGTTAAGTTCAAGACGGCGGCGGATTTGACGGAGACGTTGCCGGCGTTGGCAGAGCCGATATTGATGACGTCGGCGCCTGTCCCTCCGGTGCCGATATTTATCGTATCCACGCCGGTGCCGGTGCCGATATTAACGGCCCGGGTTAAAGCACCGCCTGCTCCCAGATTTAAAGTGGTGGCGGCGGTGGTGCCCAGAGAGACGGTGGTGGCGGTGGTATCCCCGAGCTTTAATTCACCGGCGGAGAGAACGTCCAGGCCCTGAGCGGCGGCCACAGAGAGAAGACCGGTCCTGCCCAAGTTGAAAACGGTGGTAGAAGCGGAAGTACTGGCAGTTAGGATGTTCTGGTCGCCGGTTTCAGTTAAAGCCACTAAAGCTTTGCCGGTAACTGCCCCGTTAATTTCAAGTTGATGAACGGTAGATGTTTGACCTCCAAGGACAAGTCGATCGGTGACAGTGGCTGAACCTCCTGGAGCAAGAACATTACTGTTTAGCTGCCAGTATTGGGATAGGCCACCGGAAGTATCAGTCGCGCAGGCCCAACCGCCGGCATCAGTCCATTTGAGAAGTTCGTTATCAGCACAGCCCTTGAGAAGCGTTAAGCCGGAGGAGCCAACCTCCAAGCCGGAGTTGCTTGAAGTGGAGCCGGTGGTGCCGGAGGTGGTTATGTTGATGGCTAATGAACCACTAGAAACGGCCAGGCCATTGCCGGTTAAATCAGTGAAAGCATCGCTGTTGATGGTGAGAGTGCGGCCGGTAGTAAGGGTGAGATTGGAAGCCACAGTGGTGGAGATAGCGGATGAGCCGATGTTGATGCTGGTGGCGGAGGCGGTACCCAGATTTAAAGCGGCAGAAGAATCAAGTGAAGTACCGTCCAAGGTAAGAGAATCAAGAGTAAAAGTACCAGAGTCAGTAAATTCAGCAAAGGGAGTACCAGCATCAGAAATGACGAAGTCGCCAGTTGAAGTTAAATCAAGAATGAAGTTACCAGAGAGACCGTTGGTAATGGTGGTTGGAGCGTCCAAGGATAAGGAATCGGAAAATTCAGTGAAATTAAGAATATCGTCGGCAATTGCGACGTTGGCTTCATTTGTGGGGGATGCGGTGACAGAAAAGTCTGTACTGAAGTCGAGGGTGTCGACGTTGACCCCGACAGCGACGTCGTTGTTTTCAACATTAATGATGGCACTTGAAGCTCCGGAGTCGGAAGCACATTCCCAAACATCTGTTGTTTCGTTCCATTTGAGAATCTGGGCGTCGGAACAGCCTTGGAGTAAAGTCAGACCAGCTGAGAGAGCCTCAAGGCCGGAGCCGGATGAGGTGGTGGATGAGAGAGCGTCTGTGGCGGAAGGCAGATTAATTGTCAGAGCAGAGGAGGAAACAGTCAGGCCGTTGCCGGTAATATCGGTGATTGAGTCTGAACCCAGGATAAGAGCGGCATCTATTTCCAAGTCGCCTTCAACGTACAAGTCATCGTCACCTGTAGCTGAACCGGGGGTGCCGGTATCACCAATACGGGTGTAACCTGCGGCGTTTAGAGTCAGGTTGGAGTCAGAGGTCAAATCGCTACCGTTTAAGGCCAGGTCGCCTGCGGTGGTGATGGAGCCTGTACTTGAGATTACCTGAAAAGTTGCAGAAGCGGTGGAGGTACCACCCAGCAAAAGGTCATCGGTAATGTTTAGGGGGGCGAGGGCGCCGGAGTTGCGTTGCCAGTTAGAAGAGGAACCGGAGGCCCAGGCTGGGATACCACCGGAGACGGTAAGTGATTGACCAGAAGAACCGATGGGCAGTTTGGCCAAAGTGTTGGTATCTGAAGCATAAAGAATGTCGCCGGTAGTGTAAGAAGTAAGATTGGTTCCCCCGGCAGTGGTGGGAATGGTGGAGACGGCGACGGTGAGTTTTTTGTCGGTGGTATTGGTGGTAAGGCCGATGCCGGTACCAGCCGCGAAAGTGAGTTCGTCAGTGTTGGATCCGGCTACCAGATCTGATTGACCGGTGACTTTTATGGTCTTCCAGATTTTTTGGGAAGAACCCAGGTCAGAGTTGGAGATGGTCAAGCCACTGATGGAGATACCGCCACCTGCGGAAAGAGAAACTTCACCAGTTGATCCTTGGAGGCTGGTTACACCCCCGGTAGCAGAAATAGTGGGATTTTGGCCAGGTGTAATAGTGATATTCTCACCGGCTTTGATGCTGTAGATAATATTGGGGGCAGTCAGCAGTCCTTCCACGGTTAAGTTTTTTCTAAAAGTTGAGTCCTCAGCAAAGCTGCTAATAACGTTTACACCAAAAGTAAAGTCGTTAAGCGCGGTTTCAGAAGCCAATACCTGATTGGCAATTTCAGAAACGGCGGAGGAGAGTTGAGTTACCTCCGGACTGGTACGGAGTCCTGGCGTAACAAGTGAAGGGAGATTGGATTTGAGAAAATTGAGGGTTGAAGGATTTAATAGAAAAAAACTACTCAGGGCGAGTGTAACGAGTGGGAGGATAATTCGGGTTGAAGGAAATTTGAATCGGGGTACGGTGAGGGAGGGGAGGAATAGGTGCGAGCGGGGAGAAAATGCGGGATGGGTGAGGACAGGTTTTTTGGAGAAGCTGAAACTTTTTAGCTGTTGGAGATTGTATCGACGTTGGTTGCCGGGGGTTCTTTCGGGTATAAGAAACCCGGCTTTTTCCCATCGACGCAGAGTTTTGGCAGATACCTGGAGAAAGACGGCCGCTTCTTGGATAGTCAGGCGGGAGTGCTCGGTAGTGGTGGGCAGAAACTTGGACATGGGCAAGATTGGATAAGATTGTCCAACTTTTACTATTATAATTATAAGCTGATAGCACTTGTCAAGTGGAAAATTGAGAAATTTATTTATTCAGTATCATTTGACATTTTTGTAAATAATTATTAGGCTTAAATTGTGATGTCCAAGTTTGGAGTAGTATTATTTTTACTTTTGGGGTTGGTGTTAACGGGATTTGGGGTAAGGGCGCAAGAAACATCAACCGGTATGGGAGTAACTTACGAATTTGCCAAGGGAGAGGTAGTAGATGGAGATATAATTTGCAATGCTCCTGAAGGGATGAAACCATGTTTGACAGCATATGATGTGGGAATAGTAGGTGTTTATACACAAAAGCCGGGTATAATTTTGGAAAATACCAAGTTGTTTAACGGAAAGGCGATAGTAACCTTCGGTAAGGCGAATGTAAGGGTAAGTGTAGCCGATGGTGTGATAAAAAAGGGCGATTTTGTGACATCTTCAGAGAAACCTGGACTGGGACAAAGGGCGACAAAAAGTGGGAATGTATTGGGGGTTGCGCTGGAGAATTATGAGAGTACGGATGTAAATGCAGTTGGTAAAGTAATTGTGGCTCTAAATATTAGACCGGCGATAGTAGCTACTACAGCCAGAGGGAATCTGATTGAAACATTAAGGCAAGGACTGCTGGCGCCGACGTTGGCACCGTTGGCATCCTTGAGATATTTATTAGCGATTCTGGTGGCGATGACGTCTTTTATTTTGGGTTTTGTGTACTTTGGCCGGGTGGCCAAAGGAGGGGTAGAAGCTATTGGCAGGAATCCGTTAGCCAGGAGAGCAATTCAGATCGGTGTAGCCTTGAACTTGGTGCTGACTTTGTCAATTATGGCCGGAGGTATAGTATTAGCTTATGTAATTTTGATTATATGAGATGACAGCATAAGCTGAAGGTAATTACATATGAGTCTTGAAATAACGGCAATTTTTATACTTTGTACTGCTCTGGCGGTGGTGTTATCCGCATATGATAGAAAAGTGCGGGAATTAAATAAATTGAAAGTTAGGAAACAGGAATTTGAAGATAAGGCCAGACAGCGTGCGGAAAATATAATCAGTGAAGCCAGGAATAGGGCATTATCAATACTGGAAGAGGTTAAATTAGATGCGGGAAAAGAGGAAGAGGGGGTGAGGGAAAAATTAGATGAAGTAGCAAGGTTACAAGTTATTGACTATAAAAATAAACTACATAACATATCAAACTATATTGAAAGACGTCTGAATGAAGAGGCAGATAATTTCCGGATAGCTTTAGAAACTGAGACTATCGGGACTCAACAGGCTGTAGCTAAAAAAATCAATGATAAATATGCAAGATTGGAGCAGGAACTGGAGGAATATAAAAAACACAGATGGGAAGAAATAGAATCGAAGTTGGCAGAGATAATTAAGCAGGTATCCCAAAAAGTTTTAGGGAAATCGTTGGGCGTACAAGAGCATAGTGATTTAATTATCCAGGCACTTGAGGAGGCTAAAAGAAAAAATGTCATCTGAGTTGTGGGATGTGATCAAAACCAAGAATGATTTGGAAGCAGCTAAGGAACAGCTGGAACTGTTGGAGAACGGACTTTATCGGCGGGGTGCCGGAGGGTTTGAAAGGGTATTAGAGTCCAGAGTGCGAGAAGAATTTGCGGAAATTATAAAGAGAAAAATCAAGAAAGTTAATAATGCGGGAATTAATGAAAGAAATATAATTATCCATGAAATAAAAAAAGAGTTGACCAAAGCGAAAATGATTAGTATAACGGTCGGAATAGATTTGCCAATAAGTGTAATCAATATGTTACATGAGTGGATAATGGAACGGATGGGGGAAGGGATAGTAATAAATGTAATAAAAGAGATAGATGTAATTGCTGGAGCAAAAATAGAATATGAGGGTAGGTACGGAGATTATAGTTGGAAAAAATTATTAGAAGCATTTAATTGGAAAGAGATTATAGGTAATAGAGTATGAAGAAGGGTTTTAAGGATTATTTAGAAAAAACTGGTGAAGTGGGATATGTAACCAGAGTGGTGCATGAGGTAGTAGAGGTGGCGGGATTACCAGGAGTTAATTTGTCGGAGACAGTGGTATTTGAATCCGGACAATTGGGTCAAGTGTCAGCTTTGGAAAACGAGGCAGTTGAAGTATTAGTATTATCGAAGAAAATAGTAAAAGGTGGGACAAAAGTAGCCAGAACCGGTAAGAAGCTGGAAATTGGGGTAGGAGAAGAACTTCTGGGGACAATGATTGACGTGCTGGGCCGTCCGCTGAGCGGTAAGGCAAAACATAATGAAAGGCTCGTAAATTATCCCGTTGATGTATTGCCTAAAGGCATAGGTGACAGAGAGAGGATTTCACGCCCGCTGCAGACGGGGATCGTATTGGTCGATTTACTCGTACCTTTGGGACTAGGCCAGAGGGAGTTGGTTATGGGAGATCGGAAAACCGGTAAGAGCCAATTAGTTATGCAGACGGTCATGTCTCAGGCGAGGAAGGGGAGTATCTGCGTTTTTGCGGCTATAGGAAAGAGAAAAACGGATATTATGAAATTGCAGAATTTTCTAAAGAAAGAAGATATTGCCCAGAAAACGGTGGTGGTGGCTGCTTCGGCATATGATTCCGCAGGAGAAATCTGGATGACGCCGTATACGGCTTTTACGGTAGCTGAGTATTTCCGTGACCGGGGAGAGGATGTGCTGGTGGTTTTGGATGACATGTCAACTCATGCACAATTTTACCGGGAACTGTCGTTACTGTCCCGGAAATTTCCCGGGCGGGATTCGTATCCCGGGGACATATTCAGTATTCACTCGCGGTTGTTGGAACGGGCGGGTAATTTTAAGGTGGGGGAAAGAGAAGCTGCTATAACCTGTCTGCCGATTGTGGAGTCCGTGATGGGTGATATTACCGGTTACATTTCGACAAATCTGATGTCAATGACGGACGGGCACATTTTTTTTGACAGTGATTTTTTCTTCCGGGGAAGGCGTCCAGCCATAAATCCGTTTATGTCTGTAACCAGGGTCGGACACCAAACGCAGACCCCGCTGCTGCGGGATATCGGCCAAGTGCTATTGGAGTTGATGTCAAACTACGAGAAAACACAGAGTTTTTTGAAATTCGGAGCGGAACTGGGAGAGAATTCCAGGCAGGTTTTAGTGATGGGGAATAAGCTATTGGATTTTTTTAACCAGCCGCCGGAGGCAATAATGAATTTGAATGTGCAGATAATATTGGCCGGACTTTTGATGGCGGGGTTATGGGACGGGACGGTCACCGGGAAAATGGTGGAGAGGTATGACCAAGACGCAGAATTTCGAAAAGCTGCCGACGAGATGGTGACGCAGTGTAGAACCCTGGATTTTATGATCAGCGAATTACGAAAGAATCCGCAATTTTGGCTATCGGAAAAGCCGATATGATTACTAAAAAACAGATCATTTTTGAGTTAGAAAGCTTGTTATCGTTGCGGGGTTTGGTGGAAGTCTATGAAGAGGTAGCCGCGACGCAGATGCAAAAAGTCAGGGGGGCTGTGTTGCAGTCGCGGCAATTTCAGGAAGGGTTGCTTGCGGTGTTCTCCCGGGTAAAAAAGGCGTATCTAAAACAGCAGAAAACAGCCAAATTACACCGGGTAAGCAACGGTCGGGTGGTAGCTGTTTTCGTTGCGGCGAATTCCGGCCTGTATGGGGACATTGTGGATAGAGTATTTGATGAGTTTGTGGAATATGTAAAGAAAGACAAGCCGGACGTGGTTATCTTAGGTAAATTGGGGGTGAGTATGATGGAGGACAAGCTGCCTAAGTTTTTGTATAATTACTTTGATTTTTCTGACAAGACGGTTGAACAGGAAAGCTTCGAAATGGTGATTCGGTATTTGATTCAGTTCGAAAAGATTGTGGTATTTCATGGCCGGTTTAAGACGATATTGTCTCAGGATCCTTCGGTTACGTGGGTGTCCGGAGAAAGACTGGACCAGGGGGAAGGAGGCCAAGAGGCAAAAGTGGAGACGGACTATTTATTTGAACCCTCGGTAGATGACGTGGCGAAAGTCTTCGAAGGAGAAATTTTAGCCTCGAGCTTTGAACAGACGTTACACGAGTCACAGCTGGCAAAGTTTGCTTCACGCATGTTGGCTTTGGATCGCTCGGTGGACAACATTGAAAAGAGAGTGGAAGCAGTGAGGCGTCAAGGAAGAAAGATTAACCATAGGTTGTTTAACCGGGGGCAGTTAGCCACGATTTCAGGAATAAGTTTATGGGGAAAATAAACGGCCTACGAGTTTTCGGTCTGACGTGCTCACGCGCTCCCTCGGCTGTGGCCTCGGGGGGCATGATTGCGTGCGCCAGCCTCGAAAACGCTTCGGCCTTTGGCTTAGAAAGGAGAAAGTATGAGTAGCGGAAACCTGGGGCGAGTGCTAGCAGTCAGGGGGCATATTGCTCAAGTGAGATTTATAGAAATGCAGCCGGAAATGCACCAGATTTTGGTGGGGAAAAAAGATCCGGAAGTAAGGTTGAAAGTGTACACTTCGAGCGGTCAGGGCACATTTTATTGTCTGGTGTTATCCGGATCGGAAAGGATTTACCGGGGACTGGAAATTGAAAATACAGGTAAGCAAATGTCAATACCGGTCGGAGACAAGGTATTGGGACGGGTGATGGATGTGTTTGGCCGACCGGCCGATGGGGGTGAGGAAATCGCTGCCACGGAGTCACGACAGATTTTTACCAGTTCGCCGGATTACAGCCAGACGCTGGTGCATGAGGAAATCTGGGAAACGGGAATTAAAGTAATTGATTTTTTCTCACCTCTGATGAAGGGAGGAAAGATGGGATTGTTCGGCGGAGCTGGGGTAGGAAAGACATTACTTTTGACGGAGATAATGCATAATGTGGTAACCGCACGGCAGGAGAAAAACGTATCGGTGTTTTCGGGAGTGGGAGAGAGAACCCGGGAGGGGCATGAATTATATGAACAGATCAAGGCCCGGGGCTTGCTGCCATACGTGAGCTTGGTTTACGGAGCGATGGGAGAGAATGCGGCGGTGAGATTCCTGACGGGACTGGCCGGAGTCACGCTGGCGGAGTATTTCCGGGACAAAGGCTGGGACGTACTGTTTTTGATTGATAATGTGTTCAGGCTGGCACAGGCGGGAAATGAACTGGCGACGCTGATGAATATGATTCCGTCAGAAGATGGGTATCAAGCGACACTGACGTCGGAAATGGCGGCGTTTCATGAGCGTCTGGTATCGACTGACAGCGGAATTGTGAGTGCCATTGAGGCGATCTATGTGCCTTCTGACGATATGCTGGACGCGGGAGTCCAGTCAATTTTTCCCTATTTGGATTCGGTGGTGACATTGTCCCGGGTAGCCTACCAAGAGGGAAGATTGCCGGCCGTGGATATCCTGACGTCGCATTCATCGGCTTTGAGCCCGATAGTAGTGGGGAGACCGCACTATGAAGTGGCCATAAAAGCTCAGACCAGTTTGAAGAAGGCGGAAAGCCTGGAGCGGATGGTAGCCTTGGTAGGAGAAGCAGAGCTGAGTCCGGAGAACCAGCTGTTGTACAAGCGAGCCAAAAAAATGCGGAATTTTATGACCCAGAATTTTTTTGTGGCAGAAGAACAGACGGGGAAGAAGGGGGTTATGGTGCCCCTAACTGACACCATCCGGGGAGTAGAAGATATTTTAGAAGGTAAATACGACCAGGTATCCGAGAGCCGGTTTTTGTATATCGGAAAAGCTGAGGAGGTCGCCGCGGCGAACCTGGAACATGGGTGAGGGAGTTTTGCAGGTTTCCGTCAGGAGCCGGCAGGGGCTGGTTTTTTCGGGGGAGCTGGCATCGGTGACTTCATTTAACGCCAAGGGCGAATTTGACGTGCTGCCGATGCATACCAATTTTGTGTCCATGATAGCGAAGAAAGTGATTTTACGGAAGGTCGGCGGGAAGAAGGAAGAGATAAATTTAAATACGGGAGTGATGATGGTGGAGAAAAATGAGGTAAAAGTGTTTTTGGGAGTGGGGATGATGGGTTAGTTGGTAGTTTGATATATTGACAGATGGGGGAGGGGTGGCCTATAATTTGGGAACAATTAGCAAAAGCGTTCGTAGACAGAGTCGCGTCTGTCGAATCGCTGAGCGAGGAAATGCGCTCCGGGTAAGCCCGTGACAGCAGTGAATGAGAGAAATCTCAAAGAGTTTCGTCAAGGTTATACGACTCTTTTTTCGTACCCGAATTTTCGGGATGGGGGATTTCTAAAGTAGGGTGGTACCGCGGATGAGCCACATTCGCCCCTTAGTTAAGGGGCGTTTTTTATGCCAGCAACCGAGTACTTTTCCCATAAATTTAAAGAGTTTGGGACTGAATTAGCCCACGCTCATAATTTATATTATTTAATCCCGTCCGCGTTGTTGGGGGTATATAAAAGCCAGTATTTAACCAATCCGCATGAATTAGTTGAAGGTTGGGGGGTAACTATGAAAGTTAGTGATAAGCCACTTTGGAAGGTCAATGCTAGTGAATGGAACAACTTGGTGGATATTTCTGAGTATTTGGATTCAATGCAGACGTTTTTTGGGATAGTGGGTAATGTTCCCGGCTTAAAGGAATTTTTACGAGACAACTCAACCCGGCTTGAGCTAGGGGAAATGCAGCCGGGAAAAAGATATTCTCAGTTATTAACTAGAGGAGATATAGTAGTGGACCGGAACTCCGGGCAGATGAAGCTGGTTGATGCTAATGTGGTGCCTCTGGGGCTGGCTGATATGCTGGCTTTAAAGCGACAAGGATATGAGGGAGTTTGTGAGGGGGAATTGGTTGCTTCCCAGTTTAAGAATTGGTTGGATTTTAATTATCCCGAATGGAAAACGGGAGCTATCGGGATCGTGTCTGTCAAGGGAGCTGGGCCGAATCTGGCTCATCAGTTTGTATCCCGAGTCTTGTCTGAATATGACATCAAGAGTTGTGTGGTAGATCCGGTTGCATTAGAGTACGGTGCGGGAGGGGTAAAGGTCAAAGAAGCAGGGAAAATTTCTGTATTGTGGAATTATGTTAGAGGCTTATTCGGAATCGTTCCTAGAGTGAAAGATGCTTGGATTGGGGGGGAGATTGGTCTAATAAACCCCCCTGGCCTAAGATTGTGTGAAACTCAAGCTTGGTATGCTCTTTTGGATTTGCCCAAGCTTCAAGGTGTTTTTGCGGGCGCGGGCGTTGATATCGAGAGATTGAAAGCAGTTGTACCGGAGACAAAACTGGTAAAGATGGAGAGGGGTGACCTATGGCTATGCGATGATTGGGATAAGAACGGGCCGGTATTTAAGAAAGTGGATAAAAGTGATCTATTAGAGTTTGGTCCGCAAGAACCCCACGGCGTGTTTATAAAATCCTTTGATACGAGCGGGTCCAAGGGAGTAGAGTATACCAGGATGAAGCAATTGGAAGAGACAATTTATGATGTGGGTAAAGGAAAAGCAGTAGTTGCTCAAAGGGAGATTCCGGTTACTGCAGGTTGTAAATTAGAGCTTTATGCAATGCTAAACCCGGTGTCGCAGAAATCACAGGTTGTAGCTTTGGGGGCTATGCAAAAAACTCCTGCGGATCATAAGATTCATGGCGGTACAGACACTATCCAAAGTTTGGTGGGGAAGGAGTGAAGGATATGCAGGTTAAGTCTCTGTTGAGAGAATTGATAAGTAGAGAGGATGAAACTAGCTTTTCAGGCTGGCTGCTTGAGCAGGTTAAGAAGAGTCAAAAATTTGACTATGTTAAGAAGGTTAAAGACAGTAGAGGAGGGTTGGTTATTGAAGCTATTAAAGGGGAACCGCAGCTGATATTTTTGTGTCACATGGACACAGTGAAGGCAAGTGTTGGTCAAAAAAGAGGGGTTCATGGAGATAGGTATTATGGGCTGGGGGCAAAAGACATGAAAGGGGGGATAGTTAGTGTTCTTAAAGCGGTTCTTTCAGCCAGTGAGATGAGAAATATGGGTTTGATTTTTTACAACGGTGAGGAATCCGATCGGTCCGGTATGAAACTTTTACTGGAGAAATTTAAGTACTTTCCGAAATTAATTGTTTGTCCGGAATCCAGATTTGTAATTGGTAGCGGATGTAAGGGATTGATGGTGGTTAGTGTTGAGGTGAGGGGCATAGCAGCCCATACGGCAAGACCCCAACAGGGTTTGAATTCTGTCGAAGGAGCGTGGGAACTAGTGGAGTACATTCGAAGCAAATGTAAATTATTCAAAAGTAAGATGCTGGGGCACACTCTAATAACTCCATTATTTATTATCAGTTGGCCTGAATTTAACCTGTCAGGTATAGTTCCAGATAAATGCAATATGAATCTGGAATTAAGAATAAATTCGAGCCGACTGACCGGGGATATGGTTTTAAGTTGGGTAAAAGAATTTTGTAAACTTAGCGGTTTTAAGGTGGAGGTAAAGCTAATAGAGGAGTACCCAGTAACTCTTATTCCCAAAAAGGACTTATTGCCGTTGACAGAGGCTATCAATGTTGCCGGGGAGGATGTGAGGTGGGCAGACGTATCCCTGAGCGGTTTCAATGATGGTTTCTTACTGTTTCATAAGTATCAGATACCTGTAGTTAATTTTGGTCCTTATGGCGAAGGAAACCATACTGCAAACGAATGGGTTTCTATACGTTCGGTAGAGAAAACTGCCAAAGTGTACAGTTATTTAATGCAAATTATGGGAAAGTGAAATGATGTTGGCTGGTTTAGGAGTAGCTTGTTTAAGTCTAAATTTTGCAGGATAATTTGATCAATATGAGTCAGAAAACGTTAGTGAAGCCGATTATAAGTCTGGGTGATTTGGAGAAGCTAGATATTCGGGTGGGGACGATTGAGAAGGTGGAGGAGGGGAAGCAGGCCTTGTTTGTGGTGAATCTGGAGCCTAAAAGAATGATGGGTGAAGAGTCCGAGGGGATGCTGTTTGATATTGGTCATGCGGATGGGTTAGTACCGGTGTTAGCAATGCCGGAGAAGCCGGTGCCGGCGGGGACGCGGGCGGAATGAGTATGGAAGAAAGGTCAATCATCCAACGGCTACAGAAGGTAATAGCGGGAGCGGTGGTTGATTCAGGGGTGGAATTGGGTAGGCAGGAGATTAAACTGGAACATCCGGAGCTATCAGAGCATGGCGATTACTCGACGAATGTGGCTTTGGCTATGAATGGGGGGAGGCTACTGGCGGAGAAAATTGCGGGGACTGTCAAGCCGGATGAGGTGATTGCCAAAGTAGAGGTAGCAGGACCTGGTTTTGTCAATATATGGCTCCAAAAGGAGTATCTTGTCAAAGAATTGGGGAGAGTGATAACTCAAGGTCAGGATTATGGAAAGGGGTTAGCAATCTCTGGTAAGAAAGTGATGATTGAATTTACGGATCCTAACCCTTTTAAGGAATTTCATATCGGGCACGTATATACGAATACGGTGGGAGAGGCTTTAGCCAAAATAATTGAGTATCAGGGGGCTGATGTGTGGCGGGTAAATTATCAAGGGGATGTAGGACTGCATGTGGCTAAGTCTGTGTGGGGAATGGAAAAGTTGTCCGATGAAATGCCAAAAGAATCGGCAAGTCTGGGGGAAAAAGCTAAGTTTATGGGCAGAGCGTATGCCGCGGGAGCAAAAACTTATGAGGAAGACGAACAAAAAAAAATGGAGATCGAAAAATTAAATAAACAGATATATGAGAAAGATGCGGCGGTGATGAAACTTTACGCCTTGGGAAAAAAATGGAGTTTGGATTATTTTGAAGCTATGTATGCTAGGCTGGGGACGAGTTTCCGCCGCTATTATTTTGAGTCTGAGGCTGGGGAAAGGGGATTGAAGCTGGTCAGAGATAATATGGGGCATGTTTTTGCGGAGAGTGACGGGGCGGTGGTATTTCCCGGGGAAAGTTACGGTTTGCACACGCGGGTATTTATTAACTCTCAGGGGTTGCCCACTTATGAAGCTAAGGAATTGGGTTTGGCATTGACGAAGTTTGATGATTTTCCTTACGACCTGTCCCTGATAGTGACAGGTAATGAGATCAGGGAGTACTTTAAAGTTCTTCTTAAGGCCATGGAGATGGTAGCGCCGGAGTTGGCTGCTAAAACCCGGCATATTCCTCACGGGATGGTTCGACTGCCTTCGGGTAAGATGTCCAGCCGGACGGGGGAGATAATTACCGGCGAATGGCTGCTGGATAAAGCAGCTGACGGGG
>Ga0209642_10001959_pt1 | contig 13693 bp, 7 predicted proteins | sample RifCSP19_2_FD_184025 | JGI IMG/M metagenome (GOLD analysis project Ga0209642, IMG submission 184025) | Soil microbial communities from Rifle, Colorado - Rifle CSP2_sed 19_2 (SPAdes) (version 2) | ecosystem: Environmental > Terrestrial > Deep subsurface > Rock core/Sediment | place: Rifle... | reverse complement strand
TGAGTGTCAGTGAACCAGGTATCTACGCTGGACGTATCTCCAACGGTGATGTTTCCATCATCACTGGTTCCCCAAGAGTCCGGGGTGATGCCATAGATGCCGTGAACAAAGACCCCCGCAGGTAGTGTCCAGAGGCTCACGGTTTGTGCGGCCGAAGAGCCGGTCACGGCGATGTCGTCACTATCGACATCCGTACCCCACGTCACAGCCGATGTGTTCCGACCCGTCAGGTACATGATGACTTCGTCGGCTCTCTCCGCCCAGGGGTTGTCCCCTAGGTAGATGTCACCGTAGGGAGGAATAGTTTTAGCCATTATTCCTCCCTTATCGAGCCATAGACCAAACGAGTACGAACTTGGTCAGTCCAGTCACAACGGCCGAGTGGGCAAGCGGGAAGGTGGCGGAGATGGTTGCACCCGTGTCATAGAACTTTCCGGCCGGAGGCGTCAAGGCGTTGGTCTTGAAGACGCCAGCGGCATCGGTCGCGCAGGGGGCGAGCAGCGTGTCCGTAAAGTACGTATCCACTGCGCCTGTGTCCCCAACCGTGATGTTGCCATCGTCGCTGTTGGTTCCCCAAGAGTCGGCCGTGTTGGCATAGATCGCTTTCACGAACGCTCCCGCAGGTAGAACCCACAGGCCCACCGTCTGGGCCGCCGAAGACGCCGTTACAGCGATATCGTCGCTGTCCACGTCCGTCCCGTAGGTCACAGCCGATGTGTTCTGGCCTGTCAGGTACATGATAACCTCGTCCACTCGCACGGCCCAGGGGTTATCGCCTAGGTACTGATCTCCATACGGAGGAAGGGTTTTAGCCATTGCAAAATCTCCTTACTTACCGGATTACGAGCTAACTGCGTGCTCTAGTGCGCGGACCCAAACGGCATTCAGAACCGCGGACTTGTGGACCATCTTCCAGCCGATCGTCCCACGCTGCTTCAACGGGTCGAACCCAGTCCCACCAAGGTCATTGATGATGAGTTCAACCGGTTTTTGCTGCGGGCGTCCGGTCTGGACAGCCAGTTCCCCACCGCCTGCATCCAAACTCACGTTCGGGGTCAGTGCCGCGATCCCTGCCGCTCCGATGGCCTCGTTACCCATGAAGAGGGTCGTATACACATCGATCGAACTGGTGCCCGCGGCCGAGTTCACATAGGCATTACTGGTCACATAGATCTTGCAACGCAGAAGGCTACCCATCTCGCCACGTCGGTACGCCTCTCCGCCCTCACGAGTGATAAGCGTAGCGAACATCGAGTCCTGCATCAGGGTGAGCCAGGTGAAGGGGTGAGCCACAACCCAGTAGCTATTACCCTCGATGGGCATGGCATTCGCACTGTCGAGGTTCGCCACCTGGGATAGGAAGTCGGAGAACGCGATCTTGTCATTCGTGGAGTCAACCGTAGCGGTCGTGGTGGCCCCACCTGCGTAGTCCGCCGTCGCCCCAGCCTCAAGAACGTCGCGGATCAGGGTGTCCACAGACAGCCCTGCCTGTTCGCCCAGGATGCTGGAGAACTCAGAGAGCAAAGGATCGTAGGCCGTCATGATGATCTTGTCCGTGAAGCCAAGCCAAGCACCATACCACAGGGGCGTGATGGTGGTCGTGGCCACGGTCGGGCTAGCCAGCTCGTTGGGGGTGTTCCCCTCCGTCAACTCGGATGTAACGGCTGAAAGCCCGGCGTACTTGCGAAGTTCGTAAGCACCAAACTGATTGAGTCGTGCAGAGGTGACGTGCTTGCCGTGAACAAGGCGCGGGAGAGCACGGCTGAGTAGCCGCTTCTCGTAAAGCGTCTTGACGGCATCACTCAAAGCAGCAACATTGGCGTGAGCCATCGTAAGTCTCCTAGTTTATCCCCCTTGTCAGAACGCCTTACGGCGTAGACAAGCCGGGGATTTGTTTGTTCAGGTCTTGTTGTCCCGTCTCGAAGATCCGCCAGATTTCCTCTTCGGAGAGTGGTCTGCCGACCTTCTCGGAGTACAACTTCTGCAACTGCGCAAATGCCTCATTCGGGGTCATCTGTGCAGGCGGCGTACCTGTTCCCGTCACGACCTGAGGTGGCGTTGGGCGTCCAGGTACGGGGGCCGCAGGTTGGACCGGAGCAACGGCCGCAGGTGCCGCTTCCGCTTTGGCGCGCAGGTCTCGGATATACTCCTCGAACCGGCTGTCCGCCTCACGGAAGAATACATCAGGGTCGGAGAACTCTAGGTCTGCCAAGTTGACACCCAACCTGGTCAGACGTTGAGCATAGTTGATCATGGAGATGGCTGCTTGGCGAGCACCCTTCTCCTGCTCCAACTCTTCCTGCAATCTTCGCTCTTTGTCCGTTCGAGACTCGGCTTCGTAGGCTGAACGCTCTTCCGGCGTCATTCTTGCCAGAAGATCCGATTCCAACCTAGAGGTCAAATCACGAATCTCGCGGTCCCGCTCTGCCAATTGACGGGAATACTGGGAATCGAGTTTGGACTGGAGACCAGCCATATCTCTCTTCCACTTGGCCTCAATGGCATCCCGCTCCTTGGCCATGCGGGTGTTCCACTCAGCCTCGGCATCGACAGGCTGTGCAGGGGCATCCACTACACCAACTGCGCCTGGTTGTACAGGGGCAGGTGCAGGAACTCCCGTGGCGGGCACCGTGGGCTTATCACCCTCAGAACCGCCAGTAGCGCCTTCAACTCTTGGCATCGGAAACATCGTCTTTCTCCTTTATTGTAAGGTTCACCACTTAGACTACCACACCAGATGGGCCTAGCGCAAGTGTTATTGTCAAGACGGTTACTTACGAACCTTAGCCTTTTCTTGACCTTCTGCCATCTTGGCCAGAAGTTCCTCTTCCTCTGGTGATAAGCCCCCAGTTGTTCCTCCACCCCCGCCCGATCGGGTCAAGCTGGCCCCTCCCAATGGGGGCAAGTTGCCCCCGGCCCCACCAGAACCCAACCTCCTCCCGGCCTGGAGCAGTTCTCGCCCCTCGGCAGCACCACGATAGCCCAGAGGGATGTAGGACAGGCGTCGGGCGGGCGTCCGGGTCCTTCCCCCACCACCGCCCCCACGATAGCCTCCACCCCCTCCACCACCGCCCCCTCTAGTTGTGGTAACTTCACCAAGGTAATACTGTGCCCAGACAGGGTGGGTAAGACCCCACGCTTCCTTTATGGTGTAGTATTGATCGATCCGGGCTGCTAGGGTTGGATCCTGCTCCCTGGCGGCGGCCCGCTCCGATTGGCTGAGGGACATGTACCAATTGAAGGTCGTCCAGAAGTCCTCCCCAAGCCTCCCCGTCACAATGTCTCTGAGTTGAGTATTCTCCTCGCGGGCCTGTGAGCGGCTAGCCAGTTCCGTGTCCCCAACCTCCTGGTTGTATCCAAGTTCCCTCAGGGTCCGTTCTAGTAGGACCTCAAACTCCTGAGCATCTTCGGGGCGTCGCCAACTGGCTGTTGAATCTGTCGCCCGGAAGGTCTCGATCCACCCATCATCACCCCCAAGCTGCCTGAAGGTATCCATAAAGTCATCGTAGGCGGTCCCAGGTGGGACACGATTGAGAAGATCCCAGATGCGCTCATCCCGTCCCGCCGCCACATCACCAACCCTCTGCTCAGCGTTCTGCGCCTGCCGCTGCTCCATCGAAAGGATCGTGCGCCCATAAAGGCCCCGCCTAATTTCTTGAATCGTGAAACGATCACCATAGCGAGCCTGCACCCACTCGATGATGTCTTCCTCGGTTGGCCGTCCATCAGGACCAAACTGGCGTAGGAAGTTCCTCTCAAGAAGTTCCCGTCCCTCAGAGGTCGTTGCCTTCCCAACCTCTTCGTAGTACCGCTCCTGGAAGTTGTGAACCCAGACGTAGTTGATTGCCGAGTGAATGTCATCATTTTCGATTCTCCACTGCTCCAACCCGGCCGCATTGGTCTCAGCAACCAATCGGAGTCCCAAGTCCTCCGGCCTATTGAGTGCGGCGTTCATGAAGTTGGCCTCAGCGAAGCGGGTCTGCATCTCCCTCATCATGGGGGCTGCAATGGCGGGTAGGCGGTCCAACCACCTCTGGTAGTCCTGTTGGAAGTTATCGTAACTTTCATACCGCTCAGGATCCCACGATGGAGCCCCATCCAGTAGGGTGTACCACCACAGGCTCCGGAAGTCCTCGTAGACCAACTGTTCTGGTTTGTAGCCAATGACCCAATCACGAGGGGCCAGCGGGTAGCGCAACTCCAAGTCGGCTATCTCTTCGGCAAACCGACGGTAGATTTCAATCTCGATGGTGGGATTGTTTCCTACCGGCAGGGGGGCCAGGGACTGATCCCTAGCTTGTCGAATCCGCTCCCGCTCCGCCATGTACTCTTGTCGTTGGCGCTGGGATTCGATGTTGAACGCTACAATGACGTTGTAGCTCATCCCATCCACATTCTCATAGGACGAGGAAACCCGACTGACCCGCTCGTAATACGCCTGGGGGCTCTCTCGGGTCGGGTCATAGGGCTCTGATCCGGATGGGACCCGCACCCAGGAGAAAGCCGTGTAGAGGTTGGCAGCATAGTTCTCAGGGACGTCATAGAGATTTTGGGTTATGAAACCCCACATTTGCTCGATGTCCTTAGGCAGACCCAACATGGCCGCCCCGAGTGCGTCGTTGGCAGCCCATCGTAGACGGGCGTTCTCGGCTCGTGTGTAAAGCAATCGGGCGTCGGCGTCCGTATGCATCCGTGGGTATAGGCCCGTGAAGTAGCCCAACGTCGTAGTCAGCCAGTCGTCGGTCTGGATGTGTCCATACGCCTCGTCCCACAGCCTCTGGGCCGCAGGGTCCTCACCTCGGGCATACATGTCTAGGGCGTTCTGCATCGTGGCGAGCAACGCCCACTTCTGGTCTTCAGACATGTTTGGATCTGCAATCTGCTCCAAGTAATTGATGAGGATTTGGTTCTCAACAAGGAAGTCTATGTAACTAACATCCGGATCCAGAAGCTCCATAGCCAAGCGACCAAATGTCGTCTGCCGGGCTACTCTCTTCAGAAGAGCATTAGCGATCGGGGGGATAAGCTGTGCTTGGGGCAGCAAACCCATCGGCTGGTAGATGTCCGTGTCCAGCGTCCCTGTAACCCTAAAGAGGAGCGGCACCCAAGGCGACGGGGATGCTCCAAACATCGACAGGGAGCGCAACGCGATACTGGTTGCAATAGTCCCAAACCCCGCATCCTGGTCGGTCATCTCCTGAAGATCGTAGTAATCCAGGTTTGGGAAGACGTAGCGCATGGATAACGGCCCAGTCGGGTTCCACCACATCCCGTTCCCCAAGGGGATCAGGCCCCGCATGGACGGCAGCGGTTGCCCCCGAGAGGTAGCAAAACCGTGCTGCCATGCCACCATGCTTGTATTGCTCATGTACCTCAAATACCACCCCACGATTTCTGGGTGGTGGATCATGGTCTCCAACCAGAAGGGGATCGACCGGGTTGGGAACATCCAGAAGGGGACGACGTTCTTCATCATCCGGTCTAAGCCGGAGAACTCCTGGTATCCCACCATAATCCGGTTGGTTTCGTTGATGACGCCACCATAGCTGCGGCCCAAGAACTCTCCCCCACTTATGACCGCCTCTTCGCCTAGCGCCATTCTCTCGACATAAGCGCGCCCAATCCGCTGGATCAGAGTTTGCTGTTCGGGGGATATCTGCCGAAAGAGAGTGTCCCCTTCGACCATCCGATTATGGATGTGGGCCTCGATATCGTCTGCCAACTCACGAAACTGGTTGATGAACGCCTCTTGATCATCAACCGCCCGGAAGTACGCCACCACGTTCGGGTCCATCATCTCCCGACTGGGGTAACGGAAGCGGAGAACCCCAGGGTCTACGGGTATTCCCGAACGCGCGGCCTCGCTTACCAGTCGGGTTTGCCATTCAGAGACTAACTCATCCAACCGGCGCTCGGCATGTGCAGCACGAACATAATCTCCGGCCTCGGTATATGCGTGGACCCGAGACCGAATATACTCAGCCATGTTGTCAAAGGAGTCGGTCGCCATCCGTCCGTCCGGCAGTCTTCGACCACCGTAGATGGACGTAACGGACCTTCCACTGCTAAAACTGAATGGCCGCTGAACATCCCTTCCTGCCATCTCATTCCAGACCGACCGGCGAAGGTTCTCTCGTTGGGCCGCCTCCGCCTCCTGAGCGGCCGCTCTAGCTTGGGTGGCATCTGGAGGAGGCGCTTGGACACCCGGCGGAGGAGCATCCACCGGCAGCCATTCGACTTCTCCCTCAGCAAACTGAACATACCGATACGAGGTCTCCGTCTCAGGAACGCGAGCTGCCGCCTCTACCGCAGCCTCCACCTCTTCCAGTGTAGACCCTGTAGGCGGGCGGGGAACGTTATTGACCGCACTTTGACCTCTCCGGAACTCTTCCCGAATAGCTGCCCGACGACCCTGCTGATACTGCTCCGGGGTTACATAGGCTACCGATACAAGTTCGGGATGACCAGGACCAGACCGACCAACCGCCCCATCCAAACTCTGCCCGAAGCCGCTTACCGTCGTCTCGTTTGGATAGCGTCCGTTATAGACCGCTATCAATCCTTGATGTTCTGCTAACTCGGCATTTTGATTCACAATCTGTCTCAAAGATGGAGGTGGAGGTACCTCAGGAACCGTCACAGGCCTGGTCGCCTGGGCCACCCTCTCGGCCGCCTCCGCCTGCTCTATAGTGATGATTTCCTCAGCCCCTAGGAGTTCCCCCCGCGGGTTCCGAAGCGTCCGCACCGGCGTATCTAGCCACGTGGCAACATCGCCCGCAGCGGTTCCCTCAAATCCAAGACCCCGAAGAAACTCATCTGTTATGGAGCCCCACGTAGCTGAGGCGGTACTAAATGCCCCACTCGCATGGGAGATTTCTCTCAAGGTCCCATCTGGACTCAGGACGATCCTATAGCCCGCCGCCTCTAAGAACTGCCTCGGCGTAAACAGGTTCCCCGACTCAACTATCGCCCGGAATGCCGCCGGATCGGCTGTCATCAGTCTCCGGGCCTCAGCCATGGCGTTCGTGACAATCGTGTTCGCTGCTCGGTATTCCCCTGCGATGATCTCATAGACTTGCCGCCACCGCATATTCCGAAAGCGTGGGGTATAGGGGGCATTGAGAGCCCACTGTAAGACCCAATTTCGATGGGTTCCCATACGAGAGAACCTACCAACGGCCAGGTCTATGTCGCCCAAATACAATGACTCTAAGGTGAGCAGGGCAGCCTGTTCGACGGATTCCCTAGCCGCCCCAGTATCCGCCGCCGTCGCTACAGCCTTGAGCGCGTCCTGTGCCGCTGAGTCTAGAGTGGCTCTCAAGTTAGACATCTCAAAGGATGTCCTCGCAAGTAGTCGCCCTTCTTGCTCCGCCTGCACTCGAATGGAATTCCCCTGACGACTCCCAATCTCCTCCAACCCCTGGGCAGCCGCCTCATTACCATCCGCCCGAAGACGGGCAACATCGGATTGAAGCTGAGTATCTAACTCACCCACCATGTCCCGATCGGGTGGAAGGTTCGGCCCCTCAGGGGCCGCTGCCGGAGTTACGGTAACTTCTGGGGCGGCTGTTGGGGCGGCGGGCATAGCATCCAATGCCTCTCTCAGAAGGCGGGCATCCTCTCTCATGAGGTAGAATTCCTGCATTCCCTCCTCGTATGCTCCCTCGCCCAGGAGGATGTCTTCTAGGCGCTGTAATTCTGCCTGTGCTTCCCCCCTGGTTCCCTCCCATACGCCAGTGGGTCCCTCAACCCTGATCCTTTCGGGGATGGCCGTGGGCGCGGCCTCAACAGCCGCCCTTGAAGGCAAGCCTACATTGTCAACAACGACCCTAGCCTCCCCGTCTGCAATGCCTCGCATCTGATCTCGAATATCCCGATATACACGGGTGGCAAGAGCAGACGCGTCATCCTCGCTTATACCTAACCGCCCAGCAACACTCGCAATGGCCGCCCGAGCTTCCGACGCGGGTAGAGGATTCTGCCCCCGCATGGTCCGGGAAAGTTTGGAGCCGGCATCATAGAGATCCCTTTGAACATCAGAGGCGAAGGTAATCTCGGCTTGTCGATGTCCAGCGCGCCATGAGCGGGTGAGAGTTTCTCTTGGTGCTGGTCTCACATTCTGCGTCGGCCCAGGATGTGCAGGGGCTTCAGGAGGTGGAGCGTCTGGGGGCACCTCCGGGAGGGTCCCAGCCTCCATCGCATCGTCTACAGCATTGGCCGCCCCGTTCATCCTCTCGGGATCGATCGGCACGTCAGCACCTGGCATGTTGCGGAGGTTCTGCAAGTTCTGGGCCGCCTGATCCTCCTCGAAGCCGGCCAGGATGTCATCAAACAACTGCCCTATGGAACGATCAATCTCCTCCGGCGTCCCACCCTGCTGAAGGATGTCCCGGACGCCCTGTTCAATCACGGCATGGGCGGCACGGGCGTTGGGGTCGTTCCCCAACAGGTTCATCATCCGGTTCATCAGGTCTTCGCTCAGGATCAGGGGGACACGGCCTCGGGTCCTCAACCCGGCAAGGAGATCCAGGACCTCTGTCATCCGGGACGGGTTGGCAATCCCGTACCCCGTCGTACTCCTACTCACCCGATAACGAAGGCTTCTCAACAGGGCCGATGCCACCGGATCTGCCTGACTCTCAAGAAGAGCGGCGGAAAGCCAATTATCCAGATGGTGTGCCATGATGGAAACATCAGTCTCATACAGGCGCAGGTAGGTTGCGGCTCGGGCGGTGACTTCGGTCCCCTCCCAGATGGCCCCTAAACCTCCAAGCCAGCCGTTCCAGGCCGGTATCCGTCCGTGGCGCACTCCCTCCTCAGCACCCATGCGGAACCACTCTACGAAGTTCCTTGGTAGACGGCCCTCGAGTGCCAGATCCTCTAGGCTACGGCCCCCAAGTTGGGTCGAATGTAGGACCATCCTAAGATCCTCGGGGAAGAAGGTCCCAAGTTCCTGGAATCTGGCCAGAATTGTGTCCAAGGACTGGAAAGGGTTTGAGCCCGTGATGATGGCTTTGAAGTAGGTATCAATGATGTTGTTGATGACAAAGGAAGGCCGGGCTCTCAGCACCATTGTCGTCCAGAAGCTCATGAACCCCTGATAGGTGTCGTTGATAGCCACCATCGCCCGTACCAAGCCACTAACGTTGGATGAAGGGCGCACCATCACACCTTCGAGCCGACCAATCGCATCCTCAGGGATCCCGTGAAGATCCCAAACGTTATCTATGTTTCTTGAGAAGTCACGAAATAGTTGTTGTGGATCAACACTATCCAGACCTAGCTCTCTCAGAATTCGACGCACTCTCCCAATCGTGGCCGGCTCGTTGGTTTGGTGATACGCCCAAGCAATCAGACCCTCATCCAAATACCGAGTCCCCCGTGCTCCCCCAAGCCCCGGAAGAACTCTCAACTCCAAATACCTCTGCCGGAAGCGTTCGGAAAGCGCGTGCACTAGGCTCCGAGGCTCACTGGCAAACGCATTGGCCGAGCGGACCAGTTCCAGATCAGTTGCCGCAGTCCGTCCCGCCCCAGCCTCCCGACGCAAAACGACTAGCCGAGCCTCCGCTACCTCATCGGCGGCATCCGATACCATTGCAACAAACTGCCGCTCCGTAAAGGGGGCAGCTTCGGTTCCTAGTCTCTCAATGAGTCCCCTGAACCGTCTCATCAGGTTGTCGGTCAGGCCATACCGTACCCGCTCGACGCCGGTCATCGGATTCGTCCTATCAAACATCCGATGAATAACATGCAACATCCCATCCGTCCCCGTCACCCGCTCCGTAGCGCGGGCGATCGTGCCCATAATGCGCCCACCCCATGACCGACCCCAAACATACGAAGCCGATAGATGTGCCATCCCTCTGAAGATCTCTCGGGCAGCCACAAATCCCCGCCCCACGACCGGGGCGTGTTCCGCCATCTCCCATGCCGCCCGAACCCCCTTCCCAAGAGCCCCACCCAATGACCTTACAATATCATCAGCAAACGGGATGGAAACATAGTTGAATACGTCCGTGAGGCCCTGCCAAGCAAACTCCAGACCTTGGTCCGCATTGACCATCGTAAGCTGGCGCATCTCGTCTTGGCCAGGCAAGCGTCCCTGTTGAAGAATGAATAACCAGATGTTTCGGTTATCGGCCTCCCATCGCTCCTGGCCGTCCGCCAAAAACATGTAACTGGCTGTCCATCCACCCATTCCAACCGAATGGAACTCGGGATCATACGAGTCCCGCAAGGCCCCAACCGCCGCAGATCCCCTCTCAAACAGAGCGTTCATTTCATCTTGTGCCTGACGCCCGCTTGTCCACCTAATTATGCTTTTGGGGTCCATCCATCGATTGTACTGGTCCACAAGGTCCTGAATATCCTCCATGCGCCGAAGTGGGGCATCCCGGATTTCAACAGATTCTTGGATAATCTCCTCGGTCATCTCCGGGGAGACGCCCGACAACAACATCGTCTGACGAGCCCCATCCAGGTCGTCCGCTCGGATCTGATTTATCACATGATGGCGAGATACCCCAAGCAGTTCGTCATGGGGCACTGGAGATTCAACCTCTTCACTAAAGACGGACTTGACCACCTCCACAATAGCAGCCGGAATCTCGGCTTCCAGCAATCCAACGAAGTTGGTTACATCTTGCGAGAACGTCTGCCACCCCGCGTCTTCTTCTAGTCTCTCAACAAAGGGAGCCTGCTCTATTGGCTCCTGACGTATTTCTCCGACGCCGGCCCGCCCACTTATCAACGCACGCGGCTCGGCACTCAAAGTGTAGGCCGGCTGAAAATACGTCCTCAAAATACCAGGAATCGCATTCTTGATAAGAGACCAATCCACTATGAGCCCACGCCAAGAAATGGAGGACGTTTTTACGAGGAAGTTTACGACAGGGTTCCGCCTACGCAACTCAATCCAGTCCTGCATCCGATTGAAGGTTAGGCGGTTCCACAAAGAGCCGGCATGTTGTAATAGATCCCGATCCTCAAAAGGCTGTACGGAGAATGTTCTTAGTTCCGTCTCTCCTCGATGGTACAGATAAACACTCTCACCCGAGGCCGGCGGTCGTCCTGTGATGCCCAGCGCCGATGGGAAGTTCAGCCACCCATTTTCTCGAAGAACCCCCCTTTGTGTCACCAGATGTTGGTATTCCCTCATCCGTTCTGAGTTTTCAATCCCCTCTAGGTTCCCCTCCGCCTCCATCTGTGAAATCTGGTTGTTGATCTCCACTACGTCCCAGTTCTGAGGACCTGCCGGACGAATGACGTGCCCGCCCGCCAAAATCGCTTCTGGGATCTGAGCATGTTCGGGTGGGGCCGCCTCCGCCTCCATAGGAATCTCTCCGACCCGCGGGCCGGGTTTTCCCCGGACCAAGGACATTGGAGACCATGCCCCCTGGGCAGGAGGAGCCCCCTGGGCGGGATGAAGAAGAAGAGAATCCGCGGGCCGTCTCTTTGGCCCCGGATCACCAGGCCCCTTTATCCCCCGACCCGTAGCAACGTCCCTGAATTCCTTGGAGCGTGGATCCAGTCGAGGAAATCTCGATTGTTTGAGCGGCATAGGTTATTCCTTGGGAGCTTCGACCGTCACTTGCCGTGCGCGGGGAGGTTGGGTAACTTCCTTCATCAGGACCAGCACCACGTCCATGTTGAAGGGAGCCCACGCAACAACCTTGTATCCGTCCATACCAAACTCGTTCAGACTCTTCTCTGACTCTATGTTGTTGGTAGCCGTCACTCGGGTAATCTTGTACTCGTATTTCATCTCAGCCTCCTGGGGCTAGAAATATAGGTACTTCGAACCACGAGCCCGGCCAAACGTCCCGGCCTGGGTCGTAGGTCGTAGATTGAAATTGGTAAAATAGGGCTGTGTTAGGGATTGTCCGAGAGGACCATAGGCACCCAACTCCCCACCCTTAGCCGTAGCTAGCAAAGGATCCACATTAGAGAGCATCTCCATGTAGGATTGGCGTGTCTTGCCTCCGCCCGTTGATGTCACTCCACCCAGAACGTCCTGGAGCCACCGATACCCGGCCCCCAACTTGCTTGCATCCCCTCCAGCCTCGGATGCAATGAGATTAGACAGGGTTTGGATAGCGTCCTGCGATCGCTGGGTTCCCATGAAGTATGACGTGTCCTGCTTACGTCCTTCCATGAAGGCAAAGTCTCTTTCCTCCCAAGCATCTCCGCCCGTCACAGACTCAGGGGAGTAGGGGGTAAGATCCTTCCCCCAAACCGTGTACAGTTGGTTTGCAACCCTCGCCTGGTCCTCTGGAGATAGATAGGGGATCAGGGCATTCGCCATCACCGTCCAGGCTACGTCCGGCTGGTCCATCAGGGCACGATCGGTCGGAACCCAAGGCTTCCACCAAGCCGGGACATTCGGCCCCGCAGCCTGATAGGTCCCCGTTGTCCACGAGATGGTAGGCGCAGCACCTCCGCCCCCACCATCGCCACCCCAGCCCCCATCACCCCCACCTCCCCCAAGGTACTCTTTGGGGGGCATAAAACCTGGCATCTTCCCTCCCATAATCTCGGGCGGGGTATATTGGGAAGGGCCACCACTCCAGTTCACTGCTTCCTGGTTCCACCAATCGGGGCTCATTGAGGTCCCTAAATAGGAACGACGCCATTGACTGACCTCTCCAAAGGGGGTCAGGCTGCTCGGGCGGATGACATCAGCCCTCTCTCCAGGCAGAACTGGAACATCTGATCTAGTCTCATCCCGGAAGTATCTAGGGCTTGTTGTCCTTGGCGCAGTGTACGTAGTGCCTCTTGGTGAACGTGTAGTCGTCGTGCGCCTAGACGACTTATAGGCAGGTGCAAAATCACCCGTTGTCCTTGGCATTGTGGGCCTTCCTTTTCTCCATGTCGATCAAGTACCGCTCGACCTGCTCATCCCCATAATGCTCTCGCAGAGTCTTGATGCTGTCCGGAGATATCTTCATATAGAAGTCAAGATCCGGGTCCATTGCCATCCCGGCCTGGCCCTTGAGCATGTTCAGGGCCTTCTTGTAGTTGCCTTTCATCCGTGCGAGATTGTTCACTGAACTCCTCCTGTCAGCATCCCAGGAGCCGCATTCGCCAGAGCATCCATCATGTCCGTGGCTGCCTGGCCTGGGGCTTCCCCACCTGCCTGTTGCCTAGTTGGCTGGCCAGTCGACCCCATCCCGCCCATCATCTGCTCAGGGTTGCTAGGCTCCTTGGGCCGCCCAGGCTCCCCAGACAACTGTCCCTGCTGCATCATCACCAGGACTTGCTGGGCAATCTCATCGCCCTCATCAGCCGCTTCCTTCAGGGCCGCCATGACGGCATACTGTTTGAAGGCTGGGTGCTGGGTTGCCTGCCACTGGATCAGCTTGTCAACCTCATCATCCGGCTGCTCAATGTCCAGGTACCGCTCCATGATCGTCCAAGGAGACAGCCAAGGGGCGGCCTGCGTCGCCATGGCGTGGTTGCGTACCTGATCGTTAGGGAACTTGGGCTTGATATAGGCCCGCACCAGATACTCGGATACTTCCTGCCCAAATATCTGCTCAACGAAGTCCTTGCCTCGCATCCGCCCATAGGCTCGTATCATCGAGCCGGCACCAAAGGTTGCAATCAGCCGTAGGACCTTCCGGCCCCATTCCGACCACATCCGCTCCAGATGCCGAACCGGCTGTTCCAACCGAATGCGGTTCTGGTCTCCCAT
>Ga0209642_10001956_pt1 | contig 13705 bp, 11 predicted proteins | sample RifCSP19_2_FD_184025 | JGI IMG/M metagenome (GOLD analysis project Ga0209642, IMG submission 184025) | Soil microbial communities from Rifle, Colorado - Rifle CSP2_sed 19_2 (SPAdes) (version 2) | ecosystem: Environmental > Terrestrial > Deep subsurface > Rock core/Sediment | place: Rifle... | reverse complement strand
CAGCCGGATTCAGGGATTCCTACAGGGGAGGGACCTCTTCGTCCAAGACTGCTACGCCGGAGCTGACTCCAACCACCGGCTCGGCGTGAGGGTGATCAGCGAGCTCGCATGGCATAGCCTCTTCGCGCGAAACCTATTCCTCAGGCCGGCTACGAACGATGAGCACCGCCGATTTATCCCCGACTTCACCGTGATTTGCGCGCCGACGTTTCGCGGGATGCAGTCGATTGACACGACGGCGACCAGCACCTTCATCATTCTGAACCTGAAGCAGAAACTCTGTCTGATTGGTGATACCTCCTACGGCGGGGAGATCAAGAAGTCCGTCTTCACGATCCTCAACTATCAGCTGCCACTCGAGGGCATCCTGCCGATGCACTGCTCGGCGAATGTGGGGCAGAACGGTAAGGTGGCGCTCTTCTTCGGCCTTTCCGGAACCGGGAAGACCACACTCTCCGCCGACCCTCAGCGCCGGCTGATTGGCGATGATGAGCATGGTTGGAGCAATGAAGGGATCTTCAATTTCGAAGCCGGTTGTTACGCCAAAGTGATCCATCTCTCGCCCACTGCCGAGCCCGAGATCTACGCCGCCACCCGTCGATTCGGCGCCATCCTCGAGAACGTCGTGCTTGATCCGGTCACTCGCCTGATCGACCTGGACGACGATCAGATCACGGAGAACACGCGCGCCTCCTACCCTCTTGAGATGATCGGCAATTCCGTCGCGGAGAAGATGGGCGGACAGCCAAGCGACATCGTCCTGCTCACCTGCGACGCCTCGGGCGTCATGCCCCCCATCGCTCGCCTCTCCGCTGAGCAGGCGATCTATCACTTCATCTCGGGTTACACTTCCAAGATCAGTGGCACGGAAGTCGGTCTTGGGAGGGAACCAGAGATCACGTTCTCCGCGTGCTTCGGAGCTCCCTTCATGGTCCACCATCCCTCTGTCTATGCCGATCTCTTGCGGCGCAAGGTCGAGAGACACGGCGTCCAGTGCTGGCTCCTGAATACGGGTTGGGTGGGCGGCCCGTACGGGGTTGGCAAGCGGATCAGCATCGCCTATACACGAGCGTTGCTGGGGGTGGCGTTGGAAGGAAGACTGGCGCAGGCCGAGTTCCGGGCCGATCCGATCTTTGGCTTTGATGTTCCCATCGCGTGCGATGGAGTGCCCCCCAGCGTCCTCGACCCGGCCGCCTCCTGGCCCGACGAGGGCGCCTACCTCGAGAAATACGGCCAGCTCGCGTCGAGGTTTCGGGAGAACTTCCGCAAGTTCGAGGGTACCAGCACGCAGGATATCCGCGCCGCGGGCCCCCGAATCGGCACGTGAAAACGCTTTCCGCAGGCCCGGTCCTGAGACGGACCGGGCTGTGGCGTATTCCGGCCGGCATGGGTGCGACCTATGGCTTGTAAGCCTGAGCGAAGAGAAGGGTCCCGTTGTCACAGAAACGAGTCGCTTCGCCTAACTCACCTTGAGCGAGGCGAAAGGCTCAACAAACCAGGCGAAGCGACTCTGCACCTGCCAGCCGAAAGCGGACCGCAGGCGATCCTGGCGCTCACGCAAGGATGGTACAATGGCCGCATGTTCGAACTGCCGCTCTTCCCGCTGCATACGGTGCTCTTCCCGGGGATGCCCATTCGCCTGAATATCTTTGAAAAGCGATACAAGGAGATGATCGGTCAGTGCATGGAGAGCGGCTCGGCCTTTGGGGTGGTCCTGATCCGCGAGGGAGTAGAGGCCTGCGGTCCCCTGGCTAGGCCCTATCCCATTGGCTGTACGGCCGAGATCAAGGAGGTCGAAGCGCTTCGGCGGGGCCAGACGCGGGTTCTCGCAGTGGGTCGGGAGCGCTTCCGCATCTTCTCCCTCAGCCATCAGCGTCCGTATCTGGTTGGAAACGTTGACTGGTTCCCCCTCTCCTGTGAGGATAGAGTGGCTCTGACCCCGGCCTCAGAGCAGCTGGGGCGGATGATCAGGCGTTATGGAGAGGCCCTAGAGTGCTCGGGGTTGGCCCGAAATGAACTGGGACCCCTTCCGCACGACCCAGTCGAATTGGCCTATCTGGCCGCTGTCTTGCTGCAAGCTCCGCTGCAGGAGAAGCAATCGCTCCTTGCCTCCGAGCATGCGCCGCAACTCGTGATGCGGATGAATCGCTCCTACCAACGTGAGCTCTCGCTGCTACAGGCCGTGGGAGCCCATCACCTGGTGGAAAGCCCTAGCGGTCTTCCGTTGAACTAGGTGCGGCGAGAGCCGACCCGCCCCTTACTACATTCCGCTTAGTGTACTACTCGCATTCGCTCACGCGGCGCCGGCCAACAGAACCCGCGTCTGCTCAAGCCTATCGCTGAGGGCAGCCGCGACCTGCTTCATGAGGCGGTATCCGAGAGCGCAGTCTTCCTCGCAGAGGCGTCGTAGACCAGAGGCCTCGATCTGTATCAGGTTTCCATCCGTCTTGGCTACACCGCTGGCGCGGAGCCGGTATGGCTCGATCAAGGCAGAATCGGCCATGACGTCGCCTGGCACAAGCGAGCCGACGATGGTCTCCTCCCCATTGGCAAGGCGCATGACGACGTCGACCTGCCCCTGCGTAAGGATCATGAGATGGGTGGCCGGCGCAGCCCTCTCAAACAGGCGCACCGCCCCCTTGAATTCCCCACTTTCCTCGAAGAGACGCTCGCCCTCGCGAAAAGAGCTTGGCTCGCTGAGCATGGCGACCGCCTTCAGGCTCGATTCCGAGACCTCGGCGAAGTACGGATATCGGCGCAGCGCTTCGGGAGAGATCATGGGGATTGTCCTGCCTTTCCTAAGGCCGCGATCACCGCGTCGGCGGCCTGCGGGACTGCCGCTAGCACCGCCTCGGTGTAGGTGTCGCCGAATGTGTCGACATCGGCCGCTTCAATGGCCAACAGCAGGATATTCTCATCGCGCGGCAGCTTTCCCCCCGCTTGTCTTCCCAGGGCGAGAGCCATGGGAAGATCAACGTCATGGGCGCAGGCGCTGTTGCGGGTGGGAATTGAGCTGGGGGAGAGGCGGTGGACCGTGCCCGGTGGTGCGCCGCTCAGGATGGCGTCAACAATGATGGCCCGGTCGTAGCCGACTAGCCGCTCCATCAAGCGCAGCCCGCCGCGGTGGTCCTCCTCAATATCGACGTTCTCTCGGTGAACCAGCGTCGACGCGACCCGCTGAACCACTTGCAGCCCGATTCCGTCGTCCCTTCGCAGGGGATTCCCGAGGCCGAGGACGAGAGTTTTCATCGGTACGCCCTTCGCTGCCGTACGGCTCATGTTCTGTGGTGAGTGATTGGTTATTGGTTGATGGTTGTTGGGAGGTTGCCCTTGGAGGCGCAACCCATCACCAACAACCAATCACCAATAACCACTCCCCAACAACCAATCACTCTCATGTCATCCTCCAAGCCTCTGCGTCAACCTCTCGACGATTCCTCCGCGGACATCCCGAATGACGACCTCCAGCGGCATCTGGCCTGGCAGGGTGTGTGTGGCGCAGCCAAAGCAGGGATCGTAGGCGCGGAATGCCATCTCGACCTTGTTCAAAAGGCCTTCCGTGACATGGCCCTTTCGGATGAGGCTTGTCGCAGCCTTCTTGACCGACATGGCAATCGGCGCATAGTTGTTGGTCGTGCCGACGATCAAGTTGACCTCGGTCAGGATGCCCCGTGCATCGGTCCTGTAATGGTGGGTAAGGGTGCCGCGCGGCGCCTCGACGGAGCCGATGCCCTCGTCAGGAGTCGCCGTCGGGAGCGAGCGATACTCCGGGCCAGTGATCTCAGGATCGGTCGCCAGCTCGACCCATCGCTCGGTAGCGTAGAGCAGCTCGATCAACCGCGCCCAGTGGGTGGCGAGCGTCTGGTGCACCGGCTTTCCACCCAAAGTCTTATAGAACTCTTCGTAGGCCTCTTGGGCGCGGGCGGTCGCCATGCCATCGGCGGCGTTCAGTCGCGAGAGAGGTGTGGCCTTGTAGACGCCCGAGTCCTTGCCGTCGACAAGACCCTTCCAGCCAACCTGCTTCAGGTACGGGAACTTGAGGTAGGTCCAAGGCTCGACCCGCTCGGCGATCACGTCGAGATATTGACTCGGATGGTACCTGACGAACTCCTTACCGTCCGGGTCGACCACCCGAATCATCCCGTCGTAGAAATTGACCCGATTCTCTTCGTCCACTGTCCCCATGGAGTACGTATGGTGAGTGTAGGCATCGCTCAGGATGAGATCGACGTACTCCTTGTTGGCCAGCACGATGTCTTTGAAGGCCTGCAGGGAGAAGAGGGCGAAGTCGATGGCCTCGCGGCCACGCGCTTCGATCTCTTGCCGCTGCTCTTCGTTGATGCCCCGACTCACGCCCCCGGGTAGTGCCCAATTCGGCTGCACCCGGCGGGCGGCCATCATTTGGATCAGGTTGTGGCCATCGCGGCGCATCTTCAATACCTTGCCCGCGATCTCCATCCCCACTTTCTTCACCACGCCGAGGATGTTGCGCTCGGCGACCGGCGCCTCGGGTCCCACGATGAAATCAGGGCCGCCGAGGGCATAGAAATGCGTGGTGTGGTCCGTGGCAAAGAAGATGCTGTAGAAGAGCTCCCTGAGTTTCTTCGCCGTGGGTGGAGGTTCGACGTGCCAGAGCGCATCCAAGGCCTTGGCGGAAGCCATGTGGTGCGCCTCCGGGCATACGCCGCAGATGCGGTCGGTGAGGTTCGGCATGTCCTCCGCAGGCCGGCCGACGCAGAACTTCTCAAACCCGCGCAGCTCAGGGATCTGGAAATAGGCGTTGGCGACATCGCCCGCATCGTCGAGGAAGATCTCGATCTTCCCGTGTCCCTCCAGGCGCGTGATGGGATCGATGGAGACGCGAGTCATCGGCTCACCTCCGGGACGGGGCTCTCAGTCAGAGGCAACGCTCTCCCGTTTCCGCCCGGCAGGACACTGCGCCGCAGCATGCTGTGTGCAAGGGAGAAGCGGTAGAAGGTCCCCAGCGGGTCGGGGATGCCATCCTCGATGATGCGCTGGATCTCTTCCGGGGTGTTGGCGTCGATCACCGAAGCCAGCGCCGTCATCATGCGGGCGCCGAAGTCCTCCACGCCTGAGTTCGGCCCGTGACAGCCGATGCAGGGCGAATTGACCTTGGGACAGAGCGCCCCGCAGCCGGCCCGAGTGGCGATGCCGCAGCAGAGCAGACCCTGCTCGAGCAGACAGGTTTCCGAGTCCGGGAGTATCTCCCACGTGCGTTTGAAGGCCTTGATCTTCTTCTCGTTGCGCGCTCGCGCACATTCGTCGCACACCGTGGTGTCCTTCCCGATGACGGTCCCCGCCGGGGGCAGGGGAGCGCCGCCGAGGCCCGCCACCACCGCCTGGACCGCGGCCCAGATGTTGTCCGCCTCGGGAGGGCAACCCGGCAAGGTGTAGTCGACCTCGACGGTCTGATCGAGGGTCTTGAGCGTGTCGTAGAACACCGGGATGTGAAGCATGCCTTCAGGCGCCTGGTACTCGGGCACAGGGACGATTCCCTGCGGGTTGTCGACCGAAGGGCTGTCGCGATAGACGTATTGGAAGATCTGTTCACGGTCATACAGGTTGGCCAGCCCAGGGATGCAACCCTCGTGCGCACACGAGCCAAAGGCTACTAGGATCTTCGACTTACGGCGCAGCAATTGCGCCATGTACTCCTGTTCGCTGTTGCGGATGCCGCCGTTGAACAGGCAGACATCGATGGATTGGTCGGGCATCCTCTCGATGTCGCGCACCTTGGCGTCAATGGCAACCGGCCACAGGACGACGTCGAAGATGCTGGCCACATCCAGGATCTTGTCATCGATCGCCAGCACCGCGATGTCGCAGCCTCCGCAGGAGGCCGCCCAGTAGAGAGCGAGTTTCGGCTTGGTCTTGTTTGCGGGCGACTGCTCGGTCATGCCGGAACCTCCATGGCCTCGCGATGTTCCTCAGGCATTCTGGAAATCGCCTCTCGGTGGTCGCCGTTCTCCGACCAGTTTTGACGCCAGTGGAGCGGCCCGAGCTTCCGAACCTGATCGATCATCTCGTTGATGGCGCTGGCCAGTTGAGCGCCCTCCGCAGCGGACGCCCATTGCAGTCGCACTCGCTCATCCTCGATCCCTAGTGCGCGCAGGGAATGCCTGAGCATGTAGTAGCGCCGCATTGCCTTGTAGTTCTGCTCAAGGTAATGGCATTCACCAGGGTGGCACCCTGCAATCATGACCCCGTCGGCCCCCAGCGCGAGCGCTTTCAGCACGAAGGAGGGATCGACACGGCCGCTGCACATGACCCGCACCATGCGCACATTGGGCTCGTACTTCATACGCGCGGTTCCCGCCAGGTCGGCCGCCCGGTAAGAGCACCAATTGCACAGGAAGGCGATGATCTTGGGTTCGAAACCGTTCTCGCTCATCCGTTCCTCCGCTAGAGGGCTTCCACCGCGATCTCGGACTGGGGCGCCCCGGCCCCATTGCTGCACAGCGCATCGTACAGCAGACCCTCGATCTCGCTGAAAATCTGCAAGTTGCTGAAGTGCGCGCCGCTAATCGCCTGGGCTGGGCAGCCTGCGATGCATGTACCGCATCCCTTACACAAGGCCGCATTGATCCAACTGACCGCCTTCTCTTCAAGGTACTCGATCGCGTTGAACGGGCAAAGGTTGTTGCAGATGCGACAACCGGAGCACCTTTCCTCGTGGATCGTGGCGACCACCGGTTCGATCATCACCGATCCTTTGCTGATCATGCCAGCGATGCGGGCCGCGGCGGCTGCGCCCTGGGCCACAGAATCGGGGATGTCCTTGGGTCCCTGGCAGGTGCCGGCGATGAAGATGCCGTCGGTCATGGTCGCTACCGGATCGAGCTTGGGATGGCGCTCCGTAAACCAGCCATCCATGCTGCACGAGATGCCGAACTTGAGGCCGACATCTCTGGCGTCTTCTTGCGGTTCGAGCGCGGCCATGAGAATCACCATGTCCACCGGTATCCGACGCTGCCGGCCAATCAGAGTGTCCTCGACCTGAACAACGAGCTTGCCTTCTTCGCCCGGCAGTCGAGCGGCGTCGGTCACCTCGGCGACGCGGCCGCGTATGAATGTCATCCCCTCCGTGAGCAGCCGGTCGTAGAACTCCTCGTATCCCTTATGAAGCGGGCGCATGTCGATGTAGAAGGAGTAGACCTTGGCATCCGTCTTCTCCATGACCAGGTGCCCGAATTTGAGGGCGCTCATGCAGCAGACGGCAGAGCAGTACGGGTGGTTGCGCTTGTCGCGGCTGCCCACGCAGTGCACGATGGCCACGGACTGCGGCCGCGTGACGCCGTCCCTCATCACGATCTTCCCTTCCGTGGGACCGGCAGCGTTGCACATGCGTTCGAACTCGAGGCTAGTAAAGACGTTCGCCAGGCGGCCGTATCCGTATTGGGGGATCTTCGCAGCACTGAACAACTTGTAGCCGGTGGCAAGGACGATGTTGCCCACGTCGAGGTCCAGGTAAGTATCCGTCTGTTCGAAGTCGATGGCATCGGTCGGGCAGAACTTCTCACATGCCTTGCACGTGCCGCGTTCGAAGTAGATGCATGTCGGCCGGTCGATCAACGGGAACTTCGGGACCGCCTGCGGGAAAGGCCGGTAGATGGCCTTGCGAAGGCCCAAACCGGCTTCAAAGACCTCGTCGACGACTTTCTTGGGGCACTTCTCGATACAAATTCCGCAGCCGTTGCACTTCTCCTCGTCGATGTAACGAGCCTTCTTGCGTATTCGTGCGTGGAAGCTTCCCACAAAGCCACTCACTTCCTCGACCTCGCTGTAGCTGAGGAGAGTGATGCCGTCATGTGTCCCCACGTCGGACATCTTGGGGGTCAAGATGCAGGCAGCGCAATCCAGCGTGGGGAACGTCTTGTCGAACTGCGCCATATGGCCGCCGATGGAAGGTTCGCGTTCGAGCAAGTAGACGGGATACCCGGCGTCCGCCAGCTCGAGCGCAGCCTGGATGCCGGCGATCCCGCCCCCGACGACTAAGGTCGCAGGATTGACCGGCACCTGCGACGCCGTGAGCTCCTCCTGTTCAATGACTCGCCGCACCGCGCCGGAGATCATGGCTTTCGCCTTCTCCGTTGCGGCGCGCTTGTCGACCGTCACCCAGGAGACTTGCTCGCGCAGGCTGGCCATCTGCATCAGATAGGGGTTCAATCCGGCGGCGGTGCATGTCCTGCGGAAGGTCTTCTCGTGCAAATGTGGGGAGCACGCGCCGATCACGACCCGCGTGAGGTTTTCCTTCCGAATATCCTCCTGGATGAGCTCCTGACCGAGGGAGGAGCACATGAACTTGTACTCACGCGACACGACGACGCCTTCGAGCTCCTCGCCTGCCCAGCGCGCGACTTGCTCGACATCGATCGTCCCGGCGATGTTGCTGCCGCAGTGGCAGATGTAAACGCCAACCCTTTCGCTCATGCTACGCCTCCACCTTCGTCCTGGGCATCGGCAGCGATTTGTCGTCTTTCTTTCGGGCCGGTCGCTCCGGCTGGCTCGGTCCGATCTCCGTGCCGATCTTGCGCAATGCCTCGTTGGCTGAGACGATCTCCTGCCCGATTCCGAGCGTGGGAACGTCCATGCCCAAGGCCAGGCCAATGAGCTGCGTGAAGTACAGGATGGGCAAGTTGTATGCGTCGAGGTTGAGCTGACACATCGGGCAGACGGTGACGATGACGTCGGCCTTGTACTCGGCGGCGTTGTGGAGCAGTCGGCGAATGAGCTCGAAGGCCGTATCGGCGCTAATCTGGGTCATGTGGCCGCCACAGCAGTGGGCTTTGAGCGGAAAGTCGACGACCTCAGCGCCAAGCGCGGACATCAGGCGGTCCATGAACATCGGGTACTCGGGGTTCTCGGACACCTCCCCGAGCTCCGGGCGCACGAGTAGGCACCCGTAGTAGGCCGCCACCCGCAACCCGGTAAGGGGGTTGGTCACCTTGGCCGCAATGGCATCTAGGCCTACGTCGCGTACGACGACGTCGACCATGTGCCGGATGGTCAAGGACCCTGGGGCGTACGAGAGCCCACCGGCGGCGAGGGCTGAGTTGGCGAGCTCGCCAAGGCGGGGATACTTCCCCATGTAATGATCGGCCTTGCGCAGGTTCAAGAAGCACAGGCTGCATGGCGCCACGATCTGCTTCAAGTTGTCCTGGCGCGCCGCAAGCGCCAAATTGCGGGCGATGAGGGCGTAGGCAGCGGTCTTGTTCAGCGAGATATACTCGGTCGCGCCGCAGCAGTTCCAGTCTTCAATCTCCTCAAGCTCAATCTCCAGCGCGTCTGCGACGGCTCGGGTCGACAGGTCATATGCTCGGGCCGTCCGGCTCAAGGAGCAACCAGGGAAGTATGCGTAGCGCATCACACGGCCTCCAATGTCTTCGCCTTATCCAGGATGGCCCGCAGCTGGTCGATTTGCTTGATTCTCTCCGGGCGCAATGCAAGGCGGTCACGCGCCAACATCTGCAGCGCGAACGGCCCGAGGGCGAACTTGTTCAGTGGGTGGTGGGTTAGGTGGTAGCGAGTTGCCAGCCCCACCTCGAAGCTGCGGCCATAGGTCTCGACGAAGCCAATGAAGCTCTCTGAGAAGTCGGGTGCGTCGCTGTCGTCGTAGAGCTTGGCCCGCACAGCCATGCGCTTGAGCGCGTACATGATGTCCGTGACGGGGATTTCCTTTGGACAGCGGACCATGCAGTAGTAGCACGATACGCAGTACCACGGGGCATTGCTGCGCAATACCTCGTCTTCCATGCCGGCGTTGATCATGGCGAAGATCTGTCGCGGCGTATGGTCCATGTCGGGACCGGATGGGCACGAGCCGCCGCAAGTGCCACACTGCAGGCAGGTCACAAGCGTTTCGCCTCCCGGCGTCGCCGCGATCACTTTCTCCAAGAACGAGCTGGTCCCATGGGTTCGATGCATGCAGCACCTCGCTGTGGGCGAGAGACCCTGGCGTCGAAGGCCGAACCGAGGAAGTCGCAGGCCGTACTTCCGGTGGCTTCCACGGCAGCTTCCGGGTCTCGGCTTCAAAGGCCGTGCCCACCCGAACATGCCGACCACGGCCCTCTACACGGAGTGACCGAAGGAATACGGGTCGCGGCCGGGGCGGCACAGCCACTCTCACTATGTGACAGACATCACAATTGGTGAAGTGACGGAGAACACTGCAACATGGGATGAATGTCAAAAGGCCAGACCGGTCTTACGAGAAGTGAGCAAAGGCGCCAAGGTTGTGGAAGGATATCGCTTGCTGAATCCGGGAAGAGAGGGCAAAATTCGCGGAGGAATCTGCAGGAGTCGTGGCAGCCGCATGCTGCCTGCTGGAGGGCACATCGATGCAAGCAACGCCGATCCGCGCCTTTACCCCCACCAAGCTCAAGTTCCGCCGCCCCGTACCATCCGACATCGAGATTGCGCAGGAGGCCAAACTCAAGCCGATCGCGCAAATTGCTGAAGAAGTCGGGCTGCTCCCTGAGGAACTGGAATTGCATGGGAGCCACATGGCGAAAGTGAAGCTGGAGGTCCTGGAACGCCTGAAGGATGTACCCGACGGCAAATACGTGGACGTCACCGCGATCACCCCAACACCGCTTGGGGAGGGGAAGAGCACAACGATGATGGGCCTGAGCCAGGCGCTCGGCGCCCATCTAGGCAAACGCGTCTTCACCTGCATTCGCCAGCCGAGCCAAGGCCCAACGTTCGGCATCAAAGGCGGCGCGGCGGGCGGGGGCTACAGCCAGGTCGTGCCTATGGAGGACTTCAACCTCCACTTGACCGGCGACATCCACGCCATTACCGCAACCAACAATCTCCTGGCCGCGGCGATTGACGCGCGAATATTCCACGAGTCTTCCCAGTCCGACGAGCAGCTCTTCAGGGCTCTCTGCCCGGCTGACAAGGAAGGCAAGCGCCGCTTCTCGCCTTCCATGATACGCAGGCTGAAGAAACTCGGCATCCAGAAGACAGACCCCGACAACCTCACCCCAGCGGAACGCAGTCGCTTTGCCCGTCTGGACATCGATCCCGCCGCCATCACCTGGCAGCGGGTTGTGGACACCAACGATCGTTTTCTGCGCCGGATCACGATTGGCTTGGGGCCCGAAGAGAAGGGCAAGATCCGCGAGACGGGGTTCGACATCACCGTGGCCAGCGAGGTCATGGCCATCCTGGCCCTGACGACGGATCTGGCCGATCTCCGTGAGCGCCTCGGCCGCATCGTGATCGGGACGAACAAGGCGGGAGAAGCGATCACGGCCGAGGATATGGGCGTCGCAGGGGCGATGACGGTCCTGATGAAGGATGCCATCAAGCCCACGCTGATGCAATCCTTGGAAGGCACGCCCGTATTCGTCCACGCTGGGCCGTTCGCCAACATCGCCCACGGCAATAGCTCGATCATCGCCGATCGGATCGCGCTCAAGCTGGCCGACTTCGTCGTCACCGAGTCGGGCTTCGGCGCCGACATCGGGATGGAGAAGTTCTTCGACATCAAGTGTCGCTATTCAGGGCTAATCCCGAACGTCGTGGTGATGGTTGCGACGGTGCGGGCGCTCAAGATGCACGGCGGAGGGCCCAAGGTTGTGGCAGGCAAACCGCTGGATGCGGCATACACCGACGAGAACCTGGACCTGCTGCGGGCAGGCCTGCCCAACCTACAACACCATATCCGCAATGCACTGAAGTTCGGCATCCCGGTCGTGATTGCCGTCAACTCGTTCGCCACCGACACGCCGGCGGAGGTTGAGCTGGTCCGCAAGGCGGCCGTCGAAGCGGGCGCCGAGGACGCCGCGGTCTGCACGCATTGGGCGGATGGCGGGAAAGGCGCCGAGAAGCTCGCCGAGCTGGTCGTCAAGACCGCGGAGAAGCCGAGCCACTTCAAGTTCCTCTACCCCCTTGACTGGCCGATTCGGAAGAAGATCGAGACGATCTGCACGGAGATCTATGGCGCAGACGGCCTCGAGTTCTCGCCGGAGGCGGAGAAGAAGATCGAGCTGTACACTCGCCTTGGTTTCGACAAGTTGCCTCTCAACATGGCCAAGACCCATCTCAGCCTCAGCCACGATCCCAACATGAAAGGCGTACCGAAGGGATACAAGATCCCCATCCGCGATATTCGCGCCTCGGTCGGCGCCGGCTTCCTCTACCCGCTCCTGGGCGAAATGCGCACCATGCCCGGCCTGCCAACCCGTCCGGTGTTCTACGATGTCGATCTCGACCTCAAGACGAATCGTGTCGTAGGGCTTTTCTAGCCAGATCGTATTGGATCGCGCAAGAACACGCAGGGGCGACTTGAGAAGTCGCCCCTGCGCCATCGTACCCAGTCGGTCCGCAAACGCCTCGCGGCGACCGGGCGAGTCGTGCCGTTCACGTATGCTCGGCGACAATCCCGACTGCGTAGAATGTGGGGACGTAGAGAACCCGACTGCCCGCGCCGCGACTGGCCTCCTCTGTTGGTCTCAGCCCGGCCAGTTCGTCGTCGCTCAGCTCGCCACGCAGGTCAGCCTCCAGAGTGGCCCATTCGGAGCGTAGCTCGTCATGCGGTTCGCTGGGCGGCCATGCTGCGCCGAGAATCCCCGCCCAGACCTCCCTCAATCCGGCTTGGTGGAACAACCCCCTCAGTTTTCTACCGACCTGAGTATCAGCTCCTCGAGCGCCCAATGCGGTCTGCTGCCGTCTTCCCAACTCGGCCAATTCGGGGGGATAGTCAATGCGACCGCCGTAGTCCGGCTCGGCCAAAGCCATCACTCGTCCCCCGACCCTCGTCACACGCGCCATCTCCAGCAGAATGGCCAAGGGAGAAGCAACCCACAAGAGAAGGTAGTGGCAAATGGTGGCGTCGAATGCCCGGTTCGGGAATGGAATGCGACACCCGTCGGCGACGACCAGGGTCAAGGACGGGTCATGGTGACGAGCGAAGCGCGTAACCTGGAGATCGATGTCAAGGCCGAACGTGGACAAGGCGTAACGTTGTTGAACATCGCTCAGGACGACGCCGGTACCGCAGCCGACTTCGAGCACGCGCCGCTGGGGTGCGGAGCCTAGGTGTGCAAGAAGCCGAGCGCGCAACTCCTCGGTCCATCTCGCCTGGATCTGGTATCGATCGTGTAACTCCTGCACGTGGATTGACTCAGCCATCGGGTGTCCTCGGCGTAGAGCCTAACACGCGCAAGCTGGACGCCCCTCACACATTGCGCATAGCCAAGTAGGCGTAAGAGGCAAGCATGGGTGTTGCGCTGCATCCCAGAGGTGCGCTCGAACCCTAGGGGAAGCTAAGACCTCTCTGAGGCCCAATCCTTGGCCCGGCCCCAGATCGTCTCCCAAGCATCGCGCTGCAGGTTTCCTAAAACGGTTTCCACACCCTGAGTCGGAAGAACGTCGCCGTCGGGCTCGACGTAGAGCCACGCTCGTCCGGCGCCGGGAGTGGCCTCCTCCGCAACTTCGAGCGCCATTGGATTCTCGCGCGAGTACGGAGCCGGAAGGTCCCAGATCAGGTCCAGCCCCAGCTCCGCGGCGCGTTCGCGTGCCTTAGCGAGCCAGGTCGCCGTCGCGGAAGAGCTCTCGCTGGCCGAGCCGGCCGGGTCTCCTGACCCGGCACGGCTCGTGCGCCGAGCTAAGGAAGTCGGCGCCGAGCCGTCCATTCCCATCCACGGCGTTAGGCGTGCGGCGCCAGGAGGCGCCGCCG
>Ga0209642_10001955_pt1 | contig 13709 bp, 12 predicted proteins | sample RifCSP19_2_FD_184025 | JGI IMG/M metagenome (GOLD analysis project Ga0209642, IMG submission 184025) | Soil microbial communities from Rifle, Colorado - Rifle CSP2_sed 19_2 (SPAdes) (version 2) | ecosystem: Environmental > Terrestrial > Deep subsurface > Rock core/Sediment | place: Rifle... | reverse complement strand
CGCCGCCGCCGAGGCGGGAGCTATCCAGGAGATACCCAGTACAACACCGAGCCGCGAGCCAGTTGAGGAAGTAGCGCCGGAGAGGGGGCTACTGGGTGCGGAAGAAAAGGCCGGGGCTGAGTTCCTTCCTTGGCTTGAAGAGGCCGCTCCCGGCGCGACAGAAACCATCGTCACATGGCTGGGTGACAAGTCTTCATCGGCCCCCAGCCCCCCACTCGAGGACGTCCCGGAGTGGATGAGTGGCACGGGACCCCTTGGGAAGGACAAGGCACGGCCGACGGTACCCTCGATCGAACCGACCCCCCTGAGGGACTCTCCGCTGGAGAGCGTTCCAACCTCAGAACCGGCGGCCGAGGAGCCCGCGGACGGCTGGCTTTCACAGCTCGCCGCGAGCGCGGTTTCAGAACCAGCCGCCCCAGAATCCACCTCCGGTGTAACGCCGTCCCGGACGGATCAAGGGGAGCCGATCGAGGTCCCCGACTGGTTGCGGCCCGCAGATGCGGCGCGAGAAGCGCCGGCTCCCGCCATGCAAGCGCCGACAGACCAGTTCGTCACGGGGCGCCAAGAGCCTCCGCCTTCTGCAGAGGGCACGCCGGATTGGTTGACCGCTCTTGTCGAAGGACCTGAGGCTCCCCCGACAGGGGCGGAGAAGGCGCCGCCATGGATGGAGGACGTCTCGGCCCCTCCCACGGAGCCAGCGCCTCTCGCAGGCCCGGCGCCGGATTGGCTCCAAGGGCTAACCGACATCGAGAAGCCGAAGGCGTCCGCAGAGGTCTCTCCTCCCGGGGATACGCTCGATTGGCTCTCAGGGCTCGCCCAAGAAGCTCCTCAGGCAGAGCCAATCAGCGCCGCAGCCGCAGAGGAGCCCGCTGCGTGGCTCGTTGGCCTAGAGGCGGCAACCGATGCCTCTGGACCCCCTGCGACGGCCGGGCCAACCGAAGAAGTCGAATGGCTGCGCGGCCTTCCGGAAGCGGCAACTCCTGCGGAGGCAATTCCGGGCGAGGCGCCTCTCGAGCCGCCTGCCTGGCTCAAGCCGGTTGCAGAAGAAAAGACGGAAGTCGCGGCTGCGGCAGGAGTGGAAGCGCCTGACTGGCTCGTCGAGATCGCCAAGAGTGAGATGGCGGTCCCCTCTGGGCCTCCTGATGCCGAGCAAGCTCCGCCGTGGTTGTCCGAACCCTCTGCCGAACACTCGGCCCCGGCTGTTGAACCGGCGGAGTTGGCCGGGTCTCCCCCCGACTGGCTGAGCGAGCAGGAGTCAGTTGAGGCCGCAGCGCCTTCCGAGCCCCTCGCAGCCGAAGGCGCCATGCCAGATTGGCTCGAAAGTTCCGCAATGGCAGAGCAGCCCTCAATCCCTGCGACGGAGCCTTCCGAGACGGCCGCGCCAGACTGGATGCTCGATTTCCGTGAGGTCCTTGCATCACCGACTGCGGACGAGACCTTGCCGTCTGCCGCAGCTCCGGCTGAGCCATCATTCGAAGGGGCGCTGGACTGGCTCCAGGAAAGCGCCAAAGAGGTTCTCCCAGAGCCACGGCCGGCTGATGAGACCGTCATCGGGGAGGCGGCCGCTGGCCTTGAAGTGATTGACCTCGGAACCGCAGACCGTTTGGACGATGAAGAAGTCTTCCGCTACCTGGAAGGCCTTGCAGCTCGCCAAGGCGTCGACGAGACGCAGTTGACCACATCTTCCGAGGAGCGCACGACGGACCTTCCCTCGTCGTTGCAGGGAATCGAATCCGAGGCGCTCTGGATCAAGGACAGCGCGATACCCGATGAGCCCGGTGAGGGCCTGGAGTGGCTTGATCGCCTGGCCGGCGTAGCTAGGTCTGAAGAGACACCCGGCCCCATACCTGTGGCGGAGTTTCCAGAGCTGACGGAAGAAGACGCGACCCGACCTGAGACGCCATCTCTGGCAGAGTCGACTCTTGCTCCTGCACCGGAAGCGGAACCGTTCGGCCCCACAGTGATCTCCCTCCCCGAAGACCTCACTTGGCCGTTCCCCGAAGAGGCCGACTTGACCCCGCCTCAGATCGGAGCAATGGCTGCCCCTGATACGGAACTCACCCCGCCGCTGCCCGAGCGCGCCGTCGAGACCCCCGAGTTGCCTTCGCTTGAGTGGGGGCCGCCCACTGTGGATGAACCGGTTGAACCTGAACTGCCTGCGCATCCAGCGTTCGCGGCTGTGGACCTCGCTCCGCCCGTTGTGCCCTCTGTGCCGCCGCCTGTCCAGGCGCCTCCAGAGGTGATTCCTCCCTCTAGCGATCTACCTAGCCCCCAGATTGGGCAACCACTCGGTGCAGAGCACGACGCGGAGCTCGAGGCGCTGGAGTGGCTGCAAGCTACGGCGCAAGGACCCGACGTTGGCCCACGGTCACTACCCGAAGAGCCAGCCGCAGTCGTTCCCGAAGCGATACGAAGCGAAGTGCTGCCTGCCGAAGAGCCAGTGCAAACCCTCGTGACCCCGCCGGCGGAGGTCCATGCCCCCCCGCCCGAGGCTCCACCGTTGGAGAAGCCTGCGCCGCCAGTCGCTGCAGAGCCGCCAGTCGTGGTAGCGCCGCCCGTGGCGCGTCCACCGCAGACCGGCCGCCTCATTACGGATCCCGGGCAAGTTCTCGAGGAGGCGCGGAGGGCATTGGCGGCCGGATCCATCACCGAAGCCCTCCGATCCTACGAACGGTTGATCAAGCTTAGACTGGTCATGGATCAGGTCATCGCCGACCTGCGCGAGGCGCTCGAGCAGGGCGTGGATGGCCCAGCCGTCTGGCAGGCATTGGGCGACGCCTACTTGAGAGTCGATCGTCTGACAGAGGCGATCCAAGCCTATCGCCATGGCTTGGAGACGGCTTAGGAGGCGACGGCGGCTGGCAATACTCGCCTGGGCGGGCCGATCCTTTTACCTCACACCATGCAAGCTGACTCGGGGATGACCCGAGTTCTTTTCTGGAGGGCGGGTTGGAGAGAACGCTCGTACTGGTGAAACCCGATGGTGTCCAGCGTGGCTTGATCGGCGAGATCATCCAGCGACTTGAACGTCGCGGGCTCCGCCTCGTGGCTGCGAAGTTCACCCGCGTGGAGAGGGCCTTGGCCGAGAAGCACTACGCCGTGCACCGCGGAAAGCCGTTCTATGCCGGATTGATCGACTACATCACTTCGTCTCCCGTCATGGCGACGATCTGGGAAGGGCCAAACGCGATTCTCGCCGTTCGACAGACCATGGGATCGACGCGTCCCACGGAGGCCGCCGCAGGGTCCGTCCGGCATGATTTTGGGCTCGAAGTGGGTAGGAATCTCACCCATGCGTCGGATTCGCCCGATACGGCGAGCTTCGAAATCCCCCTCTGGTTTCAGGCGCACGAGATTGTCGAGTGGTCGAGAGAGATCGATCGATGGGTATTTGAATAGCCCCTCGAGGAGATCGCCTTTTCCGCTGGCCGGCATGACCACCGATCATTGCAGGCGAAGGAGCACCTGGCCCGCCTGCCAAAGGTCCTCGAGCTGGTAGTACCTACGCAGCTTCGGCGAGAAGAGGTGAAGGACGACGTCACCATAGTCAAGCAGGACCCAGCCGCTATCAGCATCGCCCTCCAGGGTGCGAGCGCCAATGGCATGGACTGCCTTCACCTTCTCTCGAACCCCATCGGCCAAAGAGCGAATCGTTCGGTCGCTGAGGCCGGTGCAGATTACGAAGTAGTCCGTGAAGGGGCAGACATCGACCAAGTCCAGTAACAGGATGTCTTCCCCCTTCTTCTCTTCCAGCGCCTCGACCATCGTGTGGGCGATCTCCAGCGCCTTGGACGACGTCTGCTGCGATTCCAAGATGCTCTACTCCGCAGGCCCTGCGAGGGCGTATTCTACGGCTTCCTCCGGAGTGCCCGCCGCCAGCAGTTCAGCCGACTCCCCATCTGCTGTCGTCAACTGCCACGTCCTCAGTCCAACAACCTTCCGCTTGGCTTTCAACGCCAGCCCGATTTCGGACAACGTCCCGTATCCGCAGCCAACGACGATCACCGCAGATCCTGCCTGGGCTACGAGCGCGTTTCTGGCCTCACCAAGCCCGGTCGGGAGCACCACAGTCAGGTAGGCGTTTCCGGCTCCTGTCTCCGCGGAGGGCAGAACGCCCACAGTGAGGCCGCCAGCCATCGCCGCCCCGCGGCACGCGGCCTCCATCACGCCTCCACCGCCACCGCAAACAAGGACGGCGCCCCGCTCGGCAAGCAGTCGCCCCACACTCTCGGCAATGGACCGCTCTTCTTCCGAGCATGTCCCCGGCCCGATAACCGAGATGTGGGGACGACGGATGAGTCTCAAGCGATCCCACCCAATGGTCGGGACAGGAGCACGGAGTAGACTGCACCGGTCGGCCTCAGATCGCTGCGGAACAGGGAGATCTCCTGGACGACGAACTCGCCCAACCTTCCCACCGCGATACGATCCAAGTTCTCCGCGAGCTCTCGGCTCCGTGAGTCGCGGACCTCGCGGCGAACGCGCCCTAGCGTCAGATGTGGTCTGAACGGTCTGCCCTCCGGCTCGAATCCCAGTTTTGCCAGCCCATCCTCCAGAACCCGCTGTAGCCGCAATAAGGGTTCCACTTCTCCGTAAACGCCGGCCCAGATTACCCGTGGCCGCTGGGCGTTGGGAAAGCACCCCAAGCCGGAGACCTCAATGCGAAATGGGCTCTCGGACGAAGCGGCATCCTGGATCACGGCCCCGACCTGCTCGATCTGGCTGGGCCGGAGATCGCCGAGGAAGCGGAGTGTCAGGTGGATGCCGGCCGGACTGGCCAGACGAATGACTCCTTCTGGCGCCTTGGCCTTCAGATGTTGGATTTGGTCTCCCAGGCGCTCGCGCAGTTGCGACGGCAGATCGATTGCGATGAAGGCCCGGATCATCCGCGGGTCACCGCAACCCGGGTGATGAACGCCCGCAGGGCCATCACGAATGCTTCTGGCGTCTCGTCCGAAGGGTGGTGACCCGCATCCAGCTCGACAATTTCCGCGCCGCCGAGGAGTTGTGCCGCCAAGCGCCCCTCCTGCGGAGCGACCACGGGATCGTGAACGCCGACGATCACTAGCGCGGGAGTGATGATCCCCGGCAGGCGCTCGCGCAGATCGTGCCCCAGTACGGCGCGCATGCTGCCGAGCGCCGAATCGGCGGTCGTCAACGCCAAGTCATGGCGATTCCGCCTCACATGGTCCGGCCAGGAGCGTTCGATCAACGTCGGAGGCTGACTCAGCAACCTTGACGCCACCGGCCACACGCGGCGGCTGACCGCCAAGAGAGGCGCGGCAAGCCCGTGATCCATCCACAATCGTAACTGGCTCGTCCTGCCCGTCACCAGAGGATTGACGGCGACGAGGCCGAGCAGCGGCGGCCATCCGCCCACGGCGATCTCGAGTGCAACCGTGCCTCCCATGGAATGGCCTACTAGGATCGGCAGCTCCAGGCCGAGGTCGGCGCATAGGTCCGCCACGACTCTTGAGAACCGAGGAATCGAATACCAATCTGCGGAAGGCTTGTCCGACCCACCATGCCCAGGGAAGTCGAACGCGACGCAGCGAGCGACATCTTCCAGGGCAGAGCACGCCCCCAACCACATGCGCGACGAACTCGCCCAGCCGTGGAGGAAGACCACCGGGGGGAGGCCTCTCGCATCGCGCTGCATGTACTTGACAAGAATGCCCTGGCTGACGAACGTCCCCTGCTCTAAGCCCACGGCGGGGGATTATAACATGGGGTCGCGAAGTAGGGTTTCGGCGCAGAATGGTTCTGATGTACAATCGAGAAGCTCGAACGATAGACAAGGAGATTGGAGATCCATGCTGATCGCCGACCGCATGTCTCGTCCTGTCGTCACCATTCACGCGGATACGCCCATCCAGGAGGCGCTGAGTTTGATGCGCAAAGAGCGTATCCGCCGCCTGCCGGTCGTGGACCGGAGCGGGAAGCTGATCGGTATCGTGTCGGAGAATGACCTGCTCAACGCGTCGCCTTCGTCTGCTACGAGCCTCAGCGTATGGGAGGTCAACTACCTGATCAGCAAGATCCTCGTCGAAGAGGTCATGGTTCGAGACGTAATTACGGTCGCCGAGGACACTCCGGTGGAGGAGGCGGCCAGGATCATGACTGACCACCGAATCGGCGGACTCCCGGTCATGCGGGACGGCGAGCTGGTGGGCATGATCACGGAGACGGACCTCTTCAAGCTCTTTCTAGAGCTGCTAGGCGCTCGCGAGGCCGGTGTCCGCGTATCCGCGCTGATCCCGAATCGGCGCGGAGAGTTGGCCAAAGTGGCCTCCGCCGTCCGCGATGCCGGAGGCAATATCATTGCCGTGGTGACTTTCCTGGGCGAGTCAGCGGAGAACCGGCAGCTAACCCTCAAGGTTGAGGGCATCGACCCGAAGGCCGTCCGCCACGCGGTGGAGCCTGTCGTCGAACGCATCGTCGATCTGCGCGAGACCAAGATCGGCTGACGGTTGACCATGGCTGCGACTCTTCAAGCCCCTGAGACGCCGTTCCCGCGACGGAGCTTCCTGAAGGCAATCGGATTCTACGCCGGTGGTTTGGCCCTGCGGCCGCCGCCACCGGTCGAGGGAGGTTCTCCCCTGGGCCTTGCGCGAGCGACGATCGGCGGCGTCGGCCTCTACCGTGAGCCTGCCTTCCGCGCCCCTCGCCTGCTCAGATTGGAGCGCGATGCGCTGATCACGCTGGTCGAGCTGATCCGGGCCGATGAGGGCCCGGCGCATAATCCCCGCTGGTACCGCACGGACGACGGCTATGCGCATTCGGGGCGGCTGCAGCTCGTGCGCTGGGAGCCACAACCCCCCCGGCACGACATCTCACCCTCCGGCGAGCTTTTTGAAGTGGCTGTCCCGTTCACACGCACCCACCGCTTGCCAGACCCCGCCTCCACCCCATTCTACCGCCTGTACTTCCAGTCCACGGCCTGGGTCGAAGCCGCCGAGATCGGCGCCGACGGTCGGGTATGGTATCGCCTGCTCGACGACGTGCTCCGGGTGCGTTACTTCGCCCGCGCCGAACACCTGCGCCACATCGACGCCCAAGAGCTTACTCCCCTCTCTCCCGATGTCCCCTTGCGCGCCAAGCGCATCGAGGTCTCCCTCGCCGCACAAGAGCTTCGAGCCTACGAAGAGGACCGCCTCGTCCTCCAGACCCGCATCTCAAGCGGTATCCCGAACACCGAGCCAGGCCCGAATGGCATCCCAACCATCACCCCCAGCGGGCGGTTCTATGTCGATAAGAAAACTCCGCTGCGCCACATGGGCAACGGAGAGCTGACGGCCGATCCCGATGCGTATGAGCTACCCGGCGTCCCTTGGGTCTCCTTCTTCCACGAGACCGGCGTCGCCTTCCACGGAACCTATTGGCACAACAACTTCGGCACGCCCATGAGTCACGGTTGTGTCAACATGGCCACGGAAGAAGCGAAGTGGATCTACCGCTGGACCCTCCCTTCGGTCGCGCCGACCGAGATGCTCGCCACTGGCTACGGCACTCCGGTCGTCGTCAGCTGAACCGCCTAGCCCCCCTCCTTGCCCTGACGGCCCTTGACCTTGTTGAGAAGGTCGGGGAGCTTTCCGGTCTCGCTGAAGCCGGAAGCCCCACGGCGGATGGCGGCTTGTCCCTCTGCCTCACTTAAGACATCGGCCAGGACGAAGATTTCCAGCTCAGCTGAAGCGCGCCGCATCTCCCGCAGCAGCCAGTAATCTCTCTCCTGAGCTAGCCGGGCGTTGACCAGAGCGAGCCCTGGATTGAGCCTCTCCGCCAAGACCAGCGCCTCCTCGGAACCCGTCGCCTCGGTAACGCGGTATCCATGTGACTGAATTGTAACGAACATCGCTTCGCGGTTCACCGCGTCGGGTTCGACGATGAGAACTCGGGAGAAGGGTTTGAGTCCCGAGACGAGGAGCGCATTGATCGCCGCGAGCAGCTTTCCGGTGCCTGTCGGCCGGACGACGAAATCAACCGTCCCCATGCGCGTCCCAACTTGAGGGTCATCCACGGAGGTCAGGAAAAGCACCGGGGTATTGCGTGCTTCGCGATCCTGCTTCAGAACCATGGCGATGTCGAAGGCCGTTGGGTCCCTCGCCTCCAGGTCGAGTAGCACAAGGTCCGGCCGCTCCCCTCTGGTCAGGTCAAGGGCATCGCCTCCCGATTCGGAGACCACCACACGGTAACCCGCTTCCGCCAATTCACGCGAGAACATGGAGCGTAGCCCAGGGTCCTCCACGACCAGCAGCAAAGTCTTGGTCGCCAGGCCACCCTCTGGAAGGCGCGTCTCGACTAACTTACGCAGCGAGGCAATCCCGCTGCCACTGTGGTGCGCCGCTCGCAATGGCAACGCGAAACCGAACTGCGTGCCGTGCTCTGCCTGGCTCTCGGCCCAAAGGTGACCTCCATAGCCTTCGACGATTTGCTTGCATTCCGAGAGAGTCAGCCGCGAGCCGAGCGCCTGACCCACAGCGCCCGATTCGAGCAGCGAGACCAGATCTTTAGCCGAGAGGGAGGGTCCGTTGTCAGAGACCGTGACCAGGGCCCAGGGGCCGCCATCGGCCGGCGGAGTGCCGCCCACCTTCTCGCCTCCGAAGACCTCGGGCGCCTCACCGGCGGGAATCACCGAAGCCCGGATGCGAACCTCACCCTGGCGTGTCCTTCCCACGGCGCTCTCGATCAGCGCCAGGACGACCCGCGCCAGCATCTCCTGATCGCCTTCAACGGCCGGGAGGTGGGCCGGATACTCCGCAATCAGGGCCACGGGCCTGCTTCCCGCAAGGCCTGCCGAATCCTCGATCGCCTCTTCGATTGCGTGAGGGAGTTCAACCGAAGACCCAGTCCCAATCACACGCCCTGCCTCATGCGCATGGTCTGGAAGGCCAACGCTAGCGACGTACCACCTTACTCTAGACTTGATCGGGCTCCATCGACCTTGCAATCTGCTTACAGTTTGGACAGCGCCACCCCTTCATTGTACAATCAAGCGCCGTGGAAGCCCTCATTGCCGTCGCAAAGATCGGAAAACACGCAGTATCCGAGAGCGGCGACACACTGGAGCTCGTCGAGAGGCCCGGCGGGGGCCTCTCGGTTGTCCTGGCGGACGGACAGGCGTCGGGCAAGCCAGCCAAGGCCATCGCCAATACGGTCACTCGCAAGGCGATCAGCCTCCTTGCCGAAGGCGTGCGCGATGGCGCTGTCGCCCGCGCAGCCGCAGACTACCTCTATACATACCGCTCGGGCAAGGTGCTCGCCACGCTGAACATCCTCTCCATAGACCTTCACACTCACACCCTGGTCGTTACGCGCAACAACCCGGCTCCCGTGATCTTGATCCAGGATCATTCCATCGCTGTGATCGACGAGCCGTCGGCGCCGGTTGGGGCCCGGAAGGGCGTTCGGCCTTCGATCACCGAGGTCCCGCTCCAGCGCGGGCTGGCAGCGATCCTCTTCACCGATGGCCTGGTCCATGCTGGAGACCGGCTCGGAAAGACCATGGACCCAGTTGACTTCGTCCGCCAACGGATGGCTGAGGGGCCAATCGACCCTCAGGCGTGGGCCGACACATTGCTCGAGGAGGCCCTCCGCCTGGAGGCCGGCCGCCCAACGGATGACATCAGCGTGGTGGTCGCGGCCGTTCTTCCTCGCCATGGAGACGACGTCCGCCGCCTACACGTCCGCATGCCCTTGTAAGCCGCAGGTAGCCATCTCAACCACAGCGCCCAGCAGTCCTCGATCGCCGCGGATCGCGATTGTCGGCCCCTGTGCGGCAGGCAAGTCGACGCTTGCCCTCGCTCTGCGCCAACTGGGATTCGATGCGCGGCAGATCGTTCAGGAGCACTCCTTCGTCCCGCAGATGTGGCAGATCATGACCAAGCCGGATCGGCTTGTTTTCCTGGACGCCTCGTACGAAGCGACGCTGGCCAGGAAGCACCTGAACTGGACACGCGAAGAGTATGAAGAGCAGCATCGCCGCCTCGCCCACGCCAGATCGAACTGTGACATCTATGTCGACACGGAAGCACTCACGCCTGGGCAGGTGCTCGAAGATGTCTTGCGGCGTCTGAACGTTGCGGCCCCGCCCCAAGCGGCGGTATAATGACGGCTCTTCGCCAGCCCTCCCCACGGACCATGACTTGGAGCGGCTGGCTTTTCACGAGAGCGGAGGCTGTGCACTGGGATGAAGAGAAGCTACATCGGCCGCTTGATCGCGATTGTTCTCCTGGCGGCGGGCGCTGTGTGGACTGTGTTGCCGAACAACCCCGGCATCCATATCGGGTCGTACGACCGTGATGTGCGTGTCGTGCGCGGCCTCGATCTGCAAGGCGGACTGCGGGTGCTCTTGGAGGTTGATCTGCCGCAAGAAGTCACGGTCGAAGCAGATCAGATGGAGACCGTCAAAGGCATCATCGAGAAGCGAGTCAACGCCTTGGGGGTCACTGAGCCGATCGTCCAGGTCGCTGGATCGCGCCGTGTTCTCGTCGAGCTCCCCGGCATCGGCGACCCTTCGCAGGCAGTCGAGGCCATTCAAGAGACGGGACTACTGGAATTCGTGGAACTCACGCGCGCCGATCTGGCGGCGCTCGGCACCGACGGACTGCTTCAGACTGATTTCGGTCAGGAGTTGACCGCGCCCTCAAGCCAAGCTTCGGCCACGCCGACGGCGATCGAAGGCACGCAAACTGTATCGCCGGCCTCGAGCGCACCGCCCTCAGCCACAACCGTCCCCGCGGACAACACGGATTCAGCCCCGACGCAGCAGGCAACAGCCGGCAATGCGGCAACAGGAATGCCTGCGGCGACGGCCGCCGAGGCGGGGGTGACGACTGCCGTCGCGCCGTCTGCCACAGCGGAGCCCCTCCCAACTCCCACGCCGAAGGTGTTGCATACCGTGATGACGGGGGCCGAGATCGAGTCGGTCGTCGCCGCGCGCGACCAGGCGGGAGTCGCCTACGAAGTCGCCTTCACCCTGAAGCCAAATGGTGCGCAAGTCTTTGGCGATTACACCAGCACGCACGTCGGCGAGATCCTGGGGATCGTCCTCGACAAACGCCTGATCTCTGCGCCCGTGATCAACGATGCGATCACCGAAGGCCAAGGGCGGATTACCGGCCGGTTCACCTATGAGGAAGCAAACACGCTCGCGGTGCAGTTGCGCTACGGTTCGCTGCCCTTGCCCCTGAAAGTGGTGGAGAGCAAGACGGTCGGCCCCACTCTCGGCCAGGACTCACTACGCAAGAGCACAATCGCCGGAGTCATCGGACTTGCCGTGATCGCCCTGTTCATGGCCCTCTACTATCGACTTCCGGGTATCCTGGCCGACCTGGCCTTGTTGCTCTACGCTACGCTGACCTTTGCGCTCTTCAAGCTGTTGCCCGTGACCTTGACACTGCCCGGGATCGCCGGTTTCGTCCTATCCATTGGGGTGGCGGTCGATGCCAATGTTCTGATTTTCGAGAGAATGAAAGAGGAGTTGCGCGCGGGCAAGAACCTGCGAGTGGCTATCGACTTGGGTTTCTCACGCGCCTGGCCATCGATCCGCGACTCAAATCTCTCCACCCTCATCACGTGCGCCATCCTCTTCTGGTTTGGGAACACCTTTGGGGCTAGCATTGTCAAAGGTTTCTCCTTGACCCTAGCCTTGGGCGTGCTGGTCAGCCTGTTCACGGCGATCACCGTGACGCGGACTTTCCTGCATTTGGTCCTTGACAGCATCCGCCTCGACGAGCACCCGCGCCTCTTCGGCGTCTAGGAGCAACGCCATGCTTGAGATTGTCAGTAAACGCTACTGGTTCTTTGGCCTCTCACTCTTGGTGATCGTCCCAGGCTTGATCGGGCTGGCCATGTGGGGCTTGCCTCTGGCCATCGACTTCACGGGGGGGAGCCTGCTCGAGGTGCACTTCGAGTCGGGGGTCGCCCCCCAGCCGGCCGAGGTGGTGTCACTCTACAACGAGTTCGGGGTGGGCGACGCCCTGGTGCAGAGCGCGGGGACGAGCGACATCGCGGTTCGCAGCAAACCGATCGACGAGGCGACGAAAAACCGGCTCGTCGAAGCCATGCAGACCCGATTCGAGAGCCAGGTCAGCGTCTTACGCTTCGAATTGGTCGGCCCATCCGTGGGGGCTGAGGTGGCCAAGAGGGCAGCCGGAGCCGTGGGGTTGGCCGCCCTGGGTATCTTGCTCTACATCACATATGCCTTCCGCGGCGTGACACACGCCGTCCGCTACGGGGTGGCAGCGATCATCGCCATGATCCATGATGTGGCCGTCGTGATCGGCGTGGAAGCGATTCTGGGCCACTTCTTGGGCTGGGAAGTGGACGCGCTGTTCCTGACCGCTCTGCTCACGGTCATCGGTTTCTCGGTGCACGATACGATCGTCGTCTTCGATCGCATCCGCGAGAATCAGACCATCTACCGCCGTCTCGATTTCGAGACCTTGGTGAATCACTCGATCGTTCAGACCCTGGATCGGTCGATCAACACCCAGCTTACGGTCATGTTCACGTTGCTGGCGTTGCTGCTCTTCGGGGGAGTGACGACGCGACACTTCGTCACGGTCTTGCTGGTCGGCGTCTTCAGCGGCACTTACTCCTCGATCTTCAACGCCGCGCCGATCTTGATTGTTTGGGAAAAGCGCGAATGGCGGACCTGGTTCCGAGGCGAGCCCATCGAGGTCGCGCCATAGGGTCGACAGCAGCGGGAGAAGGCCCCCGGAGCCTCCCTACTCTCGGGGTTTCGGCCAGGTGAGCGTCGTCGTGGTTGGAGCCAGCCTATGGGCTGCGGCCTCCGGTCTTAGGTCTTCCTTCGTTGTCGACGCCTGCAATTCCTCGGAAGGGGCGGCGATCACCGCGGCGAGCCCTTCGCGCAAGCCCTCGAGCGCGCTGACCTGCAATGCCAGGTCCCGAATGACCCGAAACTCCACTTCCCGCAGTCGCTGTTGATAGAGCCAAGAGAGCCCTTGCTTCAGGATGCGCAGCGGGGCCGACATTTGCACGGCCGCCGCAGGGCCTGCGCTCGCCGCTTCCTGGAGGATCAGGATGACGCGCCGAGCGCCATTGTTGCCGCCGATTTCGGAGACGTATAGGTTCATCGTCAGCCCGCGGACTACGAACGTCAGTCTCGATTGATCCTGGCTACGGCCCAGCCGCTCCATCAGATCTCGTACCGCCTCGGCCTTCGAGGGCCACGCTTTGGAGATCAGCCTCTCCCCCGCCGAGTTGCACAGCAGCATCTTGCCCATCCCATCGAGCACCATGACCCCCATCGGCAGCGCTCCGAAAAGCTCGGGCCACTCGTGCTGCCTCTTTCGCAGGGCCTCCAGCTCCCGATCCCCAGATGAATCGTCGCCTTCGTCCTCAAGCCCGCCTCCTGCGGCCCCAACCGACTGGGGATTGGTGATCAGTGTGTGCATGCGGAGGGCCTGGGCCACGGTATGGTCGAAGACGCGCAGGTGGTCGAAAGGCTTGGTCAGGTACGCGAACGCTCCGGCCTCCAAGGCCTTGAGCGCCATATCGATCGTCGCCCCGCCGGTGATGACCAAGACCTGAGTACGCGCGTCGCGCTGCTTCGCGGCCTCTAGGAGTTCCAGCCCCGTCGCCCCGGGCATATAGATGTCGGTGACGATCAGAGCGTAGCGCTTCTGATTCACCATCGATATGCCTTCACGCCCATCCCGCGCCCGGTCGACCTCCAGCTCCATGCG
>Ga0209642_10001952_pt1 | contig 13717 bp, 9 predicted proteins | sample RifCSP19_2_FD_184025 | JGI IMG/M metagenome (GOLD analysis project Ga0209642, IMG submission 184025) | Soil microbial communities from Rifle, Colorado - Rifle CSP2_sed 19_2 (SPAdes) (version 2) | ecosystem: Environmental > Terrestrial > Deep subsurface > Rock core/Sediment | place: Rifle... | reverse complement strand
CTACTCAAAAACGCAACTAAAATACAAGCAAAATGTAACTAAATACAAATAAAACGCAAATAAATATAAAGTAAACGTAATTTAAATACGAACAAAAACGCAAGTAAATACATAATAAACGCAAGTAAAATACAATCAAACCACAACCAACCTATTGACTTTTATATTTAAGCCATAACAAAATAACACTTACAAAGTGACAAGCCGCGGGGATGGCTTAGAAAAAAATATTAATGGAAGAGCTAGGTGCTCGCTATATTACAGGCCTGGTATGTTATGCAATTCCGGTAGGATTGGTGAAGCCCGATCAATAGCGCGGGAGCCGAAGAGTCAGGTCTTTTTTTCGTCAATCTCAGGTTTTTCCTGATTGTTTGCGTGATTTATTAGGTTCATAATCAAGGTTCATAATCAAGGAGGATGGGAAGATGAAAAGATCTCTTAATCCGATTAGCTTTTTAAAGGTATTTATGATAGTAGGACTGTTGGCATTTACTCTAACCCCTACTGTCTTAAGTGTAGAAGATCCTCTACCGCCACCGGGGATCTTCTGGCGCACGCCAGTAAATGCCAGGATTTCAAGATTCGGGGATGCATGGTTTCTTTCAGGGGGTAGAGAAGGCTGGCCATGGTGTCAAATTGAGCCAAGCCCTGGGGTATATGACTTTTCTGCTATAGACGAATATGTAAATGATTGGAAGGTACTCGGTAAAAAGGCAATAGTTGGGATAGTTGCAGCCTCAAATGCCGAAGAAGGTGGCTGTGTTGTAGACTCTGGTCCAGGTTTTGAGATTGTCACAGTTTCTCCACAGTGGCTCTTTGGGTCCCCCTATAACGTAGGTTTTATTGACGCATCTCAAAAGGGTGAAGACCCTAACTCCCCTAATAGGATATGGTGGCCTATATATTGGAATTCTGAGTTTGTAGTGCGATTTAATATGATGGTAACTGCTCTAGTTAATCATCTGCAACAGAATGGGTTGTTAGCAAACGTTGCCTGGTTTGAGATAATGCCTGGGAGGTCGGCTGGAACCTCTGTAGGTCCGAACGACGTATACGATGATTACGTAAGCCGATTCGCCTCAGATACTTCTGTGATTACTAAAGACCTCGACGGTGATGGAGATATAGACTCAGACGATTTTGATCTTTTCTGGACATCTTATCTTAAGGCGAGGGTTGATGATGTTAGCAACATTTTAGGGTCAAATGGTAAAAAAGGGATGCTCGTTTTATCTATATATGAGGTGCCAAGCTCAAAAAACTATACAACACTGCTATCGGATGTAGCAGATCATGCGTCTAGCAAGGGATGGCTTTTGGGGGGTAAGGCAGTGGATGTGGATGCTACTAAGATGATAGGTAATGAATCATTAATGATTATTGCTGAAAGGTTTAATATGCCATCTGCCTTATGGAATGACTACACGACCATGGGTATAAATGTGAATCCACCGCCGATAGATGATTTCCTTACGAACTATCAGAACGCAATCGGCGGAGTAAGAGGGTTACCCTTCACAAATATTGACTACACTTACCTTGCGCCGAATGGGGAGTTGAGCCGTATTGTGGCGGAGTGGCCCGATGACTGCCCTGATATACCAAATCCTGGTGATCCTAGAAGCTTATGTTATCCTGAGCTTGAGGATACCGTTATATGGCTCCTTGATAATCTGGGAAAACCACCAGATATAATACTTCCTTCGGTTTCTATAACATTACCCTCCGATGGCGCTACTGTATCTGGAACAGTAACTGTTCAGGCTTCCGCAAGCGATAACACAGGCATCCTAGAAGTGAACCTTAATATTGATGGAACGCTTTTTTCTACAATCACAACTTTACCATACAATTTTTCCTGGGATACCAGAACATTTAGTAAGGGTAATCATACCTTACAAGCCATTGCCACTGATCTTGGATTAAACACGGAAACCTCAACTTTAGTTACGGTAAATGTTCTCGATATTACCCCTCCAACAATTACTATTACTAGACCAAAAGACGGGTCACGAGTTTCGGGAAGCAAAGTAACAATTAATGCCTCTGCCTCGGACAATACAGCGGTGTCAAATGTTAAGTTCTATGCTAATGGGAATCTTATAGCTACGGATACCATATCTCCCTATTCGACGACCTGGACTAAGGTCCCGGTGGGGACAAGTACTATCAAAGCTGAAGCAACTGATACCTCTGGAAACACAGCTTCACATCAAATAAGCGTGAATAAGTGAGAATGATCTGGTATCACCGCATAGTGCTAAGATAAGGTGAGTTCTACTAAACATTAAAAGCAGCGTAGCCACAGCCGATAGATGATTTCATTACGAGCTATCAGAACTTAATCGGCGGAGTGAGAGATATTATCTACTTGCTTCCGAATATGAGTAGGTCGTTCTTTTTCAGGCGCTCTCGTGCTTTCTTGAGGGCCTCAGCCACCTCAGGGCGATAGTTCCTATTGTTAGGATTACTAGCTAAGATTTCCGGCTTTTGGCAAAAAAGAATGGTAGTTGGGATAGCAGGAATGCCGTCAATGCCTCCAAACGCATAGTCAAGCAACTTACGAAGGTAGTTCTCGTCATGATTTTCGGTCGGTCCCTTCTTTCGACGCGACTCAGGGACCCAAAGAGGCCAGTCGTCTCCGAGACCTATGCGGTTAATTCCCTTTTGGGCATCTGGAACTACCCCAGCCAGGTTACTGTAGACTTCCATCATAGTGGTCTTATCCGCCTCTAGGCTGAAGTGGATTAGGGACGTGCCTTGTTTTCCGAATTCCGTTAGAAGCTCGACAGCCTCTCTATTATAGTTGTCCCTCTGAGGGTCTCGTAAAAATCTTCCGCCGGACTTCAACAAAAGAGGAGTCCTTCTGAAATGCTTTTGGTAAACTGTCATTATTTGCCGGCAGTAGTTGCTCCACTTCTCCGGAGTCCAACCTGCTGCTAGAAAAGCCGGTGCGCCATCCTTGGATGGCTGAGCCGCTATGTTTCCGTTGCTGCCGAGACCAGGCATTATGTACCAGACATTGGGGTTTCCATCAAAGGTCTTGGCAAAAGCCTCGATCATTGGCTCCGCATACTTCTCAACGAATCCTTCGTCCCAAACCGCCGGAACCCGTATCTGCCTCCCCTTGGCTGTGCCACCTCCGCTAAAAGCTATCTCCCGGACATTGGGCTGTGCATAAATCCATGGAGGGGTCTTGGCGTCGTCAACCGTTTGACCATAGAGAACTAGGCCAATAACTACACCTTTTCCTGCTTTTCCCCAACGATTTACCTCATTGAGGAGAGAGTCAAAGGAATAACTTCCCCGTGTCGGTTCCACGTCTCCCCAGGAAGTTGAGATGACAACTGCATCCACAAGTGGATGGGTTTGAATGGGGTCTTGCATCTTATTTCTCTTTTTTCGTCCCTCTCCCTCTTTCTCTTTTCCCTGCTTTGCTAGACGAACATAGATGCCTGACTTCCCCTGTTGCAAGGTTTTAAGATTGGAGTTGGTTTCTTTACTAATGCCACTAGCTTGAGGATTCAAGCTGATTAGATGCATAAAGAAAAGAACCAAAGCCATCTTACGAATAATGCTATTCATTTTGCCTTCTTACCTCCACCAGCATTTGTTTTTTACATCTATAAACTCGATATTATAATAAGGGTTACAGAATTTCTCATATAACTCGTGATCATTGAATATTTAATCCGCTAATATGTACAAATGGTCCGCCAGGTTAGCATACAATGATAGATTCTTTCGTATTCAATGAATCAAAGATCATTATTCATAGTCAACAACTCAACTAAGTGGGTAGGTACCCAAACCGCTCAAGCATCTCCCTTGCGTGAAGTGTAATGGTCATATTGTCTTCGGGAGATAATCTAGAGAGGCTCCTGGCGTTGAAATTCCTGATTTGGGACCGCATTCCGTCAATATTATGTACTACAAATTTCCTTTCAGCTATAGACCGAAACTCAGACTGCTCAAGTCCGAGGAAATCGGCCAGCGAACCAAGAGCAGCAATGGGATCATGCGTAAGTTCTTCATAGGTCAAGAGTTTAAAGTGATCCAAAAATTGTGAGTCTTCGAGCATGACCTTGTTGGCTAGATTCCAGTGGCGGGCGCAACGCTCCATGGAGTAGCGATTCCGGCGCCGAATGCCTTCACAAACAACGTAACCGTTACGCACAAGGCCAATGAAATAACAGTGACCAAACACTTCTTGGAGCCAACGAGAGCGGATTGTGTCCGGAGGCGATTTTACTAGGATGAACTCCGTCGAAACCTCCTTCTTATAGTCAATCCAATCATAAACTAGACGGGCTCTGTCACAGCGGTTATCGCCCTCAGTCAAACGGAGTACATCCAAACGCTCGGTCCAGATACGGGGATAATGAAGTGAATCGGAATTAGGCAGAGCCTTTGTCAACTTTTGTCCATCCCGCGGCAATGCACTGATTGCAGGATGTAGACCCAGCACGTTATACACCAATGTTGTTCCGGAATTGTTACACCCAAGCAGGAAAATCCACTTGCACTCGCGTGCTTTTTCATACCAGTGCTTTGAGAATTTGTGGCCTTCCCATCTCCAGCGCAAGCTCCGATAAGCATATATAACCTCCTGCTTCACAATTTCTGGCTTCATGATAGCATACCTAAGTTTCCGTCCAAATATATTAATGTTCATCGAGGCTATCTCTCACTAATTCCACAGTAAATTTGATTTTGTATGATTGTTCAAACCCATAAAATAAAATAACAGAAAATAGATTGAAGGTCTAGGTACATTTCACTTCAAAAAATTTATCCCTGTTCAGCTTAGAAGGAGTCTGCCATTTGAGGCGACGGTGCCAGAGAGTTTCAAGGGGTCGGCGGGGTACCTTGCCCTTCGGTAAGTACAATGATCTGATTGACAGCTATATTCGAAAACTCTTCAACAAGACCGCTAGGCCACTCCACAGTTATCCGATCAACAAGTGTATTCTGGCCCAGCCCGAAATGAAGACGCGAATCGTTCTGGCCAATGAGGTGAAACCCTCCGTTCTGCTCACGAAACTGGATTTTTCCATCTGCTTCTAAGGTAACCTTGGCTCCGATGGCGTCCCGATTGCTCACTGTCCCTACCAGCTTTACCATCAGCCAATGATTCGTGTTCTTGTTGTTCTGATACAGAACAAGGGGTTTACCGTTGTTAGGGGGAGGGCCATCGTCGGGGGCGATGAAGATGTCCAGAAAACCATCGTTATTGTAATCCCCCACGTTTGCAGTTGTCCTGACAAAGTAGAGTTCATTGCCAAGGCGGCTCGACGAGGTCACATCGGTAAAAGTGCCATTATCGTTATTCCTGTACAATACGAGTGGTTTATTCGTAATCGTATTGTCGGTGACATCATAACTGGCATTGAGTAGGAAGAGATCGAGGTCGCCATCATTGTCAATGTCTCCCCAGATTACGGAGACCCCATCATGATTTTCCGCAACGCCTGCCTGGATACCCACTTCAGCAAAGGTACCATCTCCATTATTTTGAAAGAGCATGTTGCGCATATCAAATGGACTCTTTTCCATCCCGACTGGCGTGACGGAGGTAAACTTACCGTTCGTGGCGATAAAGCCTGCGGTGTCTTCTCCAACAAATCCCACATCGTTGTGCCTGATTTTCAGTACTCGGAGATGCCAGATACCCGTATCATCTTGCCAGATAAACACACCCTCATCTGTCCCTGGGGTGAAGACTGGTTGGCCTTTGGGATCTATCGGCCCTCCTGCCTGTAAGGTAAAAGGAATTGAGGCAGGATGTGCACCAGAGGCTCCAATAAAGACCTCGTCAGGGGTCGGGAGTGGGCTGTCTTGGTTCGCCCAGAAGCTGAAGGTTACACTGTTGCCGGATGAAATTGTCGCAAAATCGAGGCCGTCTTCAAAATCTCCGAATTTGTTCGATGTCAACCACTCTATCTTCTTCGTGCTCCTCTTGAAGATGCCATCCTGCATGATCGTTTCTTCCCTAACTCCTCGAGAGACATATAGATCGAGGTCCCCATCGTTATCATAATCTCCCCACGCTATTCCACGCCCTAAGGAAAGCTGCCCTATGCCGGCTGTCTGAGCCACATCCGTAAAGATATGACCGTCACTCTGTTGTAAGAGCAAACTGAATTCCGTAAACAAATCACCGGGTTCTTTAGACCCGGTAAATGAAGCTGTCATAAAGATGTCCAGATCCCCATCCCCATCATAGTCAGCCAGCCCAACTCCGCCGTTTGAAGATATTGTATCATCCGTGAGACCGACTTCAGCGCTGACATTGGTGAAGGTTTCGTCACCATTGTTCCTGTACATGATTGTATAAGCGTTTTCCCTGTTACCGTCAACTAAAAGAAGGAGGTCCAAGTCCCCATCTCCGTTGTAGTCTAGCCATGCACCAGTCCGCCCCCGTGTTTGATTGTCGTCTACACCGGCGGTACTCGCGATATTCACAAAGATGTCGTTACCATCGTTACGCCACAGTTCGTCCCTTATGTCTACTGCATTGTCGGGAAGCCCGACTGAAATGAATAGATCGGGGTCTCCATCGTTATCAAAGTCGCCCCAAGCGGCGCCGTGACGATCGTTCGCAAAACCGAATAGCTGCTTGATAGTGAAGGTGCCATTCTTATTGTTTATTGCTAAAAGGGGTACCAGGGCTCTGTGCCTACCGATGTAAATGTCCAGGTAACCATCTCCATTCGTATCTGCCGTACAAGCCCCGTCATTGATCTTTTGTTGTTTATTAAGGCGTGCTTGTTTGGCCACATTCGTAAACGTCATCTGGCTCCAAGCACTTGAGCATAAGAAGAGGATTAATAAATAGTAGAATAAACCAGTGAAAATATTGTGTGGTCTTAACATTAGGAATACCCCAAGTTTTATAGTTAGTAATTAGTGTATCGTGATATATACTCGATATCAAGTAACAGCATCAGTAAGGTAACACCACTTGCTGAAGGTCTAATATTTATGACTTAATCCATTGCATGGTATTTTTAAGTATCATTGATTATTGTCATGTATTCGTAACGAAAGCAGTTTTTCACACTGAAGATGACTTTCTCGACATTTTCTGAGATTTACCCTCTCGTTCCTTTTTCATCATAGCTGCCTTCGTATTCCTGCCCCTCTTTGCCTGGCGTTTTTTATGCTCTTTCAGTAGCGAGTGGAAGATCTGAAGACGACTCATTCCGCATGAATTCGTCTGGAACTCTTCGCGATCAATAACGTAATTCTTGTATCTCCTGAAAAGCTTCGGGTCCTGTAGAAGATCTATAAACTTACTGTACTGTTCGTGGCGCTCGAAAAAATCCCCTGCCAACAAATAATGGCCTAAAGCCATAGCATTTTCGTGTTTTTGGTGAATGAGGTCAACAGCAGTTCCAGCCTGCGCGAAATTGATGGACTGTGGGTTGTAAAACAGTCGGATAGCCTTATCCACTAGGGCATATGCACCGTTAACCTGTTCATAGGCTTTTTTTAAATATGCATCGCCATCTCCATTATTTGAGGTGAACTTTTTATGGAGTGCCTGAGTAACCAGCCGAGCAGTATTAATCGAGAGGAAAACACCACTAGCAAAAATGGGATCAATGAAGGCAGAGGCATCACCGATTAGGGCGAAGTTGTTTCCGTACTTTTTCTCTACGGTGTAGGAATAGTCTCCGTTGAACATTAAAGGTTGGATGATTTTAGCATTGGTCAGAATGTCACTAACAAACTTAGAAGACATGAGCTCTTGAAGATACAGCTCTAATCGCCAGTCCTTAACTCGCTCTTTCTCAAACCTGGCCCTTTCATTCCGGATGTACGCATGGTTTAAAACCACGCCTACGCTGAGCCTGTCCGCTCCAATGGGAATAACCCATATCCAGCCCTTTTTGTCGCCACCAAGATAGACGATCTGCAACAACCCTTCTTCGATGCCTTCGATGTACTTACCCCCAGTCCAGTGGGTGTTTAATGCTGCTCGATCCAGCTCCTTATGTGGCTTTTTCCAACCCATGCGGGTGGCAAGAAAGGTGTCTCGACCGCTGGCATCAAGAAGAAATCTCGCGCGGTGTATTTTCTTCTCACCACCAGGTCCGATTGAGCGCACCTCGACAACGCCGTCGGGTCTATCTAAGTCTACACCTCGGACCTTAGCCTCCTCCCTCACTATGGCTCCATGTTTCCGTGCATTATCAAGCAGAAGCTTGTCAAACTCCGCTCGAAGTACGTGAAACGACAGGTAACTCGGGTCCTTAATCACATGACCGAAGCACCAGGTGGTATAGCGAGATCCGTCAACGTCAACGAATCGCACACCAGGCTTGCGCACAAAACGTTTGCTTAACTCATCTAACACACCAAGTTCCTTAAAAATTTTGTAACAGTAGGGAAGGAGAGATTCGCCTACGTGGTCGCGAGGAAACTTTTCCTTCTCCAACAGGGTCACGCTATATCCCTTCATAGCTAGGAAAGTTGCTGCAGTCGAACCAGCAGGCCCCCCACCGATGATTACAACATCCTGCTTATTCCTACGCAACGACATAACAAGAATCCTCCATGCTTTGGCATTTCTTTTGTGGCTGTAAGATAGATCGCTCGGGGTATCCTATGCTTAAATCACTTTTAATACGTGTGTAGCATACCTTATCTTAATCTTATGTTTCAATACTTTTTCTGCCCTTTTATATTCATCCATCCTTTTATCTATGGTTAACCGCAGTTGAATATCTCACCTAGCCATTTGAGTATTTCCGAGATTAAGGTTTTTTCCTGCTCAGCAGAAGCATAACTGTGATCACCTCCCTCGATTAAGCAGACCTTGGGTGTATGTTTCCTCTCAAGGAAGCGCCATTGCTTGTTTTTCTCTACCTCCTCATAAAAGCCTTCAACCACATGGTCTTTCTCACCAAGGGTAAATAGCACAGGACCATCGTAGAGACCAAACGTTTCTGGGAATTTCTTAAAATAATTACTTCGCATTTGTTTATCCTCTTCCGAGGGAAAAAAGTAATTTTTAATCTCTTGAGGGATTAACTTGATATGGTCTCTAATGTCGGTCTGGAAGGTTAACACTCTTATAATATTTTTAATCTTTAAACGGCGACCTCGATATTTATTAAAATTGAATAATGGGGAGCTAAGGATAAGGGCATCTACGTGTTCTGCTGAATTATCATCCTTAGATAACATGGCAGCGCAGTGGGTAGCCATTACCACACCCCCACAGTGGCCCCACAGGATGATTTTTTCTAGTCCTAAAGAATTTTTAAGGTATTTTATAGCCGCTAAGGTATCGTATATTTTTGTGGACATATTTATAGGAGAGTATATCTCACCCTGACTATCCCCGCTTTCTCTATAGTCAAAGCGTAGCACATGGAATCCTTGTTGACATAAGGCTCTTGCTGCCTTAGTGAAAAGGCGATGAGAACCGCTTTTAGTGGTCAAAGTTCTCACACTGCCGAGGAGTATAACTATACCGATTTTTTTCTGCTTAAACTCGGGAATCGGGTCTGGTGCGTGGACTATCCCATGGAGCATGAGCCCTGCATCATTTGTGAAATTGACAATTTTCTCTGTATACTTTTCTTCTCTATACACTGTTTCAATGGATTTATCCAGGTTTTTAGTACCTTGGTTTGCATTGGCTCCGATATTGATATTGACATCATTGCAATCGCCGCTATGAATGGCTTTTAACCATGTCATGGTTGCCTTGCTGAAATTTGTAGGGAAGTAATCTATCTCGTTCGCAAGTCTTTCCCAGAAGACTTTTTCACGTAAAACCTTGAATTTTACATCGTTCGATGTATTGTATTTTTGTATTAAATTTCCTAATTGGGCTTCTTCACCATTTTTACATAAAACTAAAGCCTTGTCTGGAAGTCTTACTATACTAGACCATGGACTAGCATAGACCATCTCTTTATAAAGCTCTGAGGATATTGGGTATCCCATCACATCAACTTCTCCGCCGCTTTCCAGAATCTTTATCATATCGGCTCTGGTAAACTGGACTTTCCCTTTCTTCTGGTGGACCAATTCCTTGGTTATCCTTAACCTTAAGAAAGATTCGATATAGTTTTTCGTGTTAGTTATTGGACACCAGAGTATTAAAAAACTAGCCTTTGAGTTTGATGAAAAGGCAATATTTTTAGTTGCCGCTGCTGCTGCTATGGTTGCTCCAAGCCTGAAGCCAAATAGTCCTACCTCCTCTACGCTAGTTGTTTTCTCAAGTAATTTGATGGCTTCTTGGGTATCAGAGACCATACTGGTTAGGGTTAACTGAGAAAGATCGCCACCGCTGTCGCCGGTGTTATGATATTGAAATCTAAAAACAAAATATCCCAGACCAGACAACTCCCTCGCCCAGAATGCCATTTGACCCCAAGTCCTAGTGAATTCCTCTGCAAAGGGGCTGCAAAAAATAATGCCTCGTTTTTTGCCTCCAGGACCAGAGCCAGATGGATGATGCAGCACGCCATACATTCTTCTATTATCTTCACCGAAGAACAAAGGTTTTTGGTTCTTACCGAATTTATCCACTAAATAGCCTCCAATTCAATTGTCAGATTCGTCCTCTAAAGGGTGTGAAAAATATGGTTTATATAAACCTAACCATTCAGCTATTATTAGTTTCTGAATCTCAGACGTTCCGGAGTAGATGGTGCTGGCGACGGAATCTCGCAAGTCCCTCTCGACTTCAAACTCAGTCATGTAGCCATAACCGCCATGAATCTGTATGGCGTCAAGGGAGGATTTGATAAAACATTCGCTCACATATAGCTTTGCGATAGCTGATTCCATGATTGCCCTTTTTCCTATCTTTTTTAACCATCCGATTTTGTATATGAGTAATTTGGAGGTTTCTATTCTCACCTTCATCTCGGCAATTTTATTCGATATGGATTGGAACCTTCCTATAGGCCTACCGAATTGGTGTCGTTCCATAGCGTATTTGATACATGTTTCCAACTGTCTTTCCATGGTACCAACACAACTAGCCAGTATGCAACTCCTCTCCCATTCCATAGAAGAATTGAATATAAAACCACCGGCTCCTTCCTTGCCCAATAGGTTTTCCTCCGGAACTTCGCAATTATCAAAAACAACTTCCCCCATTGGGGATGTCCTCAAGCCCATTTTATCTAGTTCCTTGCTTACCGAAAACCCAGGGGTACCCTTCTCGACTAAAAAGGCAGAAATTGCTCTCATTCCTTTGGATTGCTCGAGTTTGGCAAAGACTAATACCAAATCGGCTATAGGGGCATCTGTTATGAACATTTTTGTCCCATTTAGTATATATTTGTCTCTGACTTTCCGAGCCGTTGTCTGAAGGCTAAAGGCATCCGAACCGGAGTTTGGTTCAGTCATAGCATGGATTCCTATATACTCTCCGCTGCAGAGTTTAGGAAGATATTTCTTCTTTTGGTCTTCATTTCCGAATGTCAGGATGGGCATTTCACAACTCCACATGTGAGCATTTATTGAAAAGATCAAGCCATTATCCTTGCAACCATAACCCAAGCCTTCCATAGCTAATATGGTTGTAATTATATCCGACCCGGTCCCCCCGTACTCATGGGGAATAGGCAGACCATGTATGCCAAATTCGGCGCATTTTTCCCAACCTTCCCGGAAGAATTCACACTTTTTATCACGTTCTATTATGTTTTTGTTAAGTTCCTTCTGGGCGAATTCTATTATAGAATCCTTGAGAGCTAACTCTTCATCGCCTAAAGAAAAATCCATAGAATAATTCACCTCCTAATCTATAGAATTAGTATTTACCGATACTCTTAGACTGACTCTAGATAATTTCTTTTCTTTTTATGAAGCTCGCTATGATATTTAAAGTTTCAAAATTCCCTGGAATTACTTCTTCGTCTAATATCTGAATGTTGAATCGCTCCTCTATGAACGTTATTAGGTGCAGAAGACCCACGGAGTCAATTATACCCTTTTCTAAAAGAGATTCGTCGTTCTTAAGGGAAGATTTGCTCTTTTTGTGCATAATCTCAGATATTATGTATTCTTTAATGATTTTTTCTATGTCCATCACATTATCTCCTTTTTCTCTTAATTGAATGTTTATTATTCTTTCAAGTTTAAGGAATCGAGGTTTTTAATTTCTTTTTTAGTCCTCGCTGTTCCTCTACTAGAATGAGAACTTGAATGACTATAACGGTTATTGAAGAAACCTGTCAAAGAAGACAACTTCCAGTGTTTCTGTTGCATAAATTGAGATTCCTGGAAAAGCGGTTCTAACTCTGTTTTTTTAATGAGAAGCTGAAATATAGGGGAAGTCATGTAGGTAGTAACCACAGCCATGAATACAAGCATAAAAAACACACTCTGAGGAATGACACCCAGGTCGTAGCCTATGTTGATGACTATTAGCTCCATCAGTGCCCGAGTGTTCATTAAAACCCCTACGGTAAGCGCTTCGCGTCGGGAAAATCTGTTAAAGAGGGCCGCAATTGTGCATCCACCGAATTTCCCGACAATCGCAGCTAGTAGTACAAGACCGCATAATCCCCATAATAGGCTGCCGTGCATGGTACCAATATCAGTACGCAGCCCTGTATAGGTGAAGAAGATGGGTAAGAAGAAGACCGTAACAAAGTCTCGCAGCCGGCGTATTACCGCCTCACGAAACTCTTGCTGATCGTACAATATGGCTCCCATTATGAACGCCCCGAAAATTGAGAAGATACCAATCAGATTGGTGATCAACGAAGAGACTAAGATCAGAATAAGCAGAACTGCCAGGGAAGTGAGGGAGAGATCTCCTTTCCCTTCGCGGAGGGCGTAGTTTGTCCACCTTAACAAAAGAGGACGAGCAACAAAAACCATGAACAACCCAAAAGCTAATGTTTCGAAAACCATTAGAAAGCTTTTCATTGGATTAAAATTTGCTCGCACAATGGCAGTGATCATAGCGAGGATTATCCAGCCAGAGGCGTCGTCTAGGGCGGCCGCACTAATAGTTATCGAGCCTAAGCGGGTCCGGTTAATGTTATAATCGATCATCATCCGTCCCAGGATAGGGAGCGCTGTGATGCACAAAGATACGGCAATGAATAGGTAAAAGCCCAACTTATTCATGCCTTGCCCCACGTGGGGATAGAGCTGGCCAGCTACCAGGAGACCCAGAACAAACGGGAGGAGAATCCCCGCCATAGATATCGAAAGGGCTTTACGTCCATGATTTCGTAAATGTCCAAAGTCGAATTCTAGTCCGATCAGGAAAAGCAAAAGAATTAGCCCAATCTGACTTAGTATACTAAATATTTGTCCTACCGATGGGTGGAAGATTTGGTGAAAAAGACCAGGAAAAAGACCTCCGAGGAGCGATGGGCCTAGAATCAACCCCGCGGCGATTTCACCGCAGACCTGGGGCTGACCAATCCAACGAAAAATCACGCCAAAGATCCTGGCAGCCGCTATAATGACGATCAACTGGATAATGACTCTAAGCAGAGTTTCTTCTAGTCCTGCGCCGACAGGTGATATGCTTGTCACTATTCCCTGGCTAAAAACTTGGTTAAATATAGGTGCCAATTTTCCTAACCCTCATTTTATCAGTAGTCTACTGATTGCGTCGCGCTAACATCACATAGCCTACAAAGGTTTCTCCCTTTCTAGAGATTTTTTATCTATTTTCCCTGTTGATGTTTTAGGCAGAGATTCGCGGAACTCTATAAGCTCC
>Ga0209642_10001951_pt1 | contig 13717 bp, 18 predicted proteins | sample RifCSP19_2_FD_184025 | JGI IMG/M metagenome (GOLD analysis project Ga0209642, IMG submission 184025) | Soil microbial communities from Rifle, Colorado - Rifle CSP2_sed 19_2 (SPAdes) (version 2) | ecosystem: Environmental > Terrestrial > Deep subsurface > Rock core/Sediment | place: Rifle... | reverse complement strand
CACGCTTCATCCAGGATAGCTTTCTAAGAAAGTCTTATATCCTGTCCACGTGCTTTTTTAACCTCCAGATGAAGCCACTACCTTGGAGGAGTCTTTTAAAAGGAGACTAACCTTATACAGCTTCTCTCTCAATATTGATTGCTGCATTGAGATCACGATCGTGCAGGGGGGGGGTGATATTCTCACCCCCCATTAAGTTATCTTACAGCCTACCCGGCGTACATCCGGGCCATTCCCTCTTCGTTTCGAATCTCTACGGTGTACTCTCCGATGATCATTCCCTTCACCGCATCTCCGGTAGCAGCCACCGGGATGAATTGGTAGGAACGCCCCTGAAGAGGCACCACATGCACCCGCCGAGAGCTCACGGCCAGAAGGCTATTGGCCGGCATCCAGCGGCTAAGAACAACCCGCTGTACACCAAACACGCTCTCGTAGGTGGTAACCAGATTCCGATAGATAGTCTCCTCGTTCACCACCCTGACACGAGAAGTGTTGAACCCATCAATGATTCTCTTCCAGTTAGCATCCACGCAGAGAACATCGAGATCAGAGCCGCCATTGTCCCAAGCGGCCTGCAACACGTTCCCCAACCAGCTTTCGGTCAGAGTAGCCACAGACTGCGCGTTGGTGGTAAGACGTGTAATGATCCCATCCATAGTCCGATAGGCTGTGGCACTACCCAGGGTATTTCCAAGAGACTTACCGAGGATAACAGCCTTCTCCAGATCACGAAGAGACTCCCGCATTCTCTGCTGCTTCTGGTAGTCCGTCTCGTCTGTGATTCCACCAAGCTGAGTCACAGCCTGCATGGTTCCGCTCACAATTAGATCCTTCTTGAGTATCTGAGTGTAATTGGATTTCCTGGCGCGAGGCCGGGAAATGTCTCCGCTTACATCAGCTCCTTCCAGAGCAGCATCACTCACCACTGTAAGTGTAGCACTGGCTGCGGAACTATTTGCGCTAGTTCCAGCGACAGCTCTGTTCACAGTGATAGTGTTGCCTACGATAGCGCTGATTTGCATGTATTCACTTCCACCAGCGCCGATAAGAACAGCCCCCACCTGAAGATGATTGGCCATTCCGTTAGAGATGCCGATAGCTGTATCGGCTGCTGTTGACGAGATAGCGCTCGCCGTTAATTTGTTGGGAGTTAGACTGTCTTCCAACCCGTGTTTATCTACTGTTTCCAGTAGCACCGACTATCTCTTCCCTCTGCAAGAAATCTGCGACAATTTCTTCAGCAGAGTGGGACGGTTTGTAGTGACTCGTATACTTCTCTGGAGGTTCATGATCATCTGAGTATTTGAAATCAAGCTTATGATGCATACTCGGAACCTGCTCAACAAAAGGAGATATAATAGGACGAAGCTTATGATAAGCATCTACTGCCCCAATACAAAGCTTTACCGAATGTGTCTTACGGCAAGAGCAATCATATTGCAGCCGAGACCTAATATCTAGCTTCTCTAGAAACCATCGTTTAATCGTATCAGCCTCATCAAGGCGGAAGCCTTGAATATTAAACACGATATAACGACCCCGAGGTTTCTTTTCTCCTTTCAGATTTGTATGCCATCCAGAGATTACCATTTGACCATCATCCATAAACCAAGTGGCAATCCCGAGAGGATCCAACTGATTGAGCAGAGCACCTTTCACTATTTTTACTCCTTTTGGATATAGCTCGTTCCTCAAGCGAGTAAAAAACGAATGGCGAACCGTCCAAAGATGATAAGTTGGGAATTCCTTCCCATTCAGCCGATTTATATATATTCTAGGCTCAGATGGGCAAACAGGACGCAGCTTCTCCAGCTTCCACTGAAGATAATCCAGATGTGCTGGAGAAGCGCATGTGTAAAAACATGTATGCCGCTGCCCTGCTTTCAAGTATCCGTCTCCCATCAACGATCCTAGTATTACCTGCCGGCCTTCTTTCGATAAAGGATTGTGCATGTTCCGCTATCCCTATCTACTCTTTACGATATCACTTAGTCTGTACACCTTCCCTAGAACTGTTTAAGTCCTTTGGGCTCGGCTCGGGATTGCCCACGGCATTACCCGTTGCGGGGTTCCCCGAATTTCCATCCTTTTATATGAGCAGCTTTTTAGTTTACTCATGCCCATTATGTTATGATGCCATCGCTTCCATGGCATCTCCACCACTTTCATGGTGGTGCGGACTATATTATCAACCCTGTAGGTTGTCGGGTACTTCGAGTTCGCTTGAACCCTACGAGCATAGGCTCTAGTCTCTGAACCTTCTCCATATCTTTTGACTTAGGAGCTTGGCTGCTGATTGTCCATATATCTTCAGCTGTTTTCCCGCTTTCAAACCCGCCCTTTCGAGTCATTTTGTAGCCTCTGAAGTTTTAGGAGTTTCCAGCAATTCACCCGATACACTTCTTTGTATTGCTACAAAGAGGGCCAAATGTTTAGCACGTTACGCGCAGGATAAGGTGCCTGCGCAAGAGCGTCAAGAAGAGCAGTCTCAAATGGACTGATCCATTTTCTTACCCCAACAAACAGATTGCTGAGGCCAAGGCGGCTTTTTATCCGCCCTTTCTGCATGTTTCCATGCAGATGAGGCCATATCATCAGGATGCAGAGAGAGCATCCTGGAGAGCGCTCGTGGACCCATTACTGACGGTTGCCTCCGTCGCGGGGTCTGGCCGTTGCTCCTTCAGGAGAGTATTCTTTCTAACTGTCTGCATGGCTTCCTCTCCCGCTCGGATCATGATAGGCATATCAGGAATCTTTCCCTGACTTAGCTGTCCCATGAGTTCACTCTCTTCACGATAGAGCTTGCACAGAGCACGCTCAACCTTCCTATGACAGGAGCAGCAGAGAACGCGAAGATGTTCTATACTGTTCTCCTGGTTCAGGAAATAAGGCACAAGATGATGCACATCCAGCCGCTTTGGAGAGTCTCCGCAGATTGCACAGGAAGTTCCATAGTGCTCAAAGCACTGACGGCGTACCTCCCACCACTCTTTGGTGTACCGAGGCTCCCACGGAAACTGCCTTCTGGAAAATTTTCCAGAAGCCCACGCTTCCTTTGCCCAGGCACTTTTCTTTTCCGCTAGCTCTGGATGTCTTTGATGCTGTGTTCGTCGAAGCTCTAGCATCTTTTCCCGAAACTTCGGGTCTTGCCACTGCTCTTTGTGCCGTTGAGACATTCTCTCTCGATATTCAGGATCCTGCCATCGTTCCTTTGCCTTGCTGCTAATCTTTCGGCAAGTTTCAGACCCGGGGGCAAGAACCCTCTTAGCGGCTTCGCTGGCTCTCTTTCTTCTTTCTGGGAGTGACCAAATATCCTGCTGCTTTGCGCTCAAACGAGCTCGAAGATCTTGATCTTCATCGTAGCGCTTCTTGAGATTCTTTGCAGCTTTCTTAGCTGTCTTGGCCTTCCATTCTGGGTCGGCCCACCGCTCTTTGGAAGCATTGCTGAGTCTTTGTCGCATCTCAGGATCCTTCCACATTGCTTCAGCTGCTTTCCTATGCCTTTCTCCCATGCCAGCTAAACCTTCTGCTCTGTGTTTAATCTACCGGGACCATCAGATCGAAATAATGTCCGAAACGTCTTCTGCCACACCCCTGAATGTACTGTCACTTCCTGTTACGTCGTATATTGCTTTACCTGTAAAAGTCAATTTCTATTCTCCCATTCAAACAACGCTTTATTCCTCTCACACCATCACCGTAAGCTGCCTTCACAGAAAGAAGGCCCATTTAGCATGAAGTAACTCCTCCTTTTATTTTGTTCTTGCCACCCCACACGCTCGGTGTGTATGATATTCATTCAAGAACACCAGCACAATAAAATTAAAATGAAGCGCTATAATGTTCACTTAAAAAGTGTCCGGTAGTGAAATATTTTAAGCGCCAAAAACTCTCTTTCTCTTTCGCCTCGCTACTACATCTGGTCTTCTGCCTCTGAGAGTAGCAGCCATTGCCGGAGACAAGATCTTTCCCCGAGAACGAACCAAGGATCTTCTGCTAGCGACAGCTTTTTTAAGAATCAATCTAGGCATTTTATCCTCCTCCCTGGCGTTTTCGAGTTTTCTTAGTAATCCGGCGAACTTGTACCTCTCTTTTTTGCATTCTGGCGCCTTTTTTCTTTAGCTTAGCAAGCTGCTGCTCCCACCAGGCTCTACCTTCAGGCCCCGTATTCGTAGATCGAACAGTCTTTCTGGCCTTTTTTATGTCCCTGGCAAGGTATTTTCGGTTCAACCCATAGCTGACTTTACGATTCCTAAGTCTCCTGGTTAAGCTATAACGTCCTGTTCCAGTAGCACGCAAAACCTTTCGAACCAACCTCTTGATAGCCAAGTTAATCTACCCCCACTAGCGTCTCTTCGTTCTTTGCCTGTTCGCAATTGCACGAGCCATAGCCTGTTTGAATTGCGACCGAGCAGCTTCTTTGTGCGCCAAAATCTGACTTCGTGAGATAGCTTTTTTAGAACCGCCGCTCCTGGACCACAAAGCAGCTCTAGCCTTTCTTACGCTGAGAGGCTCACGGCCTGTGCTAGCGCGTGCAGCCACTCTAGACCTCGAAACACTTTGAAGCCGTGACCTTTGCATTCTTGCGACAACATCTGGAACTCTGCGATAGGTGACCCGAGTCGGAGCTATCTTCCTAGCAATCAAGAAAACATCCTCCCATCGAGAGAAAGCCGCTCTTTCCAGGGTTCTCCCCGGGAATCGCAAAAGAGGCACCTGGCAAGAGCGAGCAAAAATATTATTTTCCGCGTTTCAAAGCTTGATCATGCTGAGTCTGAATATCACTCAGCTCTCGCTTCCTCCGTTGGTACATAGCTATGTCTGTAGGGCTCCCGGTCTGTGCCGCACGCTTTTGTGCTTCACCGACCTCAGTGGACTTCATTTCCATAGCATTAGATAAAGCCGATGCAGATCCTGAGCCTCCTATAGTGCTAGAAGGCTTTTTGAGCCACGGAGGAAGTTCCTCTCTAATTCCTTCGTCGATGTCGAAGGTGAGCCCATCTTTAGCTCGGTATTTCCATTTACCCGTAGAATCATCATGATAGAGATTATCGCGGAAGTACTTCATTCCGCCCTCTAAAGAAACTACATCGTTCTTGACCAAAGCATCTGCTAGCTGAGAGTCTCGCTCAGTAAGACTGCGCTTTTCTTCCGCATCCAGGCGAAGTCTCTTTTCAGTCTCCACGATTCCCCGAAGACCAGCAAGTTCTTGATCATGCTTCTTCTGCAGCCACACCAGACGCTTATTGAGCTCGTCTTCGGTTCCACCAGATGCCAAAGGCTCCTCTTCTCCTTCAGAACCTTCTTCTTCTCCCACCATACCAGACAACATGGTCTGAAATTCCGACCACTGTGTAGAGAGCTGCCCAATCTGCTCTTTGAGCCCTGCGTTCTCAGCCTGAAGAGTACGCTTGTGATCGGCTAGAATGCTATTAAGCTGATCTTGAGTAAAAGTCTTTTCAGTCATTCCTTGAGTTTCATCTGGCATGATATTTTCCTTTCTTACCTGACTTATTAGTCAGTGGTTGTACCTGCTTTAAGCAGTAAGTTTGACCTGCCTATTTTAGAGATAGGCAATTATCCCTCTCTTTATCTCAACCGACCATAACCAGTAGGAGTTTCCAATCTCTTCTTGATTTCCTTAGAAAGCTTCTTTGGCTTTCTAGCCCGAGAAATTTTTGAAAATATCTGAGCTTTTTTCACAAGCGCACGCATGTTCTTCTTAGCATAAGCCATAACTACATCCCAAATGGAGAGAAAGTGGGTTTAACTTCTTCTAAAGTGTCTGTCTCAATGTCTACAGTTTCCATGGTACTTTTAGGAAGCTTCCCTAGAAGCTTAACCGCAGCCTTTTTTTCCAGAAGACGCTTAAGTGTTGGGCTGCGGAACTGCCCTTTGACCTGGGTCAGTAGAGCTACCTCTTCCTCTACTGATTCGATGCCAAACTCTTCTGGATAATCAATTACACCTTCCCACTCCCGGCCCAGCCACTTCTCATGCAGCTCATGAATGCGCCTTTCTCCAGCTTCTAGCCGATCGGCCTTAGAGGCGATAGCTTGATTAGCCTCGTTACTCTCAAATTTATATGCCACTCCAGAACGGGCCTCCCGAGTGACTCGGCCAGTAAGTCCCCCCAGTCGAGAAAGACGATAGATCTCTTGCACAGCCTCACGAATCATGTTCTGAATGAAAGATGCCGGTTCCGTGGATGCTGTCAGAAAATGAGGAGGAGTACCTCCCGTGTTATATTCTAGTACGTTATTCGTGCCTATCACGATCTCTCCTGGGGTCAACTGACTCCGTTCCATCACTAGAATATTCAAACAACGCTCGTAAGCCTCATTGTCAATAAGAGATCCCCAATTCAAAATCGCTAGATTAATAGGTCCTATATCTCTTAAGAAAGAATTTCCAATCGGAGACAGCGGCGGAGTTTCTCCACAGTAGAAGGTAACCAGAGGTACCTCTTTCAGAGGATGATTTCCCCCTCCTCTATATTCCACTTTGTCTCCTGTGATTCGATGAATATGCCACTCATTACGAGTCCAGGTACGATATTGGCAGATACCGCCCTTTTTTCTCTCAGAAAAAGAGTCCAATTCTTCAGAGATTTCCTCTCGAATGCGTATCCACAAAAGCTTTTTATCTTCTCCATACTCCCAATTAGTCAAGCACAGAGGACTCACCTTAACAAGATAGGGATGGAGTTTCATTTCTCTGCGCTGCTGTTCGTTAGCAGGCTCTTCCTTGGTTCTAGGCATATCCACTATCACATGATATTGCCCATAGGTCAGCATCCAGATTCCCACTTCCGCCATAAAGCGGTCGATAGGAGTCCCGCATTGATCTACGTCTTTCCAAAACTCTTCTAGCTCTTCAGCTATCAAAGACCGCTTCTTTTTTCGCTTGTGTAGAGGCTCCGTAGCTACACGAGCCGCTTCCTGATCTGGAGCAAGAAACGCAGATTCATCTGGAGAAGAAGGAGGAGAAGGAGTCAGAACAGGACCTCTATCTTCCCCGGGCTCAGGCTGCCGAACCACACCCTTACGAAAGATATAGGACATATAAGCATCAATAATCGTCTGACAATAGTTTGGATAAAAAGCACGAGCCTTGCGCTGACGGACACTGGTAAGACTCTCCCTCAGATGTCGATGTATCCAGCGAACAATGTCCGGCCCCCCGCTGTAGCAATCCTCATAGAGCTCCCACCGATGCCGATATTTGGTATATTCTGGATGGGTTTGCTCCAGGATCTTTTTTAAATCTTCTGAGGATTCTCGATAATTAGCAGCCATTAGCTCTGATACCCCTCGGTGTAAAATTTATAAAAACTAGTTCTTTTTGTTGCGTCCAAGGTTTAGAAACCCTCTTCTTTCAAGAGAGGAAGGAAAACACCTTTTGAGAAGAAGCTCACCCCTCACCGAAATAAGCTTCTTCTCAATTCGATGCGTCTAGTCAACTGTTTAGTCCTGAGATTTTCAAGTTGGTAAGTCTCTACTCACTCTCAAGCCCTCGCCTTTTAAGAAAGGGTAGTTGACCTCCAAGCACTAGTCAGATATTTCCAACTAGCGAGAACGCTTTCTCCGTCGGCGAACGCCATAGGCGGTTGCTCCAGCGGCGCCAACAATTGCACCTCCAGTAATTGCCCGACGAGTACCGGTCCTGGTTGCAGCACTGATGATACTGCTCCTGCGTGTCGGACGCTTGGCCGTGCCCTTAAACACCTCCAAACCACCATAGATAGTCTGTGACTGGCCTGGACGAGTCCTCTTGCTTTTACCCTTAGTCTTCCGCACCCCTCTCAGAAGCTTTGCCTGAGCCGAGCGCAGTCCTGTTGTAATCCGACCTCTCTTGGACACCTTTGCAGTCCTTGCTGCTACAGATTTACCAACCTTTCCACCAACGGAGGCTAAATATTTTGCCGTAGCCATCTGAAGCATTCCCCCTTTCTCCTCCTCTCTACCGGTCCACCGCTTTCGCTGATGCGGGAGAGAAGCGGAAAAAGCAAAGCATTAATAAGCCTCTCTGTTTCACGCCGCAAAATCTTAAGAAGTTTTCTTTCTTTTCTTCTTCTTTTTCTTTTCTTCTTCGGTTGTTAGCTTATATACAGCAGTACCTGCGCCACCAGCTACAGCCCCCTCAGCCCCAGCCATACCGACTTTCTTGATACCCCTCTTCCGAGCTTTGATAAAGCCAAAAAGCCCGGTAGCTGCAGCAGCATAAGTCTCTCCAGCACTAACAGTTTCAGATCCCTCGATAAACTTCTCTCTTCGTGTCTTTGTCTCAGACTCTTTGGCAGCTCCTTCGAGCTGCGGTGTCTCTGTCTTAGGTTTTGGAGTCCGGCGTCTAGGATTCTCCGGGACAGTAGATTTGGGAGTCTCCACCTTGATGATGATCTCTTGCTTCTTCCTACGAGATCCCTTTGCTCTCCGACCTCTAGAGGGCCTTTTAGAGATCTTTAGAGGTTTGGCTGGAGCAGTTGCCTGGGTCTTCGGAAGCTTGTATGCTCTAGCCAGATCTTCCAGAGTAACTGGAGGCTTGGGCTTCCTCGCTATCCCTTTGAGCTTCATCTTGAAGAAGATCGCTCTCAGCATTCTTCTTGATAGTGCTCGACCCATTATACCTTTCCTACTTCGATAACCCGACGAAGAGGCGTCTCTAAAGCTTGTTGAGACTTGGCTTGAGCCTGTAGAGCCTCTTTAATTTTCTTCTTGTGGGATTTTTTGATCTTTGGAGGACGCCCCCGCTTCACAGAGGTATGCATTTTATCCCATGTATCCGGAGGAAACCACATACCTTTCTGCGCACCAGGACCAACCCATTTTTTGTAGTGCGGAGGAGGCACTAATTGCCCAGCACCAGGACGCCCCCTGCCTAAAGCAGGAAAAGGCATTCCTTTGGCCAGAAGCTCAGCCCCTTTGGCTTGGGTTTCAGCAATTAGCTGTGCCTTTCTAGTAGCATCAGCTGCTCTCTCAACACTGGAAGCAGCTCGAATAATCTGCTGAGGAGCTCCTGTGATCATACCACCGGCTTTAAGCCAGGCCCTGGTCTGAGGATATTTTTTTCTTAGAACATCCTCAGCGGCACCGACATAGTAGTCGGTTCCCTTGATAGCTCTCTGAGCACCACGAATGTAGTTCTGGTTCTCCCTCATCTTGGCGAAGATTGCCCGCAAGACAGATTTTCTGCGCTCTGGGGGCATGTTTTGTAGGCTCAAAAGGAAAATCTCCTATTTTCTTCGCTTGGACTTTGTCTTGCATGAAACCGCCGCAAGGTAGAGTTAGCAAACTTCTTAGCCACCTATTTCTGGCATAATGACCTTATAGGCCGTATCTTTGTTACCCTTGTGCATCTCTCCTCGCATACGATCAGAAGCACAGCGAGGACAAGGATGCCATGGAGGACCGTCCACACAACCCTTTCCAATGCAAACAGGGCATACATACTCTTCTTCTCCCATTTCAGGAGCATACTCCGTGTGATCCATTTCTCCCATTGTATAGTCGTCCAAGGTCTATCTCCAATCTTTAGTAGATTAAAAACAGAAAATAGTTCTCTTATAGAAGTCATAGAAAATTTATGCAAGCCCTATGCCAGAAAGAAAAGCGGTTGTGCAAAGGCACTAGCAGGCAAGAAGGAGAAGCATTTAGTGCAGATAATACAATCTTCTGAAAATAAAAAGGGCAGTCTCATTGAGACTGCCCCCTAATCCAAACGCATTATCGAACTTCAAACTCCACATGAACCCCAACTACTTTTCCAGGCACAAGCGCTTTTCCACTAACTGTGCCACCAATGGCCAAAATCATTCGGTCATGATCAACATGATTAGAACCATTTGCGTGATAGTCCGTATCAGTTGTATCGACCGCTCGCAATTGTCCATCAGCATGTTCTTGGTAGTAGACAACAAAAGAGTGCCTGTCGTATTCTACTATATCACTAGTTGTTGCCGCAGTATGTTGGATCGGTCTTAAACCAAACAGCTCCAAGTCGTGCCCCTGAACATTCAACACCCTGAAGACAGTAATATTCATTGGATGGCTTTTCATCCAGCCCTTAATAGCAAGAGGGTCAGAAACACCAGGGATATTCAACGGAATATACAGAGTACCATCGGCCCCTACTGCCAAAGTCTGATTGGGGTAACCAAAAATACCCTTTCCAGGCAAAGTAAGAGGTGCAGAAGCTACTGTAAATTCCGAGGATAGGACTGATAACACAACTGAGCCATCTTTTGCAGTAACCCTGATTGAGTTAGGACCTAATGGTAATCCACCAGGTAAGAGCAGTTTGATCCTTTTCTTCCCCTGCCGATCTAAGGCAGCAGAAACTTGAGTACCTGCAGTCCCAAACCACACCATATACGAGCTCCCTGCTTTAAAGAGATCGCTGTATAGCCTGATTGGAACTCCTGTGTAGGCCACAAAGGGAATAACTTTTCCAGGTGGAGGCACAGGAGTATCGCATCCACAACCTGCTAGAGCTCGATTAAGATTTACCAGCAATCCCAAACAGAAAAGCACAGAAACTAAAACCAGCAATTTTCTCTTCATTTAAACATTCTCCTCGCAAAATGATACTGTTTGACCAACCAAATCACTAAATCCCCTTCAATTTTAAAGCAAGAATTGTGCCACCTGTTTTGCGGACGGTTGCTTTCTACCACAGCCCTTGAGCTCGCCTAGTCGTATAGGAAGCAAAAGCCGATTTTGGACTACGAACCAAATAGCGCAGGCAATCGGCCAAATGATCATTGTCTTTAACAACAGCATCTTTATCTGGCAAACCATCGTCACTCATTGGATGGACATAGCCTTCCCCTATCTCATCGAGAAGCTCCTCACAGTCCTCCAGGATATAGAGCTTAGGGCGCCCAGTTTTAGGATCTCGCTCCATCAGCTTCTTAACGTCATCGATTCCCAAGAGAACATTATTGTCAGCCATAGTGAGAGAAATCCCCAAAGCTTCCAACTCTATAGCTTCCTGGAGCCCCGAAGGATCATAGAATACTCCACTCTCCCTGCCAAAGTCAGGAGAATTTTTGATTTGCACAGCATGGTCTTTAAGCAATCTACTCCCTTCCGTTGTTGCATCATGAAAGTATTCGAAATATACAAACCAAACACCCTCTGGGGAAACAGTGCATTTCAAATAGCCAAAGTGTGCACCAAAATCAACAGCTGCGTACCGTTTCCAGGCAGCCGGAGGTCGTTCATGCCCAGTAAGATATTTGAATTGATCCCAACTCAAGATATGCACTTCAGGATTGAAGTAATCTCCGTAAACCAGAGTAGAGTCTGAAGTCTTTCGATTGAACCACTGAGCGAGAATCACATCTCTATCTATCAAAGATATCTTCTCTATGAAATCCTCAACTGGCATCCACCCACGAGAATTGTGAGCAGCTCCCTTGCATAGAGGCACATACTCCCCCTCTCGATTCATATAATGATATGCAGGGCAATCTCCGTGATTCTTATCTCCAAAACACTCTCTTTGACAGGTCTGCATCACCTCCAAGCAACAGAAGTTAAACACTTTGATCCTGCGCTGAGAAGCCTCTTTAAGCAAGCGAGTAACACTTCCGCCAGCCCATTTACGAGTAGAAGCCATAACAGTCTGAGCACGGTATCCATCAGCTGATAAAGCCATGGAAAGCCCCTCTTGAAGAGTGCTCCACTTTATCAGCTCCAACTCGTCGATCCGAACTTTTACCGGGTGGGGGCCATTGAATCCTTTTACACTTCCGGTAATCACCTCTAGAGTAGAACCGTTGGTGGCTTCACTGTAGGACATAAGGTTCTCTACCAAAAGAGAGGAAAGCAGAGGATCTTTGTAATATCCGCAGAAGTAATCATAGCACCGATGTGATTGATCTAGAGTAGCTCCGGCTGATACGATAGTGACTCCTGGGCGAAAGACAAGATCCAGATGGTTCAGGAGACTGAAAATTCTAGTTTTCCCACTACCACGTGATCCGTAGGCAAAAGCGCTAGATGTTCTCTCAAAAAAAATATCGTGCAAAAATCTAAACGGAGAAACATGATTTGGGCAATTCTTTTTCTTTGGAACATCAAAACCTAAGTACTCTTTGATATAGAAATCTAAATCTTCCTTAGTATGCACTCCTTCATAGAGAAAAGTGTGTAGAAGATTTCTTCGTATTTTTTTAGGATCCAATACTAGTGTCATATAACTTCCTTATAAAATCACAGCTTTTGCAGGCACACCAAACAACCCCCATCAAATTTAGCTAGATAATCATAGCGAATAGATTGTTTCCCGTCAACTAACAGAGAAGTCCAAAGATGTAGTTCTCCGGTATAGGGAAACAGGTGGGGTCTCAGAGATAATTCCCATCGAAATAGTCTCCCATCTTCCAGAACCCGATAGTTTTTCCCCGAGCCATCAAATCCTTCTGTGTAAAAAACAGAATTTCGTAGCTCTGGCTCAGGGGAGATCTCAAACCAAAAAAAGTCAAGCATGTCTTTTCTCCAAGCATTATCCATCTCAATACCAGAATTATAGAAGCTAGTATGCTAGAACATCCTAGACAGAGCATTCTAGCATGATAGAGAAGATTTGTATGCTTGCCCACTAAAAAAGCATCTGAAAATCAATGGCAAATAACTGCAATCAATTTTTAGGGACAGCGCCCCACTTTGGCCTTAAAAACGGCTGTTTTTAGGGACAGCGCCCCACTTTCAAGATGCCTATTTGTTGAGCATCTCTCAAGAAGCTCTTCCAGCTTAGCTATCAGGCCAATTACGAAACTTTCTATTGACACATCACACTCCACCTGCCATGATAGAAAGAGTGATCACTCTCGGTGATAGTGATAGCCCTCATAGTGATAACTCTCATCTGGACCCCCACTCGCTACGCTCGTGGGACAGAGTCTACCCGAAGCGGGTAAACTCTGTTCTGAACTTTTATGGTCCTATGAATTTCACCGTACAAAAATTAAAAACGATGATCATGTTCGGAACGCAGTGGAGAACATGATCATCGCCTCTCCCGAGCGTAGCGAGGGAGAGATCAAATCACTCCACTTCTCAGCTTCCCCCCAGTAATCAGAATATTCCTTACTTCTTAACTTCCTTCCTTTCAAAAATATATAGTGAAACCTGACAATGTGGAGTCAGTTTGTCAGGATTATAGTTATACCAAATTAGCAGTAACTGTTGTTTAACTTGGTATAACCGGCTAGTAGGTATCTATACCTAAGCCAGCAAGCCAGGCAATCCCTCGAAACAGCTGAACCAACTTAAAAGAAGGTTCTAGTTTCACAGCTCCTCCTCAGATACCGTGTATTGCAACCCCTCCGCATCTAAGCGATCCTTAATCAAGTCGAGTTCCTTCTTAGGAACTGAGATTTCTCTCCACCCTAGCCCGAATATAGAAAAGTCTTCAATTAGTGGACCAACAACTCTCATGCAACGATTAAAATCCTTGCTAGATCTGAAATGCAAAACTAGCATTGGATATTTCTTAAGAACTGGGTGCTCTCCCATCTCGCCACCCCCATCTTTTTCTAGTGTCTAACACACTATTCTGTAAGATCAGAGCTGCTTCTTCCTTAGTAGTGGCACACATTGTCATGGAATGAACTGCATCATCTCCCTGATCCCAAGAATTTTCTCCTTTTCCAGGAACAGGAATCGGCTTATCCATATCAATAGTGGCCCTGGTTAAAATAAGAGGCCAA
>Ga0209642_10001950_pt1 | contig 13720 bp, 13 predicted proteins | sample RifCSP19_2_FD_184025 | JGI IMG/M metagenome (GOLD analysis project Ga0209642, IMG submission 184025) | Soil microbial communities from Rifle, Colorado - Rifle CSP2_sed 19_2 (SPAdes) (version 2) | ecosystem: Environmental > Terrestrial > Deep subsurface > Rock core/Sediment | place: Rifle... | reverse complement strand
CGCAATCAGCGCGCCGGCGAGCCCGGGAAGGAGCGGCGAGAGGCCGAACGAGGCGACGATGAGGGCATCGCCCTCGTGCGGCCCCGCCTCGATCCGATAGAGGGTCTCCTGCTCGACCGTGTCGTAATGCACCCAGTAGGGATCGGTAGCCGCCACACGGGTGAGCCGCGTGCCGGTACGCAACTGTCGTGATGGGGGTGTGTCGAGCAGCGCCGGTGAGCCGGCGTACCAGAGGCGGGCCCCGCGAAGGTCGCGCTGCAGGCTATCGGTCCACGACTCCCACCACGACGTGCGACGCAGGGCGGTCTCGTCCAGCGCCAGGTCGGCGAGGACGACGAAGTCGTTCGGGTCGTGCAGCTCGTTCTCGCAGCGCGCGTCGCAGTGCGGCAGCAGCACGCGAGGGAGTTCGCCGATCGACAGCCGGGCGCTGAGCCAGGTGCTTGAGGCGGCATGGTCAACCCGGCGCGCGCCGGGGTTGACCAGCGCAACGACCTGCTCCCCCTGCCGCATCTGGTCGACGGCGACGGAGAAGGCGCGGTGCGAATCCCATGCGCGCTCGGCGGGGTACAACTCATGCGCAGCTCGAGTCATGGCCCATATGGGACACACGGGTACCGGTACTCGGCAACTACTCTGGAGTGCACCGCACCGCACTCAACGCCCTCGCTGGTGCGCAGGATCAACGGCCATGGCCCATCGCAAGAGGGGTACAGAGGTCCCAACCTGGCGTCGTCGGCTCGTGTTGAGCCCTGCCCCAGAGGCGCCTTGCGCAGCCGATCTCCGGCTTGCGTGGCGCGAAACGCTCGCGCTACCGTGGCCGCCAGCATGGACGCACGCCTCGACTGGTATCGCCGATTCCCGGAGGGCTGGTGGGGCTACCACCGGGAACTGCCCGAGCCGATGAGCGCCGTCCAGATTGCTGCGAGCGGAAGCCTGGACGCTCGGCTGATGGCGACCCTGTGGGCGGTGGTGCACCGACGGCGCAGCGTGATGCTGGCGTCGGAGGCGCCGATGGCCGGCAAGACCACCACGCTCTCGGCCCTCGTCGACTTCCTACCCAACGACGCGGTGGGCGTCTTTCTGCGGGGCTGGCACCCCGACGACGGGTGGACCACCGAGATCGGCCCGGAACGCGGCTACCTGCTGGTCAACGAGATGAGCGACCACCTGCCGATCTACGTCTGGGGCCGCAATGCGCGCCTTGCCCTCCAACTCGCTGCACGCGGCTACGGCCTCGGCGCGACGATGCATGCGGACTCGCTCGACGAGGCAACCGATCTCCTGCGCGGTGAGCTCGGCGCGACCGATGCGGAACTGGCCGCCCTCACCGTCTATCTCCAGTATTCGGCCTACCGCACGCCTGCTGGCACGTACCGCCGCGTCGAGGAGGCATGGCACCTGCGGGCCGATGCTGAAGGCAGGCTGGCGCCGGTCCGCCTGGCGGCCATCGAGGGCGGCCGCTCGCCGAGCCTCACCGGGGCGCAGCGCGATCCGCTGCCGCCGCTGCTGGATAGCGACGGGGGGCGGTCGGGCCGGCCGCTCCTGCATGACACCGCCGGGTACGCGGAACTGGCGACCTCGCTCGGAATGACCACGGCGTCGTTCGAGAGCGAGATCTCGGAGCGCGCCACCTTCCTGGCGGCACTCGGTGAACGGCGCATCTCCGATCCTGCATCGGTCGCGCTGGCCGTCGCCGAGTACCCGTCCCTCCCTGAAGGGGCGCCGGCTTGACCGACCGGTCAACCGCGGCCGGGCCCTCCACGTCGAGCCGAAGCACCTGCCGAGTACAACCCGGCTCCCTACCTGAGACGAGGCTCGACACGTCGCCTGACGCTCAACATGCAGCGGCGCGGGCTTCGGGGTCGACTCGCGACCGCTCGAGCGCTCCGCCTGCGCGCCAGCCGGAGTGTCCCGTGAGCTCAGGCGGCCTACCTGCCCGCCTGCCGCAGGGCACGCGTGCCCGCGGACTGATCAGATCACCTGAACTCTGGGCCGCGTGCCGTTACCGTGCACGTACCGCCGGCTTACTCCCCCGGCATGCTGCCTTCCTTCGACGGCATCCGGGATAATCGGGGCATGCCGCGTCCGCTGAAGATCGGAGTCCAGCTCCCCGAGGTCGAGTACGTCGCTCGCTGGTCGGAGCTCGCCGAGATGACGCGACGCGCCGAGGAGATCGGCCTCGACTCGATCTGGCTCGGCGACCACTTGCTCTACCGCGACGACGGCCTGCCGCCCCGCGGGCCGTGGGAAGCGTGGTCCACGCTCGCGGCGCTGGCGGCGATCACCGAGCGGGTCGAGATCGGTCCGCTGGTGGCGTCCACCTCGTTCCACAACCCGGCAATGCTGGCCAAGAAGGCGGCCACCGTCGAGGAGATCAGCGGAGGCCGCCTCATCCTGGGACTCGGCGCCGGCTGGAACGAGGCAGAGTATCGAGCCTACGGCTTCCCGTTCGACAAGCGGGTGAGCCGCTTCGAAGAGGCGTTTACCGTCATCCGCACGCTGCTTCGCGATGGTCGCTGCGACTTCCACGGCACCTACTACGATTTGCACGACTGCGAGCTCCTGCCCCGAGGCCCGCGCCCGGATGGGCCGCCGCTGATGGTCGGCTCGATCGGCCCGCGCATGCTCTCCATCACGCTGCCGCATGTGCAGTCGTGGAACGCCTGGTTCACCTGGTTCGGTAACTCTCCGGATGGGTACCGGCCGATGCGCGACGCGGTCGACGAGGCCTGCCGCGGCGCCGGGCGCGACCCGGAGACGCTGGAGCGCACATTGGCCCTGTTCGTCAGCTTCCCCGGTGCCCAGGGCCGGAAGCTCGGCGACCTCTCGGACCCCGATGTCACGCCCATTCCCGGCGACCCCGAACACCTGGTCCGGGCGCTGCGCGCCTTTGCCGCCGAGGGTGTGGCACACGTGCAGCTCGTGCTCGACCCGATCAACGCCGACACGATCGCGGCGCTGGCACCCACCCTGGCCCTGCTCGACGGCTGAGCGTCTGGCCACCCTCCGGCGGGCTGCTATCCTCGCCACATGGACGCGGCGCAGCCCCCGATTCCGATCGGCTCCAGCGGACGGCTCGAAGCGCTGCCGCTGACCAACGCGGCCGGCAACCACGCCGTCCTGGTGCGGCAGGCAGACGCGCCGCGCGCCCTCGTCACCGGTGAGGCCGGGGACGGAGATCGCGACCGCGTCGTGGTCGTTCCGCTCGACAGTGACGTGCAGCTCCACGTGGACGGCGACGCGCTGGCCATCTGGCTCGCCGAGGGTTCGGTGGCTGTGCCTCGCGGAGCGGTCCCGGGCTGGGCCAGCGCCGTCGGTCTTCTCCTCCTGCTGGGCCTGCTGGCGCTGACTGTCCTCGGCAGCGTCACCGCCTTCACCTGGCTGCTGGAGGCGTTGGGATGGCGGTAGACGACGATCGCGGGCCGATTCTGCCGCCGACCTTCGGCCTGATCGGCATGCGCATCGGGCAGGAGTTCGGGCCGCCCGCCGACTTCGCGCACTCGATGGAGCGCGCTCTGGTGCGTGGCGGCAAGCGCGGGGCGACGATCGTTGCCGTGCTCGATCGGGGCGACCTGGCGATCCACATCCCCCACGAGGATGGACCGTCGTGGAACTGCGTCCCGCTCATCCACCTGCATCGCGGCGAGAACCCGACGGCCGCGGCGTGGGCCACGGCCAACGCCATCGTCGAGCGCCTCGAGCGCTATCGATGACCGATGAGCAGCGCGGGGCGCTGCGCGCGATGATGGGCCGCTTCGCCACCGGCGTGACGGTCGTGGCGGCGCGCCAGGGTCCGCTCCTTGCCGGCATGACCGCCAATGCGATCGCCTCGATCAGCATCGACCCGCCGCTGCTGATGGCCAGCATCAACCGCAGCAGCGAGACCCACGCCGCAATCGTGGGCAGCCACTCGTTCGCCGTCAGCGTTCTGAGCGCGGAGCAGCAGCCGATCGCCGAGTGCTTCGCGCTGCCGAACAGCGCGGACAAGCTGCAGCGCTTCTGCGACGCGCCCTGGCACGAGGCCGAGACCGGCTCACCGATCCTGGACGGCGCCCTCGCCTACTTTGACTGCCGGCTGACCGCCAGCCACCCGGGCGGGACGCACACCATCTTCATCGGCGAGATCGTGGCATCCGGCCACGAGGAGCGCGACGATCCGCTCATCTGGTTCGCCTCACGCTACCGCCGCCTGGCACCGGCATGACCGACGCGCTCCTGTCGCTCGTCCCAGCCTGGGACCGGCTGACCGTCCCGGAGGGCCACCGCCTCGTGGTGGAGCCGCTGCGTCGCGTGGCGATTCCCGAGCTGGTGGTCGTCGACGATGACCTGCCCCAACTCGACGGTGCGACGATCATCTGGGCCTGGCCCGATGGCGACGCCTGGCAGGTTCGCGCCGCCCGCTTCGAGAGCGGCCGGGCGACGCCCTACCTGATCGGGGCGGAACGCCTGTGGGTCCAGCGTCCGGACCCCAACCTCGCGCGGCTGCTGGGCATCGATCCGGCCAATCCGCCGCCATCGGTCCGCTGGGGTGGCCACCCGCGCCACATGGAGCAGCCGCCGCGCCACATCGCCTGCATCTGCCGACTGACCAGCAGCGAGCGCGTCTACCAGGCCATCCACGATGGCTGGCGCAGCGTCGACGAGGTGAAACGGGCCACCGAGGCGGGCTTCGGGCAGTGCCAGGGACGGCGTTGCGTGGCGCTCGTGGCGCGCCGGCTCGACCTGACCCCCGACGAACCTCGTGGCAACATCACGCCCCGCCCACCGCTCGTCCCAGTGCCCGCATCGGTGCTCGCGGCGTTCGCCGAGGGGTAGTCAGGCCCCGATCGCCTCCAGCGATTCGCCGATCACGGCGCGTGCGCGATCAACCTCCTCGTCGGTGGTGATCAGCGGCGGGATGACCCGCACCACCTGACCGAACGTGCCGCAGGAGAGCAGCAGCAGCTTTCGCTCGAACGCCTCGTGGAGGAGTGCCTTTGCCAGGTCGGGGCGCGGGGCGAGCGTCTCGGGATCCGCGAACTCGATCCCGATCATCAGCCCGCGCCCGCGAACCTCGGCAACGCTCGGGCGACCCTCCGCGGCCGACCTGATTCCGGCCAGCAGCCGCTCGCCCTGGTGGGCGGCATTGGCCAGCAGGTCCTCGGACTCGATGACGTCCAGGGTGGCCAGGGCTGCCGCGCAGGCGACGGCGTTGCCGCCGTACGTGCCGCCGTGGGCCCCAGCGCCGAGACGCTCGAGCAGGGAGCGTCTCGCCATGATCCCCGACAGCGGCATCCCCGACGCGATCCCCTTGGCCATCACCACGATATCGGGCCGAGCGTTGTACCAGTCGGTGGCCCACATCTTCCCGGTGCGCCCGACGCCGGACTGCACCTCGTCGGCGATCAGCAGGATCCCGTGGCGGTCGGCGAGCTCGCGCAGGGCGGGCAGGAAGCCGTCGGGCGGGACCACATACCCGCCCTCGCCGAGGATCGGCTCGACCAGGAAGGCGGCCACGTCATCGGGATAGATGAGGGTGGCGAAGATCTCCTCGATCCCCGCCAGGGAGAAGGCCACGGCCGCTTCGTCGGTCTGCCCGGTCGGGTTGCGCAGGGCGTAGGGGAACGGTGCGAAATGGACGCCGCCGAGCAGCGGCTCGTAGTGGCCGCGGTACTTCACGCCGGAACTGGTGAGCGCCATGGCGCCGTGGGTACGGCCGTGGAAGCCGCCGCGGAAGGCGATGACGGCCGGGCGCCGGGTGGCGTACTTGGCCAGCTTCACCGCCGCCTCGACCGCCTCGGCCCCCGAGTTCGACAGGAAGAGGCCGGCCTCCTCGCCGTCGCGCAGGCCGGGGAAGGTGCGCGGCAGGCGCTCGTGCAGCTCGAGGCCGGGCTTGTGATAGAGGATGTTCTGCTGCGCGTGGATGATGAGCCCCGCCTGCTCGGCGATCGCCGCCACAACGCGCGGATGGGCATGCCCGGTGTTGGTCACGCCGATGCCGCAGGTATAGTCGAGGTATCGGTCGCCGCCGATCGTCTCGACCCACGAGCCGACGCCGCGCTCCACCACCAGATCGGTGTAGCGGCCCCAGACCGGGGGAACGCCGTCGCGCAGCTGAAGCCAGCGGTCGACCTCGGTCATCTATCGCTCGGCGCGGGTGTGGCAGTCAGCTCTCGACGCTGGAGGAGAATCCAGCCCAAGATCCCCACGAGGGCGATGGCGAAGATCATCGTGCCCATCACGTTCACCTGTGGTGGCACGCCGATACGCGACGCTCCGTAGACCCAGAGCGGGAAGGTGAGTGTCGAACCGGCGGTGAACTGGGTGATGACGAAGTCGTCAATCGAGAGGGCGAAGGCCAGCAGGCCGGCTGCCATGATGCCCGGGAAGATCAACGGGAAGGTCACCTTGCGGAACGTGGTCCACTCGTCGGCCCCGAGGTCCATGGCCGCCTCCTCCAGCGCTCGGTCAAATCCGGCGAGGCGGGCACGCACCGTGACGACCACGTAGCTGATGTTGAACATGATGTGGGCGATGAGGATGGTGACGATGTCGCGCGCGATCCCGAGCGACACGAAGAGAGCCAGGAGGGAGGCGCCGAGCACGATCTCGGGAGTGGCGATGGGCAGGAAGATGAGCAGGTTGATCGGACCGCGGCCGCGGAATTCGTAGCGCGTCAGTGCCAGACCGACCAGGGTGCCGAGGATCGTCGCCACGACGGTGGCGACGAGTGCGATCAGCAGGCTGTTGCGGAGGGCGTCGTTCAGCGCCGGGTAGCGGTTGAAGACGTTCAGCCAATGCTCGAGCGTAAATCCCTGCCAGGTGAAGTTGAAGCGGCCCTTGATGTCGTTGAAGCCGAAGATGGCCATCACCAAGATCGGCAGGAACAGGTACGCCACCACGAACGCGGTGTAGACCGGCAGGATCGCGCGCGCGGCCCGGACCCTCATCGGGCTCCGTCGCTCCCGGACCGCGCCCGCGGCCATCAGACGGTCAGCTCCTGGCCGCGCAGGATGCGGGTATAGAGGAAGACGCTGACGAGGATGCCGACCATCAGGATCAGCCCCAACGCGCTCGCCTGCGGGTAGTCATTATTCGTCAGGTACAGGCGCTGGATGACATTGCCGATCATCGTCTCATTGCGGCTTCCGAGCAGGTCCGCGTTGATGTAGTCACCCACCGCCGGGATGAAGCTGAGCAGCGAGGCGGCGAAGACCCCGGGGATGGAGAGCGGGAGGGTTACCCGCAGAAAGGCATGCAGCCGGCTGGCATACAGGTCATTGGCGGCCTCGATCAGGCGGTAGTCGATCTTCTCGAGGGCCACGTAGAGGGGCAGCACCACGAATGGCAGGAAGTTGTAGGTGATGCCGCTGATCACCGCCACCGGCGTGGCCAGCAGCCGGAAGCCCTGGTCGAGGAGGCCGAGGTCCTTGAGTGTCCCGAGGACAAAGCCCTGGTCGGCGAGGATGAACTTCCAGCTGATGGTGCGGATGATGAAGCTCGTAAAGAACGGCATGATCACGAGCAGGAGCAGGATCGTCTTGTACCGACCTCCCCGGAACGCGATGGTGTAGGCCATTGGATAGCCGATCAGCATCGTGAGCACCGTGACGATCAGCCCGTACTGGAGAGATCGGACAAGCTGATCGTCCCAGCGCAGCACCGCCTCCGGGAAGATCCCCAGGTTGAAGGTCATCGTGAAGCCGCCGCCGAGCGTCCCCTCCTGCAGGGAGACGCTGGCCATGGCCAGCAGCGGGATGATGAAGAAGAGGGTCAGCCAGAAGCCGCCGGGCAGCAAGAACAGGTACGGGACGAGGCCCTTATGGCGGCGGAACCAGGCGGACATCGACCCTCCCGTCGGTGCGAACTAGCCGGAGGCTGACGCCGGCGCTAGCCCTGGACGACCTCCTGGAAGAGCTCGTTCCACTGTCGCTCCTCTTCCTCGTCGAGCACCTTGTACGAGTGGAGGCGCGCGAGCATATCGTCCGTCGGGAAGACGAGCGGCGACTCAGCCACCGCCTCGAGGTACTCCCGGTCCTCGTCGTTGTCCGCCTCGGCAGCGTGCTGACGGATGATCGCCTGCGCCCCCGGGACCGGCACGATGTAGTTCACCCACTCGGCGATCTGCGCCGCGACCTCCGGGTCGTAGACGTAGTTCATCATGGCCAGGGCATCATCCGGGTGCAGTGCGCCGACCGGGATCGCCATGTTGTCGACCCACAGGATGGCACCCTCCTCGGGAACGACGAACTTCAGGTCCGGGTCGTCGAGCTGGAGCTGAAAGACGTCACCTGACCAGGCCATGGTGATCGCCAGGCTGCCGTCCGCCAATCCCTGGGCGTACTCGTTGCCGTAGTAGCCGCGCACGTGCGGAGCCTGGGCCTCGAGCGTCTCCTTGGCCTTCTGAACGTCGTCGGAGGTGGCTTCCTTGGGGATCACCCCGTTGTACAGCAGCGCCATGCTCATCGAGTCGCGCATCTCCGTGAACATTCCGATCTGGCCGGTGTACTTGGAGATGAAGGCGGGGTCGAAGAGTTGGCGGAAACTGGTGATCTCCTCGTCCACCAGCGCCGGGTTGTAGCCGATCCCGGTGAGGCCCGATTGCCATGGCACGGTGTGCAGGTTGTTCGGGTCGTAGGAGGGATTCTTGTACTTGTCGGCGGCGTTGGCGACGAAGTTCGGGATATCGCGCGCCACGTCGATCTGCTCCAGGTAGCCCAGCCGGATCATGTTGCCGATCATCCAGTCGGTCATGACGATGATGTCGTAGCCGGTTGGATTGCCGGCCGCCAGGTCGGGCTGGACGAGGCCGAAGAAGGACTGGTTGTCCTCGATGTTCTCGGTGTAGGTGACATCGATCCCGGTCGCTTCGGTGAACTGGGCGAGAGTCGGCGAGTTGCCGTCGTCGTCCTGGTCGATATAGAGCGGCCAGTTGGCGAAGTCGAGCGTCCCGGTCGGGGTACCGCCGCCCACCGGCGCACGGCTCGGAGCGGCGCTGGGCGAGGGCGAGCCGATTCCACAGGCGGCCAGGATGGCGGGCAGCGACAGTGCGGCCCCGGCATAGACGCCGCCGCGCCCGGCTTGCCGGAAGAAGGCGCGGCGCGACATTCGCGTCCGGCCGCTGAAGGTGCGCGCGATGGCGCGTTCGATCTGGGTGCGCTCGGTCAGGTCATCGGACATCAGGGGGCTCCTTCTTCGGTCTGAACTGGGGTGCGGCCGTCATCGAGAGTGGTCACGCTGATCACGAAGGTGTGATGTGGCTGCCAGGTGAGACGGACCGGGTGCCCATCGGCCAGCGCTTCGGCGGCGCCCCCGGTCTCGAGGTTCTGCGCGTAGACGGTGAGGCGGTGACCGTCGCGGGTCTTGACGAGGTACTGCGTGCTGACGCCAATGTAGCTCGCGTCGAGGATCGTCCCGTCCAGGGAGTTGAGGCCGCCCTCCGCCTGGGCCGGCCCGGCGCCTTCCTCGAGCGGAGTGACCCGCAGCTTTTCGGGCCGAACGCCGATGCGTACGGTGGCGCTGCCATTGACGGAGTCGCCCGGGGCGCGCAGCACCGTGCCGTCGGCGATTCGCACCGAGACGAACGCATCGTCGCGCCCGACCACGGATCCGCCGAGCAGGTTGCTGACGCCCAGGAAGCCGGCCACGAACTCGGTGCGTGGACGCTCGTACAGCTCCTCCGGCGTGCCGAGCTGCTCGATCCGACCTGCCCGCATGACCGCGATCCGGTCGGACATGGTCATCGCCTCTTCCTGGTCGTGGGTGACGTAGATAAAGGTGATGCCGACCTCGGTCTGGATCCGCTTCAGCTCGATCTGCATCTGCTTGCGCAGCTTGAGGTCGAGGGCGCCCAGCGGCTCGTCGAGGAGCAGCACCCTGGGGTGATTGATGAGCGCTCGGGCGAGGGCCACCCGCTGCTGCTGGCCACCCGAGAGCTGGGACGGCTTGCGGTCCTCGTAGCCCGGCATCTCGACGAGCTCCAGCATCGCGACCACCCGCTGGTCGATCTCGGCGTTGTTGACATTCTTGCGACGGAGGCCGAAGGCCACGTTCTCCCGGACGGTCAGGTGCGGGAAGAGGGCGTAGTTCTGGAAGACCGTGTTCACGTCGCGCTTGAAAGGCGGCAAGCCGGTCACATCGGCATCGCCGAGGTAGATCGTTCCCCCGGTCGTCTCCTCGAAGCCACCGATCATGCGCAGCGTGGTGGTCTTGCCACAGCCGGACGGGCCGAGCATCGAGAAGAACTCGCCCTGCTCGACGTCGAGCGACAGATCGTCAACGGCGACGACCTCGTGGAAGCGCTTGGTGACCCGGTCGAGTCGGACGTCGATGGAGGACGGCACCAGGGCGGTTCCTCGTCACGGAGGTGTGCGCACCGGCCCACCACGGGGCGGCACTGAGCGGAGTATAGGGAAGCGAGTCCACCCCATGCGCGGATCGCGCCGCCCGCGCGGGAGGTGGGCTAGACTCGGACCGATGGACTTTGCCCTCTCCCCGGAGCACGAGGAGATCCGCCGCACCGTCCGCGACTTCGCCGAACGCGAGGTGGCGCCGGTCGCCGACGAGATGGAGCGGGCGGGCGAGTTCCCGACCGAGATCGTGCGACGCGCGGCCGAACTGGGACTGCTCGGCGTCCCGTTTCCCGAGTCGGTCGGCGGCACAGGGCTGGACAGCGTGGCCTACGCCATCACCGTCGAGGAGCTGTCGCGGGTCTGGGGGTCGTTGGGGATCATCGTCAGCGCACACACCAGCCTCGGCTGCAACCCGCTCTACCTGGCCGGCACGCCGGACCAGCAGGAGCGGTTTCTGCGCCCGCTGGCATCGGGGGAGAAGCTCGGGGCGTACGGGCTGACGGAGGCGGAGGCGGGCTCGGATTCGCGCGGCACCCGCACCCGGGCCGTTCGTGACGGGGACGAGTGGGTCATCAACGGCTCGAAGCGCTTCATCACCAACGCCGGCGTGGCCGGCACCTACATCATCACCGCCGTGACCGACGGCGCGGCCGCCGGCCGGATCAGCGCCTTCATCGTCGAGGCCGATGCGCCAGGCTTCAGCATCGGTCGGCTGGAAGACAAGATGGGTCTCCACGCCAGCCGGACCGGCGAGCTCCTCTTCGACGATTGCCGCGTTCCGGCGGCCAACCTGCTCGGCGAGGAGGGAGGCGGGGATCGGCTCTTCCTGCAGACCCTCGACGGAGGCCGGATCGGCATCGGCGCCATGGCCCTCGGGATTGCGCAGGCGGCGTTCGAGGCCGCCGCCGCGTACGCCAAGGAGCGCAGGCAGTTCGGTCGCCAGATCGCCTCGTTCCAGGGGGTCGCCTTCAAGATCGCCGATATGGCGACCCGCATCGATGCGGCGCGCCTGATGGTCTACCGAGCGGCCTGGCTGAAGGACCAGGGGCGACCCTTCGGCATCGAGGCGGCGATGGCCAAGCTCTTCGCCAGCGAGGTGGCGCGCGACGTGACCAACGACGCGGTGCAGGTCCACGGCGGGTACGGCTACGTCGTTGAGTACCGGGTCGAGCGCTATTTGCGCGACGCCAAGTTGACCGAGATCGGCGAGGGGACCAGCGAGATCCAGCGGCTGGTGATCGCACGCCACCTGCTCGGCGTGCGCGCGATGTGAACGGGCCGATCTTCGGGACCGCCTCAGCGGCTGTCGCCTGGCGGCCATCGGCGGAGTACCTGGAGCGGAGTCGCCTGCGGCGATTCATGGCCGATACCGGATCCGCGGACCTCGAGGCGCTCCAGGCGCGCGCCGTGCTGGACCCGGCCTGGTTCTGGGAGGCCGCAACGCGGGATGTCGGTGTGCGATTCGACCCGCCGCCGCGGAGCGTGCTCGACACCTCGCGCGGGATCGAGTGGGCGCGCTGGTTCGACGGCGCCGGCTTCAACTATGTGCGCATGGCGGTCGACGAGCCCGCCCTCGCGCACCCCGCCGAGATGGCGCTGACGTGGGAGGGCGAGGACGGCGAGGTTCGCCACTTCACGCGGTCGCAGCTGCGCTGGGCAGTGGACCGCGCCGCCCGCGCGATGGCCGCGCTGGGCGTGGCACGGGGCGACCGGGTCGGCATCTTCCTGCCGATGATCCCCGAGGCGGCCATCGCGGTGCTGGCAGCTGGCAAGCTCGGCGCGGTCTACACGCCGATCTTCTCCGGCTACGGCGCGGCCGCGGTCGCCAGCCGGCTGGTCGACTGCGGCGCGAAGCTGCTGGTCACTGCCGACGGGTTCTGGAGGCGCGGCAGGGCGGTGGCCATGAAGCAGGTCGCCGATGAGGCGCTCGCCGGGGCGCCATCGGTCGAGCATTGCCTGGTCGTGCGCCGGCTCGGAACCGACGTCGCCTGGAGTCCGCCGCGCGACGCCTGGTGGGACACGGCGGTGACATCGGTCTCTGGGGAGCCGTTGGAGTCGGTCGCAACCGACGCGAATGACCCGTTCATGATCATCTACACCTCGGGGACCACCGGCCGCCCGAAGGGTGCCGTGCACGTGCACGCCGGCTTCCCGCTCAAGGCAGCCGTGGACCTCGCGCACTCCTTCGACCTGCAGCGCGGAGACAGCCTCTTCTGGTTCACCGACATGGGCTGGATGATGGGCCCCTGGGAGGTCGCCGGGGCACCGATGCTGGGCGCCACGCTGGTGATGTACGAGGGGACACCGGACTTCCCGGGGCCGGATCGGCTCTGGTCGCTGGTGGAGCGACACGGCGTGACGCACCTGGGAATCAGTCCCACCGCGATTCGCGCGCTGATGGCCCACGGCACCGAACCGGTGCGGGCGCATGACCTGTCGTCGCTGCGGGTGTTCGGTTCGACCGGCGAGCCATGGAATCCCGACCCCTGGTGGTGGCTCTTTCGCGAGGTGGGCGGGGAGCGGCTGCCGATCATCAACTACTCCGGCGGGACCGAGATCTCCGGTGGCATCCTGGGCTGCACGACGATCACGCCGATCGCCCCGTGCTCGTTCGCAGGCCCGTGCCCCGGCATGGCGGCCGACGTGGTGGATGCCGGTGGCCTACCGCTCCGTGGCGAGGTCGGCGAGCTGGTCATCCGACAAGCGTGGCCGGGGATGACGCAGGGTTTCTGGGGCGACGACGATCGCTACCTCGACGCCTACTGGCGGCGGCTGCCCGCCACCTGGGTGCATGGCGACTGGGCACGCATCGACCCCGACGGCTTCTGGTACATCTCCGGCCGATCCGATGACACGATCAAGGTGGCAGGTAAGCGGATCGGTCCTGCCGAGGTGGAGTCGGCGGCGGTGGCCCACCCGGACGTGGCGGAGGCATTGGCGGTGGGGGTGCCCGACGATGTGAAGGGAGAGGCGCTGGTGGTCTTCGTCGTGCCTCGACCCGCCTCGGGCGGGACGGTGCCGGACCTGGCTGCCGCGGTGGCTGCAACCGTCACCGAGCAGCTCGGCAAGTCGTTCCGGCCGGCGGGCGTGCATGTTGTGCCGGCGCTCCCCAAGACGCGCAACGGCAAGATCCTGCGCCGCCTGGCACGGTCGGCCTACCTTGGTCTCGACCCCGGCGATACCAGCTCGCTTGAGGACCCCTCCGCTCTCGACCCGATCCGCAGCCTGAGAACCTGAGCGACCGATGCGCGCGCGCGGGGTGGCGGCTGCTCTCGCGCTGATCCTGCTCCCGATGTTCGCGGCGCCGGCCAGCGCCGATGGGCAGGCACTTCCCGCGGAACCGGGTGCGCGGGTGCTCGACGGCGAGGTGGTGGCCGCCACGACCGGCG